>Ga0100402_1000671_pt1 | contig 40324 bp, 22 predicted proteins | sample CryGeyme20150102_FD_80419 | JGI IMG/M metagenome (GOLD analysis project Ga0100402, IMG submission 80419) | Groundwater microbial communities from Crystal Geyser aquifers in Utah, USA - Crystal Geyser metaG 2015-0102 | ecosystem: Environmental > Aquatic > Deep subsurface > Groundwater | place... | reverse complement strand
TCTTCCCCGAAGTGGGAATAGTCGTATCCGATTTCTCCCGATGTGTTCCTGTTTCTGAGTGGGAGACGGGATGGGGCATTTCGGGTCATTCCGGTGACGTCAGCTTCGGGTCTCCTTGTCTCACGTTCCCTTCGGCTGGCTCTGACTTCTTTTGTGATGAGAGCGAATGACCAAAAAAATTGGAATAAAAAATTTGTTCTCTCATCACGTACCGGTAATAAATTGAGTATAATAATATTATATTATATTACTCTACACTCTACATCACTATATTATTATTTCCTCAGCGAGAGCATAAACAGGGCATGGAGGAAGAGATATTACGAGAGAAGGCACTGATACGAGCATATCGAGCTGAATTGGCCATTCTAAAGCACAATTCATTATTATCTCATTCTACAACAAGAGCATCGGAAGGAGAAACAGCTGCCACCAGCAATGTAGCCTCTAATAAAAGCAATGTACATGATGAAGAGGACAACTTTTTGATTGGCATGTTTCCAGATCATCCAGTCACCTTTGAAATTGAAGATCATAATGATAGCACTAATTTGTCGAGAGAAAAGCAAGAGTGTATTGATTTGACACAATCTATTCAAGGTTTCGTTTTTACATCTGTGGAATCTCTTGCAAAGCCCGAACGAACAACACCACCAAAAACAACAACAACTACTACTACATTGTTTGCTACATTGAACCAACCACAACAACGAATGACCTACATTTTGCGAGGATATTTTCCTATCAAACCTTCTGTGAGTGCTCGTATTCGCATGACGACAGAAATGTATTCTAGAACCAAACTTTTGCACAAGAAACGAAAACGAACATCCTCATCGTCATCATACTCGTCATCACAAAAAGAAAGAATTCGAGGTCTCGTTGTGGAATTGAACTGTTCCTTGGAATCATCCGAGGATGAAGATTTGACCTACATGGAAACAAATTTGTTTTGTTTTGTTTCTTCATTGTCGTCTTCGTCGTCGTCGTCCAAGCTGAATCGTCAAAGTCTTCCCGACTGGATTCAAGGAGTTAATGCCTATCTCGAATTCGACAAGCGTCAAGAGGAATGTCTGGACCGCTGGAAAGCACGTCATGGTCATGTCTTTCATTTTTTCTTTCAAACGAATACTTCGAATAGTACAAACAAGGACAAGAATGTTATAAAATCCATGTCGATTCAACCTAACAACTGCAACAACAACAACAACAACAATGCTGCTACCAATTTGCCAGTGTTTGTCTGGGAATGGGATTGGCATCATGAACGAGACACGCTTCGTTATGAACTTTCCACATCTATTATGGATAGTAGGCGTGCGAATGGACCAGATGAATCTGGATTGTCCGAACAAGGTCTACGGGACCTAGTGGCATGTACGGGAAGCTGTGAAAAGGCATTGGACGTGATCTTCAATTCAATTTCTTCAACATTGAAACATGTTGTATGAACGAGCTACAGTAGCTTTTTGTTTAATTTTAGAGTGTATAGCGGCGACACAGCAGCAAAATAATGACAAAAAGGTTGGAACAAAAAAAGGAATCTTACAACAGTCGAATTAGAAATGGATGCGTCAATTTGAATGGACGGATGAATTGTGGCCCTCCTTATAACACCCTACCTTCTGTAGTCTTAGGCAAAGTCAGGACCCATTCGAGAACTTGCTCGTGAAATCGCATCACTATCATCCCATTCGGTCCACCAACCAAAGAACTCTTCAAAGGTAATTTGATCGTTATCTACCTTTTCAATGTGCAGAAAGGCTGCTTCGGATTGTCGTCTGTTCATGTCCAGACCAATGCTGTTGGCCAGCTGCCTGAATTGTTCCAATCCAATGAATCCAGTTTGCTCGGGGTCTACTTCGTTGAATTTTTCGTGTAACGATCGTTCCGACAGTTCTGATTGTCGCATTTCCCTGATTTTATTGCTGGTATTACGTCCAACGCAGACGTACAGAACTCCAACGCAGCACATGAAGCCACCAACTACGTAGTCCATCCACTGCATACCAGTGATCAGCAGTGTTCCTGACACAAAGTATAGGAGTCCTCGTCCCCAGATATATTTCAGAAAAAGCGCGTACTTGTGAAGTATGTGCAAGAATTTGGGGGGCAACGAGATTTGGCTCCCTTCTAAAACCAGGACAATAACTCCTAAAAAAACAATGTACAATTCAATCAGGGCTCCCAGCATATTGAGGTTGAGAATCTTGGAAACAAATTCTATCATGGCCGTCAAGATCAGCGCGACTCCTCCCAGTAAGGCCAGCAAACGCAAAGACCAGTCACCCGTCTTGACGGACATTCGCAGTTCGGCAATTTTGTTCTTGGCAATGTCTTGTGCATTTTCAAGAGTTTCATTCGAAAACAAGCCGGCGGAATCCACTGTCATTGTGAATGTTTAGTTCTTCTTGTTGGAGACTACAGTATGATGACACTGTTGAGGATAACTTAAGGTGTGTTATTGTCAAGAAACTTTTGGTTGTATATTTTTCTAGAATTACAACGACAGAGAATGCAGCAGCAGCACGGCAAAAAGAGGCATCTAAGTGTGAGAGATTCGCCGTAATTCAATTCAACGAGTGTTGATCATTTTTTTGGCTTGTTAAAAGGAAGTTCATTGGCAACGGGATATTACCTTAAGAGAATTGGCTTTCTACCCTAATTCTTGTACGGATCACGGTTTGGGTTATAAGTATTTTGTTTTACTTGACCTACAATATCACTATAAGATGATTTTACTGCTAGCAAAGTAGAACGGCAATCCGGGTGACCTATCCAAGCCTTCATTATTTATTTGGCACAAAGCATCACTTCTACCACTACTCGAGTACGTTCCTATTATTTTGTTTTAAGCAAATATTATTATACAGTAGTATTGTGTATTCAAGAAGGAGTACGATTAGTCACTACTAACAATTGGAGCTACTGATGTTGTCCAGCTTTTTGTGACGGCTATTGTAGTCTCGTATCGCTTTGGCCACTTCTACCGTATGTGAGGAAGCCAGCTCGTTGTTCGATAATAATATAATAATATAATCCTTTTTTCATCAAATTCCACCACCTCCACTATTGCGATATGAAAGAGTAGTCACAGGCCACACGCGTACCTTTGGCCATCATCCCAATATGTGAACAGAAATGACTCCAATCATCACAAGTGTTGCTAGAAGCGCTGATGACCACTACTAAACTCCCTGGTGTTCGTTCGTGGAGGAGAATGGTGGTTAAAAAATAAGTACTGTACTCGAGTAATGGCAATCTCAGACTATCGTCGTCCGGGGGGTGGCTAGTCCGAATGTGATTTTATTTATCAGAACCACCCGGAAAATAAATATAATTTTCGTCGACCATCCAATTAAGGCTATGCGTGCATGCGCGCACACTTTTGCAAAATGCACTACGTAGAAGAACGGAGACTGGATGTGCTCAACCGATTATTATTTTTTAGTTAACGTTATCTAACTCAACTTCCATGCGAGTAGACCGGGAAAAGTTTTCCTGACGTTAAAATCGGGAATTCTCCATTACACGATCCTGCAAACGGAATGCTTGATACGGTACTACTCTATAACAATCACTGTTCCAAGACTGGTCAGGTGAACAAGACAAAAATAATAATACATTCGTCCCCAAGTAGTAGTCAAACTGTACGCCATAATTTCGTCGAAGAAATGATTTGCATAAATGCTTCTAATGTGGACATTACCGACAGCTCGAGCTATACAGTGCCGAACAGTCACAGCAGCCTGAGTTATCAGAGTGGCGGTAGCAGCAAAAGCAATTCAGAGAACTTGAGTGTGAGCAACACGGCCAACGTAGACGCAACTACTGTAAATAAGAAGGAAGAGAAGAGCACTGCTGCTCCCAGAAAGGGTATCAAGACAGTCTACTTGATACGACACGCCGAGTCCAACGAGAATCGTAGGCGGAACTCCTTAAATAGGTGTTTCGAGCAGATATCGACGGGAGCCATTCCCTCCAAAGCGGACTTGAATGCTTCCTTTGAACTGCTCAATGTTCCTGCTCAACTGAATTCCGACGTCTCGGAAATTGGGGCCCGACAAATCAAGCACATGGGCGAGCGCTTGCAAAGTTACAACTTTCTCGAAAAGAACGGCGTTCAGCTCGTCGTGCACTCTCCTTTGATTCGAGCGCGACAAACGTGCGAAGGGCTCTTGGGGTGCGTAGCTAATAAGCCCAATGAGGATCTGCCAGCCTGTGTGCAAAGAGTCGAAGAGCTCGACTTTTTGGTGGAGCGGCAGCCACAGGAGATTCCTCAAGACGTGATTCTCAAGGATGTATCGCCGGCAGTATCGTCCTTTGCCAAACGGATTCAAGACTTTGAAGAGTGGTTGGTAAAACAAAGAGAGGACACCATTGCTGTCGTTGGTCATTCGTTGCATTTTAAGAGCATGTTGAAGGTGCCGTTCAAATTTCAAAACTGTGAAGTGTGGGTAGCCCATTTTGATCCCCAGCGCATTGTGGCTGCAAAACAAAGACGACGAACATTGCTGATGCTGCCGCCCATACCCCAGAACATTCAACAAATGAACATTTTCAAATCACAATTGGTTTCCCCAGTATGCAGAAATGACGATGCATCGCCATGGATGAATCTGGAGAGATTGTATAGCTGTGACGTTCCAATGAGCGATGGTAAATAAAAGCTAATGGAGAAATATTAAGTGTTGCTTTCAGAAAAAATGATATTTAATGAATTTTATGTTGAGCTATCCTGCCAACAACGCCCCACTCTAGGCGATACATCTTGCTGGAGCCCTTTCCATCCTCTTTTCAGAGAAAACAATCGAATATACCAGCAAAACTAGCCAATCAGACTCCCAACCGCAGGGACGTTCGGTTCACTTTTTAAAGACGGGGAGGTCTCCGCGCAATTCGTTGAGCCAAAGTATTTAGTAGCCCAATTGACGGGAAATAGTGATGAGTGAGATGAGATGAGTGCTGCCTCAATTCTCGATTTTTATTGAATCTGATAATCATCTGCGGAAAGACGAGGTATTATTGGTACTACCTACTGTAGCTATTACTAATAGCTAGCTAGCTAGCTACTGTAGCTACTACTACTACTACTACTACTAGTAGTAGTAGTAGTAGTAGTAGCTACTACTAACTAGTAGTAGCTAGTAGTAGTACTCGTACTACACCACTAGCTACTAGTAGTCTACTCTACTACAGTAGCTAGTAGCAAGTATCATAATTTTAGTCACGAGCGGGAGAGACATATTATTATTATTTTTCCGAACCAACAATAATAAGTTTTTACAAATCTGCAACCAACAACAAAACAAAATATTAATATAGATTACACAAACAACACCCAACACCCGACAAATCTTACATTCACTGCTACGAGCGTTCTACAACAAAAGATCTATCATGGGTGGTGCTATTCAAATTGTCATTGTAAGATTGTTATTGGACGATTCGGCGTATGTGTGATGTTGAAACCAGAAACATTGCCTTTTAAATAGCTGTAGTCGATTCCGATTCATTCACACAGTTTTTCTCTTTTCTCCATTGCACAATGCGTCTCATTCAAACAAATACGCACACACAAAAACACACATGCACGCGGAAAACAAAATATCAGGGTCCCGCTGGATCCGGAAAATCCACCTACTGTCAAGCTATGCAAGAGCACTGTGCGACATTGGGAGGAGCACGTCGTCGGAATGTTTTGGTGGTCAATTTGGATCCGGCCGCCGAGAACATCAATTATGACTGTGCCATTGACGTGCGAGATTTAATTAGCGTCGAAGATGTCATGGAAGAATTAGGCTTGGGACCGAATGGAGGTCTGATATACTGTATGGAATACTTGCTGAACAATCTGAGTTGGTTGCAAGAACAGATGGAACCACAGGGATGCGATGGCAACATGGAAGATTACTGGATCGTCGATTGTCCTGGTCAAATCGAACTGTACACTCATGTCCCCATTATGCGAGCAATATTGGATCGAATGGCCAATCAATGGGGATTCACACCTGGGTGTATGGTTAGCGTATTTTGCGTCGATTCTACCTTTATGTGCGATGCCCAAAAATTGATTTCGGGCCAACTGCTGGCGCTTTCTGCCATGATTGCCCTGGAACTACCCCATATCAATGTTTTGACCAAAGGAGACTTGTTGCCGGAACGAGATATTGAAGCTATACTCAATCTACAAACAGCATCCCAGCTCTGGGATATGGAACAGGATCGGACCAGTTTGTTTGCTCGGCCGAGAAATATGGCGTCCATAATGAGGGAGGACTTGGATGATGGAATTGATATCTATGGTGCCAATGACTTAGGATTTGATACGGAAAATACCATGACTAGTTACACTACCAACAGCAACAATAGCAGCAATAACGAAGAAGTGAACGACAAAAACCAAAAGCAACTGGAAGAAGAAATGGCGCATCAGCGAAAATTGGAAGCCAGACGACGGAAACGGCACAAACTGACAGAGTCCATTTGTGGGCTCTTGGATGACTACACAATGGTTGGTTTCGTGCCACTCAACATCAACGATGAAGAGAGTATTGACCATGTCCTCATTACGGTGGATCATGCTGTTCAATATGGAGAGGATCTGGAAGTGCGGGGTGCCGAGGGTGACGACATTGAACTCAACCCCAATGAAGGGGGTACAGCTGATGACTAAAAATGCTAGTGACAGTGGTGTTTGATTTATTTATTGTAGTATTACAATGGAGTCAAAAACAAAGCTACGAGCTAGCCAGCAATCCAAATAGGTACTGTATTCCAGTACTGTACTAGAATAGTTACAGTAAGAAGAGTGCTAATGTTGCGTACTCTAGCTACTCTAGCTAGCAGCTATGGACGCCGAGATAGACCTACCCGTGGTGAGTTCATAGCATCATATCCACCTTCATACTCATCACTGAATGGAATACTCCTTAGCAGCAGGCTGAAATTTTTCCATAGAAAAACTCACTCCACATCACTTTGCTCCTGCTTCGACAGATCAGTATCCCACACCCTTCATTTTTCAAAAAAAATGTCTGCTTCGAAGTTTTTGTTTTTGTTTTTCATCCGACGCCGTTGATTATTGATGACAAAAAAAAAGTCAAGCTTTCAAGCTTCTACTACAGTATCAGAAGTTCTCCCATGAGACACACATGCTAACGTGCTTCGTAATCAATCACCTGCACACAAAAAGGGAAAGAGCAACAATATGACACTCACGTCCGAGGCCAAATTCTTTAGCAAAGATGAAGCGCATTTTCATTGGTCTGACTGGGGAATAACAAAGGAATCATCAATACCAGCCACCTGCACCAGTAGTGCTTCCTCTTTCAACGAAAACGTTCTGCCGCAACACGAGCTACAAGTTTCCAACGTCAATTGTCCTCCTATAGACGGTTTGTCGGTGCACAAGAATTTGCTTTCGGAATTAGAAGCCGATCAATTGATCCAAGATATTCATGCTGAAGGAAACCTGAGTTGGGAAGGTTTTGAACAGCGACGACGAGTCCAACGGTACAGTCACATTCCACCACCACCACCATCATCGTCATCGTCATCATCATCATCATCATCATCAAATCGACAACAATTAGATTGTGGTGGTGGTGTTGGCGACGACTGCAAGAATACAACCATGCCAGTAATGTTGCAACGTCTCGTAGAACGCTTTCATCATCGCACAGGCTACTGGCCCCAACACGTTTCTGTGGAAGAACATTCACCCCAACAAACCCTCAAAGTGACACAGTATGGGTTCAACGGTTACAACGGAATTGTGACGAGCTTTGAAACACCCAGTTCTCTGTCCTCTAGTAATAGTAGTAGTAAAGTCGTTGATGGCTCTTGTTCTTATTTTGTGGCACAAATGCCATTGCGTGGATCGGCCGCCAAACACTGGAACAAACCTAAACGCCGGCATCCTACCTGTTTTGATTTGGAAACTCCCAATCATTGGAACGATATACTGCTTGAACCACAAACCTTGCTGTTACAAACGGGAGATTCGTTGTGGAATTGGCGCAGTCGTATCTCGGCGTTGTCGTGTAAGCTAGTGGCGGCGGCGGCGGCAGATACCAAAAATATCAAGAGCAACAAGGGTACCGATTCTACTACTGCTACTACCACTGCTGCTACGGATCATACCACAGCCTTTTTGATTCTCAAATTTTACAATCTACCACCACCCGAATCTATGGCAACAGAAAAGACTAGCAATAATAATCATAACAGCGACAGCACAAAGGATGAACAAACAGCGGATGGTGAAAGTGACATTCATGGTGGGATCGATTATGATGCATTTGGGTTCATGGGAAAGCCAGAAACATCGCAGTGTGATCTTCCCATGCCTCCACTGGAACAAGTTTTGACGATCATTGTCACAACGTCACCCATCAAGTCCAATCCTTCGACTGAAGTAATTGAAAAGACCTTTGATACCTTTAAAATGGCAGGACATGACTTTGCCGTCAAGTGTCGCAAAGTTATTGTGTGCGATGGATGTCGGCGAATTGATAACGAAACAGCAACTGTATCGCGTCGACACGTCAATGCCAAACAAGCCATGCGGAACGGGATCGTTTCGGAAACTCAAGAGGAAAATTACGACAAATTCAAAGCCGCCCTACGAGTCCTCTGTGCCAATGCCGCTGCTCATGATGACGATTCTCCGCTAGCTGATACGCACGTAGAAGAATTAAATTCTCGTCACGGATACGGGTTTGCCTTGCGGCATGCTCTGCGGCACTGTGTCACGACGCCGTACGTTTGCGTCATTCAGCACGATCGGACATTTATGCGTCCCACACCCATGTTTGAAACCATGCAAGCCATGTGGCGCCACCGATACATCAAATACGTGACAATTTCTATGCGTAGTAATTTGCTCTACCGAGACCTCTTTATTGGAAAATATGGTAAGCTGTATCACCAAGAATTTGATGACATGATACTGCGATTGCCAGAGCTAAATTTAGATCGAAAAATCTACGGCCCTGATGGAGAATCGGCAAAGCAAATAACTACCGACAATGCAAAAGTTCGGAACAGTATCTTTGCGCTCGAAGAAAAATATAAGGGAAGCAAGCAAAATGAAGCGTACCAGGACTGGTTGAGGTCCAACCCTCCTACAGACCCAACAAAGCACCAGCTATCGCTGACGCCAGGTATGCTTTCGTTTTGGGGACGTAAATCTGTCTATTTACGATGGTCCTTTGTTGCAAATCCCTAGTTTCCCTCTCACATGGTTTCTATTCAATCCTTCTTCGTCTCTGTAGTTACATTTTGGTACGACAACGTTCATATTGCCGAGACGGCACACTATCGTGACTTCGTTTTTGGTCACAAGTACAAGATGGTTAAAAAAGGAGGCTTTGTAGAAGACAAGCTGAGTCCGGTTCTGACTGGAACTCTGGAACGATTGGGTTTGAAAGAAGGGCATGGACGCTTTGGATGTTTTTTGCTCGATGATCACTCGGGACGATTCTTTACCGGACATATCGATGGAGGAGCTTTCATCAGTAGCGCCATGAGGCAGGCCATGTACAACCAAAAGCATCCTAGAGACAATGAGAAATAGAAAGCAGTTCTTTCAAGATTCTCTTCGTTCGAAGTCATGACGAAAACTATGCAGAGTATGCAGTTCATTTTAAGTAAAATATTGAGATGTATACAAGAAACAGTCATTGAATGGGAAGAAAAGAAAATCGAATGTTGATGCTCGGTATCGGGAGCCTGTGTTGACGTGTTGACCAAACTGCTTCCAGCAGATTTTTCCCTGGCATCATCGTACCTTTCCGCGGCAACGAGATCGCGGGAATGGCAGAGCCCAAAACCCCATTATCGTTCCGTGGTTGCGACAACGTGGAAAGAGAAGGCATCGGTTCTCCCTGTAGAATCTCCTTCTTGTGCTCCTTGTTGTCTGCTCTGGCATGTCCCCGGGGGGGTTGCCGTCATCAGAGTGGATACGACATGCAACGACGCCAAACTTTCTCAAGGAAAGCCTGTTGAATATATCCAGGACACCCGGGCAACTAGTATTTTGGCTGACGACGATGTCACGACTTGACAGGGTCGAGCCAATCGGTTTGAAAATAAAAATAATAGAAACAACAAACCAATGCTCATCGTATCATCATCATCAAGAAAACACTTCCAATACTTTATTAACTTTTCCGTGTAGATTTATGGAGTATTACTAATTGCTGTTAGTAACAACAACTCATCAACTCGTACCGGCCCTGCCCACTTAGCACTTAGCACCGGATATGATCAACACCAGATACGCTAATTGGAAGTGAAGTTTTTGTCTGCAGACGATCACCATTCTTCGAAAATCTACCGAGCCCAAATATCACATATATATTTGTACTGATAGGTGTGCAGCACTGCTTCATTCTTTTCGTCGACCTTACTGGACAGAGCTCGACCACTGCCTGCTGCATCCAAAATCAACATGGCGAAGCAAGCAATCATCCAGGCAATTGAGGAGGTGATGGGCGAGTATGTCTTGAATATGAGCAACGATAAACTCAAGATTGCGGCAATCAGTGGCAAAATCAGACTGGAAAATGTGCAGTTGGACGGAGACTTGATTGGCAGCCACGTGCTTGGAGCTGTTGGCCTGTCAGGCTTTGGCATTCTCAGTTGTTCGGCTCGGTCTGTCAAGATTTCTGTGCCTTGGAAGAATTTAGAAAAGGAACCCACACGTTTCGAGGTTCAAGGAGTGCATCTGGTTTGTGTGCCACTGATGCCTTCAACAGCCACGACAATCTACGGAGCAGGGACCCAACTAGACCCTAGGTGCACACTGCGAACACGGGCCAAGCGTTCTGTCTTGGCCAGATTCGAGAGGAACTATTTCTCTGGAAGAATACCAGGGGAAGGACCACCGTCCCGAAAGATTAGACGAGCCGTCAAAGAGGTCGAACGAGAACTGCGAAGAAGCAAAAGCAAAAAGAGAAATTCCGGCACCAAGGGTTGGGAAGACGACGACGATGCTATCATTAACTCTTTAGTGTCTGATTTGAACAATATGGACTCCTCCTCCATTTTTACAAGCACTGAGTCGTTGGACGGCGAAGAGAAAAACTCCAAAGACTTTGCCTTTTCAGCTGATAACCTGCCCGAGCTTCCCCGAGACTGGAAAGTCAAGCTACGAGAAAAAGCTCTTCGGAACATGGAGGCAACGATGACGGACGTTCACATTCGATGCGAAGTGTCGGAAGGGGGTCTAGACTTTTGCCATCCAGACCATCAGAAGTCTTTTAACAACGGGTCACCCACAACATCTCGCAAGATTTCATCAACTAAACTGCCAGCTGATCAGCGTACCTTTTCGTTTGGCTTTACACTGGATAGCCTCGTCCTCAGAACAGCCAATGAAAATTGGGACATTGGTAGTCATGAAAAATTTAGCAAAGGGACGCAAAGTTCAGTTAAATTCGGGCGCAGCTCCTTGCACAATAGACAATCCAAAGAAGATCACTTGGGCCCAAACGAGTATGTTGCACGCAACAACAAAATTGCCTCTGTGAACAATCTCAAAATGTATTGGGATGACCATCCACCTATATTACTATCGGAAACTGATGTGTTTACCGGAAATCTACAAAAATTGTCTCCAGAAAAATTGCAGTCACGCATTTCTGCAGCCATGGATGCCTTAGTACAACAGCAAGAAATCGGAAAGACCATTCGAGCATCACTGTCAATGCCACAATCATCAGAGGAAACAAACAGCCATGAAATATCCTCGCAACCACATCAGTATATCTGCGACTCAGTGTCAGCTCAAGTACGGATCAAGACCAGCGATAGAACGTTGCCGGGTCCCATTTCGTGCTCGGCAGTTTTTCTTCCTTTTCAACTCGATCTGAAAGTACGACCTCATCAGTATGTACAATACCAGTCTCTGAAGAATGCCATGTTGTCGCAACAGCGATTCGATACGATGCTACGACAACGACCAAAAGTTTCCGTTCAGGAAAGTCCAAGAGCATGGTGGTCATATGCAATTGGTTGTGTAACATCTCGGCCAAATTGGCGCCCTTGGTCGGATGTGTTGCAGATTGTGCAAAAGAGAAACAAATACATTGAACTTGTTGTTAAAAAGCTTACAAATGCTTCTGTTGGAGCAGGCTTTCACGGTGGATTAACACTCGAAGAGAGCACCGAGTTGTTGACAATAGAGGAATTACTTCCCGTGGAAGCTTTACTGGCCTTTCATCTTCTGGCTCTACGGCGCTTTTACAATTTACAAACGAATGCGGATTCAATCCTCAGGGAGAATGAAATTTCGAAAACTTCGCGGGGTAAGAAAGGTTTTGGCCGACTGAAGATTTTTGGTAGCAGCAAATGGAAACGCAAGGTGCAGCAAAGCTGGAGTAGCGTCGAGCCCAACGAATACATGTCCTCTATGCTGCAGCCTTTAGCAGACAAGAGCGCAAAATCCATTGCTGGGTTCGATACAGAATCGGTGATCACGGGAAGGCCGTTATCATTGTTAGATGCAATGACGTTGCGGCTGGGCAGCAAAGTTTGGTTTATTGCCTTTAAGCTTGCTGACGCGGCAGCTAATCTAACCATACTGCGCGCAGCAGGCGATGTTCCTATTTTCAGGTTGTCTCTACGAACCAGTGGCATTGCGAGATCATTCGGGCGAGGAAAAAGGGATTTTTTGTTCGATGTCACGCAATGTGAGGTGAGAGACTGTGGCATGGACCACGTTGAAAATCGAAGTAGCAGCATGGGAAAGCAAGTTCTCATTGTCCGACCCGTAGAAGAGGACATGTTTTCTGATCTCGACAGCACAGATGCTAGGCTTGAAGATGAGGCACGCAAATCTCCGGTGATCATGTCGAAGTATCGTGATTCCTCATGCGTCGTAGGGCCCGATCTACTTGAAGTTGAGAATTTCAAAGAGCTTCCTCCCCCTGGAGTAGTATGTCGTGTAGCGGCGGCACAAGAGCAAGGATCGTTCAAACTGAGTATAACAGCGCATCCTGCAACTCTGGTGTGGACAAGTCTTTGTGCAGATGCTGTAGGAGAGTTCTTTTCCGATCCATCACTTGACAAGATGGACCTTTCCTCTCGCTTGAGAAATGCCGCAACACCGTTAGCACGAAAAGCGCAGCTGGCTTTATTGTCTCCTGCAACTTTAGCGCTGTACGTCAATATTGCTGCTCCGAAAGCGTGGCTGCCAATTTCATCCAGTGGCTTGGAAGGGGCGCTCTATTTGGACTCAGGAAATTTCAAGCTATCAGCGATGAAAGGCGAGGGACAAACAAATATGAATTGGAAGTTGAATGCAGATAATTTACAGGTTCACTATTTGAAACGTCGAGCGCTGGCTCGACTTCGTGAGACTGCCCAGTTCCCGCATGCGAGCCTGGAAGCCGATCCAGAAACGTCAATTGTGCGTCCATTTCACGTTTCTTGTCTGGCGCGAGACGAAGAAGTCTCGGAAAGAAGCACGCTGGATTTTAATAGTCTTGGTGGCACTGGAGCTACCCTTGTCAGAAAAGTTGATGTGAAAATCAGCCCGATATCTTTGAATCTTGTAGATGCGGAGGGTGTGGCCAGATCGATTGGGAAGTGGTATGGGCAAGCGGTTCTTATCATGCGGAGCCGAGCGACTAGCTCAAAGAAGGAAAACTTTAAAAAGGCGTCAAAGCGAGGAAATGAGAATCTCTGTAAAGAAGAAAGACAACCCGGGAGTGTAGATTTTGCCAGAAGTGGATCGATTCCGCAAACCTTGACAATTTCCGTGGAAAAGATTGAACTCGCTTTGGAGGGACACTCCAAGCAAGGTCCAACGACTTTCCCCGACGACAAGAGTCTAACCTCCTTGGAGAGCATTTCTTTAATTGACTTATCCCCACCGACGAGGGTTTATGTGGTCGAAGTCTTTGGAATATGGGCGCGGCGATCCAAAGTGAATGATTCATCAACTATGGGCTTTCAGCTGAAAGATATTTCAATTGTCCAACTTCGAGACTCATCTGAATTTGTCCCTATGAAATCTAGGCACGAAGTCGATGAATCTCATTATTGTATATTACGGGGCTTGAGTGCTCCTGAGACCGGCATCGCGCCACAGCTAAAATCTAAAAAAGGCAACAGCTGGCAAGCTCTAAGTAAAAAGATAGAAACGGCAACAGCACCCAGCGAGCCAGGCAAATCAGAGCGGAGAGATATAATTTCTGCGTCCTTGTTTCACGATGGACTTGCTCATTTGGATGAGGTTGAGATCGACATCGATTCTGTTGTCGTGAGAGTTACTCCAACAACTCTAAAGGACTTTTTGAAAGGTTTGAAGCGAATTATTGAGCTCGTTCAACTCATGACAAAGGAGATGGAACGCAAGGTGCACGAGGAGGGCAGAAAAGCTCGCAAACGCGATCGTTTTGGCGCTTCCAGTATGGATACTTCCCAACAGGAAAGCCAGAGCCTTCTTCAGCAAAGTCTGTCAGATAGACCTCCATCACCTGCTAACTCTGAAGCTCACACTGAAACCTCGTCAACAATTGGACAAGAAAGCGAAATCCACACTGATTCCAGTATTCTTTTCAAAGTAACGATCCGTGAAAGCACTCTATTAGCTGGCCGGCCAACTTTGGCTTTGACAGGAAAGCGGTCACCAAGGAAGAAAAAAATTGCGGGTAACAAGTCCTTTGCTGTTATCCAGGTCTCTTCCAATGCTCTTATCATGTTTCAGTCCATCGAATGTCAGGATGGAACCGGTAAGAAGATCCTACATGCCAGCCTCGAGAACCTTGCAGCATCCGTAAATACCCAATTCGAGCGGGTGCCGTCATCTGTGGCCCCTCCAATGATCGGTCCAACAGGAGCCGAGTTTCGAGTTGTGTATGCCACGGAGAACCTTGGAGCGGTTGTATCTCAAGACGTTTCGTTAGACTGTGAGACACTTAAATCATGCTTGACTCCGAATGATATGATGATCCTATTGAGTATCACAAAGAAAATGTTAGAACGTTTGCGATCGTTCGACTTCAATGGTCAATCCGAAGATCCCTCTGCGAGACTGAGAAGAAAACGCTCGGCCGTATCAATGATCCGCTACCAAAAGAAAGGTACAGGAATTGCCACTCGTATTCGAGCAGAGATTCATACTTTTTCATTTGTTTTGCTGAGAGCATATCGGTCTAAGTATGGAGCGACAGAATTGCTGGATTTTAATGTTCGCCAATTGAAATGGCGACTAGAGGGCTGCATGTCTGCCATGTCGGGAGAGTGTCATGCATCGCTCGGTGTGAATTTTTACAATTCTGAAGTGGCCGATTGGGAGTATGCTCTAGAACCGGTTGATATTATTCTGGCTGTAGAACAAATGCCAAATGAACTTTTACTGAAATTGACTCCCTCGGGACCTTTCTATTTGAATTTGACTGGCATCTTTCTCAGAGATTTTGCTGAAATGGACTTTGATATTTTGAGAAGTAGAAAGGAGGAAGATACGAAAAACTCTGTTGACTCGGCAGAAAAAGCATTGACACCAAAAGTGCTCTCAACAGTGGGGCTTCGGAGGGCAACAGAATCGCATGTGGTCGAGATTGAAAATAGGACTGGCTTTGACATGTACATCACACCGCCAGGATCTGTGTCGCAGGTGCAGAGGGCGCCAGCAAGCACAGTCCGTTTCGATATCCCTGAGCCAGGCTTTGTAAAAGACGGGGCCACAGTGTCGCTGGATTCGATCATGTCGAATGTGCCTTACAAAGGCGGCAAACGAGCAGAAATCCCCACTAAATTATCATTGCGACTCGCGCCATCCAGCATTCAAGCAGTTGGTGAAAGACATTCTGTCGATGATCTTCCTATTTATTCGCCTCCTGGTCATGCCAACTTCATCCGAACGTTTGATCCGCTAGTTTCTCTTGCAAACAAAAAAAGCAGTAGTTGGCGAGGCAAAGGAGGCAGAGCAAGCCCTGAGACTGTCCAGAGTGACTACACCCGCAACGATTTTATTTCTGATTTTGCGTATTACAATGCTGAGCCCGTCATTGAATGGTGTTTCCAGTTACAGCGACTACGAAGTAGCACGGTTGATGTTTTCAGCCTTCAAAAGGGAAGGGACTTACTGTCCTCCAGCGTCTGGTCTCCTGAAGATGAAATCAACGACAACGTCATTGATTTTACCCATTATTTAGGCAGCGAAGCGCCTGTCGACCATAAGGACTCCGAAGGCTGTTCTGAAGAAGTGATGCGACGCGCCTCGAACACTGAATTATTTGACCGGAAGTCTGCAGTGGCACGTGCGCCACACAAAAGCAATTGGTTACGACCATATCTTAAGAATGACTCGCCAGAGTGGACAGATATGACGTGCATTCTTCGGATGGCCCGTGAAAGGGTAATGTTACCCGACAGCAACTGGATTTGGGTCAATGATTGGACTGCAGATCTTAGTGGCAAATTTGGAGAATCCACGGATGCCGATGGGTGGGAATACGAACAGGACTTTGAGACCTTCACAAGAGACCGACGATTTTATCAGCGCGGCGATTCTTGTCGCAGAAGAAGGTGGACAAGAACACGAATGGTCAAGCCGCCGAAGCTGGATGATCCTTATCGGCCGCTCAAATTTGTATGGGAGACATCCAGAGACCAAACTGGCAACTACTCAATAAGAGTGAGAAGCCCGTTGGCCTTTTACAATCACACTTCTCTTTCACTGACCTTTTTTCTCTACAGTTCGTCCTGGGAGAAAGATGTGAAAGTAGGGAGAGCGGATCCTGGTGATTCGCTCTGCGTACCAGTGGCGTTGGCGTCTGCTGCGTATGTCAGACTGGCCAGAAGACTCGGCACAAACGACAGCTCTTCAATCGACGATTTTGCCAAAAGCGACCGCGTCATGATCCTTCCAACGAGTCCCAATTCCACTACTTACGTGAGAACAACGATTCACCTCCAGGACGTTTCCAGTACCACCTTGCACTTTCTCGTTCACATAAAAGCTGATAAAGGTACTGTGGATATTGGTGTGGAACCTGTAATGAGAATCATCAATTTGCTACCTTGCCAGCTTGAGTGTCAGCTAGGCGAGGTTTTGCGAGGAGCATCCAACAAGAAATTCGAAGACTCGAGACCTGTTATTGGCAACAACGGAAAGAGAATTGGCAACGCAGAGAATCTTCAAATTGCAAGTGGCCAAGAGGGAAAGTGCGCAGCTGTTGACCCAGTAGCAAAGCCGCATATTTCGTTGAGGGTGCCCGGCTATCGATGGTCTCCTTGGCAGCGAATCGTGAATCGCAATGCAAAATCGCACACTTGGCGTCCCTCTGAAGAAGAGGAGGATTGGCATATTAATTCCAACAAGTCTGATTCCGATTATGCAGAAGAATTTAAGAGCATGGTTCATTTTGAACGGACTGGAAAAGTTGGGGACCCTCTCGTGCTTGTCATCAGTGTAGAAGCCGGTCACTCTCCCACTGTACGCGTGTATTCTCAATACTGGATCCTGGACAAGACAGGCTTCGGCTGTAGGTTTTGTGAAGGTTTTAGTGACTTACTTGGAACTATTCCGGACAGCGAAACATCTCGAAGATCTCATTTGTTGCGAGAAGAGGCTCGAGACCCCGACATACAAAGTGACATGAAAGTTCAAGGCCACCAATGGTCGATTGGTATGAGTGGAATGTCCTTGTATTTTTCTCTCAGAGAAAAGTTTGCTCTGTCTATTGAAAGCGGAGCTGGCGACGATAGGTACCAAAAGGGAAAGCAAAATATTCGATCAAAATGGGTCTATCCCATGGATGTTTCCAATGTTATCCCAAAGACGGTATTCTCGGTTGAGGTATGAAAATGGATTTTTTCTGTTTTGCCACTGCTTTTCAGGCACGTTCCTAACTATTTTGACTTTGATTGTTGCTTTTCAGGAGCTTGGTGGCCCGCGCCGCTTCGAACTGGCTATTAGTGTCACCGTATGCCCAGGATTGTTTGCTCGGACCAAGTTGATCACTCTATGCCCGCGCTTTCAGATTGTTAATCTTCTTCATCGAGAGCTCGTGGTGGCTCAAGCTGGTTGCCTGGAAAGCGAGACAATTATCCCGTCGCAGTCATCAGTTCCGTTGCATTGGGAAAAACAGTCTGGATCTTCAAAAATCCATCTGGGTGCCCCCAGTAGCGAAGAACGAGACAATGGGAAATACGAAAGGTGTTGGACTAACGGTTGCATCCAAGTTGACAAAATCGGAATTACGTCTATGCGACTTCCAACAAATAATTCATTGTCCTCAAAACCCATGGTTGTTCAGGCAGAAGTACGATTGGCCACGAAGGATCAGTCGTCGGCGGTCGTTATTGTCATTTGGTCCGCAAATGAGAAGTCCAATCCTTTATACATTCTTCGAAATCAAACGCTTCATACAATTCTTTGTCGTCAGCCGTTGCAGGACGAGCCGTCCCAGCTTGATGATGGTAACGATGTCCTCGCCGTCGAGCCATTCCCTGGAGGGTGCTCTTCTGGAAAACATCGCGGTGGTTATGAATGTGGTTCAGAAGTAGGTCCGATGATAAGGTCTCTGTTGGGCATTCATCGAATTGAAGAATTCGTCTGGGTAGTGTCAAGCGGAGGGGTGTCGTGTTTCGGCTTCGACGATCCAGAGAAACCCCATATTTTGGAATGGACTTGCGTTGCGAATGGCTCTCATAAATTTGATGATCGCGCGACAAAAGCTTTTCTAGAGGTTGATGCCATGGGGTCCCTCACGACCCTTAAATTCGGCAAGAAGGAAATTTGTTGTCAGATCAATGCAGAACACTCCACCAAAGTTATTGAATTCTTTGAGTTTTCGCACCCTTTATATGCCAGCCTGCCGACCAAGGTTTTACGACGTCAAGGCGTGGAGAATTATTCTATGTTGAAAGCTGGTATTGTTGGAGACTTGATCGAGGACACAGGTGAGGCTGAAGATGAAGAGGTCGCATTCAGTTTGCGGATTGAAACTCCGGCAGCCATAATCAGTGTTATCGATAATGCTGACGCTGACTGTCACGGGCGCGAGATCTTACTGGTGCAACTCGACAAAATTATGTTTAGTTTTTCTCAAAACCGGGAAGGATATCATGAATTTGAATGTCTCGTGGCGTCATTTCAAGTTGACAATCTTGTCAACAAGTCCATTCATCCAGTACTTGTAAGGCAGCCTTGGTTTGCGTTCGATCTTTTGGAACAATTTTGCGCATGTTATATTTTGTCTCAACTTTTGTTCTTGTGCTGTCAAAAGATATTTTGCCCGAAATTAGACGCGAACGAACCTTTTCTTCACATGTCTGCTGTGAGAAGATTGCAACAAGAGAGTACGACTCTGGTTTTCCGTTATGCTGCCATTCGCGTTCTTGAGATTCACATCTTTTTGGATAGAAGGTATGTGCTTTTGAAGTTGTTTTTTTGGTCGAGAATCGTACAGTAGTTGATCTCAATTCCTTTTATTTGGCCGCTCCTCCTTTGTTCATATAGGACGGCAGAGAAAATCGCGGAGTTCATTGAGCCTCTCAAGATTATGCAAGAAGAGCTCAAAGAACACGACAAGCCGCCAGACTGGGTATCTCATCTTACTCAAACTATGGGAAAGAATTTCTCGACACCCGACCGTAGAACTCCGAGAGGAATCGAAAAGATGACTCACGCCGCCAATTCGGGACGCATTTACTTTGAACAGCTCCATCTGCACCCTGTTCGTCTTGCCTTCACATTTACACAGGAATACATGGAATGGAATCCAGGTTCACAAAGCATGATGATATTTCAATTCATTCGAGGTATGGCAAGTATTGCAGACGCCCCTCTCACCTTCACATCATTCGTAGTGAGCCACGTGTTCGAAGCTCCACAAGCTCTGTTGAGAGTAATTGCGACACACTACTCCTCGCAGTTGACAAAGCAAATTTTTGGTATTGTTGGTAGTTTGGCTATTCTCGGTGCGCCTGCTGACTTTATCTCAAATGTAGGATCTGGTGTGAGAGATTTCTTTTATGAACCTATTCAAGGTGCTGTCCACGGTCCTAAGCAGTTCATCGAGGGCCTTGAAGCTGGAACCCAAAGTCTGGCCAGGGGCGTCTTTGTTGGGGTTGTTAGAGGCTCTGCCAATGTTGCAGACGTTGTCAATGGTAACCTCGCCGCTCTGACAGCTGATGAAGACTTTCAGGAAGAACGAAGAGCTCACCAACGCATGTTAACTGATGCTATGTCTCGAGGTATAACCAACAGGACGTTCGGCGACTCTTTGTACCTCGCTGGTGCCAGCGTAGCACGTGGTCTAAAGTCAGGGGCCATGGGGATTGTTGAACAACCTACCATGTACGCTTCAAAGCATGGCCCAGTAGGCTTTGTCAAAGGTGTCGGAAAGGCCTGTGTTGGAGCTATTGTGAAACCCCTGGTAAGTGATTGACCGTATCAATGTCTAGAACGATCACCGATATGAGTTGCCTGGTTGCTTGTCGCTCGTGAAGCTGTAACAGTGCGTACGCTGTGAGTGATGTCTACAGGGTCTTACGATCTAACGACGCAACCAATACTCTTCCTGCTCACCGTAATATGTAGGTTGGATTTGGCGATGCTGCGGTCTTGGTGATGAATCACGTTTCGGATAATGCAAGCAACAAACAGGTGCTACCAAAAATCCCTAAGAGGCTGCGACGGGCGCTTCCAAGTCGATCCGCAGAGAAGAAGAATTGTGTTCGGTTGCTCCCCTACGATGAACGCGCAGCTAAGGCACAGAAAATTGTTACTGGAGGTGAATCTGTGGAAGATGTCTATATTGGGCACGTGAATATTCCAAGTCACCTCATAATTGCGAGCGAACAGTGTCTTTGGGCCATTGACCGTCGAACAAGAGAGCCGTGGTGCGTGAGCTGGGAAGAAATTAGCCACTTTGGAATGTCAGAGGGAAAGATGCGAGTCGTAGTGTTTAGTCAAACAGGTCTGAAAACCTACATTTTTCAGGTTGCTGATAAGGCAGAGTCAGCTGAGCTTCACGATTTGCTTGCGATGCAGCAATGGAAAATGGTGTGTGGCTCATTCTTTGTGTGCAGATTCGAGTGGCGAGCTTACCATCCTGTCTTCTTTCTAACACACCCAGCATCTCTTTCCTGCTTCCTCGTTTTAGGGAAACTCATCAAGCGATCTTGCTGACTTGAACATATCTTTACTCAATTACCAGCACGAAAGCCTCTCTCGGCACCAGATCCCGGGCATCAAGAAGCGCCAGGTAAATCATGTCTTCGGCAGCTGCAACAATCAAAAAAAGCGCATGAGCAGTACTATCAAAGATGAAATTGATCTCATCGAGCAATGTTTTGCGAGGGTCAAGGTGATGGGAAGTGAATCAGCTTCGTTTTTGAAGAATCTTGATGAAGAGGCGTGGACACTGGTAAGATTACTTTGGCTCCTTTAGCACATTTTTGACGACGCGAGGTTAGAGCTCACCGATGCCCTTGCCTTTCACTAACTCTACAAAACAGATAAGTTGCTGGGGACAAGTCTTCTCTGGACTGAGCTCACGCCGTTGCATTGCTGCTGGCATCATTAATGGAACAGGAAATTCAATTCAAGTTAAGTCCACCAAGCTGGTGGAGGGTGGCTCGCCATGTTATTCTATTCCCTCAAAGGAATTTGATCCTGAACAAGGAGTTTTGAAAGCTGGGGGTGCTATCATCTTTTTTGGCTGGGGTGTTGTTCCGAATTTACTACAGGCGGGCAGTGTCTTCATGCATGTTGGTAAGTTTATTATTGAAGATCTCATATCAGTCCACTTTGCCATTCAACGTCTCACCGGTATTTCTTTTCACAAAATAATCCCAAGAAACGAATGCGTTTATCAGTGATTTGTCGGATCAAAAGAACCACTCTACAAATGCAGAAGCAATGCCGGGGTATCAAGTTGGATTCTTGGAGAAGTCTTACGACCCACAGAATTGGTGGGCGAAGTACTGGCTTCTGGTTCGGAAAAAGTAGAGTGAATGAAACTTGCATATTTATTTAGCACAATCCTTGACTAGTTCAGTTTGCGCGGTATCTTGTCGCGCACGTTGCATAACGTGCAACTAGCAATCACAGGTGCACTATTCTGTTCATCATATGTTACTGCTTCAAAAGGGATGCATCCCTTGGCTAAAGGGCATTGATTGTTATTGCAGTATTTCATAGCAGGCCTACCGAATCGTGCTTGTTCCAGCCGTGTGTAGACATGTCCAAAAAGGTCTTCTTTGATGCTGCGGTTGCCTGTAAAAGAAAGACAAAGAAGAATCCAATGTGTCTCAGCGAAGAAAACAAGAAATTAGCTAATTCAATAGGAAGTCATTAATTCTTACCTTCAGACCAGGATGTTGTTTCGTGCCGTTTTCCCAGATTGACCCTTTGGTACTTGAAGAAACTGGAATCAGCATTACCCATTGGTAAATTTCGTTTCTGCCGATATTCTTCGGTCTCCTCATCCGACAAACCTATGTCACTCATCAATCGGTGCAGCGTTATCATAATGGTCCCTGGCTTCATCAAGCCAAACAAGCCAGCAACATGCCTGTCAATGTTTGCAGCGCCTCTCTCTCCACTGAAAACACCATCTAAGAGTTTTCACCATAAATGATGTGAGAATAGAAGTTCAGCATGAAACACCTGATAACAGACATTTTGGCTTACTGAAGTTATTGAAAAACACCACATCCACTCCTTCGACCAGGAATGTTTTTAGATTGGGATCCAGCAAATTTCCAACCTTCAACTCCACCTTTCCAGGTTTGAACGTTGACCCTCTTTTCTCATGAATAGCGAACAGTTCCTCTAGTTTTTTTTGAAATTTTTTTGCCCATTCGTTGCTATCTTTTAAAATTTCAATGCCCCGGGCGTCCCACCCAAAGGTATAAGCAGCTTGTAAACACGTGTTTCCAATACCATGCCCAATATCAAGGAAACACTTCCGATACTTTCGATTCTTTTCCTGGACAAACTTAAATATCCTCTACCAGGACAGGCCGATGCGCAAAAGATAGAAAAACGATCAAAAAGAGAAAGCGTGTAAAAATCTATGCAAGCCATATCAAGTACTTACCTTCATGCCTAAAGGAAGAATTCTACCGTACTGCTTATCATGCTGAACTTTCCCTCGAAAGTAGTTCCGCTCAATGTAGTACGTTATCTCTCCCACGCCTCCTAGAAATGCACCACGGACAGTGTGTTTAGATTTGCAGTTTGTGACGCGATCAATGAGACTTCAAAGCAACAATGACAGCTACTTACCCTCTGACATAGCCCACATAGCTCTAAACTCTTTGAGATTAAAGGCCTTGTCGAGATCATGTTTATGAAACAATTCTGTTTCCCTGTTGGTCCACATGGCTTGCAGTGGTTCCAGCATGAGTATGTCTATATTTGGCGTGAGGGGGGCATAATGGAGCAAAGCATACGCATGTTCAGTGGAAACAAGGAACTTACCATGAGATGGTGTGTCAGATGCAGTGCTACTCTCAGAGTCTGAGTCTGACTGATCAGATTCAAGCAAGGAAAGGTCCAGTCTTGCGAGATCCAACAATGAACTGGTGCAATAATCCCATGATTGTTTCTGCATTGCGAAATCTATGCATTGAAGCGTGGCATGGCGCTTTGTTGATACTTTTGTTAAGATACAAGGAGTAATATTTGAGTATAATCTGAAACAGAGTGTCGGAGAAACCATTTCTGGAGGTTCATCCTTGTCATAACCATTGGATCCAAACGCATCGTGTTTTGAGACTGGTGCAACATGCCTCAGTTGGTGTTCCTTCTTCTTGCGCTTCTTCTTGTGTTCCTTTGCAATTTTCCTTGATGCCCGCATTCTTCGTTTCCGATCATCCAAATCGGTCAGTCGTTTACGCATGATGGCACTTGGAGCTTCAATTATTTCCACTTCATCATCCGAGTCCGAAAGAGAGCACAAATCAATAACATGTTTATTACAATCAAAAATCTCGTCAAGGTGAACAATATTAGACCCACTCCGGTCCGCAGCGAGTCGTCTATTATCCTCGAAATTGTTTTTGTCTGTCCTTTGCGTCTTCGTGGGATGATCTGCATTGAAAAATGCACTCCCATGCCCTATTCCATCTGCTTTATCCCAGTCATCCGAGTCATCAATACCAATAATCTCTTGCCTGTGCCTTGCAATCTCTGCAGTGTGCTGCTGTACCCTAGCGACACCATCTGCCGGCAGCATCCAACCAACACCCGTTGATTGGCGCTTAGTCTGTTGGGCATTCCCCTTTCGAAATTCACTCTTGGCCTTGTATCTAGCATCGCGTAGCACTTGTGCTGATGTGCGGGCCGTTGTAGCAATCTTAAAAGCGCCAACATTATTATTATTATTACCATTCTTTGGCATGACGACAGGATCCTGTAATACTGCTCTATGAACCATAGAAGTTTTGGATCTGCCGTGAACGCGTCTGCGGGCCACTTGGTTGTTGTTGCTCTTCATTGAGAAACGTGGAACAATAGCCCCTGAAGGTTTTGTGTCAGCCTTGTCAAAGAATTTTTGGTCCCAATAGCAATCGTTATTCTCTACAGAAGGAGTCGGCTCTGCTGTTTTGATTCTAGCGTAAGCATGAGAAGATGATATACTTTCGATTTCATTCTTGGCATGACGACTGTTGGAATTCATTGTTACTGCGACATTGTCTTGGAAGAAAATAATATTTATAGGAGGTGGGACTTTCAATGCTGTAGTGTTTTTGTTCTTGTTCTTGTTGGTTGTGGTATTGGTGGTGGTACCAGAGAAGAAGGAAAGACGAAGGATAGGATGCTGGTCCCATTTGTGCATATCTCCGTCATCCCTTGCATCATTCTTTCGGCACCGTGCAATCTTGTTTGCCTTGGATAGATTTTCGTAAAAAGGAAAACGATCACTCAGTTTCGGATTTCTCATTTCTTTCCATTTAACAAGATATGCTGGTAAATCCATGATGGCTTGACCTGAGTCTGGACTAACAAGTTGAACGACCACCTGCTGCGAGTTACAGTTATCTCCATCGACGTCGAGTACTTGAATGATCTGTGCGGGTTTTCCCGTATAAATGACATAATTTCCCACTGCAAAAGGTAGTACAGCAGACCTGTCAGCCGCACGGATTGACTGGTTTTTAGTATCCTCCATGTCCTCCTATGACACTATAATAAAAGCGGACAACAAAACTTTCTCTTTGTTTGTCCGCTGTATCCCGTCCTTGATTATGCTGTGGGCTGTGTATGTGCTTGTGAAGGCATTCGATACAATTTAGAATTCAGACTTTGGGGAGAACAACCGAGTGTGTATTTTTTTTCTAGACTACTTTCTTGGTCTATGTTTGTGTGTTCTTTCCCTCTTATTATCGTCGTAGGTCGTCGTAGAGACCGATGGTGCCTACACAGTGTTAGATCGACGTGATCGTGCGGTGAAGTTGAGTGAAGCAAATCTTCCTTGTAGCTCCGTACTTTCTTTCCATTGATCGTCGCGAAATCACACCGACCGACCTACCGAACGACCTACCAACCACCGCTGATTAAAATTCTGCTTTTTGGTGGACTTGATGGGTCCCGTCAGTTCGCCTAATGATTAGCTACTGTACCTGTTGAGACAGCCTCGATACTACGTCCCGTATGTAGACAAATGAAACAGGAAGGAAAGTTCTGTTCAATACGATGTCAGTCAATGGAAGTGCTCGTTGCTCGTAGACCTAGTTGTATCGTTGATCGGGTGGTTGTTAATAATCGTTAAGCTTGACTTGACATTAAGACTACAGTAGCTCTGTAGCTAAAAAGTAGTACCGTACGAGAGGAGTCGTCCTGGGAGTACGTACTGCAGTACAGCAGTAACACTCGTTGACACAATTATTTAATTTCAAATCAAGAACAATAGTTAGGCCGGGTGTCTCGGAGGGATTGAAATAAACACACACGACTTAAAATCCTAACCCACGAACTACCACACGAACAGAAAACGATGACATTAAAAAAAATGAGAACCAACACTTTTTGCTACTACTGTAATAACTACCAGGTACGGAGTAGACTACTACAGTACTAGCTACCAGGTAGATTCGATGACTGGCTGCAGCATAGTAGTACAGTACCACACCAGCAGTACTGTACCTACTGCATAGCTAGCTAGCTAGCGTACTGGTACAGATTCAATACTACTAGACTACTACTACTACTAGAGTCTAGTAGTAGTAGTACTGGTACAAGTTGAGGTGATGCAATTTTCTCTCTTTTTTTTTTACTTGTCGCAACACACAATAAAAATATATGTTTGAAAGATTTGCAAAACATTGTGTATCAAATAAAAACATTCGTTTAGTATCATGATCGGCAACATAGGTGTTGCTGATACCAAGCCCGAAGTTGAAACGGCAGTCGACCTTGTCGATCCGGAACAAACAAACAAACAAAATAATAATGATAATGGTAACTCGGTCTTCTCTTCGAGCAATAATAATAATACAACAATGGCTGCAACAGCAGCTACCAAACAACAAACGAAGAAACAGACCAACACATCGACAACGACAACGGCTACTACTACCTTTCGTGGATTGTTTATGTTTGCCAGTACCCATGATGTTGTCCTTTTCGTCGTGGGATTTTTCTTTTGTATTGCAGGTAGTGCAACGATGCCAGCCATTAACATTGTTTTTGGAGATGTAAGTTTGTTGTTTGTTGGGTTTTCTTCTACTTATATACTGAAATGTGACACGTACTATAGATAGCTGCTGCTTTGGTGTGAACTCTTTCTCATCCTCTCACCCATTTCACTACTATTACTACTGCTACTACTTGATACAGGTCATTGATGCCATTGCTGAACCAGTTGAAGTGGAGAAACTGGTCTCCAAAGCTACCAGAGCCATGGCGATTCTGGGAGTTTATGGTACGTTTCGCACATGAGAGAGTTGCTACCGAAACGATTGGCCTGACGTTCTAGATGAACAAAGTCCGTGCATCTCACGTCAATACTCTTTTTCTTACTGTTGAATTGATTGATCAGGATTTTTTACCTTCTTCATGAGCTTTTGGTTGTGTGGTGTGTCAGCCTCGAGTATTGCCAACAAGTGGAGGATGCGGTATCTGGAGCGTCTCCTGGTGCAGGACATGACCTTTTTTGATAACGCCGAACCTGGATCGCTCACTATGATGCTTTCGGACAGTGCCATGGCAATCCAGTCTGGTTTGTCCGAGAAGTTTGTTCAGGCCCTTCAAGGATTCATGCAATTCATTTTTGGCTTTGCCATTGCATTTTATTTTGAACCCATTCTCACGTTGGTGTTGCTGACATGCGTTCCATTTTTGGGATTGATTACCACAGCCATGTTCATGTGGGGATCAGGTACGTCGCAAGAACGCACAGCTGTGCCGAACCAATACACTACGAAGTACTCATCGCTCTCTCATCTTCGTACTTGTTGGACGACCCAGGTGATGGCATGTTTGGCAAAGAGGCCTACGAAACAGCCAGCACAATCGCCAATGAAGCCATGAGTAACATCAGGACTGTAATGTCTTTGAACGCCGAACCTACTGTACGTTTTGCGTTTTGTAATGAACGTAATATATTCATTATATTTGCCCGCTCACATGTTTTCCTTTGGATTGAATCCTTGTAGATGAGTAAACGATACGATGCCAGATTGGGCGACTCAGAAAAGGCTGCCATTCGACAAGGAACGCGGACTGCTATCCTTACAGGTTGCTTGTTTTTGATAATCTTCATCATGTACGGAGTTGGTTTCTGGTTTGGCTCGACACTAATTGCCGATAGCATTGATGAAGCCATGAAGAATCACCCAGCACCCGACAATATTCTGAACGAAACGTCTCCCTGGTGGCCCATTATCGAAGAGGGTTGCAAATCCTATCTCAACGATACTATTGAAGTTTTAGAGACATGTGCCTGTGGACTTCCTTGGGAAAGTATTGAATTTCTCAATGGCCCAAATTGTGGATGTAGTTACACCCAGAGCCAAGGCTCTGATCTAGGTCTTAGTGTTGTGAGTGGATGCGTTTCTGGAGGACGTGTCATGATGGTCTTTTTCAGTGTTTTGATTGGTGGTTTCTCTGCAGGTCAGATTGGTCCTGGAGTCAAAGCCGTGGCCGATGCCAAAGTTGCTGCTGCGAAAATGCTGGCTGTCATTGAGAGAAAACCCTTGATTGGAGATGGAGATGACGAGCTTGTAGTCAAAAGTGTCAAGAGTCACCATGACACAACAAGAGACCCGCCACCGGAACCAAAGAAGAGATTAAAGCCTGATAAAGTCAAAGGAGAAATCACCATGGAGAATGTTCATTTTCGATACATGTCCACGGCAGAGCAAGAAGCATCGGTATATGCCAACGCAGATGATGCCACTGTTCCAGAACATACAGGTGGAGTCGTCTTTGGTGGCTGTAACTTGACCATCAAGGCAGGAGAAACGGTAGCACTTGTCGGCGAAAGTGGCTGCGGAAAATCGACCATTGCAAAACTGGTCCAACGCTTTTATGATCCCACCCAAGGTCGTATTCTTCTTGACGACATAGATTTGAAGGATATCAATGTAAGAGACCTTCGGTCATGCATTGGTGTTGTCAGTCAGGAACCGCTCCTTTTTGATACAACGATTGAGTACAATATTCGCTACGGGAAACCTGATGCAACCTTTGAAGATATTGTGCAAGCCGCTCAATCTGCCAATGCACACGATTTTATCATGTCATTCCCCGATGGGTACCAGACAATGGTAGGTCCTCGTGGTGGACGGCTTTCTGGTGGTCAGAAACAACGGGTAGCTATTGCGCGTGCTGTGCTCCGACAAGCTCCAATAATGGTACGTTTGAGAATTTTGGAAGAATAAGCGACTTTCCTCAGACAGGCACTACTAATCAAACGCTCATCATCTTCGTCCTCTCTTCAGATTTTAGATGAGGCAACGTCTGCGCTTGATAATAAAAGCGAGAAGTTGGTCCAGCAAGCATTGGACAAGCTCATCCAACATAAAGATGAAAACGCTTCTGCCAAGAGAAGGACTATCATTGTAATTGCGCATCGGCTCTCAACAGTGCGAAATGCCGATAAGATTGTTGTGCTGGGCTCACCAGAAGGAACGTCCACTGCCGTCAACGGGAGTGTCATTCTCGAAGAGGGAAATCACGACGAACTGATGAATCTCGAAAAAGGTTTCTATAGAGCATTGGTTGGAACAACGCATAGATCGAGTGAAGCTGGCCTAGTAGACGATATAACGGGCCCTACGGAAGAAGACACGGCGAATGAGGCGGTAATGATGAAGAGTAGAGTTGATGCGGCAGAGGAGAAAAACGCTTCTGTTGCTGATACGAAGAGTGTGAAGACAGACGAGGAGGATAAAAAAGGATTGCTCGCTGTTCTTTTTGGAACCAGAGATAAAAAGGAGAACGAAAAAAAGAAACAGCTGGCCGCCAACAAGACCCGCGTTTGGCAGTACACAAAACCAGAATTTGGATGGATCGCCTTCGGTTCATGGTACGTTGTGCTGCACTTTTTTGCTTTTGTCCAAATTGCGTTCAGTACCGACTAAACACACTCTCTTCTTTTATTCGCTAACTTTTTCAGTGCCAGCATTATAAAAGGCGCAATCTTCCCGCTCTTGTCGATTGTGTTTTCCCGTATGATTGTTATTTGGTACCATAGCGATACAGACTACATGACTGACCGATCGCTTGAGTACTCGTACGTGTTCTATGGGCTCGGAGTATTGTTGTTCATCACGGAGACCGTCCAAAAGTCTGTCTTTGAAATGATTGGAGAACGTCTTACGAAACGGTTGCGTGGCGATCTCTTTCGATCTATCCTCCGCCAAGATGTAACTTGGTTCGAAGAAGATGCCAATGCTATTGGAGTACTGGCATCTCGACTCTCCACGGATGTCAAATTGGTAAGACTAGTAGCAGGACAGTCGGTTGCTTCCACGCTTGAGTCAGTTTCATCATTGACAACAGGCATAATAATATCTGCCATTGCTTCCTGGGAAATGTTTTTGATCATGGTTGCCATGGTGCCAGCTTTAGGTATATCAGAGGCTTTGCAGGTAAGAAAATGTTCAGAATTCGATGTTTGATCTCCAGACAGGTTTCTCACTGTACAGAATGCTACAGCTTGCTCCAATGAAAAGTTCTGAAGGTTCTATTCGGGAGCAGTTCAGCAAGTCAACTGACAGGTTACACGAAACGGTCTCGGGTATCCGTGAAGTGCAATCTTTCATGCTTCAGCAAATAGTGATTGATGATATTGAGAAGAGAATTGACGAAACCATTACTCCGGCATCCAAAAAGGCAGCTATTGTAAGGGGAGTAATGATGGGGATGATTCTGCTGATTCAATTCCTCGTTTATGCTTTTGCATTTTGGTTTGGTGGGAAACTGATTGCAAATGGACGCATTACCTTTGAAGACTTTAATCAGGCTCTTTGGGCGATGGCTCTTGCAGGCAGTGGTCTTGGACAAGCTGCACTTTTTGCTGGTGATCTTGGAAAGGCAGCTGGAGCTGTCACCTCCATTTTTGATACTCTAGATAATGTTCCGACTGTTGATAGCACCCCTTGGGAGAACAAGGGAATTGCTGACTTGAGAACGAACAAAGCAATCGTCAGACACGTGAAGAACGACACTTTGAAGGAAGGAAGGGCGGAGCTCGTGAAAGTCAACTTTGCGTACCCATCCCGGAAAACTGCCAAAATTTTCGACCAGATCGACTTGAAAATCCCCGCTGGTAAGGTGGTTGCCTTGGTTGGTAGCAGTGGATCTGGGAAATCTACCGTTGTTCAGCTTATTGAACGTTTTTACGATCCTGTGAGTTTCAAGGAAGGCGTCGATGGAGAGGAGTTGGCAGAAGTGGTAGTGGATGATGGACAGTTGAGAAATGATGATGGAGTTGTCCAAATCGACAATACTGACATTCGCACCCAGGATGTTCGATGGTTGAGGCAAAATATGGGTTATGTTGGCCAAGAACCTGTACTGTTCAATGACACTATCTACAATAATATTGCTCTTGGAAAGGATAATTGCACCAGGGAAGAGGTGGAAGCAGCTGCAAAGAATGCCAATGCTTATGATTTCATTATGAACCTGGAAGAGGGATTCGAAACTATGGTTGGTGTTGGAGGCGGCAAAATCAGTGGAGGGCAAAAACAAAGAGTAAGAATATTTGAAACAATGTTGGTACAGTAGCTTTTCCGCGTCTTGTGATTACACACTAACTTTTTGGGGAATGTTTCGTTCGCACCACACTGCCAATTTTCACATCTCTTAGGTTGCCATTGCACGTGCCATTCTTCGTGATGCGTCTATTCTCATCCTTGATGAGGCCACATCGGCCCTGGACAATGAAAGTGAAAAGATTGTACAGGCTAGTCTCGACAAGCTGGTACAAGAAAGTGGAGGCAAACGAACCACTATCATCATTGCCCACCGCCTTAGCACTATTCGCAATGCCGATTGTATTTGCGTTCTTGAAAACAGTGGAGACGGCAGTCGTGTTGTTGAGACGGGAACGCATGATGAATTGATAGCTCTGGGTCAGAAATACAAGGCCTTGGTTCAGGCCTACGAGAACAAATAAGGTTGTAGAGTATTTGAGATTTGAGAAACGAAAATGTGTGTTTGTTCTGTGAATATATTTTATAAAAATTCATCTAATCTTTGAAAATGTAGCTTATCGATGGCGTTCACTTTTTCCAATGAACTCATCTTTCACAATATGACCTTGCCGCACCACGTATTCGTTTCACCTACATGGAAACGAGAGACTCATCATCGTCGTCGTCGTCTTCCATTTCCTTGGCCAAGCTGCTTTCGATGTGATTTATCTCCCGGTCTTCTTCCTCGTTGTCGACGCCATCTGAGGTGGCTGTCTTTTTCATGGACACAGGCATAGGTGCAGCTTCTGCTGCATCGAGCGACTCCTCGGACTTGATTTCATTGGTAGCTTTGTCCTCTTTTTCGTCTTGTACGATTTTGTTGTCCATGTTCGATTCTGCCACGGTTTCTTTTTCAGCAACCGCGGCAGTGAATTCGCGCTTCCAAGTAACGACATCTCCTCCATCCAGTTCTTTTGTCACCGTAGTTTCCTCGACTGTGGTTTCTACGATTTCTGTAGTGGACTGTTCCTTCTTGTTTTCTGTCGTCTCTGTCTTATCATTATTATTATTGTTTTCCGTTCCAGTATCAGTAGTTGCACCAGCAACCTTTGCCACGCTCTCGCGCTTCCATGTGACAACGACCGCTTCCTTCGTTTCAACGGGAAGACATTCCGATGGTTTGTTGTCTTTGTAATTGCGAATGTTCTCGAGGGTCTTTTCCGCCACGTCAAACTTCTCTCGGGCGTTATTTCGTAATTCTAAAACTGTCTTAAGTTCTTCACCGTTGGCAGCGTGGATTTTTTGGAGCTTGGCCAATTCCGTTCCAAAGGACGTCAAACGAGCCGTCATGTCTTGTTCGCTAGTGAGTACGGCTTGATGTTGCTCCTTGAGCTGTTCCAAGGTTTGTTTGGATTGAGCAAGAGTTTCCTTGGCTTGAGCGAGCATCTCCAAGAGTGCCTCTGTCGTTTGGGTAGCGTTCTGATTCTCATTGCCGCTGTCATTGTCGTCGTCGTTGTTGTTGTCTTTGGTATTGATTTCCTCGGTACGAGCCTTTTTGGCGTCACTCTCGGGCGATCCTGTGGGATGTTCATCTTCCGCTGTGCGCTTCGTAGGTGATGCCTTGATAGGACTTGTGGTTTGCTCTGCGACATTGGAATTGATTTCGACGGCATTTTCCTTGTCCACCAGCATCATGGTTCCATCATTTTCGTTGCTGTTGCGGTTGCTGCTTGATGACTCTTTTCCTAGCAACGTTGGCAGAGCGTTCTCGCTTTGGACATTCTGGTGTTTGGACAACAAGACGTTTTCTTCCAACATGATGCTTTGTATAGTGTCGTATTTTAGTAGAATGCTAAAAGATTGATTGTAAAGTTTACTACTGGTACTACTATTGTTTTTGTACCCAGTATTCTTTAATACTTTACGAATTGATTGAAAATGTGAGGAAAATAGGAAGTGAAGTCAACGAGCAAACGGCTAGCTACTACTCGTAGTACTCTCTAGCTAGTAGTAGTAGTACTCAGTAGTAGTAGTAGTACTCAGTAGACTGCTGTATATTTCGAACTACTCCTAGAGTATGGTTAAGGAGGTCGTGCAGGTCGATAGCATCATAAATAGATCTCTTGACGCTCAATAGCTCTGAATACAATTCACGAATTAACGTGACTCGACTTTGATCTCGTTCCTTCAAACACAAAACCTCCCACATGAAACAAGGCCAGTTTTAAGTAGCTTCCGCCCGTTATCTTACCACCATCCACCATCCCCCAACTACATCTCTTTTCGCTCCACACTCCACACCAACCCACATTATCCATCACACACGATACGATCCAACATGCCGAGAAGAATATCTACAGCTGTATCTCCAACTGCACTTCATTGCGTTCTGTGGTTGCTCCTCCTTGTATCAACATTATATTGCCAGGTTGCTTCCGCGCTGCACCACAATTTTTATCTCAAACATGATCTCCGAACCGTCATAGGGCCAGTTGGTATGCCCTTTGGCTTTCTCGAGAAGGGTTATTACGACTTGCAGGTCTTTGATTTCAAGCTGAACATTGATAAACGAAAATATAAACCTCTGCCGGGCACGGAGAAACTTTCGCCCAGAGAAGTTTTAGATCAAGTGGAAGCGGGCTTTTTACTGAAACGATTTACCAACGAGGCAGCCTTTGTTCAGTACATTGACGAACTCCGAGCCAATGCTACAATGTGTACTTTTGAATTTTTCTTAGACGAAGATGATGCGTACTTGAATTCCTTGCCAGATTGGACCGATGACAACGAACACCAGCAACATCAACAACAAGACGCGACGACTGCGGCAGAACACGGAATTTATTTGAGCATGAAAGACTGGTACAATCAGGATGCGAATAATCAAAATTCTGAAGTTGCCATGCGCAGTATCCAATACACCTTTCGACCAGGCGAAGAGGGATTGTACTTTCTGATTTACCAGATATGTCCCACACCAGCCTCGGTGTACACTCACGTACCCCACGGGATTATGTCGTCCTTTGAATTGGATTTTCACTTCATCAACTTTGATCGATGGAACAAACAGTCCTATCTGACAGCAGGTGAAATGAAATTGCCAATGGTCTTTTTTTACTTTTCGGTCAGCTATGCCTTTTGCTTTGGTTGGTGGGTACAGAACATTCGACAAGCTCAAGCGGATCGATCGACGGGACGACCCGTTATTTATGCCATCCATCACATCATGTCTGCACTTATTTTGCTCAAGACGGTCACCATCTTGCTGAAGAGTATTCGCTATCATTTCTTGCGTGTTTCGGGACATGCCGAAGTTTGGTCCTTTGTGTACTACCTGTTTTACTTTTTAAAGGGAACCTTCCTCTTTACCGTTATATTATTGATTGGGTCAGGATGGAGCATCGTCAAACCGTTTTTGAACGGGAGCGAGAAAAAGGTCATTCTGGCGGTTTTGATCTTGCAAGTTATCAACAATATTGCTTTGATCGTCTTGGCACGAGAGACGGAAGGAGAATCAACCTTTCAAGGATGGACGGCAGTCTTGCATCTGGTTGATATCATTTGCTGCTGTGCCGTTCTGGTGCCCATTGTGTGGCAAGTCAATCAACTAGAAAAGAGTGTAACAGTAGATGACCCTGAGCATCCCGATTACAATGGCGAAGACGAACTTGCAAATGGCGATACCACGAATAACAACAATATGACTGCAAAGGACAGCGGAAACATGGAAGACTTGGCAGAAAAGGGACGTATCTTGGAAAAGCTAAAGCTCTTTCGCGGCTTTTACATGCTGGTGGTGGCCTACATTTATTCCACGCGTATTTTGGTGTACCTTTTTTCGACTATGCTGAGTTACCAACATTTGTGGTTCCGCGACCTATTGGTGGAACTGGTAACACTTTGTTTTTACGTGGTAACGGGATATATGTTTCGACCGATGAAGGAAAATCCTTACTTTGGAGTGAAGCGGGAAGTCGATGACGAAAATATGGGTGATGATGACAATTTTATCAACGGAAGGGAACTCGAGATGAGCAATATTTAGAATTCCTTGCAACACCAGTTATGCGTGCGTGTTGTATTCTAACCGAGCTACTTGAGGTAGTATATCCCATGATAAATAAAAACTAATCGCGCTTACAGAGTATTTACAAAACTGTCCCTTACATTTAAGTTCTGTATTGGTAGTGGGCAATCAGTATTCTCCCCCTCTACAGCACCCACCAAGATGATATTTTTTATTTACCACTACTAGAGTAGAAAGTAGAGTTCCAAAATATTTCCTTTATGACCTATTTTTAATTGTGGACGAAATCTATTTAGTTTCATCCTTGTCATGACTGCCAATGACATAATCGGGATGGACCATGAAATCGTGCTCGTCGAACAATTCGTACATATCACTAATTTCGCTAGCAATCTTTTTGTAGTCGGTTGGCACCTTGCAAAGAATGCCCGTGGCAGGATCAAAGACCAATCCGTGCACGCGCGGATAGGATTTGGAAAAGTTTGGGTCCGCGTGCGTTTCATTTCTCCTCTTTTGAACGACGCTGGTCTTGTTCAAATTGAGACACTGCTCTGCGACGTTCAGTTCGACCAATCGACGATGGCGTTGTTCATCATCTGCAATGGCATCCAATTCTTCCTGATGCAATCGATAAACATCACGAATGTTTTGGACCCAGGAGTCCAGAACGGGACCAATATCCTTGTGCTTCATGGCGGCTCGGACACCTCCACAATCGTTATGGCCCGTCAACAAAATGTGTTTGACTTTCAAGTGCTCAATGGCATAGGTCATAACGGCCAGCAAGTTAACATCCGACGACACTACCAAATTAGCAATATTGCGATGCACAAAGAGTTCACCCATTTCGATGCCGATCAAATCGCTGATCGATACGCGCGAATCGGAACATCCAATGTATAGGTAATCGGGAGATTGTCCGGCAGCCAGCTTTTTAAAGAACGTAGGATCTTCCTTATTGGTCTTTTCTACCCATTTTCGGTTCCTGACGAAGAGCTTTTCCAACGTGTGATCATCTTCTTCCTCAAATTTCTTTTCGTGGAAAAGACGCCGTTGCTGATGAGAATATTCTTTCAAACAAGTCGAAACTGTATGGGAGATTCCAATTGCGGCTGGAGCAACGTTGGATGACGCCTGATGAGCAAAAGCCTTGCGCGCTGCTGCTCGACAAAAGGAGAAAACCATGGTTCGAATAAAAATAATTAAATGGTCTAATCTAGCCAGCTAGATTTTATGTAACAAGCGATTACGATGACTTCAGTGAATGTTTTGTTTACTAAAAAGGGAAGACTGCTGTAGTAGCTTTGTATTTGGCCAGAGACTACTACTAGACCAGAACTAGAACTAGCAAACGAAGGAGGATGCAGAATGCAGATGTAATAAAATAAATATATTAAGAGAGTTCTGCCGATTTTTTGCGAACTCCGTCCTTCGCATCATCAACAGGCCTCTCGATATTTATGACTTATTAGATTTTGTAGAAGGGGGGGAAGCAGCAAGTACCCTCTAATTAAATTATCCCCAATTGCCGTAAAAAGAAGTTGCCTCGAATTTAAGATCTCTGTGAATTGCAACTCCGAGTGTAATGGCAAACTACAGCAGACTACTCTCTAGACTACCAGGTACTGTACCTGGTACTATGCTGGCGTTGCTGCTCGACACCTGTGGTGCAACCTAAGAAAATACGAGCAGTACTATCGATTGGTACGACTTCACAACATGATACGCGATCGTGATAATAATATAATCAGATTATTAATTTGACCATGGCGCACCACCAAAGCTACTACCCGCACAATCGTCACCAGCATCAATCTAGACAACAACAAGAACAACATCATCAGTCACTTCACGAAGCCTTTCAGTATGCCAATAATCATCATCATCATCATCATCATGATAATAATAATATGGTGAATCGTCGTCGTTATCATGATGAAGGACGGTTTGAGGAGGAACAAGGCAATAACGACGACGGCTGCTTGATGACAAGACAACAACAACAACAACAGCAGCAGCAACATTCAGGACTCATAACACATGACATGTTTTCCAGCACTATGAGGTCTCCTCTTCATGCACCGTTGTTGAATTCCAATCAGAGTCATTCGTCGGATGATGATAACGATGATGATCATGCCGCCAGCCAACAAGGTACCATGATGTCGTTGTGTTATCGCAGGTGGTGTTTGTCGTCTTTTCATTGGTGTTGTTGTTGTTGCCGCAGCAGCAACAACAGCAGCAACAGTAGAAGAAATAATAATTATAATAGTAATACTCGGGATGGAACGTTTGCTCGCAACGATGAAAGAGAAGCTCCATTCGAGCACAATTATTATTATCATCACGAATCACAACATCATGATCGAACACTATCAACTCCAACACCAGTCACGGGAGGTTGTTGTTTCAAGCTCTTGTATATTATGCTCACAGTATTGTCGTTTGGGGGACTGTACTATTCTACAAATAAATACAACCAACAAGATTGGAGTCTGCAACCTGGTGAATCTCGCCATGTAGCAACGGCTGGATTCTTAACAGCCACGGTACAAGTTGTGTCACGGACACCTTCCGATAGTGAACCGTATTTTGATCCCACCAACAGCAACAGTACTGTTGTTCCTATCAACAGTAATAATACTAGTCATAATAATGACACGGATGATGCAACAGATACTTGCGGCATTGCCGTATACGCAGTAGAAAGCCGAGATTGTCCTCCTCTGACGGGACCCAAACTGAAAGTGGATCGTCCGAATCAAGAATTGTCCCTGTTGCAACATGCCTATGAGTATCAGTACTTTTATCTCAATGCAGGCTCGACTATGAAAGTTACGGTCCACCAGCTTGTCGGATCGACGAATATTTTGGTTCTCAAGGGCAGCAAGGTCCTGGAACGAATTGAATATAACAAACGCAAACGCCGGAGCAGCAGCAGCAGCAGCATTCGACCATCCTTTGTGGATGCACTGATCAGCGATCTTTCTATCGATGTTTTGCACGACGAAATTGACGGGCGGCAATTTCTGTTGGAACAAATCTCATCGGAACAACTACAACAACAACAAACTGGACCGATCGAATTCTCCTTCACGTCTCCCTCGAGTAACGTGTATGTGTTGTTATTTGACAACGCATCTGGAAGCCAAACTGCCTCTTTGCAAGTCAAGTATGAAATGGTATTGACCACGTACAATATCGAGGGACTGACACCCTGGTGTAGTCATTCATCTCCCGTTCAAACAGGGTCTCTGACAGACTCGTCGTATTCACTCCCGGGAGGAGATGATAAACCTCCGACCAATTCCTTTACCTGCCCCCAACTCTCACCTGATACTGCAGGTTGTATACTTGTGGAGGCCGTAAGACAACACCATGATTCTTCTCATGACGACAACACCAACAGCAGCAGCAGCAGCAATGTACCATATGATAGGTATCAAGGATTGGAAGGTGATTTTTTAGTCGAGGTTACAGTTTATACCACTCGAAATTGGTTTACCATGGGTTGTCTGTCATTGGTCCCATCGCTATTGTTGGCATTTATTCGTTTTGGCCGACAATGTCAAAAGAGACAAAACGCCCGTCGCCACGACCGCGTCTATTACAACAATGCCCTTTCCCTTTCTGCGAGTCAGCAACAAGCATCATGGCGTTCGCAACCGCATCACCACCAGCAGCATCACAATTACAATCACTACTACCACCACCAGCAACAGCAAGGTCCAAATTATCACTTTTTGCCGCAGCATCAACGAGATGAAAGTGATATGACAGCTGTCTTCGAAACTACTGTTACTACTAATGATATCTCTGGAAACATTCACCCTGAAAGAAGTCATCACGAAAGATCCAAATCATCGAGTTCTGCTGCCGAAGAGGTTGCGGCTTCAGGGCAAGACCAAACGCCAAATAATGAACATGACAATGGCGGTGAGGAAACGCCCATGGTCGCTGCAGAAAATGTTATCCTGTTGCAGAGCAGTAGTAATCCCGAATGAGTACTAGAAATGTGAATTCATATGAAAGTTTGTGTTTGCATAGGTACAGGCTGTTTATTTGCTTAGAAATTCTTGCTGCTGTTGTCCTTTCCTGTTTGCAACATATGTGCAAGCCAATTCAGAAGCGAGAGACGCTACCAGTAACTAGACTCGTCGCTTCGCAATTTCCGCCACGATTCGAAGAAAATACTCCATTTAACACGGCCAATGCATGCCGCAGAACCTCTGCTAGCACTCCAACGCAATGTATGCAGCGTAAAGTTTATGCAGCATTTCAACAAAGTATACAAACATTGAAGAAATAAACATCATTGCCATTTCTGTCAAACTAAAACACCGCCGTCCGTGTTGCTGGAGTGTTCTGTACGATCGATGCTCTGCTGCCGAGAATTGTTGCAGTCATGACAGGAACGAGTTCCGGGACGTATTGGAGAAAGATAGAGACCTCTCAGCAGCAGGACGGACCTCTCTCATGAAGCAAGCGGAATGGTACCACTATGTCGATCGGGTCACCCAAAAAAAAAAAATATTGAAAAAGTTTGAGCATTGCAGCAAAACCTTTGCCCTTCCAGCGCGGAAGGTACACGGACTTTACACGTACATGAGGAATCTATAAACATGGGGGGTCAGCAGTGGGTACAAAGGTAAAAACTTTTTTTAAGCTCTTGGTGTTGTCGACGGGGTTTCATTTCCGCCCTTTAGCTCAGCTAAGACTTTACATCCAAATATCAGATAGGGGTGCCGTCTTGTGGCTTCATTGTGCGCGAACTCAGAAATAAAATTCTAATAATAGTGTTTGTTCAGAGCCAGCCGAAGGCAACGTGAGACAAGGAGACCCGAACCAGACGTCACCGGAATGACCCAAAATGTCCCATCCCATCTCCCACTCAGAAACAGGAACACATTGGGAGAAATCGGATACGACTATTCCCACTTCGGGGAAGAAGATCCACACGCCAGGCTGCCGAAGCCAAGGCCTGACTCGTAGCCTAGCGTCGAATCCCTACCAAACGAGGAAGGGCCTAGACCTGGATCCAGCAATTGAAGAGACCAAAAAGAGCAGAAAATTTTGTCATAAATTTGCCGTTTCGTCGAATACGAAAGCAACTTTATATACCTAAAATAGTTTCTTAACCGCGCCCTCCCGCCCGATTGGCTACCCGAGTGTGAG
>Ga0100402_1000669_pt1 | contig 40399 bp, 30 predicted proteins | sample CryGeyme20150102_FD_80419 | JGI IMG/M metagenome (GOLD analysis project Ga0100402, IMG submission 80419) | Groundwater microbial communities from Crystal Geyser aquifers in Utah, USA - Crystal Geyser metaG 2015-0102 | ecosystem: Environmental > Aquatic > Deep subsurface > Groundwater | place... | reverse complement strand
GTAATTTGGACTTAGTGCTTCTTAACTTTTTACTTAGTGCCTTTAACTCGTCCGTAGCCCCTAGTACTCATCCTACGGTATCATTTCTAGTCTCATCTTTAGGTATGTACGTTCGTAGTACCAGGTACACCAAGGTCCTCCTCTCTAGCTACAGTACTACTACTACAGTCATCGTATTAGGTCTTTTCTTTCTCTGTACGCCGGTGTGATGGTGCAAAGCACGCCTATCAATGATAGCTACTAATAGTACTCTAGACCTACTAGTACTCCTACTACTACCTACCTACTCGTACTACTCTAGCTAGTAGGAGTAGTGGGCAGTAGTACCAGGTACCTGGTACCTGGTACCACATAGTACTACTGTGATAGTAGTACCTGGCACTGCGCCACCAATGAATGGAAGCTTCTGTAGTACTCTAATTACCAATTCGTGAATGCGATGCGATACACATGACGACATGAAGTTGTCTAAGAGTTGTTCATCAGCACGTGGAGGCACGAATCGTACCGCTCGAGCCCTGAATGTCGCTTGCGTTCCAACAGACAAATATTAGTCGAAGATGCTGGTGACACTGCACCCGTTGATGCCGGTGGCCAACCATGGTCGCCAGCCAAATTCCTTTAAAATTACATAACATTTGTCTTTAGTCCCACATTTTCAATCTTCCGCCAAAATCTTGGTGAACTGATCTTTTGCATGAACTTAGTACCACTACTGTAGTACCAGGTACCAGGCAGTCCACTATTAGGTACCGTGGTAGAGTAGTAGTACTGGTAATAGTTCTATTAATAACCTATTATTGGTATTACCTTGGTAACCATTATTGTATTCCCACTCTTTTTTGTTCGATAATATTTATTTTGGATTTTTGTGATCGTTTCATGATGAATATCTGCAAGAATCTCGCGCTGGCTTTAGGCGTACTAGTTGCAGCCATGACGGCAGGATCCTCTCCTGCTGGCGTCGCTGCTGCCAATCCTCTGCACCTCCTCAGCAGCAGCAGCAGCCGCAACCACACGGAACGAAAGCACCACCATCGCTGTCATGACCGCCACGGCCGCCACCAGCTGAAACATGAACGCACAAGATTGGAGCATCGTTCGTTTATCCGGAAACGTCTTCAGAAGGACAAGACGCACACTGCTACTACTAGTAATAGTAGTGCTAGTACTAGTACTAGTGCTAGTACTAGTGCTCTTAGTAGAAGTAATGCTGTTCAGAACTATAAGTTTCCCGCGTACCATGATAGTCCGCTGGCAGAGACCACACAGCGAAAGCAGCAGCAAGAAAAACGGCTGTTGCAGGTTACTCCTGAAAATGCTACCAGTCTAGCACTGGATTGGTGGAATGACCATCCGAATCGGACTACCCTGTCGGATTCACAAAGTCAACAATTGTTGGCCATGGCGACGTTCTACTATGCCACCGAAGGTGATGACTGGTCCGTCCAGGAATTTTGGTTAAATTACACAGTACAAGAATGTGAATGGTACAATATGGCAGGTAATGCAACCGAAGCTTGTGACGAAAATCTTCTCCTCACGAACCTGGAACTTCAGGGAAATGACCTTGGTGGATTTTTGCCAGTAAACATTAGTGACTTGTTCACGTTGGAAGTGCTCGATCTAGAAGACAACGAGATTGGAGGTTCTTTGCCGACCACACTGGGACTTATGATGGACCTCGAAGAGTTGAACTTGCAAAAGAATCAATTCAGTTCCAGTTTTCCCGTTGAATTGACTCAGTTGAACAATCTGATGTACCTCTACCTGCAGAAGAATGACTTGACGGGAAGTTTGCCCAACGAAATAGGAAATATGGAAAGTCTTGTAGAACTTTATGCAAACGAAAATGAGCTCAACGGTACCCTTCCATCGTCGTTGGGAGACCTGGAAGAATTGAGAGTACTGGATTTGTACTTTAATGACTTTTTGTCTGGTACTGTTCCCATTGAACTATTCTTGGCTCCCAGTCTCCGACACTTGGTGTTGAAATTCAATTACTTTTCGGGAACCCTACCGGCAGACGTGGGAAACTCAACGTCGCTTGTAACATTGAATCTCAAAGATAACTATCTCACAGGAACCTTGCCACCGGAACTCGTCAAGTTGTCCAGTACCCTGGTGGAACTCAGCTTGGAAAATAACGAGTTCAATTCGACTATTCCCGAAGAATGGGCCAACTTGACGGAACTTGAAATATTAGAGCTGGGAGAAAATTTGCTTTCGGGCAGTCTACCGACGCTCATTGCAGGCATGCCAAACTTGACTATGCTCATGCTCAAGGAAAACAGCATCAACGGAACGCTTCCCACGGAATTTGGATTGGCATTAAGTTTGGAGGAATTGGATCTGTCATTCAATAACTTTACAGGACCACTCTTCACGGAGATGGAAAATATGACGAGTTTAAAAGAACTCGTTATCACCGGTAACAAGCTTACTGGTAGCCTGCCCAGTCAACTGGGGTGGCTCCTCAATCTCGAAGTCCTTGATCTTTCGGAGAATGAATTGGTGGGTCGTCTTCCCATTGAAATGGGAAACATGACGTCTCTGGAAGAAATCATTGTTGCCACGAATCAACTCACTGGCAGTCTACCAAGTGAATTAGGATTACTCGATTCCCTTGAAGAACTCTACCTTCTAGAGAATAATTTTGTTGGTCCTATTCCAACTGAAATAGGAAACATGACCTCTTTGGAAGAAGTCAATCTTGCCGCGAATCAACTCACTGGCAGTCTGCCAAGTGAATTAGGACAGCTAAATTCCCTTGAAGAGCTCTATCTTCTAGAAAATGAATTTGTTGGTATTCTCCCAACTGAAATGGGAAACATGACTTCCTTGGAAGAAATTGACATTAGTGCCAACAAGCTCACTGGTGGTTTGCCGAGCGAACTGGGATGGCTCCATTCTCTTGAAATGCTCAATCTTTCGGGTAACAATTTAGTTGGTCCTATCCCCATTGAGATTGGAAATATGACAAGTCTGGAAGAGCTTGCTGTGCAAGGAAACAAGATGAGAGGAATGCTGCCAAGTGAGTTAGGATTGCTCGCCGGTTCTCTCCAGACTCTCCAACTCTCTGATAATTTGTTGACAGGATCGTTACCATCGGAACTCGGAACTCTAGGACTCCTGGAAGAACTCGACGTGCAAGGAAACAATTTTGGAGGATCGTTGCCATCTTGGATTGGATCAATGTCCTCCTTGGAGGTATTGTCTCTGAGTGACAATCCTTTCACTGGTTCCGTTCCGACTGAGTTTCAGCAGCTCGGCAGTCTCACTACCTTGCTACTTAACAATACTGCAATGATCGGTCCCATCCCAGATAGTCTTTGCAACATTTCTACCCTTGTTTTTACCTGCAGCGTTTCGGGCGGAACAGTTGGACTCTGTGGCTGTGGTTGCGATTGTGAAGGCGAGCGTCAAGACACGACCGCACCAACAGGACTCTTCCAGCCTACGGTTGGGCCTACTAGTCCACCGAGCAGTCCGCCAACCAAATCACCAACTGCGAATCCCACTGCGCCCCCAACGAAAACACCCACTGCAGCGCCGACGAGGAGACCAACGGCGAGACCCACAGCGAACCCAACCGCTCGTCCAACCCTGCCTCCGACACCTAATCCCACAAGACGTCCCACACCTAATCCCACAAGACGTCCAACGATCGATCCAACACCAGAGCCAACACCGGTTCCTACGAAAAGGCCTACGCCTGTTCCAACGAGAAACCCGACCCCCTTTCCGACGCTGTCGCCATCTCCTCCTCTTCCTACAAATCCTCCCACGGCTGCTCCTGTGACGGCTGCTCCCGTAGAACCTGGCGAGCCAACGGATTCACCGACGTTGTCTGCGGTACCTTCGCCGGCGCCTACTTTGAGTTTTGCGCCATCGCGCAGTGCTGCGCCATCCGACAATCCTACCAATGCACCCACTAAAGTTCCCACTTTGCCTCCAACGGAAGCTCCGACCAGCACACCTTCGGTAGTAACTTCTCCGCCTACGCAAATTCCGACCGAGGCGACGATACCAGGTCCTCCAGATCTCGTATTTGGAAACACTCCTGCTCCTACCATCTCTGCCAGAAAGAAGAAAGTGTAACCTTTCTCTCTTTGTCAAGGGCTTGCTTGCTTGCTTGCTTTGTGCTTTGCTGGCCAGAAATACCTCGTTGAACTTGGAATGTGCATTATGTCATTTCACATAGTAGTTTTAAAAAACGTATTACTTGTTTTGAATGTGTGGCGGTGTCTTCAGGCCATGTAATAAAGAAGTGTTAGGCAAAGATTAAATTAACCACTTTTTTGTTTCTATAAAATTTGGTAGACGGTGCATTTGCGGAAGAAGAAGGAATGCCAACTCACTGTTTTCTTGGTGTGTACTTGTCCCGCTGATATAGAAGAAGGATCAAGTCACGGCGCTGGTCCAGGCAACTGCCTTTTTTCAGTTTTGTATGAACAGCACGAGCAATTACATGCACGACACGGCGGCCTTATTGGTAGATTAAATGCCGAGATTCCTACGTACGACTCTGCAGCAGTACTTGTATGGCGTCATTGTCTTCAGCCTGAAAAAACCAAAATTCGTGGCAGCAGTCTCCAACAAATGTAGGCGAAGATGAGCAAGTCCAAATTAGAGTTGCCGTTGCTCTTTGCCGAAGTATGCGCTGCCTTGTCAACAACCGAAGGCACTAACCAAAAGTTCTACTACTGTCAGACTCCACCACATTGCTGTCTGACACACACCGAAAAACACATGCACAAACACAAACGCTGTTGTTGCATCGCATCAGCGAACCAAAAATGTCCTTGTTTAGTTTTGCTCAAGCTGTGCTCAAGCAAAATGTTTTGGACGATCCTAATGTGATCGTTTTCCATAGTAGCCTACCTAGAGCAGTGTGTACGTAGTACTGGTACCTACAGTACTCGAGTACAGTGTATTCCTTCAAGACGTACAGTAACAAGAAATTCTTTCTTTCATCTAATCTTTTCAAAAAACCAAAATGGTTTTGGGTTTCCTTCCTATTATTTACTAGGAGTATTCTACTAGACTACGGAGAGCAGTATTTCCTTTTTCTTGACATTGTGTTTCCGTCCATCCACGTTCATCCATGCCCATCCGACTTGTGAGTGTGTGTGTCTCCTTCCTTCCTCCATATTGCGTTGGTCTTTATTTCTCATGGTACGAGTATTCTTTACTCTTTACTGTGGCGTTGCTTGTTGCTTTGTTGCATTAGTCTTTAGTTGGTTCCATTGGTAGGTTTATTGTCTCCTACATTTCCATAATCCTGTTCTACCAACATGGTCGAATGACTAAGCGCCGGATTATCAACATTTGGATCACGAACCAGCTTGAGAAATTGATAAAAAGCAAAAAAGACACCAAAACCAAACATCCATGTTCCCAGTGCCTCCCGAGAACTCATGTGTGGCATATCAAAATCGAGTGCCAATTCTGGTGCAACACCATCGTCCCAAATAGCATCATTGTTTTCGGCCAACTGTATTATTTATAAAAATATTATCATAAAAATATTATTATAATAATAATATGGTTTTGTTGGTTGTTGGTAGTTTGGTAGGTGTAAGATTATAATAATATTGTGCGAGTAATAATATAAGCAAGGGGTGAGTGAGTGTGCGTGTCGTGTGTGCATAGTGAGTAGAGTACACTGCTACTATTAGTACTTCATACTTCGCTATCTACCCTACTAGCTAATAGCTACAAGAGCCAGCTAGCAGCTAAGAAGGCTAGAGTAGTAGTAGGTGAGTACTCTACTACTCGAGTAAAGTAGTAGTAAAGCACAACAAAAGAACACACGCACACTCTTTCTCTCTCTTTCTCTCTTTCTTTCTCTCTTCTTAACATGACAACTTACGGGTTCCGTAGGGGGAGGAATTCGTGCAAAGGGAGGCAAAGGAGGCGTATAATGATGATGTCCTCCCGCTTTTTGAACAGCCGAAGATCGAAAGAATCTCTTTTCCAATCCTACTCTACTACTAGTAGATGTGATGGTGGAAGATCGTCGAGCCAACATGTTGTTGTTGCTCGAGGAGGCGAGAGATTGAACAGCACGACGAGCCGTATTAGTTAACGACATGATGTTGATGTCGTTGTTGTCGGTGTGTTAAGAATAGATAGATGAGAAGAGTAGTGTAGATTAATTTTTCACTACTTGTTGTACTAAGATTGCATGAAGATGACTACAGTAGCTACTAGTAGTAGTCCTAGCTACTAGCTAGTAATAGCTGTTGTTGTCTTAGCTACTATCGCTGGCGCTGCACCGCTAGTAGAGTTGCAGAGAGAATGGCGAGCGATAAAGGTCCACCCGAACACACATTATTCAAACCTTTAAACATTTTTCAGTGCTTTTTAGCGTTTCAATTAATAAAATAATGCTGAGAAGTAATGCTGAGGTATTAGCGTAGCTAGTTAAAATAATAATAATGAATACTACTGGTATACCCTACTCATCAGGCAGTGTATCTTGTTGGAACTTTTGATATCCTACGCCCTAGCTACTGTAGCTACTACTGTAGCTAGTTAGCTAAGCTAGACCATTCGATATTATGACACAACACACAACGACAAAACATAAAAACATAAATAAATTGATTAGACCTAGTCTACTTCTGTAAGTAAAGTGCCCATCATCCCATACTTAGTATCTGGTAAGTACTCAACTACAATAACTACAGTAACAACTAAAAATACAAACTAGACAACAAGCAAACGAATCACAATAATGGGTTGGGGAGATGAATCAGATTCGGACTCGGATCGTGAACCACCGGAACAGCAGCAGCAAGCAGTGATTGGAGGATCAGGATCAGGAAAAGCTTGGAAAGCAAAAGGTCCAATTGGAACAGGAGGAAAAAGTTTGCAACAACAAGCACGCATGACAACAACAGCTGCTGCTGGTGGTGGTGCTGCTACTGGTGGTGGAAGAGGAAGAGGCAATAGTGGGACTAGTAGTGGGACTAGTAGTGGCAGAGGTAGTGGCAGAGGTAGTGGAAGTGGAAGAACCAATACCACCTTTCGTGACAACAATCATGGTTCTACTACTACTAGAGCAGCAGGACAGTACGCTACAACTGCTGGTAGTATTAGAGACAATTACACTAGAGATCGAGATGACAACATCAGAGGAGGCGGCGGTGGAGGAGGAAGAGGAGGAGGACGAAGTACTAGTAGCAACATCAACACTTGTGGTGGTGGTGGAAGAGGTAGAGGAGGAGGAGGAGGAGGAGGAGGTCCACTCAATTGGAAAGAAATGGCCAAAAATGAATCAAAAATTGCTCAAATTACAAAAACAAAAGCAATACCTGGCGGTGAGTACTCGAGACTCGAGACTCGAGGAGTGTATCATTGGAAAGGAAGAAAAGAGAAAAGAAGCAGGAAGAGTGTTGTGTTTTTTTGTGTTTTGTGCCTGGTTGTATTTTTGAATTGACTGTCTGGGTTCTTACTACCACAGTACACTTACTTTGTCTCGATCAACAATCAACCTTGAACTCTTTCAACCTTGAACTCTTTTTATCAACCACTATTAAAACTGGTCTACTGGTACTAAAACCACTACTCTATTTATTATAACGAATGCAATACCGTATGAAACATGAAACATGAAACATGAAAACACCACCAGACAAACCAGTCGATGGAAGTGCATGGATGGCAGGTCGCAGAGCCAAGCAACAAAAGGAACAAGAAGAATTTCAGAAACAAAAAAAAGATGAAATGGAACGGTTAAAGGAAGAACAGGAACACAAGCGAAAGACGCAGGCACAAGCATTAAAGAAAGCCATGTCGAAACTGGGTGCATCCAATCGATCCCTAGATGAACAGCAGCAACAACAGCATCAACATGCATCCAGTTTAGCACGAAATGTTGCGATTACTAGTAGTTCACAAAAACAGGAACAGGAACATGAACATGAACATGAACATGCACATCCAACCATTGTACGACCAATACAAATTCTAAAGAATCAGCACCATCATCAAGAACAGCAGCAGCAGCAGCAGCAGCAATATTCACATGATCATTCGTTTGATAATCGGTCTCATGGAGCACATTCCGTAGGATCACACGGTTCCGGTAGAGGAAGGGGACGAGGAAGAGGACGGGGAAGGGCTGGACGACACGGAACTACTACCACCACCGACACTATCGACAATGCCCCTTTCAATGCTGATGGTGGTGTCGATGGTGATGGTGGTCGAGGACGTGGTCAGGGACGTGGTCGAGGTGGAAGGGAAAGTAAGGCTTTCCAAAAGAAACGTGATACTACTGTCATTCATCATCCTCATTCCACAACAGGAGGACGAACCGTGGAATATAGATTCACTATTGGTAGTGACGATGATGATGATATTGACAATAATAACAACAATAAAAGCAAAAAAGGCAAAAAACAGGCGACACAGGCAACCTTACAACCCAATGGGGTGGTCAAATTATCCAGAAAATCCAGTACGGCCAGTGTCGAAAGTGGAAGCGGCAGTACTTATGGGGTCGGTGGTGTTGGTGGTGTTGGCGTTGGAAAAAACAACAAGAACTACGACAAGAGCAGCAAACCAAAATCAAAACCACTATCATCGCTTGCTGCTGCCGCTGCTACATCTTCTTCGAATTCGAAAACTAATGTTGATAGTGTTGTTGGTGGTGGAGGCGGTGGCAATGGTGGTGGAAGAGGACGTGGACGAGGACGTGGAAGTGCTAGAGGACCACGAGGCAGTAGTGGCGGAAGAGCTCGAGGCGGCGGGCGAGACAGTAATTAAAATGAATACAAATTCGATTGGCTGCACAGTACTACCAGCACATTGAATCGCACTGCATGGCGTTATATCGCGACGTCATGATTACACGATACCAGCCACAGAGTGATAAACATTTATCAAAATAAACACATAAAAACAAGCTAGCTAGCGAGCTTGCCAGCGAGAGATAGCAGATTTCAGTACTCGAGTAGTCAGCTTCACAATCTTGGTTTGCTTGTCCTCTTGAATAAGACTTACACTATTTCTACAGTTCGCTCGAAACTGACTAAGTTGTTGCACGCCGATCAATATAAATGATAATGATGTGCCCACTAGATGTTTCATCCTGTACGATGGCATCAATCAGTGTGATTTCCAAATTCTCTTTCCACCTTTTGCGTCTCTGTGTGTCTCGTATCATCGCTTGACAACTGCCGCGCAATTGCCGAGAATTACAAATGGCAAATCATTTTGTTTTTGTTGTTTCGAAGAAGAAGACGAAGAAGAGAGAGAGCGAGAGAGACAACGGCAACAACAGAAATTCAGTGACATTGGTGCTCTGTTGTTCGCTGTATCAGTCTCCTTGCTCTCTGCTGCTACCAGTCTCTAGAGATGGTCCTGCTACTCCTACGTAACAAATGTTTAAAATTTGGTCCAGCTACATGAAGTACACAGAGTCCGGGACTTGCCTATTTCCGCCAGCTTGCGTGGGCACATGATAATACAATGTACACCAAACGTCGCCTTGATTGTACGACTATGCATGTGGATCACCAATGCAAATGGATAGACTTTACTTTCAAGGGACGTCAAAACTAATTAGAGCCTCATTTGCACAAAAGATCTTACGAAGGGAACAAAATCCTTTTCAAAATAGGCTTGAGCAATTTTCAAGTTTCGAGAAAATCAAATAATGGAAATGGAAAGAAAGAAGCCTAACATCATAATATAATACTGGTAATAAAGTACTTGACTAGTATTGTATAGTGCTAACACTTCTTACATTTAAAGTTCAACATGTTGTGCACGCTTTCTTTTCGCCAGGTCGTTTTCCTCCTCATTACTTCTTTTGTCCAATATCCTGTAACAACGGCATTTCCTAATGGAGTTGGTGGTTGTCAAGGTGGACAGGCAGCTGTAGAAGGTCCTCATACTAGTGCTTCAAGCAGTATTACGACCGGTCCCATCTCCCATCAGCAACGCCCGTCTTCAAGTAATCTTGGACGGCGACCATGTGTTGATGGCTTCCAATGCCACTGATTTTACCATTGGTGTCAACCATAACATCACGTTGCGTCGTATGATGAACAACGCCGGCGACGGCGACGACGGCGAAGGCAACGCTGGAAAACAATTTCGAGGATTCTTGTTGCGATTGGGACCTCCTGAAGAAGCAGAAGATGGTGCTGTGAATCTGGATACCACAGATGCGCTCGATCGTACCAGTGACGATGTTGTTGTGGCCCTCGAACAATGTGTACTGGAAGAAGGTGTGGGAGGATTATCGCACACTAACAACGACCTGAAAGATTCTGTGACTGGTATTTTGAGAATGGACGAAATGGCCAAAGATCTGCCCCTCGATGTCACGGTGGTTATTCAAAACCGTAATGGCATCAGCGAGTATTACTATCAGCGATTTTTCTTGAATGCGGTTGGAGGAGGATCGTCCGTGCCCGCGCCAGCACCCGTACAACTACCCGCGCCAGCACCTTTTGTTGTAACACCACCATCTGCTCAAGCACCTGTTCTTGTCAACACGAAACGAACTGAATCCACCACCGAGGCCAAATGTGGTGATAGTATTGGAGCAGCTGTTGCTCGAAACCAAGGACTGGGTGGTTCGGCAGGACGAGCCAAGGATTGTTCTCGTGCAAACGGTAAGCAAGTTCTTCCGGACTCGTTTGGAGGAGAAGGAAGAGGAGAAGGAGGAGGCGGCAGACAACGAAGAACATTAAAGGGAAGGAACTACTGAGACAAAAGAAGAGCACCATGAGTTGAGAGATTTCCAGAAAAGATTACGATTGAAATTGTATTTGTATGAACTAAAAAGGGAGAAAGCCAAAAAATCTTTTCTCGAAAATGGACGGAAGAAAACTGTGTATTCGAGTCTCTACGTACATGTAAATGATGGTGCGCAAGAGTTATGCATGCATCCAAATTAAACATATATATATATATATATATAGTGAGACAAGCAAAACCTTTATAATATTACTAGTACACGAACATCAATTACCTAATAAATGATAGTAAAAGTAGTAGTCTAGTAGCTAGCAGACGAATTTGTTGTCGTACCAGGTACTGATTTCGATTCCTAATTTAAAAAAAAATAATGATTCTGCTCGGACTGGAAACGCTCGCGCTATGGTATTACTCTGTGTAGGAACCATGCTTTCCACCCTGGCACGTATTAAAAGATCTAGTGAATCTTTGGATCTTTGGATTTGTGGTTTATTTTTGTGCATTTGTTTTATTGTTATCCTTTACTAGCTAGTACAGTACTGCAGTAGTAGTATTAAGTACTCTACTTGCTAATACATGGTACAGTACCTGGTACAGTAGTAGCATTTACTGTACTAGCTATTACTTGACATTATTGTTTGCTACTCGAGTATTTGATTTGACATCCCTTTTTTAGTGTGATTGTGACAGTGTGTAGTGTGAGTACGTGTATACTTACCATATTTAGTCGTCCTTCTACAACAGTCGAATAACTTTTGGTAGCAAATTTAGTACTGTACTACATATTATGTCGAACATTATGTCGAACCTGTCAAGCATTATCCTCGCACTGTGTCTTGCGATATTTTCCGTATCCAGAAACAGAAGTCACACTGTCGTTGTCAGTGGCTTTTCAACACCTCTAGTAGTGCCTAATACTAGAGCGACGATTACATCTCATCGTGAATCCGCTTACAGCATTTCTCCAAGAGAACGAAATTCACGACGGCTGTTGTCTCGTCCAATGGCGGCAACTAAATTGTCACCGTACAGTAGACCTACCCAGGGAGGAAAAACATCGACGTCACTTTTTGCCACCTGGATTGATCTAGCAATGCTTCGTGGTGGTGCCAAAGGAGTCGCTGCTGTAACTAATGCTGCTGCTGCTGCTGCTGCTGCTGCTTCCGCTTCCGCTTCCTTTAATCTTGCCAACGAATCCTACAAGTTGCAAAGCATGGCCACTTACAGTACCATTACGGCACTCATTATGAATGCCTGTTTACGATTGTATACAAGTCAAAAATTCACTGCTGCTACTGCTACTGTTACAACTGCTCCTAGTAGTAGTGCTGAAAACAACGACGACGAGGAACGATCAAGCTCAAACACAGCTGCCGAATGCTTGTTCGAATTCTTGTCAATTCTTTGCATTATATCGGGTGTCTTCACGGCTCTTCTGTTCAACATTTTGGGTATTTACAGGCAAGTGTTCATTATTTCATTTGATTCCTTGGTTATGTTTTTGGTTTTTGCTGGCACGAGGATGATACGTGAAAACTACAGTAAAAATGATGCACCACAATCTCATTCGTCTTGTATTATTTCTTTTCGTTCGCATCGTCCCATTATTTTACCACCAGTAAATCATCTCTGGGTATGGCCAACTGGGACGGTTATGTAGCATTTTGGGATGCCACCGCCGTTTACCGAAAATGGGGATTTCGAAGTTTTTTGACAACGTGCGTTACCTTTGTTGGGACCTTTGTTGTTTCTGTTTGGGAACGAACGAAAGATGATCAATTAAGAGGTCAGGTCATTATGGCGATGAGCGTAACTCTGGCACTGTTGGGTGCCTACCACATTCGGGCCGTTTTGAAACTGGCAACAAAATTCATTTTTACGACATGAAAGGTTTCCTGTCATCATGGAATCATCATAAAAATATTAAATAATTTCACTGTATTGGAGAATCCGATATGCCTCAAATATTGTATACGAAAGTACGTCGTTGTTCGATAAGGACGTATGAAAAGTACAAGTAATGAAAAGAATTGATAGATGGGGGCGTGTGTATTGGCATTAATCGTCAAATTATTGTAGTACTAGTAGTAGTAATAGTAGAGTAACCGTGCGAAAAGACTCGCCGGTTTTGCCAAAAGAAAGTCTGGGCATGCACTAACACTTTCTGTAGAAATTGCAAGAAAATAATAATGAGAATAAAAAAGTCAGAAGTGACTGTTCGCCCGCATGTCTGTTTCTTTTTTAATTGCCCTCAAGTGTTGCACTTGTCGTGGTTGGTAATCCATTCTTGGCCGCCATGTCCTCAAATTCTTGAAGGAGCTTGGGAGCTGCGGGAACATCGAGGGACAAATCTGGCAAGAGTGTGTGCAAACGCGCTATTCCCTTTTTGACCTGATACTCCGACACAATAGCATTGCGAACCAAGAAACCAAATAGTGCGGCCATGGCGTCCATGTTGCTCAATTCGTGCTGCTGCTGCTGCTGTTGCTGATTATCGGTTGAGGTAGCAGTAGTAGCTGACGTAGTTTGTGCAGCATTCTTACCATCCAATTCCATAGCAATCTTGACTCCGCGCTTGACGAGTTCGTGCTGAAAATGTGGCGCTTCCAATTCCTTGACACAGCGTGCAGCTTCGTCCAATTCTCTCGACATGAGATACTCCTGCAAAAGCTGATCCATTTCGGTTTTGAGTTCAGCCACGGGCCGTCCATCTCCCGGTCCCCATACCTTTTCGAGACGGGCATTGCAGTGTTCTCGACTGAGTAGAGAAACAGCTTTTTCGATGACGAGATCACCGGGACGATCATTGTTCTGATCCGACAAGAATGCGGGTGGTAGGACTTCGTCAACGACAGCGCGTGCCAAAAACGATGCGGCCATGGTCTGCAACAATAGAACATGTGGTATGTGGTATTATAGTTAAAAAAACAATGGGTGTAAGGAAGTATACGAATCTTCCAAGCAAAAATAGAATGAATTGCAAAGATCGAAGAAAGAAAAAGTTGTACGTACATTGGCATCCGGTACATCGGTACGAAGATCGTCCATTCTGTCCAACAGAGTAACGAATCCCAGTGCCATGTCTCGATCGGACATGGGTGTCGGATGTAGGGCCGTTAGCAATCTCGATGTTAGTTCTCGTTCGCGAGGTCCCTGATCCATGGCCAAACTGATAGCCTTTTTGACAATTTCACAGTGATATTCCGAACATTTTAGTTCCAACAAGGTCCGAATGACCTCGTCACTGTCACAAGAATCAAAGTACTCCTTGATGGCCGCGGCTACTTGAATTTTAAATTCCGAGAGCGTCAACATGGGTCCATAAATGGCCTTTGAGGCAATGGTATGGTATCCCGTAGGACGACTGTTATTTCCATTGCCGGACTGAATCTTATCATCATTTGCAGAAGAAGCAGTGGCAGTGGTGGTGGCAGCGGTGGTGGTGGTGGTGGTGGCAGTAGTGGTGGTGATACTTGACAAAATGTATCCTTGTTCTTCCTGTTCGTCGTAGAGGGGATCGTTCTTGTCCACGGGTACCTTGTAATCGGGATCCATAATATCAGGATCCAAATGTTCCTTCCATTCCGCCTTTCCGTGTCCACCCTGTTTCTTGTTGCGGGAATCATATTTTCCCGTGGCCGTTGAATCTGTTTTCTTGCGCGAAATATTTCGCTTGGCGGTACCTTCCTTGACTTTGGTTTCGTGCGTGTCTACGTCATCCGTTGCTTTGTGTACATTGCTACCACTACCACCTGCCACGTGTTCTTCATCGTCGTTCTTCTTCTCGCCGCTGGTAGATGGTACATTCAATTGTTTGATCTTTTTGGCTTGAACTTGAGTAGACGTGGCCCGAACGCCTTGTCCCGTTGGGTTGTGTACTTTGCCCTATATATTTTATAGTTTATAGTTTATAGTATACATTACACATACATAAATTCCGTTGATTTATTCATTCGTTGATTCAACAACAATAGCAATCGATAACGATCAATCATCATGTAACAACAGAACATAATAGGTGAGTTGTTTGTAGAAAACAAGAATAAGAACAAGAGCAAAACAAACAACAATTAATACTCAGTATTATTCAAGAAGTAAAACAAGTGCTGATGGTGGTCATCATCATAATGGATCGAAAGATTTCTTTAGATGAGATTCCAGATTCCTAAAATGACGTCATCATTTTTATCGGTAATCCTCAGGAAAGTAGTCGTATAGTGCAAAGCCGAACGGAATTTTCATCAAAGTTCGGTTTGCAAAATAAAATAAAAATTATCCAAACCCAAAAGATCCTATCGTTGTTTTCTGGTTGCTTGTTGATGTTGCGGATGGAAGCATCCGGCAGCAGGAAAAACACACAACACGTACCATGGTGGAAACTGTCACTTCAGGTCGGGATGCAAAGTCAACCATTCTTCTTCGAGTATATTATATTATTATATTTGTGATGTTCTTGGTGTGGTGTTAATGTTGTACAGAGTACAAAACGACAAAACTAGATACTGTACTACTGTACTAAATAGGCTCCAGTTTGTCTTTTTGTCGTATTGTGTGTCGCTATTTTTTGATCGTTGATTTTTATTTCTGTGAGTGTGAGAGAGAAGTGGAAGTCATCAAGAAGTGTCAATCTTTTTTGCCTTTTGTATTGATGAGCCGGGTGGAAGGACATCTCGACAGCCAATGAAAACAGCTGAAGGAATAATTATGGTGGACGATGAAGGCGATACGAACTCTGATGAATATCTCAAGGCCTACCAGTAAAAAATTAATACAGTACAATAATAAGAATGAGCGAATAAATACTACCAGTACTGCTGATTGAGTGCCATTTCCACCGCCTCATTGTCAGAGAAAGGAACGATTCCTGTCAATAAAATTACTGGTATTCATCGTTCCTTCATCAACCGAAAAATCACAACGAAACAAGAAGAATGGTATCATGACAGCTTGTTCGTGTTTTTTGTTTGTTCTCGCAAGGAAGACTATTATTACCACTTGGAACGTACTGCCGCACCAGTACTCGAACAAGAAAGGGGACCTCGACAGATGAAAAAAAGCGCAGAGAAATAATCACATATCCTAGTTTGTGTGAGAGCCTCAAACCAAAACAATTTATAGTGGTGCCTCTACTCTAGTAGTGCAGCTCCACTACTACTAGTACTTGCCTGCGTCATGTATATGCAATCTAGCTACTAGTAGCTACTCTAGAGTACTGTACTCTACTATTAGTACTTTTAAGCTTGAAAATGATGTACCAGGTAGTGTGACGAAAGAGTGAGCGAATGTGTTGACGAGCTTATACCAGGGTACCTAATACTCTACTAGTAGTCTAGTAGTGGTAGTAGCTGTATTAGCCTACAGTACTACTGTAACTACTCCTACTACTAGCTAGTAGTAGTCCCCGTACCTACTCCAACTACAACCGTACCACGTACCTCGTATCGCTACTCGTAGTACTGCTAGCTAGTAAAAAGCCAATCCAATGGTTGGTTCGCGGACAAACCAAAACCTAACAAGCAGTCTCAACAGAACTACCACGATACGATAACTAATAAGTACTACTAGCTACAGTAGCTACTCGGAGTAGTAGTCTAGTAGAACACCAAACAACACAGGAACACAAGTACTATTAGACCGGTGGTTCTTATCCACGCACAAACTATCCGTATCAGCTTCCCACACTCTTTCTCAGCAAGAGAGCAACAGAGCAACAGAGCAAGAGCAACAAACAAAGGCAGGCTAGGGGGCATTTATCCTAAAATTACTGTACGAGTTTAAAACCAACAATTATCAAATCAAATACTGTATCAAATATCACATCAAATATCAAATAGAATATAGCCTGTTTTTGTCTTTATCAGAAGCAGCAGCATTAAAAAATGGGCAAACATAAACATAAGGACAAGGACAAAAGTAAAAGTAAAAATAAGCACAAGCCAACATCCAAGACAAATAGTACTACTAGCAATACCAGACCACCCAAGAACTTGAATCCCTTTTGTATAGAAAGTGGTTCCAGTAGTAGTGCAGCTTTAGGTACTGCTGCTGCTGCTACTGCTGCCTATGCGAATGACTACGACTATTACGATGAGGATTATAATGATTTTGAGAATGAAGATGAAGAAGAAATGGGATTTTTAATGGACCATCCTTCACGAACAGGAAGACCAGGAGGTAATTACTATTACAACAATGCTCCCACAAAAAAACAAATCAATCGTCGACGTTTGGCATTTTGTTTGGGATTCGTGGTGGTGATTTTACTATTACTGGTATCACTGGTGGGGCAACAACAACCAGAGGAAGAAGAAGAGCAACAACAATCTATAGAGCAACATCATGACAAAGAATCACAGGATTCCGTAATGGATTCTGTAATGGATCCTACAGTGTCAAAAAGTAATGATATTCCTAACCAAAACGCTATCAGTAGGGATGAGGAGGACAACGATGACGACGACGACGACGACGATGATGATCAAAATGATGATACCGCTGTTTTTGAAGTTACCACCACTGATGAAGCAACAAGTCAAAATGAAAATGAAAATGACTCGGGATCAGAAAAGGAAACAGATAACACGGATATTTCCGAAAGCACCAGTAACACCACTGTGCCACCGACGACTACCCCAAGCAGTCGTCCAATCGAACTGCAAAAAGAAGAAACAGCAGAGACAGCAAATGTCACAGCAACGACTGCACCCACAACACCGACTACTATTGCAATGTCAACCACTTCACCGACTGGTGCGGAAGAAACGAGTGTCCCCGAAGACACCGTTGCCAATACCAATGCTAATAATACTGCTCCGGCAACAATGTCTCCTACATATTCGCCCACGACGGAAACGACGGCTCCAAGTATTACAAATGCTGACGCTGATGCTGATGCTGATGCTGATGCTATTGCTGTTACTGACGACCCTTCCAGAAACATAACGAACAACGAAAACCACAACGAATCATCCAATAGTACCAACAACGACAATTATCGTAAGCCGAAACAAGAATAGCGATACTAGTAAGATGCAATTAAAGGTTTTGAAAAACGTTGGATTTTCACCCACATAAAACTATTCTTATTCATACCGGTACACCAACAGTATTGTCAGTACTATTAATACCAATACTAGTACCAATACTAGAAAGCCTGCTTGGAACTTTAGGAACAGATTTGATCTGGTCGGGGGCTGTACCTGTTACCACGTCGCAAACCAATAATAAGAACAAGTTTTAAATATACAAAATGTCTTTCGATACCGTGGTAAACTAACTATCGAACAGAAGTAAGCAGTAGCAGCAAGCAGCATGTATTCTACTCATGATTCTTGCAATGCCTACCGATCCAATGTAGCAGCAGCAGCAGCAGCAGCAGCAGCAGCAGCAGCAGCAGCAGCAGCAGCAGCAACAACAACAACAATAAATCCTTTGGCCTTAAAATACTACCGTATCAGGCAGTGCCAGCAAATTGGTTTCCACGCCCAAAGTGCAAAAGTTCAGGTTCAGGTTCAGGTGCAACTGCAGGTGCTCGCAGAAAACTATAGAAAGTAACGTATATGTTGCAAGAGTAGAAGACAAAGCAAAAAAACCGCAAAACCCCCAATGAGTATTCTATAAAATTTGTAGATGTGTTTTTAGCAGAGCATAATAATAATAATAAGTAGGTACTCGTTTTGGTAATTTCAAGTACAATCGCTCTCATCATTGTTCACACAATTTTAAAAGGTGGTTTGTAATATGTTTTTTCTTCTTCCAAAAAGTATAGAGACCAAAACCTCTTCCTACTTTTCATTTCTAGGGCATGGAACCATCGTCCACTTCGTTCCATTTGCCCTTTCCACCTCCACCACCACCCTGCTTGTGTTCTTTCTTTTGATTCCCATCAATTGCGCCACCCTTGCGCTGAATATTGCGACTGGCAGAACCTTCGACAGTACCTGTCGTTTCGGGAATGACGTGTGTCTTTCCTTTGCCTTCTCTGTGTGTGTTTTGTTTCGTTTTGTTTTGTATTGTTTTTGGCACACGTAGCGAACAAAAAATAAGTCCATTCGTTGTCGTTGTTGTTAATTTTGAACAATGTTGTCGGCACGTTTTTGATAAAAGCAAGCGTCGGTGTATAGAGTATAGAGTATAGAGTAAATTATTATTGAGAATTGAGAGAACCCAAAAAAAAACGGATGAGGAGCGATAGATAAAAGATAATACAGTAGATAATCTGATAATCTCATATTTCAATATCTCAATATATATCTCATATCTCATCTCATTCAGTATTTCCAATTTCCAATTTCCAATTCCAACCAATGCGTAGCTTGACTGATTAAAACATTCTTCTCCCGACGCGGCAAAACATACATCTGGTGCAATATCTTGAACCCATGAATCTTTTCCCAACGCTACTGTTACCTGTTACCCATGTATGATAGATAATGTATAATGTATAACATTATGTGTAACACAAATAACAATCAGGAGGTACTGGCATGCAATTGAAATAATGAAGAACTCACTCCTTGGGATGAACCATGCTTACTTTGTCTTGTTATTAGTTGCAGTTGTTAGCTTGTTATTATTTTGTTGGTTATTTTTTTATGATCAAGATGTGTGTTGGGTTTGGCTTCCTTCCTTCTCGTAAAAGCAAGAAGGCAAAGATCTGATCTCCCGAAGCTGAGTGAAACTATTAGACCTACTACTCTAGTAGACTACTACTGACTTGACTTGATGGCTTCCTTCTCAGGCACATCAAAATATTTTGGGAATGCGAAGCACGATACCTACTGCTAGCTACTGTAGTACTGTACCAGGTAGTAGAGACAAGTAGTAGTAGTAGTAGTAGACAAGTAGTAGTAGTAGTAGTAGTAGTAGTAGTAGTAGTAGTAGTAGTAGTAGTAGTAGGTCTACGTGTGCTGGTAGCAGCTACTACTAAAGTGAGTTGACACTTTCACCCTACGGTACCTTGTACCACTTACTGCTACCATTAGCTAGTCTATTCTAGTAGCTACTCAGCTAGTACTAGTCTACTCGTCTACTGTCTTCTCTCACGTTCTCATCATTTCTGCCTGTCAAAAAGGTTCACATAATATTGTGAAGGAATGATTGTGATTGGCTGGCTCAAAAACGTTACAGTAGAAGTACGAGTTCTTGTAAAAACAATCCATCTCAGGAACCACCAACAACCCGAACACTATTAATATTGCTATTGTAATAAGTAGGTCGCCTTACTACTACTAGGCTACTACTAGAGTAGTGAGGTAAACTAAATAATACGGTGGAAGTAGAAGCAATGGTATGTGCATTCCGGGATGATAATGTATTTTTTGGACTACTTAACAAGCCTCGCACTCTGTGAAAAGGCAAACAAAACCAGAGAGCGGGAAAGCCCCAAACAGCGAAACCTTAGCAGCAGCGAATAATAGACCTAGTCAACTACGACATGTAATTGATTACCTACGATCTAGCAAATATATTGCCACTAAACGAATGACTACATACTCGAGTAGTTCATATTAACGACCACAAGGGCTATTCGATTCATGACACTTCCCCTTTTGTTTTTTAGGCATTGTCGCACAATGTGCGCACTTTCAACTCCTTGTAGTATCCAAAAGATTGACTCATTTTCAAGAGCGATTTAGCCATCGGAACACTTGTACGACAGACTTCTTCCCACGTCAACGTTGATCGATGAATCCGAGCACCCTTACGAATACGCTTTCCACGTTTTGGCAGTGGTGTCACTTTTTCCAATTTGCGACCCAGAACAAGCTGCTGTTGTTGATGTTGTTGTTGCAGAAGTAGTTTGCGGTGTCGTCGTTGGTGAAGCTGATTTTGAGGAGCTGTTAACAGATCTACAACTTTTTCGTGCGGTGGTGGAACAAGTCCGATACTGCGAAATATTTCGTCCAAGATGGTCACATTGGTCATCTTCGTAGTGTTCGCGTTTGTGTTGACGGTGGCATACAAATCTTCTAAGCGGAACAGGGGAACATTCAACTGATTGATAAATCCGTGCCAGTGCATGTATATTTCGAGAGCCCGATAAATGCGAAAATGATCAAATTTGGAATTGTTGTGGTCCTGTGCTGCCGTGGGCTGAACCATGCGGAGGAACTGATTTTGCAAGAGTTGTTCCATTTCTTGTTGGGTTATATTGAATCTTTCCATGAGTGTCGACTTGCTGGTCAGCGGAACATGACGAGAAATATATTCAATGTAGGTTTTGCTGCGTTCTGTGTCTTCCCAGAGTGCCTCGGTAAAAGCAATACTCGTTAGGCAATTCAAGGGATCTCTGACCAAATGCCAGATCATTTGAAATTTGCTCTTGTAAAGGTGCGTCATAGACGACCGTCCAGAGTAATAACCGTTGCTTTGAAAGACGTGCTTCCAGCTCACCGTTCCCATGTAATGCGGCGAGTGTTCATCCGTGGTCATGCCCTGCAGCCCCGTTTTGGTGAGCAATTGTTGCATAAACCACGTCCCGCTTCTTGGAGACGATGTTATCAAAAGAGGAAAGACTTGCGAATATTGTGTGGATTCAGGCGAATGGACGTTTTGACAGCATTCCGAATAGAGGGTAGAACGCGCTACCACGGTGGCACAGTGTTCTTGGGAACAGCATTCCTCTCGCTTGGAATCGAGGACACAATAGGTATCGTCGAACAGGCCGGTCTCTTCGTGTTGAAAGTAGGAAATGGGTGAAGAAAGCTGATACTTCTTATCGTCCTCCTGCTGTGTTTTTTCAATGGTGCTACTGGTACTGGAAGCTTCTTCGGCAGATACAGATACAAACACTGCTGCCTCGGTTTCATTTTCATTGGTAGGTGACAGTGACAATGTGAATCCAGAAACAGCAATTTTTGAAGTGTTGCGATGGGTCGGATGAAGGGAAGATTTTAACATGATCAAACTAGCGCACACGAGCATTGTAATGCAAACACGTAATGACTTGGGGTGGTTCTTGCAGGAAACCTTCGATATTCGATTCGTCAGAGCAATTCTCGGTCGTTGTGTAGTGGTACATGCTATTGAGTCGATCATAGTGGAGTTTGGAGTTTACTAATTAACTGCTCTAATTAACTGTGGCAGCTCAACAAAAATTGAAATAAGTAAAGCTAGAAGCAACATTGTAGTCTAGATTAAAGAAAATTAAATAATAAAAGATGGAAACAATCGTCGCCGTCACTTTGTTGTGCCTCGGGCTATCCCGCTGATCCCGCTATCCCAGTCCAGGCAGCGGGCAACTAGGTCTAGACTACTCCTACCCACTAAGCTACTACTCGAGTAGTCTACTACTAGTAGACTACTCTACCTGGTAGCTAGCTCTAGTAGTGTAGTAGAAATAATACTACTACTATGATAACATCCTCTACTACTTAACTACTACGGAGTACCAGGTACTACGGTACTTCCAGTAGACTACTTCTGCCCTAGAGTAGTACTCTAGCTAGAAGTACTCTAATAGTAGTACTACTACTCTAGCTACATCAGTACTAGTAGTGTAGAAACTTGAAACTGTGCGAGAGATCTGATTTCACGGGTTAATTGTTACTACTCCCTCTGGGTACGTAGTACTCTACTTGTGTGTTGCAGTTGATGAAAAAAATAAATTGGTGTATGTGGACCCGTGACTAAACGATTCCAGTTCTTATTATTTCATTACTACTAGTCTAGTAGTCTAGTAGTGGTAGAGCTAATAATAGCGTAGCTCTACTAGCTTCTGGTAGCTACAGTAGGCAGATTTGGTCACCGATCTGTGTCACCGATCTGTGTCACCGATCTGTGTCAACGATTTGATGATGGTGTCATCAACACGAATAAAAAAGCAGCTGGCACTAGACTCAATGAATTTGGTATTAGTCAATTTCAGGAATGGACCACTATCTACTATGTACCAGTAGAGTAATATGAAACATGCTACTACATATTGGTATTAATAGTAAAAACAAATACCAGAGCCAAAGAATATGCGACAACTATTACTAGCTGGCAGTACCTGGTTCGATTCCTAGTAGTAGTAGTACTGCTTTCAACACATTTCAACAGCATGTATCAATAAATTTCAACACATATCAACACATTTCAACAAATTTCAACAAATTTCAACATGACTCAAAGGCACGGGATTCATTGAGGTTATGAGATCTAATTGGCAGACCTTCCTGGTACCTACTAAGTACCAGTACTGCGGAGTGATACCTGCTACCAGAACCATAGAAGACTACAGAACCGGGTTCTCTAGTAGTCTACTTCCAGTAGTACCAGGTACGTAACTACTGGAGTACCACTCGGAGCGGTACCAGGTACCAGGTTCAACTAGAATAGTACTAGGCTACTAGAGAGTATGGTACTAGTAGTACAATTACTAGCACCAGGTAGTCTACCAACCACCAGGTACCCCCTCGTAGTAGTAGTAGTACTACAACTAGGTATTAATACTTTATTGTTATGGAATTCTTAAGCATGCCATCTGTAGGACTTGCGTAGTACCGGTACTAGTAGCATCATGACAAGGGCTTCTTGAATGCCCCTTCTCATGTGTTCACGGAAGCATTTTCGACGGAAATTTAGACTGCATTACCTGGTAATCGAAGAAGCTACAGTACCTGGTACTCTAGCTGCTGGAGCTGTCAGATGCAGTATGGTATTTTCTACAGTACCTGCGTACGTATGCACCTACCAGGTACTACCAGGTAGAACTAGAGTACGTTCAATAATAGGATCCATTCAATCTTGTCAAATCTTAAAAGGATCGCCCGAATGGCAAGATCACAAGATTGGCAAGGCAATCGAAAAATGAACGAGAAGTGATCTCGTCACATCTTCTTTCTCATACTTTACTCATTTTTTTTCTGAACCTTTCTCCAAAAAAAATACTGTAATTCATTTGTTAAACATGATCTTTCGCAGGACGTAAGTTTATTGTGATGAAGATGTAACGCTGCCCCAACAGAAACAAATTCTCGATGAAATAGATTCCTCACGTTACTCCTACTCCTACCTTCCTCTAATTATTACCATTAACCATTACTATACATCTCTTATTTGTGATAGAACTTTGATTGCACTTGCAGGAACGGCTGCCTACACCATTTCGACGTCGGTAGCTAATGCCAAGTGCCCCATGCTCAATAAGGACGGATCGATCGTGAAAGAGTCGGCAGCTTCGTTGACCGAAGCGACGCGCCACTATTCGCGACGGCTCAATCGACGAACGGGTGACGGTGGCATTCCCGACGGTGGCTTTGAAGCTGTTCGAGAGGATCTGCGAACTCTCATGACGGATTCGCAGCCGGAATGGCCAGCTGACTTTGGCAGTTACACCGGTCTATTTACTCGGTTGGCCTGGCACTGCTCAGGATCCTATCGTGAAAGCGATGGACGTGGTGGATGTGACGGTGGTAGAATTCGGTTTAGTCCGGAACTTACGTAAGTTGCTGCTATGAAAGTCTTCGGTTTTGGGATTATTGAATGATATTTGGCATCGGCACTGACCTTTCAGCACTTCTGTCCGCGCCACTAAACAAACAAAACAAACAAAAAATGTAGCTGGATGGACAATGGGAATCTCGACAAAGGCCTAGCGCTTCTCGAACCCATCAAAGAAAAGTATGGCTCGAAGCTCAGCTGGGGAGACTTGATTGTCTTGGCTGGAACCACCGGAATGGAGGTTGCTGGACATCCAAGTTTTGGCTTTTGTGGAGGACGCATAGATGATCCGGATGGGTCCGAATCGCTCATTCTCGGCCCAAGCGAAGCCCAAGAAGAATTGACTCCCTGCCAAAGCATTGGCCAGCAAGGACATTGTCAAAGTCCTCTCGGCCAGAGTACCATTGGGCTCATCTATGTCAATCCTGAAGGTCCGGAAGGAGCCAAAGGCAACACAACAGCGGCAGCCGATGACATTCGTGATGTTTTTGCTCGCATGGGATTTGACGATCGCGAATCCGTTGCGTTGATTGGAGGTTCGTCCTGCAAACGTTTTTTCTCTTCTTTCTTACTACTTCTGATCTTTTACTCAAGGAACTTACAATGCATTTTTTGTTTGTTTGCTACACTTGTGTATATGCTATCTATAGGAGGCCACGCCTTTGGAAAGTGCCACGGGGCCTGCATGAACCCCCCATGCGGAGCAGGGGAACTTGAAGGAAAGGGTATCTATACGTACACGTCTGGTTTAGAAGGTAAATGGACGACGCAGCCCACCAAGTGGACGAACGAGTTTTTTAACAACTTGTTTGATTTCGAGTACCAACTGGTCAGCAGCCCAGCTGGATTTGTGCAGTACGAGCCCATCGGTGGACCTGATAACATCATGTTGACAACCGATCTGGCCCTAGCTGTTGATCCTATCTACGAAGTCATTGCTCGTGAATTTGCTTCCAACATTACTGCACTAGAAGAAGCCTATGGTGCTGCCTGGTACCGTCTTACGTCGGCTGATATGGGTCCTGCCAATCGTTGCATCGGTGACGATGTACGACCTCCACAGCCCTGGCAGAATACACTTCCCGAGGGTCCCAAAGATCTTCCTGACTACGTTCCCATTCGCGCTGCCATTGATGAATTGTTGGAACAGGACAGTTCAAACATTGGCAAGTTTGCCACACTGGCGCAGAATTGTGCCCGCACCTTCCGCGAAACGGATTATCGTGGTGGCTGCAACGGAGCCCGAATCCGGTTCCCTCCGGAATCAGAATGGGACTACAATAGTCGTAACGACGGTTCTCCCTCCTTCTACTATTCACCCTTCTCGTCGGCGAGCACTCTGGAACTACTGGAACCCATCAAGGTTGCCCATCCGGACATTTCGTACTCGGATCTGATCGTTTTGGCCGGAAATGCTGCTGTCGAAGCTGCAGACGGTCCCGCCCTACCTTTTTGTGGTGGTCGCGTTGATGCGGAGGATGGTTCCGGTAGTGAGGGTCTCGGCCCTCGATTGTATGCTACTCCGTATTTGACCTTGTCGGACTATATTACCGTAGCTGGATTGACCAAAGAAGAAGGTGTGGCCTTGTTGGCCACCCCGAGGGCCGGCGTCGACTCCAATTCCGACAACAATGTCTTATCGAACCAATATTTTGTGGACTTGCAGGAGGAATACCAGATGCAGATGCAGCAGAACCAGACGCAGATACAGAAGCAGATGATGGAGGAGAACGAGATGCAGATGATGCAAGATGGCACTGGAAGTTATACCGCATACGAATTGGCAGCCTTGGAAGAGGATTTGGCTGATATTGTTGCCCGTTTTGTAGAAGACAATGATTACTTTTTGGAACAGTATGCTAGCGGTTGGACGTACATGATGACAGCGGACCGTTTTGTTGATAGTATGACAAATGCTTGTGATGGCGTTGCTCATCCCACCCTTGCCAGTGATCCGGAAACAGATGGAGCTGTTGAGGCAGAGGAAGATAACGAGGAAGACGTTCTCGAAGATGAGGATGAGGATACCGAAGAAGACGACGATGTCAATGACAATGTTGATGATGATGGTGAATATTTCCTTATTGCCAGCATGACGGAAGGCTGCATTGGTCGTCGTCGTAGTTCTCCTGGCAGTGGCAATGGCGGTAATGGTGCCTTGATGTTGCAGGAATGCGATGAGAGAGATACCACCGTGTTGTGGCGCGTTGATGAAGATGGTCGTTTCCGCAGTCAGTCGGACGATTCCGAATGCATCCAAGCTGGACGCGGTTCTGAAATTACTTCTCCCGATGGTGTGGATGGTCTGGAAAGTGGTGTGTACCTGTACTCGAAGGAGTGTACTCCTCAGAAGGCTCCCTTTGAAGAATTTGACGAGTCCTGGGTATTCGGCAGCATGTCGGGACCTTTGAGCTTGTCGGCCCGTCCTGATTTGTGCGTGTCTTACAGTGGCGTGAATCCCAATGTTGGCGTTGACTATCTCCGCTTATTGCCTTGCGATGATTTGTCCGGAAGCAGTCGCGGTGAGGGCTGGGTGGCCATCAAAACTTAGAGTTCTATGTTTTATTAGCATCTATAGTTTTTCGTTACTTTAGTTGACGGGCATGGCATTCTATTAATAGTACATGGTATCCTATTACACTTATATACCTAGTACTTAGTAACATTGGTTTTGAGTACTGATATCTCCAACGTTTCTTCACTAGTCTAATCTAGATTCTAGATTATTACCAATACATTCTACATTCGACTCCTCTAAAGTCTTCAGGTAATGCTGTATGCTGTGCTAATTTATTCTTCCATGGCTGCCGTTTCTTCTTCTTCTTCACCATCATCATCGTCGTCGTCTTCTTCCTCCTCTGCCAACTGTGCAATGGCCCACTGTTTGGCGTCGTCGACAGTCTGTTTGGGAACGGGCAGGTGTTTCCAATTTGTTTCCTGTGAAATCCAACTAAGTTCAAGTTCCATGGGTTTTCCCTCCGTGTCCTTGTTTTCCTTGTGCAAGAGTACCAAAATTTTGGCCACGTGTTTGACGGCCTGTTTTAGGTCAATGCTGGTGGATTCCTTGTGAAGGTTCAACTTTTCTAGTTCCGTCTTGGCAATCTGTTTTCCCTTTCCGGTCGCAACGCCGTAGTACTTGTACACGCTGCCACTGGGTTCTACCATGTACAAGCCACATTCCTTGGTTTCGGCTTGATCGTATCCTGCCAGAACGCAGGACGCACCAAAGGGCCGGAGAGCACCGTGCAAGGTAAAGTAGTGCACGTAATGTCCCAATCGTTCGCACAGCACGTGTGGTGGAATTTTGGTTCCGTACTGTTCCTGCCAATCGCTGGCTTCTTCTTGGGCCCGTCCTACCAACACACGGGCATCTGGTAGAAATCCTGTCGTGGCGACACCAGCATGAACATCCACCGTGTGAATGCGCTTGTACGATGCCGTTGTAGGAACGACCATCTTATGATACAACGGTTTCAGTACACCCAGTACGACACCGTCACTGGCGTGAATACCAATCACAGTACCGGCATTCTCAACCGCCTTACCGGCGTATTCGACTTGAAAGATGCGACCGTCCGGAGAAAAGGTAGCACTTGATAAATCGTAACCAGAACCAGACGATGCCATTGTACTGTTCTTGGTGTAGTATTGTTATATTAGTATTGTTTGTAACTTGTAACTGTGCTGCTACTTTTGTACTCGAGTATCCAACAAAGTAGATAGAGTAATAAATTATAATAATAATAATATTATGATGCTCGACGAAGCCAAAGGATTTCAAACTCCTTAGCAAGAACTATTTCAATTGCTTTAGAAAAATATGCAGGGAGGTAATCGATATTTTGCCAGAGATTATTTTTTGAAATAGATATCTGAAGACGCACATTTATCAACATAATATCCAACAGAAGTAGACTGCTGTACTCGAGTAGTAGCTACTAGTAGTAGCTAGTACTATTATCCTACTACTACTAAAGACTAGAAAGACTAGTAGAACTAATAGCTAGAGTGATAGAACTAACGAAGTATCCTAACAATTGATATTATTTGAAGTGAAAATACGTACAAACGTAGCATCTACTTCCACCTGCTCCTTCGTCCTACTTGTAAATTGTCTGTATGTATGTATCCACGTTTGTTTGTTTGATCGTCATATCTTTGCACGTTCTGTTCCATGCAACTCCATTTCATTAAATTTCATTTCATTAAATTTCATTTTTTCCTTCTTTTCCAAGAATCCTTCTTTTTCAAATGCTCGATCTATAATTCCTCGTCATTCATTTGTATTCTTTCCAAGCAAATACTACCGTATAATCTTTTCAACTGAACAAATTTCGTACGCCATCGAGGACGCCTTTTTGTGCTTTGGGTTCGACAGGTTGGACCTGCTTTTGTTCGTCACTCAGACCGTCAAAGGCCAGCTTGTAACCCCATTCCAATTCATCACGAGATTTTCGAAGCTGGGGATAGCTCCGAACTACAGATTCTTTGAGCTTTTCGACGTCTTGTGCCAAACTACCAGCAATACCACCGTCCAATTGTTTCTTGGACAATCCCGCCATTAGTCCTCCACCAGCGTACGATTGAGCCAATGCCTTGGATTTTTCATCACCCTTGAACGAACCACAGGGATACCACATCTAACCATAATATGTGGGTGATGAAGGTAAGTGTGCAATGTGCAATCCGAACGTTACGTAATACGAAAAACGTAATAAATAAAACGCAATACTCCGAGTAGAACACAAACGAGCAAACAGCAATCTAATGAACAAAGACTTACATTGGCCTTTTTCGTTCGAACAAAGAGATTGAAAATGGGAAATCCGTCCTTACCGGGCGTTTGAGAGGCAATCATTTGATCTCTCATTTCGCTCATTTCCTTTTGACGGCCTGTTACATACAACATACAACATACAACATACAGTATAGTTTCACATAAGAACAGATAAAAGAAAAGGAGGTTAGTACTGGGAGCGCATCCATTTTTCATTATTTGGTAACTCCATACCAAAATCATCAACAATTGTACACTCCCCGCCACCGCAATTTTTTTTTGTACGTACGGTAGTTTCCTCGCATATTGGGAGGGACATTGGGTTTTCCCTTTTTCATTTCTATCCATTGGTTCTTCTTGTTCGACTGGATAGAAGGAGTTGCTGATGGTGCCTTGTGAATGATAAGCACTTTGCCACCAAACGAAGATACGGCAGAGGAAGTCATCGTCCAAGCATCGGTACTGGAAGCCACGAAAACGAAAACCAACCAAATGGTGATTAGTCGAAGATGGGACATCATTATTTCTTATAATATTCTTATAATTGGATATTATTTGTTCAAAAGAATTGATGTAGCTGGTGCTGTTGATCTTGTTGCTTTCAGTAAAGTACTGTGCACCTCTTCTGACTTCTGACTAATACTATACTCGACGAAGAAAGAGAGTACCTCGTACTCGTACCTGGTAATAATATAATCTTGACGTGGTTGTTTCACTTCAGATATTCACCCAATAAATCTACCGTACTCAATTGATTTACACGTGTCCATCCATCACCTCATTTTAGCTCACCTCAACTGAGGTCTATTGTATGACGTCACGACATTCATTCAAGAAACAGTGTGCGAGAGTCAAGCATTTATTTTGTTTTGTTTGCAATACTACTAGGTCTAGTAGTCTACTACAGTAGTAAACTAGTACGACTAGCTAGTAGGTCTAAACCTACTACAGTACTAGCCAGAACTGAAGTGTAGCAAGCAAGCAAGCAATAGGTGTTATCTGCAACAATGGAAGAGAATAGCATCGAAAAATCTTTCCCTGAGACAGTGTGGTATGATTTGGTCCCCCTCCCGCCCCGCGGAAGTACTCGTCCTGCATCCATACTCGCATACGAGAACACTCTTCAGAAATACATTGCTATACTCAGTAGGTGCTAACTCCAAGCGACGAATTCTCACTGTAATAGCAGAGGTCTGCCTAATCCATCACCTTGCTGGTAAAGCGCCGCAATCAGGGTCTTCGTCAACCTTTCGTGGTCGTGGCGAAGACGTGAAAAAAAGGTGTGATCATTCCATTTCAGTTACTACTTCGAGAACAGCATATTCACCATCACCAGATCGATCCACGAACCACGAACAATGAACAGTCATGTTGTTGTTGTTGTTGCGTTGTTGTCATTAGTCATTAGTATCATCAACTCAACATGAAGATCCGCTGTGCAATATCCTCCACCATCCAGTCAATTCCGGATACCAGCCCCTCTCCTGTAACGGCACTGCACGAATGAATGCTCCAGTGTCGTTTCCGAAAGCATTCGTTCGTGGTTAAACCCAATTGTTGCGAAATTTCTGTACACGTCAATGCTCCATCAATATCTTGCTTGTTGGCAAAGATTAACAGAGTAGCACCTGCCAATCTTTCTTGGTTCAACAGATCTAACAGTGCCACTCGACACTGTTCCAATCGTACCCGATCTGCACTGTCCACGACCCAAAGGATGCCATCGGTAGATTCAAAATAATTGCGCCAGTAGGCTCGGATAGATTTTTGACCTCCGACGTCCCAAAAATTGAGTGCATATCCACGATAGTCCAGAGTCTTAATGTTGAAACCCAGTGTCGGTTCGATTTTGTTGATGGGTTCTCCACAAAACTTGCAAAGAATCGTCGTCTTTCCGGCATTGTCCAGTCCTCTGTTTTTGTTTTTTTTCAAAGAAAACAGTTATTAGTAGTGAATGAATTGGTACATTGGTACTGTACTATATACTATAATATCTTGTACAGTAACTTGTAACCAGCAACACAACTTACAACTTACAGTATCAGGAGTCGTACTTCCTTCTCCTTTTCTTTGACTTTTCTCAATATAGTTAGCAAACCCATGCTTTGCTTGTTTTCAAGTTTCATCCAAATCAAACCCAAAAATAAACAACGAGACCAACACTAACAAGATGTTAATTAGTTGCAGGTTGCAGGTTGCAGGCTGCAGTATCTAAACGAGTACGGCAACCTCCTTTTTTATCGAGTTGCTTGTGTGCGCGTGTGTGCGTTCATGTGTATCGTGTTGGGTACGGTAGTTTAGATTTTAGATGTACGGCGTTCAACAAAATACTACTACGTAGTAGGTCTAGTAGTAGTAGTAATTACAATGATAATCTCATTTTTTGTTCATGTTTAACCTGAAACCAAAACGTTAACCCAATATATTGACAGAGCACGAGGTGAGGATACAGACTGCTGACGCAACCCTACTACCAGTAGTCCTATTACCAGGTACTGTACGCCGTAGTCTAGTAGTAGCTAATTCTGTCACGAAATGTCGATTCGGCGCAGATGAACTTTGTCCAACTCACAAGTCATTCAGAACACAATGCTCAGAGTCTACAATTCCAAGTTGCGACGTCTATTCTAGCTACTACACTAGACTACTAGCTTTTGGATCTATTCCTTCTTAAAACGTTTTAGGTTTAGATTTCAAGTAATTAAAATGGTTATCTGAAATCAAATATAGAACGTATAGTGCTTTTTCAGAGAAGGAAATGGAGACAAACGCGCCCACTCATCTTTTTTCAATCTTGTTCTTGTTTTGTCTTATCCACTGCACCAACCTCCCATTTTGCATCTTTTCTTTAGTAAAGTCCTGCAGCTTTCAAATTAAAAACAAATGTTACGACGACAGATCCAATAAGGGCAACATCTTCCACTTGTTTGGGAATGAGTTTGCGATGACGGAGCGTGGCCGCCAAATTACCAATGCTGATGGCAATGCTCGTCACCAGCGATGCATAGTACACAGAGTCCAGAGAACTACCGTGAGACACAATCGTTTCGACAAAGTACTTGTGCATATTATCAGCATGGTGAATCATTTCGTGAAGCAATATTAGATTGAGAGGTAATGCCCAAGGTATGGCGGTAAAGAATCCCGAAAACTGCTTATTGATTCGAAGGAGATCAAGTTCGTTAGTTTCCTTCGTCGTCTTCTCCTGCTCCTCTTTATTTTGTTTGTCATTTATCAAATTGAACGATTTCCACATGTTTTGAACATCGGGAAGAGTAGATAAACTGTACAGCGTATCCGTCACAACCATGGCACCAATAATGGACGTTACGGCAGTCGGTCCCAGGATGGATTCTTGAAAGAGAGGGAACGGACTGAGCCAGACACCCACAATAGCTGAACTGGAAGATGCAATGGCACTGCTGATGAATCCACGTTGGACCAAAGGTTCATTAGCGCGGTACCGAATGGCCATGGGAACGCTCGATACTGCCTGTATTAGCGTTGCTGCCAAGAACAGGTACGTGTACGATTCCAAAACGGGAGGTGCATGGGTAAATCCTGACAGTGTTCCAGTTCCGAAAATGGCCGTGGCCGTAGCCCACCAAACGAACCCTGCCGACTTGTGAACATTAAAGGGATCCTGGTGGGTATCCAAACGACGTTTCCATGTCTTGACGGCGTGAGTGCGGGGCACCGGCGAAGCCAGTATCGTATTGGAGAAGGCGGGTGTAACCATAATCTTCTTGTTTCTGTTGTTGGTACTCCTAGTCTTGGGAAGTTTGACATGATTACCAAGATTCCTGTGCGGAGAAATAACAGTAGTAGCAGAGGATTTACCAAGGTTGTTCTTTCTCAACGATGACGACTCTATAAAGGCAGAGCTTCCATTGACGTAAGCGAAGCAGAGAAGAACCGTAAGTAAGAGAATATCAACCATATGCCTAAATATCAACATTGCGCGGAGCAGCTATACTTTCAACTTTCAACTACTGTCGGAGTACTAGTTTGGTAGCGTTGCCTTGGTGTGGATACCTTCTTGATTGGAAAGGACTGCTTTTGGGACTATTTGGAGGAGCAAAACAAAAATCTAAAAAGATGAAGAGGACAATGTTTTACTTCCTTAGGTACAAGCAGACAAGTAACAAGGTATAGAATCAAAAGATATAGCTAGATTCGCAATTCTGATGGAAGTCCATCACCAGTTCTCAAGTAAAAAGTCGGGCATCAGGAATCAGAGAGCATCCCACATCCCACACCAGTTCCAATCCGGTTTCGAAAGAGAGAGAGAGAGAGAACAGCACTTTGTTTCAAAATTCAAAAGGCAATGACATATGAGATATGAGATGACAACTCCGATCGTGAAAAAGAATTACTATCATCTATCATCAGCGAAAAGTGAATTGATGAATCAAACAAACAAGCAAGCAAGCAAACAAGGAAAGCTATGATGTAGAGTAGTGAGAGATCGACGTCGACAGAATTCTCGTTGTGATGGATCATGAGTGTAATTATTATAATACTAGTACAGTAGTCTAGTAGTAAGTTCTTCTCACAGATGATACTACTGTAGAACAAAAATTAATTCGGCAGAATAAGACGAATGACTCAATGACGAAGTATACAAAGTATGCACGAATGATAATCAAAAGCAATAAGGAATGCACACTGTTTCGATAAAACCCGAGCAATTGAAATACTGCATTGGTAATTTTTAATACTCCGTATTGAATTTTTTTACCTCAGTTGTTGTTCTTTAATAAAACACAAACACACAAACACACAAACATACACCGAGCCGATCGACCAACGAACAAAGAAATAATACTCTCTTGTAGTACAGCGAGCGGTAGGTTAGTTACCTACTCGTAGGCGGGATAAGCGATTGCTCAAGGTGCTGCTATCTGATTGGTGGCAGTGCCTTTTATTGTATTGTACATTGTGTATAGTGTATAACACTGGACACTGGACACTGGACTACCAGCTAGTACATAGTACATAGTACATATACATATGTACCAGTGTTTGTCCGATATTCAATATCCAATCCATCCAGCATGGTAAAGGTCAAGCGCGGCGATGGCCAGCGTCATCATGATAAAAAATTCCATCTGCCATGTCGCCTGCACGTCTTATTGATAATATTTATGGGCCTCGTCGTGTTTGTTGGTATCTTTGCAACTTGGACCGTTTTTCAGCACCAGCACCAGCACCAGCACCAGCACCAGCACCAGCACCAGCACCAGCACCAGCACCAGCACCAGCACCAGCACCAACAGCAACAGCAACAGCAACAGCAACAGCAACAGCAACAGCAACAGCAACAGCAGCACCACAAGGGCATTAGTGCTACAGCTGATACAATGAGCATGATCAGCGAATCAAAAATCAGTAGCAGTAGCAGCAATCGTAAGCAGCTGCCTAAGCAGCAGTCAATTACCACAACCGATAACAGCAAAGACAATGACAATGACAATGACAACGACAACGACAACAGTGTTACGTTTCATTTTATTGTGAGCAGCGAATGTTCCTCCTATCAGCTGTGGGAAACTCTTGCACATTTTCACTCGGCTGAGGCGGTCCATCAGTGTGGGCGCTTCACTTGGATTATCAGTGGATGTTTGCCTGATGATCAGCTGCACTTGGGCAAGGGAAAGGGAGGAGCCAAAAGTGATGTCCTGACCGCCAAAGTAATGCAACAGCACGTCGATCAACATTTCCCCCCCCATCACCAGGATACTGATACTTTAGTCACAAATTGTTCAAGGCTCGTACCAGAAATCCATTTCACACCCGATTTTTCTAATATGACTGTTTATGGAGGACCCTACGCTGATGGAAAGACACCGCGGTACTTTCGAAACAGGAAAACGGGCAAACAAGTACGATCATCTTACGGCAATACCTACGTCTTTAACAACAAACCCAATGGGCTCTTGCACTGGGCACAGGCACACCAGCACGACAATGGTAATGATAATGAAGCGATTGTTCTTATTGATCCAGATTTTTTGTTCTTGAGTCACTTTCATTTGATCAGACCAGACTTGTCCGTGGTCGGACAAAAACAGCAGCAACGTCAGCAGCTTCGTGATCGAGACCTTGTTCATCCGGGTCAACCAGCTGCTGCCTCGTATGGACTGGGAGCACAGTGGTTGGAATTTGATCTTTCGAAAATTTGTGGTACAGATTCACCTTGTGTCAATACAACACAGGACCAAGTGCACCAATATTACAGTGCGGGTCCACCCTACGTTATTCACAGATCAGATGTGCTACAACTCGCACAAACATGGGTATCGTTGGTGCCGGCAACGTACGACGAATATCCATTATTGTACGCAGAAATGTACGCCTACAGTGTGGCAGCCGCACATTTACAATTACGGCACAATCTTATCAATAATATATTTACGGGATGTATGGTGGGATGGCCCAATCCGAATCGCTGGGGCAATAGCAATAAGGATCAACAACATCAAGAGACAGTAGCCCTTCCGCAGAGTGCTACATCTTATCGGATCCAACTGGCAGAAGAATTGAAAGAGGCTAAAGAAATCCAAAGAAGTAATATTGGTGGTACAAGATTCCCACAGTCATTGCGACAAGAGGATGAACAAGGACCCACAAGCTGTTTCTTGCCGGGTCTTTCGCCACCTCCCTTTTTACACTACTGTAATCGTTACATGATCAAAGCTACTACAGACGAAATGAAACAGGCTGCTGTCGACAACAACAAGAACAAAAGCAATAATGATTCTGTCATTACGTATTATTTCTTTGCCAAACGAAAAGTCGATCATGCCAATGTTTTCTCCTGTGACAATAATACTACAACGACGACAACAACAACAACAAGTCATCGATTTTTGCCGTTTCCTTCCATCAAGGAGAAGGAAGAAATGGCCAATGGAAATGAGGATTGGAATACATTGGCAGTTTGTGCCATTGTGCGCACTTTGAATTTTGCTCGCAATCGCGGTTGTCATCGTCGAAGGTACAATCAAGAGGAGGAGCATTAGCAGCAGCAGCAGAAGTAGTAGAAGGATATATGCGGCATTCAAATTGAAAATCTTTAATCTCGTCAACGAAGCTATGATTCACAGCACGGACAAATGTGAACTGCCGCACCGGGGAAACGCTTACTTGCTACTGTACGGAGTAAAATCTGATTTTGGTATTGGGGGGGACGCATGGAAGAAGTCACGTCCGCTATCACGGCATGAATGAACACAGATATATTACATTACATTTCTTGATATTTTTAAGGGCCCAAAAAGTCATTGCAAAGTTGGACTCCATGAGGAAAACGAATGATTCAGGATATCCTGGCTCGAGTCAAGATCGAATCCCATCTCCCTACAAACAATAGTAGTTGAACTGCTACCTAAAGATCCAAATTCCCTTTTCCTTTCGAACAAACCAGTTAATATCATGAGAACTCTCGTCGCATTATTTTTTGCACTACGTTGTAGTGTTCTGGCTTCTCGTTTTCTGACAAGTAGTCGAGAGCACTGTAGAGCTACTGTACTACGTTTTCTTATCGTCTGTACTAGCCAGTACCAAGCTTCAAAGAAAAAAATCTACACAAAACAGCTACTACTAGATGATTGCGTAAAAGCCAAGTAGGTACATGTAATATGAATCTTATAGTAGATATAAGCTATTGTTATATTAAGCAAACCAAACGCAGGAAAATGTTTAGTTCTTCCTATCTTCTTGATGATGAGTGTTTTTGTATGACGTGAATGAACGAATGAATGAACAAACACAAGCACATCTCTGCAATTGACACGGTCGCATACCAATAATAAAGACAAACAGATTGCTCCAAGTGGTGTTGACGCGCAGATCGGAGCTACAGTAACATGTCTTGGATTCTATCTTGCCAATGTCGCTCCCTACCACTGAGCTGGGCTCCTTGGAAGAAACCTAATGTATCATTCATTCGTACAGATACCTGGTATACTTTCGTGTGAAATATCTGATGTGTAGATCAAATATCAAATCACATACACGCACACATATATGTATACATATAAATGAATGAATTGGTTGGTCGTCGTCGTTGTCGTCGTGATGTACATTTTACATTTTACCACCATGACGATTCCTTGTCCTTGGGTGACGTCAAACGACGCTTGATCTGAGCCTGACTGAGAGCACCCCGTTCTCGTGCTGCCATGGCCGCTGCCTTTTCACCCGGACTCATTCCGGCAAAGGCAATAGTGTGTTCGTGTCGATCACTGTTCCTGCGTTTGAGTTCGGCAAATACATCCGGATACTTTTTGCATTCTTGAGGCAACGGTGACGTAGGACAAACATTCTTGACAAGATTGAAACAGTACTGTTGATTGAACTTGTTGGAGTTGCTGTTGTTCATATTATCGTCATCATTGCCAGCAAAGTCTTCTTCTGTGAGAGTTTAAGGTTTACGTATGCAGGATAAAGGATAAAGAAGGCAGGGTAAGCGAGTCAAACAATGAACAATACTAATTGACTAATTGAGAATGAAAGCGGCGCGAAACCATAGAATAGACCCATATTCTCCAAGAAATGCTTAGCACAACATGGTCTCATTTTTCTTCACAGCAAACAACGCAGACAACGCAGACAAAACACATCATCATCACAAACATCATCACTATCAATCATCATCGTCCCATGTGAACTTACGGAGCAAGTCAGGTTCATTGCGTGCGCTCAAACGACGTGCAAGATTGAAAGCTTCGGCCATTTTTGTTTGTAATATTTTGTGTTGTGTTGTACTATTGTTTTCTTGGTTGAGTTGGTGGACAATAAGTGCTTCTTTTCGAACAATGATAATTAATAAATTTTGCACAAGAAAGAAAGAGTGATGGATGGAAGATCCAATCCAAACAATCCAAACATGCCGCTCGAATCGTATCTAATATTTAAAAACCTTCATTACTGTTTATAAAGAAATGTTTTGACATCAGCTTTACGGAAGTTCTTGGTAAGTTTTCTACATCTGATTGCTATCAGAATTTAGTACCAGATAATCTAATCGAAGTACTAGAGTAGGTACGGTAGATAGTAGTTTTTGATTGGTGTGTCGTGATATTTTATTACCTACACTAGTCCTACTACTAGCTAGTAGTAGCTACCTGGTAGGGTCTAGTAGTAGTAGTCTACTAGTAGCTAGCTACTACTAGTAGTAGTAGTACTTGGTAGTAGTAATCTGTCTTCAAGTTGATGATGTCAAGTACGGGTTTGCAAGAAGTGATTGAAACATGAATGCAAAGAGATAGCGGGACACCCTAGCCAGCAATATACTGTGAATGACGTCAAACCTGGGTCTCGATTTAGTACAGTATTACATTTTTCTCATCGTCATGTCTCTGTTGTCCGGAGGTTGACACCATCTTCGATGATGGCACACTAATTTGTTTAAGAGGCCACAGGTGAGTTGGGCAAAATATCGGAATCATCATGCATCACACAAGATCTATCTGTCGAGCGTCAAGAGTCAAGAGTCAAGATTGATGCCAACCGCAACTACTAGAGTAGTAGTAGGGTCTAGTAGTCTACTTTGCTTAAGTTGATTGAGCTAGCTACTACTACTAGGGAGGGTCCATTATAAGAATTATATAATAATAGGCTTCCCACGACGCATGACACATCATAATACTCAATAATTATAATGTTTTAAATAAAATATTATTTCTTTCTTTCAAGTGCAATCAATTTTTTAATTGCAATTCTTGCTAACCAATTTCCCAATTAGAATAATAAGAAATTACTCGTCTAAAATATAAAAGTAAAAAAGGAAAAAGAACAAGATGTCCAACAAGGAAGAACAAACGAAAGCCGCAAGCAATACCACCACCGGCACCAAGGCCAATAAGAAGAGTCCCCTCATGCACTTGGTAGCAGGAGGCATGGCTGGTCTCGTGGAATCCAGCGTCTGCCATCCTCTCGATACTATTAAAACGCGAATGCAGTTGCGGCGTCAGACAACGTCTGTGGAAAAAGTGGTCGTCAAGGTGCGAAATTCTCTCATGGAACCAGCATTGCGTTTGAAGCATTCTTTGGCAGAACCTGGAATGTCCCTTTTAAATACACCTGGAGCAGAACCAGGAATGCATCGCATGAGCATGACATCGACTGCTGCTACAGGAGCTACTAGTACTGCTTCTAGGGTGACGCAAGTAGTTAGAGCTGGTGGAAAGACTACCAGTACCGCTGGAACGACAGTCGTTGCACCTTTGGGACCTATTGGAACTGCCCAACGTATTATTCAACGCGAAGGATTCGTAGCACTGTACAAGGGACTTACGGCCGTTTACACGGGCATCGTACCCAAAATGGCCATTCGATTTGTCTCCTTTGAACAGTACAAGGAATTACTGGCAACTGGAAGAGATAAAATGGGATACACTCCTGCACAGGTCTCACCCACGGCCATTACCTTTACTGCCGGACTCTTCTCGGGATTGACCGAAGCAATCTTGGTAGTAACACCGGCCGAAGTTTGCAAGATTCGAATGCAATCGCAGCATCACAGCATGATGGATCCCGTGCAGAGACAGCACCGCAAGTACACCAATGTCGTGCAGACTGCCATGCTCATTACCAAAGAAGAAGGACTGGGAGCATTGTACAAGGGTGTGGTCCCTACCATGCTCCGACAGGGATGCAACCAGGCCGTTAATTTCACCGCATACAGCTGGATTAAACGAAAAGTTATGGAGTATCAGGGAAGCAACGAACTGGCCTCGTGGCAGAGCTTAGTGATTGGAGGATTCAGTGGTGGTATGGGACCCTTGGCCAACAATCCGCTGGATGTCGTCAAGACGCGCATGCAGAAACAAGTCATCAAACCAGGAGTTCCAACCAAGGTACGCACTTTGTGACACTTGACCATGTGTGTGTTTGTAGTGGTTGTGTGCTTCTTTGTAATTTGTAATTTGTAATGGTGATCTCACGAAACATACCTAATACTTACTATTTCAACGTTGTCCTTTTTTCCAATGGTTCATCGCAGTACACTGGGTTGGCACAAACTTGTATTTTGATTGCCAAAGAAGAGGGCATTCTTGCTCTATGGAAGGGTATCACACCTCGCCTTTTGCGAATTATGCCAGGACAAGCCATTACTTTCATGACTTACGAATTTGTTAGTAAAAATCTCATCAAATATGGATTCTTTTAAAGACAATGATGTCTTGAGTCTTCAGAGGTGATTGGATTTGAAATAAATTGGCGTTTGCATTCTTTAATGAGAAAAACCATTACTTTTACAGGCCTTTGCCCTTTTTCATACTGCTGTAAAGCGAAAGAATATCATTCAACTAAAATAATATTATATAAACTACACTCTGGCAAATTAAGCCCAGGTGGACTGCCATAGGACTCAGGAGTTAGGTCTTACTCTATTAGGTCGTGTGCCTATGCCTGCTTCCTATACACACACACCACTAGTCTCTTTACTCTAGTTATAATATT
>Ga0100402_1000664_pt1 | contig 40632 bp, 23 predicted proteins | sample CryGeyme20150102_FD_80419 | JGI IMG/M metagenome (GOLD analysis project Ga0100402, IMG submission 80419) | Groundwater microbial communities from Crystal Geyser aquifers in Utah, USA - Crystal Geyser metaG 2015-0102 | ecosystem: Environmental > Aquatic > Deep subsurface > Groundwater | place... | reverse complement strand
GTAGTAGTAGTAGACTAGTAGTAGACTAGTAGTAGACTAGTAGTAGACTAGTAGTAGACTAGTAGTACGAAGCCAGGCTTGAAAGGTGTGCATGCAAATAGAAAGAAGGTGCGGTGCACACACTTCGCTTGGCTCTGTTGAATTCGTTTGCTTGCTTTTTTTAAGAAGTTTCTTTCCCCTTTTATTACGGCATTCAAAATAATACCCCTTTTTTCATCAAGAAACGAGGGTAACATTCATTATAATGACATCATAAACATGATTCAAATTCACAATTGCGGGAATAAATGCATTCCAACCATTCATTTTTATTGTTAAAAATCCAATTAATTTTTTTTATTGTTTCTACTAGACTAGCTAGAAGCTACTAGAGTTGTAGTATGGTAGCTTACATCATCATTATTTGTTGTTGTTCACTTTCATATTCATCTACTACTACTAGTAGTAGTAGTCTAGTAGTCTAGTTCATCAACTCAAAACACACTCACACTCACACTCACACTCACACTATTGTCGTCCAAGCAGAACAACGACATCAATAGCAGCAGCAGCAGCAGCAGCAGCAGCAGCAGCAGCAGCAGCAGCAACAGCAACAGCAACAGCAACAGCAACAGCAACAGCAACAGCAACAGCAACAGCAACAGCAACAGCAACAGCAAAAACATCAAGATGGCAGCATCGTCACTGGCAGCTCAATTGGCTGGATTAAATAGTGAAAATACTACTACCACAACGGCCACTAGTAAAAATAGTAGTACTGGTACTGGTATTGGTACTGGTATTGGTAAACATGTTGGATCTGTACTGCCGACATCACTCCGACATGACGATGCCGTAGGTAGAGGAATGCACCACTCTGTACAGTTGGGACATTCTGTATTTCTAACGTCATCATCTGCATCTTCCAATGCAACCTACAAAGCCAGTGTATTGTACGAATCTGCCAAAGCGGCTTCGGATGTTCCTCTAACAACACTGTGGGAAAATTGTAGTGATAGTTTGGTTGAGTTAATGCAGGTTTATCCACCTCTCGAATCATATTTGAATATTTGTCAAGATGATCTTCTGCAACGAACCACTAAGAAAACATCCTCATCATCATCAACATCATCATCAACATCAAATCCAGGATTGACAAGACTCTTGTACATTCTTGGAACGCTTTATAATCACAATAACACGAATTGTCATGCAGCATGTTTACACGTATTGGAATATTTGTTACGACGGTATTCTGTTCATGTTACGGCAGCTGATACCTTGCTCATTACTATGTTACCACATGCAGAAACATTTCCCGTATTGTTTCATCGCATATTACAGCTTGTGAATATTGTGGGAACGGTGGGGACTCAATCGACATACTTGTGGTTACGTCCCTACGCAAGACCATCTTCTACAACAATCACCAAACATCAGAAATCTACAACTTTAACAACAGCAAAAGCAACATCATCATCACCACCACCAGCTCCACCTAGGCATGTGGTTGCTAAGCATGTTATTTCAAATACAGCACTGTTGTACCAAATTTGTACTCTTGCATCTACTGTAGCACAATTGGCAATGGATAACTATAATAGCAAAAATAACAATACCAAACAGCAGCAGCAGCAGCAGCAGCAACATTTGGGATTATCGCAAGTATTGTCATGGAGTGCTACTATTATAGTACAAGGACTGGTACAACTTCAAAAACAACAACAACAGAACAATAACAACAATATGGAATCGGTATTACGGACCATTTTACCCTTTTGTTTCAAAGCATGTTCTTCCAGCAATTCCAACAACAACAAAAACAACAATAATAGCAATTTCAGAGATTGGACTGTATGGGGACACGTAGTAGCATCGGCGCTGGCAGAAACTATGGATTTGACACCACTGGTACAACAAACATTGTGTCAAAACATTATGAAGGGAGTACTGGAGACTCTTTCAAATTACAATGCTATTGATACCTGTACGACGACTAATACTACAATTGCCAAGCAGGACGATAGCAATGGCACTTTATTATCATCATCATCACCATCGTTGTCATCTTTCTTCATTACAATTACCAGTGACGCACTGTGTGCTGTCATGGCAGTTTGTACGCCTCTTCATCATCATAACATGAATAGGAATGTTTGGAATGCTACCAAGGAGACGTACACTCAAGATTTGTGGTTACCTTATCCTATTGTTTGGAAACAAATCTTACAACTTCAAGATTGGTTGTTCCTTGGATTGCAACAGTTGTATCAAATCCGAGATATTGATATAACGCCACTCATTCTTAATATTGTACTTTTGACCGTTCTATTCGATGGTTCGGATCAACACAACAACAAGGATAATAATAACAATGACGACAGCAACAACAACAACACCAAAAAGAATCATCATCAGCTTGTGTTACAATTGATTGCAAAAGCGGGAGGAGGAATGGAACAAATTTGGAAAACCAACGATACAGCACAAAACTTGGCAGAATGGTTGGTTTGGACTTATCTTCAAGATGATGATAATAATCATCAGCATGATGATGATGGTGCTACTACTACGGTAGCTGCCCAACAGCGACGACAATTCTATCAAGAGTTATTGAAAGCATTGCGAAACATTAATCCAAAAGAATGTGAACAGGGCATGGCGGAAGCCATGATGATGCAGGAACAACATCAACTACATCATCATCATCATCAAAATCAACATTCATCGATCGTTACAAACAGGAACAAATTGGCCATTCTAATGGAGGGAGTCTTACCGACGACAGTTTCGTCTAGTGCCGGTGATGATGATGGTGGTGGTGGTGGTGGTGGTGGTGGTGGTGGTGGAATCAGTAACGGAACGAAAAATAGTTCTTTGACACCGCCGTCGCTGTGGTTGCCGCCTCGTGTGGCGTTGGAACATGCCGATTCCAACTTGCGGTTGCAAGCCATTGCGCGGCTCTTGGAAGAGGCGAAAAATAATGTCAAGGCTGATGATGACAGCGACGACGTGGCGATGCAGGATACTGATGACAGTGGTGATGCTGTGGAATGCGCATTGAGCCGTCGCGTAGCATCTGACAATGATCCTGTCGTGGTATTGGCAGCGGTACAAGCATTGAGTGACATAATGTCGGTGCATTCCCTGTCGCTGTTGCCGAAGCATACCATGGTACAAGATATTTTGTCAGCATTGTATCAATGGTCTTCTTTTGGAAACAGTCCGCACAAGGACAAAAATGAAACAAGTCAGAAAAGCATGGCAGAAAAACAGCGACAACGAATCGTCATTTGTTGTCTCGAGGTTCTCCAATATGCTTCTAAGAGTCAGGTAAGCTTAGAGATCCTAGTGGCTCACCTAGGACACTGGGATTCTGCCATTGCGGATGCTGCGGCACTGGCTATTGTCGCCGTTCTCAATCGAGCGTCCACGATAGCGGGGTCGCTAGCAAGGAAGAACAAGAAGTCCCCTAGGAAGTCATCCAAAAAGAATTGGTCGTCCGTGGAGAAGGCCAAGCATGATTTATTAAATGAGTTTGAATTTGGTTCCACGCTTCTGTCGGAAGAGCTCGACGGTTCAAGAGGCAACAGCAACAAAGACACGCAACTAGCACTACGTCGACGGGCATTGTGGGTTCTGCTCGAAATTCGGGACAATTTCTTGAAGTCGCACGAAACAGATACAATGAAAAATGACGATTTGTCTCGTCAAAGCCAAGCCGTTGCAGAGACCTGCCTCTTTCTTGTGGCATCGAAGGCTGAAAAAGACACCTGGAAGAAAAAGGACTCCCAGCGAAAGCAGCTTTTGAAGGATGCCTGGCAATCATGCATCAGGAAAATTCCTTGTGAGAATCTCTCGAAATTACTGCTTTCGTTGGCCAATTCCAAGGAAAAAGTTTATGCTACCATTGCTCAGGCACTCGTAAAGACAACGGCTGAGAATGTCACAGATACAAATGCGGCGGCAGTCTCGGTCTATTCGGTCATCACAGAAGCTGCCCTGCACAGCGATGCTTCTTCTATTGCAACAATGCGGCTCATTCATTTTGCTGTGACGTACATCAAAGAAGAATCTGTGGACAGTAAGAAGCATCCAGCATTGTGGCTCTGCATAGTGCCTGCGCTAGCTCTGCTCGAGCACAAGGACGAGGGCGTACGATCGGCGGTGCTAACGTTGCTCGCCCAAATCAGAGACGAACTTACGTCGCAGCATTCCAATCATAAGTGGAAGGCCCTTGCTTTCGTTTGCCAAGAGGCTGCCAAGAATAAAAACTTGGCAACCATGGGGGGAAACTCGCTACTGTCGAACTGTCTCAGAGCAGCCGTGAAAGCCTCGTCAGATTGCCGCGCTTGTTTGCTCGAGCTTGTCCTGAGCGCGGCTCTAACGTGCGGGTCCGAGAATGTGACATCGACGGATGAGATGACAAAGAGTGCCTGGTTACCCTTTGGCCGAGCAGATGGACTGACCCATGCTGCAGTCGTGGTACTACGAGCCATGGAGCTTGCTGGTGAGTCTGCTTTTCCACTACGAATGAGATGGAGTGCAGTTGGATCGCCGATTCTGAATTGCTTTATGAAAAGTGATTGCAAGGATCCAAGCCTGTCGCAAGGTCTTGTACTATTGTCCGATGTACTCGTTGGCATGCTTAAGGGACTTTCTGTCGCTGACGCGAATGCATTATCAGATACATTTGTCATATCCATGGGCCGTACTTCAGCTGGAAGGCGGCATCGCTCCTATTCTATTGGAAAAGGGGATGCTGTGTCTTACATTGATCCGTATCCCGAGTCTCTGAGTACCGCCCTTGTTCAGATATTGGGATATCAAAATGGCAACAAAGCTTGGGAAAACCTTCAGCAGTCAGTTCTCGAACACGTATTAAGCCGGGCAACGTGGGCAAATAGTATTTTTAGGAAGCTGCCTGTGGATAGAAAAAGAGCCATTGCCAATGAGCTTCTTGGAATGCTAGCGAGCTCAACTCGCCACGTTTCCATTGATTGTTTTCTTTGTCTGCCATTGGATGCAGCTGATATTGATCAATTGAAAGAACTGACGAAGAAAGGACCGAATGAACTAGCTGCAATTTCAATATTGTCAGACTACATCCGTTCAAACCACCAACGTCTTGCGAGCACACCAGGCTTCACTGAACTACTGAATAACTTGTTTTCGTTGCTTGCAGCACTCTCCTCTGTAAAGGTGGAGGAAAATGACGAAATTGAGTACGTCAGGCAATCTTTGCTCGCCGCCAACCTGGACCTCTTATCTCATCAGGGAGGTGCAGATCAAAAGTTAAAAGTGTCCAAGAAGACCGTTTCAGAGTGGGTGGGATTTCTGCTTGCTTTGAATGGAAATGAAACAAAGACGAAGGAAATCCGTGTCCTTGGTACTCAGCGAGCTAAGGGCGTTGCTTTGTCGCTGCTCACGTCTCTGTGCTCTAGCTTCCCGATGACGGTAGTCTCCTCACTTATCCCTGCAATGACAGCACAAATCCAATCCACGGAGACATCGGCATCTGACGAAAGTACGGCTGAAATGCTCAGGAGTGTGTTTGACTCAATCCTTCCAGTCTACTGGGAGCATGCGTCGGTGTCTGGTCTGTCATTCACAAATCTGCTTCATGCTTTTGTCGAAAGCGTCCAATCTATATCGAGCGCGACGAAACGGAAAAGCATTTATAATTGTTTTATTCATGCTCTTGCCAAGTGTCACTTTGCTAACTACGACGACCCGTCTATGGGGGCAGTCATCGCCTTTTTCTTTGCCGGGGAGTTGAAGTCGAAGCCTTCTCTTAAGGACAACTTAGCCGACAATGTGCAAGGTTTGACAGAATTTGCCCTTGAGATACTCGAAGACACGACTGGATCTATGCAGGTCTCTTCTATTTTGTTGCTGCTGCACTATGCGGATGCGCTGTTACTGATGCTGGGCTCTAAACAGGAAGCTGAGTCGCAGACAAGCTTTGACGCCTCAAATTCCTTCTTGCCCACAGCTGATGACCTGCTTTCTTTGGCTTTAGGGAGAAAGATAACAAAGTCCATGGGCGCGAAAACTCACTTGGTTGTGAAGAAGCTTGTACACGTGATCCTGCTAGCTGTCAACGACATTCTCCTGACCGAGTCAGTACGAAAGTTCATCCGCCGTAGTGATCGAAACAACACTACTCTGAGTCTTCGTCTCTGGCAGGACTTGCTGGTGTTGCAATCTACGGCCTCCCTTACTGCTGCAAAAACGAATGAGGACGAGAATGACAACTATTGGGAAACAACAATTCGGCTTGCAGGCGAAAGTCTCGATCATATCCAAACTTCAATGCCCTTACCAACCTTCTTGGCCTCGGCGACATCTCTGATTAAGGAAGGAGAGACCGACGATCTTAAAGCTGGAGCTATCCGGCTGGTTGCGGACAGAGCACCTGAAGTGCGCCCTGGCACTCCAGAAGCCCAGCTTTTCTTGGATATGGCGTCTATGCTGGTCGATTTCTTAGATGAAGAATCGAGTGTTCTACGCCAGTCGGCACTGGTTGCAATCGAGCATATTGCAAGAGGCTACTATACGACATCATCGAGCTCCAAACGTATTCCTGGAAAAGCAAACAAACCATTCATGTCGGCTCTACAAGGCTGCACTGATATTTTTGTGCAGATATGTGGGCAAGGAGACCAGCTCTCCATAGATGTTGCTGCTTGCGAAGATGACACGCGCAAACTATTGTGCAGTGCAGCACTTTGTTCTGCTACACTTGTTTGTGTGACGGGGCCTCGTTGCATTGCTTTGCTTCCAAAATTTATGAACCAGATCGTTGCGTGTCTGGAGTCTGCGAATAGGTTAATCTCCTCGGCAGATGACAGGGAGGCCGAAATTGTCGGCGACTTCAGATTGATTCAAGTTTGTTGTTTGCGGGCATTGGCCTCAGTTGCCGATAACGTATCACAATTCATCTATCCATACTTGAAGGTACTGCTTGCTCCATCAGCCCTGCCATCTGGGGCCCTTCGGTCCGAACCTACGGATCACGCTGTCATCTTTGCGGCCGACGCTCTCGAAAAAAGCTTGTCCGCTCATGTTCCTGCCCGTGTTATTCTTCCTGTTGTTTCCAAGTCGATTTCTTCTGTCGAAAATCCGGCAGAATTTGAGGTGCTTTTGAAATTAATGCAATATTCGATCGAGGCATCGTCCGGAGAAGAGCTAGTGGGACACCTGGGTGCCTTGCTTGGCGCCGTTACTACGACATATGACTTTGATACCTGCGATCACAAAACTCGTCTACGACTTTTGGATTCTGCCAACAGGGCCGTGTTGGCTTTGGTTATGAAGCTCTCGGAGAATCATTTGCGTCGGCTGTATTCGTCGCTGCGAGAATGGAGAGGTTCTCTTCAGCTGGACGATCCAGATAAATTCGCCATGCGCAGATTTGCATTCTGGAAGGTATCGGCTGTTTTGGGAAAGGAGTTGCGGGCACTCTTCTTACCGTGTTTGACCAGCGTCCTTTCTGATGCCGTGGAGGAATTGGTGAGTACGACTGTGCGTTTGGGCTTTGTTCTGCTAATTCATATCAATTTTTCTTACAGTATTGCTTACATTATAATGTTTCCACTACAATCAGAATTTTGCGGCATCTCAATTTTGTAGCAGGTCGGAGATGATCGCAGAAATGTCCAGTGACGGCAAAAAGAAGAAAAAACGCAAATTACAAGCCAGTGACGAGCTGGAATCGCTCAGTGTTAATGCCATGCGTACTGTTCAACCATTGTTGTCGTGCTTGGAATATGCCTTGCGGGCCGATAGTCAAGATGGAGGACGATGGGTCCGTGCTGATGATGGTCAACGATACCGATCTCTGCTGACACCCATTGGAAAACTCTTGCGAGCCAAGATCCCAGATAACTTTCCCGTTGATGGTAGTTTGGAGATAAGTCCTTACGAGTATTTAATCTTGGGAAGCAGTGACGATGACGCGGGTGCCGGATGCGTCGTGGACACCCTAACGGCACTTGCGGGAGCCGCTGGCAACGAACAGCTTTGGAAGCCTCTAAATTATGCAATTTTGGATGCCTGTGGTCACGTTGGAGGTCGCACAGAAGTCCGAAAAGCCGGGTTGGAGTGTCTGCTGTCAGTCATCCGCGGTCTTGGAGAAGAATACATGGTGTTGCTGCCCGAGTGCTTACCTGTCTTGGCTGAGCTGCTGGAAGATAACGACGAGGAAGTGGCTGGATTGGCCCAAGACTGCATCAGTTTGGGCGAGGAACTTTTGGGTGAAAGCTTAGAGGAAAGTCTCCGATAGGGAAAGCACCTTGATCTAAATATTATTTGTAATGTAAATGCACGGTTCGTTTCATTGCTTATTGCTATTTGTATTCGTATTTTTAAACAGTCTAGAAACCAACTTGTCGCGTAATGAATGCTCTTTGCATCACTATGATTAGATCTTCGATCGAGTACACACTCTTTCATTATTATTGTTGTAGCTGTTGTTGTTCTATGGCATCCTTGTGATCGCCACCAATTTCTTCCAATACCTGACGCAATGGTTTGGCCATGGCATTGGGTACTGCCTTGGCACATGCAGCATCCAGCGCGCCTTGCGATTCTTCGTAAATTTCGTTGGCCAATATCTTGTAGGTGTCCAGCATTTCGGAATTGGAAAATCCACTAAACAAAATTACGCAAGAAGGTAAACTGGCAAGGGTTTCCAGTTGACGACTACTAGAGGGTTCTTGGTAATTGTCTTTGTAGGTCCCAGTGACAATGCCTTCCAAAGCTTGCTGCAGGGACAAATCCAGTACTTGTACTTGGTTGCTGCTACTACTGCTTGTAGCAGCATCCTGATCCAGACTAGTCGTTCGGTACAAAACGGCGTCCTTTTCAAACGCGACAGGTGCTCCATCTTGAATCATATCCATGACTTCTTCAGTGGTAACACCCGACGGAACATTATATAGCACAACACAGGGACCTGGTCCGTATACATCCTGCATATCATCAAGTTTGACAAAATCAACTTGACGGTCTTCGAAAAAGTTCAAACTATTTTTGACCCTGTCAAAAAAACCACCACTGTTCTGTTTGGCACTATTACTATTACTGTTACTGTTATTACTGTCCCTATCATTGTCCCTATCGCTGTCGTTCTGTTCGAATGCCCAACAACGAGTGGAACATCGTCGACCCGTGAAATGATAGTGATAGTGATAGGTAGAAGTAGTAGTAAAGGCAGCAACGGCGTTCCACGAAGATATTGCTAGACAAATCACTGTCAGTGCAAGTGCAAGAACGGTGGAACCTAGCAACTGATCATGATGTGTCGTTCTGTTGCATCTTATCATTGTACTGCTGTGCTGTGCTGTGCTGTGCTGCTGCGTCAAGAGTCTTCCCCGGGTATTGTATTAGGTATTGGGTATTAGGTCTACAATCTTTGATGTTATTAGTAGTAGTAATGTTGTGATCATTTTTTTGGGACAGTCAGCGTACCCTAAAAAGATGGAGAGAAATGGATGAGAAAAGCATCAACAATCAACACGACGGCATCTGCTGATTCCGCTGACTCTAAAGATGATTATTTCGAGATACTCGAGTACCTGGTAGCATTCAACCGACATTTGACCGTTAAATTCAGATTGACTTGCCCGCGATTTTTACTACCATACTACTGTACCAGGTAGTAATTAGAGTATGAAGCATCTAATGCTGGTTTGGGCTTCAAGAAATTATCAAGCTTTTTTATTTTATTCGAGTGGTAGGTAGCCAATTTGCAATTTTTACGGCTTTTTTAGATGAAGCCTCTATACTATCTATCCATTGAAAACTAGTTTTTGTTAGAGCGGCAGTTAAAAGTGTCAAGGAGCGTTCTTTCGATATCAATAGTACCTACACTAGTACCTGGTACCATTAGCTCCCTCCTAGCTACAGTACCAGTAGACTACTACTGTACTACTCTAGACTTGTCTACTCTGGATGAGCCATTAACATCAATACTGATGTACTGGTGGTAATAATAATAAAAAATAATGCCATCGGACAACAGCTCGTTATTGTGAATTTGATCGAATGAGTCACTGACTCTTCAGCACGATCCTGTCAACATTGTAGTACCAGGTACTGTTCTAATGATAGTATGTTATGACGAAGCATTCTACAGTAGAAAGACTAATAATTTTAATAGTAGAGTACCAGGGTACCAGATACGGAGTAGGCTCAAAAACAGAACGGAAGGCAAGAAAGATGCAACGACCCCCACATCACGTTCGTAAAATATGAGTATGCCATGAAATTTTTATACGTCCAGCGGAAGAATATTATTGGTCCCTAAAAAGATATACAGATTCTAATTTGAGGATTTCGCGCGAAACCTCTCCACAAGATTTCTTGTCCGTACGAAAGTAAGAAGTCAAGGTCGCACAAATTTCATTGTAAAACGACTTTTGTAGTTTGTTGCTGCTCGATACAAAATACAAAACCAATCAACATCGAATGCTAACAAAAGAGAAATCGAACAACATGTTTGAGATCCGCGTTGCCTTTATTGGGTATGTTTCCGTCGGTAAGACAACTGTTATCAATGCATTGTTTGGTGATGAGTTTGGTGAGGTTGCGATGAAGCGAACTACGGCAGTCGTCAATTCCTTTCGGATCTCATCTGAGAGCACCGAAGCAGTAGTAGCTCCTAGTGATAATGATAATGATAATGATAAGCGAGACTCTGAAGATGATTCCATTGAAATGGTATCCAACCGACTTTCGGCGAGCATCACATTGGAAGAGACTGCACGTGATAATGTGGCATTTCGTAATAGCAATGTTGTCAAGGAGCGTTCGTTCGATATCGCTCTAAATGAACCCTTGCATAAAATGAGATCGAATACCAAGCTTGTTATTGTTGATATTCCTGGTATCAACGAAGCAGGAACAAGTTCCAAGTACAAGGACTATGTCAACGCCAACTGGCACACGTTTGACATTGTCGTTGTTGTTATGGATGCTCGTCAAGGTGTCAACACTGAAGAACAGCATGATCTACTGAAGATCGCTAAGAATAATATGACGAACTCTAAGGATATTCCCTTGATTGTACTCGGCAACAAGGTTGATGATCCCGAAAATGAAGAACAAAAGGCCCTTCTGGAGGAAGCCCGGAAAACTGTCGAAAAGATGTTTGAGGTCAACGATCGAGAGAAAGCTCTCAAGATGCTTTTAGAACTACCCAACAACACGACCGAGAGTGTCACGTTGCAGCGAGAGCTCTTTCCAGTAGTTGTGCCCATTTCTGCAATGCACGCCTTTTTGTATCGCTGTGGTTCGCGACTTTCTTTCAAGGATTTTTGCAAGATGGACCACGACTTTATCGACAAGATTGGTAAAGATAGCTACGGTCGACAATGGCGTCGATTCGACAAAAGAAAGAAGCTGGAAAAGGCATTTCAAGCTGTCACAGACAAAGAGCAGAGCAAGGATGGCTTGGAAGCTAGTAACTTTGATGCCTTTTCTAAGGTTATTTCCGTCTGCATTGGCGACGATCACCGTCAAACGCTTATTATTAAAAAGCAGGTAGAAGTGGCGTTGGCGAGATTGGAGACAAGCAGCAACATTGTCGACGAGGTCATGGTGGTCCATAGACTTCTTTCTGAACTGGGAGAGTCAATTGATCACCTTTCGGATACTTTTTGGAGAGTGTATAACCTTTTAGAGACAAAGGCACTCGTGGAATGCATAACAGCGTTCTCTCCAAGCCCCGTAGCTGCCGCAATGAATCAGCTCTGCAAGTACCGGGAAGCACTCGAGACGTTAAACTTGCCTGACGAGGCCGATGTAATTGCCAAGGCGGCAAAAGAGCTAGTGTTCAAATATACCATTCGTGTGACGGAATGTCAAGCTATGAAGGCAAAGACAGCAACAGAGCGCGCTTTGATTTTGCGTTCACTTATGCTACCCATGTGCGACCCATCATTCTACGTACATTATGGCTGTTTAAGGATGCATTTGGAATCAAAGTTGTTCGATTCCCGTCAAGAAAACGCAGTTACAGATAAATGCCCTAAATGTAGCAGTCAATTGCAGCAACGTCATGTAAATGGAAAAAGTGTCAACTATTGTTCATCTTGCAATACATGCTGCATTGAAGAGAACATGCAAATGTGCCCCAATCATTTGGATTACGAGCTTTCACCTGATGATGGTGGTGTAGTTACAAAAAAATTTGACAATTATACAGCTGACTGCGGCTGTCATTTTTATGTTGCTCATCGTCAGCGCGAGTACTCTCCCATGAAGGTCGAAAATGGAAAACTCATTCCTGTTGACAAAAAAGCGTACGAAAAGGTTGTGACTCTGAAAGTTCCAGAGTCTTTGGACGATCCTGGGCATTTTGGACACGTAGTTTGGCTGTTTTGTAATTTGATGAAGAAAATGTAATTTGTGCAGTGTTTGACTTAAGAGCTGTAAAGACACGATGCGCGAGTGGGAGAGCCGCCGGTATTGAATGGTCCCTTCTCCCTGTTGATTTCAGGATAGTACGTAAACTGTGATTGAAGAGTAATATATTTTATAAGTCTTCGGAAAAGAATTCCTAGCAGTATCAGGTACCAGGTACGTGGTAACATACATTTATTTTGAATGTAGACCCAATAATAGCTATGGTAGGCATCGGTACAAAATCAGCGGACTTTCTTATTAACTGGAATGTATTTATTTGTACGGGTACGGGTAGTTGTAGGATTATAAGGACGCTCATTTAACTTAGAGGAAAGGAATTCATTCCCATGGGACTTGGATGGAAATGAAATGGATGATGAATTTTTCGGCGATGAAAAATTAGTAGGCGGGAAAAACAATACATGTACTGTAATATTATGATAGAATACTATTTTTTGATATTAATAAAAAATGACAGCCACAAAGACACAATCCACTATCAATCGCCCGTTTTGAACTTCACCATGGATTCTACCAACAACGGCACCGCCACCAATAACAATAATAACAACAATAGCAATAACAACAACAATAGTAATGATGATCCTTCTATTACAGCAGCTGTCGTTAGCAATGGTAGCAGCAGCAGCAGTAGAATAAGTCTTGGTAATCCTTGGAATGTTTCTCCATCTGTAACAGCATCTTTATCCGGCAACGAGAACGAGAGTCAAAGAAGTGTTCATAGTAGTAGCAGTAGCATTCCTCCCAATCTTTCCAATCTTTCCATTGTAGCAAGTACTGTTGGTGCTACTAGTGCTACCGGTGCTACCAGTACTACTTGCACTACAATTACTACTAACGAGGCTGCACCTGCAACTGCAACTGCAGTTACAACTGCTGATAGTAGCGCAAACGCTGCACAAGCAGATGCAACTGACAGCAGTGCTTTGGAAGATAGCCATGTTACTACTGCAATTCTGTTAGCAGCTACGAGTGCCTTGGAGAAGATAGACTTGATGGACCAGGCACTTGCTCCTCCTGCAGTAAACACCATTGCAACTTGTACAGAGAACGCTGTACTAGATGTCACTGCCACTGCCACTGCCACTGATACTGATACTGATACTACTACTGCTCCAGCAAATGCTGTTGCTGGAGCAGGAAACTCTTGCTCCAACATCACCACCACCACCACCACTAATTGCAATGTTGTTCCTGCTCCCATTATAACAAATTCCACTCCACTAGAACAGTCACAAACGCAACAGCACCAACAGCAACCATCATCACTAGTACTACCCAAGCAACAGCACGAACCCGAAGGAGATCCACCCCTTCAAGGTGGACGTCTATGGCAAGCTGCATTACACGAAGTCGAAGCGTCCAACAATAATCATCATCATCAGCAGCAGCAGCAACAACAACAACAACAACAACACTGCAACAGTTACTCAAACACCGCGACAGTATCGCCCACTACTCCCTCTCGATTTGCTGAATCCATCCGAGAACAAACTCGGAGTCGAGCAGATCCTGATGCCTTGGTCTTTTCTACCGGTGCCAATGCTGGTGCCGCTGCTGGTGCTACTACGACTACTACGACTACTACTCGTGATCACAATGATGCTCACGGTAGATTATTATCAACCCCATCATCGTCGTCGTCAACATCGTCCACAACATCGGCACTAGAGAAACAGCACATTACCAGTTACATTCTCAGTGCTGCACTGGCCAAGAAACGTGTTCGTGTGGTGCAGCTGTTACTGATTGGACTTTTGGGATTTTTGTTGGGTATCCTCGGTAATTTCTTTGTAACCACGTCGTGTCACTTTACAACAGTCTACATGACAAAGTCGGAACAACAACAACAACAACAACAACAACAGTATTCTTCTTCTTCATCATCATCATCATCATCGACAGAACCCTTTGCCTTTCACTTTGGACTGTGGAAATATACTCCCATTGACAGTGTATTTCAAGGATTTACCTACTGTTCCAAATACGATGCCAATTACGACGACAGTACTCCCACGTTACCCAGAGTTGCCAATATATTGGCTCTAGTGGCCGGTTTAAGCTCCATGACGGTGTTATGGATATACCTTATTTTAGGATACGCCGAAAAGTGGTGTTGGCAAATTGCTATTTACGTGGCCATTCTGGCCGGTATGTTTCAATTGGTAACACTCTTTTTGTTTTTGTGGATGGAAGACAGTATTTGTCAACAAGACAGAAATACTTGTGAAATGGGACCCGGTGCCTACTTTTGCATTTTTACCAGTATTGTTTGGTTCATTATGGCCTACGAAATGCACTACCATACACCAATCACAACTTACGCACAAGGCTATCTCGAAGATCATCGTCCAGCAGTCGCAACAACGCCAGCTACGGCTGCTGCTGCAGCTGCTGCTGGTGGTGGTGGTAATGGTGGTAGCGGTAGTAGTACCAATGGGCGTGCCACTGGCGAAGATTCCTTTCATCATCATCATCATCATCATCATCATTTGGATTATGCCAGTTTGAATGGACCTCATTCCCTAATTTCGACAGTTGAAATGACCAATGTTGATGAAGTTGCCCGAGAATATATTACCCGTGTCACGGGACCCTTGGGTCGCGACGATACACCGAAACCAGGTCTGAGACCCGAGTTCAAGCGTAACCGGCCGATTGGTAGTCCCCGTGCCATCGTCACTACTCCCCGGGGGAAATATGTTCCTCCTCCTCCCACTTTCTAAGCGAAAAAACAAAAACAAACAAGAACAAAACAAACATTAGATAAAAGAGTGATAAATAAACATGTATTCAATGGTTACTGTAGAAAATATTTAGCCAAAAGTCAAGCCAAACAAACAGACAATAGTTGTGGCGGTGATGGGGGGTAGTAAGTAACTTTGTTGAGCGCAGTTCGGCTTAGTAATAGGAACGACCTTCCTCTATTACCCGAATACCATCCAAAATTTCTTGAACGGGTCTCCCCTCATACGAGATATGATATATTTTGGACATGAGAGGAAACTTTTCGGCGCATTGTCGTGCTTCCAACGATACGTAGACCTTCTGAACCGCCCACGTTCCCTGAAGTTTTTGTCCATCCAATAAATCAGTTTCAATTCGTTTCCAACGCTTTTCGCATTCCTCTTTCAAACTATTAGGGTCCTCGTTGTCTTTGTTCTTGTCCTGGTTAAGTATCTCTAGTGCAAATGCTTCCGCACATTTTCGATTCCGTCCACCGTAACACGTGGTAACGAGATCAGCGATTCCACATGATTCTACCCACGTCCTGTTCCTGACGCCACTAAAGAAAAATTGTCCAAATCTTGCCATTTCTAACAATCCGATTCGAAGCAAGGCCGACTTTGTATTTTCTAAATAATGATGCGAATAGTGTGTGAAGCGTGAATGTTTGGGTGGGGGATTTCAAGTAAGGAAAAAAGTGGACAAAAGATTGATTGAAAAATATTACTCCAATCCGTTCGTCTCGTAATACCGTAATACCCAGGTAATACCGCACAACCAACAACCAACACCTACCTCCCAGTCCTAGTGCATCTACGAATCCAGCGCCCAAGGCAATGACATTTTTGAGTGCTCCACCAATTTGTGCTCCACTGGTATCATATATATGTTGAACGCGAAACATTGGTGCATTAAATAATTTCCTCGTCCGTTCGTTGGTCAATTGTCCAAAGTCACAGGCCAGCGTAGCTTCGCATAATTCACCGGCTGCCACTTCATTGGCCACAATGGCTCCCATGAGTGCTCCACAACTAAAGCCATGCCGTTGTTGTTGTTGTTGTTGCTGGTGTTGTAGACCACCAACATCACTGCCCACCATGGCAGCTTCTATGGCCGTTGAAATCAAAACAGGTTGTTTCAGTTTCTCATCAAAATCCAATCCCTTGCTAAGGTTGACACCACGACAGGAGTAGTAGTAGCTGTAGGGGGAGGAAGACGAGTTACTTGTCAAAGCTTCGCGTATTTTAGGCATCAGAGGCATTAAAAACTGATGTGGAGTAACAAAAACGAGCAACGTTGCATCTTGACAAGCCTCTTGAATATCTGATGTAGCTTTAATATTCAAAGGCAGTTTAATACCAGGAAGATACTTGACATTTTCATGCCTTTCGTTGATAACATCTGCTAACGGTTTGGTGACGGTATTACTAGTAGTAGCAGTGTTGACTGTACTAGTAACTGTAACAGGTTCATTGTGAACGTACATCATGACGGTAGTATCGAAACAATCATGTTCCTGACAATTCTTTCCAATAATGATGGAAATGGCAGATCCCCAATTACCACTTCCAATAATGGCAACCTTGTCGTGATCCATATCTATTGGTTGATTATTGATGATGGTTTGGTGCTGGAAAAAGTGAACAATATCGATCGATGATAATGATAATATTGATGATGATGAATGCAATACTTTTACTATTACACTAGATTAGTCTAGTCTCTAGTCTGTACAAAAGAAAAAAATGAAAGAAGTATTCTCGTTTTTTTGGGTTGTGTGCTCTAATAATTAAAAATGATTAACAACACATCATAGGTCCACCAGCAGTAGTAGCTACAGTACTACTCTACTCAACTAGCTAGCTAGTGTAGCTCTCTAGCTAGGAGTAGTAGCTACTACTAGCTAGAGTACTATTAGTAGTAACAATAGAGGGTCTTCTACTAGCTAGTAGTAGTAGCAGTGTTACTAGTAGTACTAGTAGTCTACTACCAGTCGCGTACAAGTCAGTACTACTACTAGCGTACAAGTCGTCAGTACTACTACTAGTAGTAGCTACTACTAGTACTGTAGCTAGTAGTACTACTAGTAGTAGTAGACTACCATAGGCAGTATCATGAAGATTCTGTCTGTCTGTCTGCCCCTTCCGGTCATGCCATAGTTATCGAGCATGCATGCTGTTTATGAGAGCACGCCGGGCCGGGACAAAAAACATGCCTTTCGAAAAAGGAACTTTTTTACTGCATTAATTACCAAGTAGCTCTAGTCTACCAGGTAAGATCCACAGAACATCGTGTTGCTCCTTCGTCCACTAATTACTACTCGTCGTACTCAGTACTGTAGCTACTACCGCTACTACTACTAGAGTAGTTTTAGCTACCAGTACTGGTAGTCTCGTACTACGAAAAAAATTCAATGAATCCAACATGCAAATTAGTTCCCTTGTACCACTACTAGTCTAGCTAGTCTAGCTAGTCTTGTACTCGAGTAGCTAGTAGTAGTCTACTACAGTAGTCTAGTAGTGCCTGATACGGTACCAGGTAGCAAACAAACCCACACAAGAACGTTAATCAAGGTATTACTCCACTAGCTATTTTTTCGACTACCAGGTAGTAGACAGTAACAGCTATCATCATTCGCATCTGCATCTGCATCTTCACCTGAGAATAATAGCTCATCCATTTTTTAACTTAATCTACACTCTACACTCTACACAGCAAATTGCTATACTAGTACTCTACTAGGTGTATACTGTATCAGATATCAGTAAACAGCCAAACCCACGGTTACAGGTAGACAAATTCCACAATAAGTCAGAAGTCAGTGCATCGTGTATTGTGTATTCCCAGTCCCCAGCGTGTGTTTGCAGAGTGCAGTGTTAGTAGTGTAGTGCAGTGAAAAAGCAATGTCGACACCGACGTCTTTCCAACAAGATTGGACCGAGACTGACCATAATAAATCTCATCATCAGTCAACACCTACTACTACTATTACTAGTACAGGTAGTGGTAGTAGTACTAGTACTAGTACTAGTAATCAAGTCCAGCAATCCAAGGCTGTCCAAATTACTCCACAGCAGCAGCAGCAACAATCGCAACAGACCACTCTGGCTGCAAATAGTATTACGACTACCAGTAACAATATGAATACTACCAACGATAATCACAGAAAGTATACAGCCATTGCCTATGCCAACAGTGTCTCACAATTGGCACAAGGACAAACACCATTATCTCCTTCTTCTAATTCTTCAATCATTGCTGCACTCGCTGCTACGCCTGCTGATGATGATGATGCTGCTGCTGCTGCTGCTGCTGCTGCTACACCTTCTGCTGATTCTACTGATGGGAACGGGAAAGGTATTTCCAATCCTGCCACGTTTGTGACTCCCTCTTCTCATCGTTATGACAATGCCAATGGAACAACCACAAAAATACCTACCACTACTACTTCTACTGCAAATAATAACATGCACAACAACAACGATTATAACTATACGTCATATGAACACTTCTACCAACAACAACAACAGCAACAGCAACAACAAGATGATGAATGGAATCACATGTATTCATTGCTAAAAGAATATCGTGAAAAAAATGGTGATTGTTACTTTTTAAATCCTTCTCAATATCCTGATGGGAGTATCAATCAACAGTTATCGGCCTGGGTAAAGAATCAGCGTCGACTGCAGCGAACAACAGACATGACACCACAGCAGCGACAGCTATTGGATCAATTAAATTTCGATTGGAGCGATCAGCGGAGCATGGCATTCCAATCGAGAAATTGTAATAATTCTGCCAACGAAAATACGGAATATCAGAAACGATGGAACACCTACCAACCCAAGAACAATCACGATAAGTGGTTGTTCATGTTTGAAAAACTTACCGCCTTTAAGGAAGAATTTGGACACGTTGACAGTAAGTACTGGACTATGCTGTGCTGTGCTGTGCTGTGCTGTGCTGTGCTGTGCTGTGCTGTGCTGTGCTGTGCTGTGCTGTGCCCTTTGTTTCATCTTGTGTGGGGACTGGTATGGTGTGGATACAAGGACACCATGATAGTATACATGGGCTACTGCTGTTGGCTGTTGTAGGTGATGTGTATTGTGGACGTCTAACACTTGTCTTCCCCTATAGTTCCAATTAGATGGAAACGAGATCCAGCTTTGGGAAAGTGGGTTAGTCGGCAGGTATGTCATCATATCTCATATAATGATTTCTCGTACGGTCGGGATGGTTCCTTTCTGTTTTCATCCCTAAATTGCCATTATCATCTGTCTATGATTCAAACACCCCTATACTCACTCAAACCATGAACAATCAAACTTTTTTACACTACTTTTGGGCAGCGTGAAACTAGAAAAAGTCTCAAGCCCGAATATTTTGACAAACTGCAAGAAGTGGGATTCAAATGGAGACTCAAACACAAGGGAAAAACATCCTTAAAATCGCCGACGCATCGAGATAAGTACGAGGCTCAATGGGCGGCCAACCTACACAAACTATTGGAGTATCGCAGGGTTCATGGACACTGTCAGATCCCTCCCGACTATCCTCAGGATGACGCCCTCGGACGATGGGCACACAAACAGCGTCTCTTGTTTGGACGTGGAGAATTACGACACGATCGAAAATTAACCCTAGAAAGTGCTGGATTCTTTGATTCCAAGGATCTCAAGGCCAAATTGAAGGCAGCCGCTACTGCTACTGCGGCGGCGGTAGCTTCAACTACTACGTCTGTCAACAAGCAGTCATTCAAAGGCAAGACCAATGCTGCTGTTAGTTCGAGCCTCATCTCTACCAAGAAGAAACAAACAGTGACGCCTACACCCCCTAGGCCTCATGCCAGATTGTTGCCAAAGGCCACTGCGTTTTCTTCTCATACAAGTCCAGCAGCGGCCCAATCTCCTCAAGCCAGCACTACAAAACCCTCCAGCTTGAATGCTAGTACTAGTAGTCCAGCCCAATCTCCACAGACGGCACAACAGCAGGCCATGATGATGGTATTGGGAATGAAAAGTCATATGATGGCAAACCAAATGGCCCGAATAAAGGCCCAGCAACAACAACAGCTAATGTTGTTAAAATCAGATGCGAAGTACGACAGCAGCAACAGCATCAGCAACAGCAACAACAACAACAACACAATGAGAGCTGACGAGAACTTGCACATGCAACAGCAAGCTGTAACGCTCAATAGTCAGGGCCAAGCGAATACGGCTTATCCTGGCCTAGTCTCCCTGAGCATAGCCGCCGGTGTTGCCTCTTATCAATCACCAAGGCCGTATTCTTCGCCCGCTACAGCTCAAGCTGGTTCGTCGACTACAGCCCTTAATACAAATCCATCGTCAACGCCTGCGACAGCTACAACCCAAGCCCACAATTTCGAGGATACAACAATGAACGATCCACAACAGCCACCATTTTCGGAAAGTTCAGGAATCATTACGGTTGGTCCGGATCGTGCTGATCCGTTTGCTGCATGGTCCTATTACGAAGCTGGACCTTGTTACGATGAAAATAATAATCACGAATACGAAAACATGTTTGGAAATAAACGTCGCGCTTTAGAAGATCCCAGCGCACCCACCGACACGCCAGTTGCCTTTTCAACGGCTCCGTACATTGACAGCTACAGCTTGTACTATGCTCCGACGGCATCTATTTCAGTTTCGAACTGTGCTTTTCAAAAGGGAACAAACGACGATTGGAAATTGAAGCGCAAATGGCGTTTGATCTGTAACTAGAAAAAGGACGAAAAAAAGTCAACTCATTTTTCGAATTTAAAATATATCGAAGTTTTTGTAACTGCTGCTGCTAGCTAATGTGCGTGTATTTTCATGCAAAGTAGTTCTTTCGAATCCCATACTTCTTTGCATAATCATATCACTTGCAAACAAATCTCCACAGTTGCTTCCGATCCCAGTCTTCGGTGCACGGATTCATTCGATGACAACAAGCCATGGCAAAACGACGGGATTCTTCCTCGGGATCCGCAACCGTTATTGGACGTTTAAATGCTTTTGTTTTTCGGCGGAACGATAGAATACTATTGAGGGCAACGATAGGCGACCTCACAAGATTCTGGCTACCACCAGTCTTCGGTGCAGCTGCTCCTGAATGAGACGAGGCCGCACTTTCCTCGACATATTCCGAATCCGAGTCATGGAAGAAATTCTTCAAGGACCTTTCTACAAGTGGAACTACCCCCAACGTAGAATTGTCTCCTTTCAGGTTATTGTACGACTCTTTATTAAGGGGCGAAAAGGGGTCCTCCGCCGTGGCGCTTCCATAGCGCCACGATGTCTTGGTGCAATGAAAAATACCATCGATTTGTGCATTGGTCATTGGATAGTTTTCTGTCATTGATCCGTCCTGATGTCGTCCCGATTCCGTCGCCGCAGCATAACATGTCTTCGTCTGTTGCTGTTGCTGGTGATTCTTCGAATATTGTAAATGATAAAAGTTATCACTGTAGTGATAGCCATCATCGAATTCGGCGGCGGACGGCGAAATGGATCTATCATCCTTTGAGAAAAAATCGTGTGTGCTGACAATGTTAATGTCGTAATTTACAGCATCAGTAGCAGTAGCAGCAGCATCAGTACCATCTTCTTGTACGATAGCATTGCTCTGAATAGTTCCGTTGCCATTCCACACGCTATCGGTATTGTTGTGAAAGGCAATATTGTTTCGCACGAATCCATAATCGTCAACAGAGCCGTTCATGTTGTTGTTGTTGTTGGTAGTGATGATGTTGTTGTCATTCATGTTGATGTTGCTTTTCCTACTGTTTTCCAGGACCATTTTCATGGTAACTTCCATGAGGTGCTTGTGGTGGTCTTGACGCAGAATCTGGCTCTGCTGCATTGTCATTGATGGGTACATTCCCGCACCATAGGACGCATTATAGATCCCGTTGAGGGCAGGACCGGCAGCATCGCGGACATCATTGGGTATTAGTCCGTCACGTTGTACCGTTCGGGCAACGATAGGAATTAGGCCGAGCGCAGCATCGCTTGCCCATCGCGACTTGACAGATGCTTCGATCTTTGCCTGTTCCGCCAGATCCAGAAATGTATTCGAGGGATACATTTGCATTTCCACCGTGCTAGCCTTTCGCTTGCTGTTGCGTTGAGAAACGGGTGTTTGATGTAACCTTCCTTTTTTCCTTGCCATTGGTGTTGGTGTCCTTGCCTTTTTCCAATCATTAGTTTCCTTGATGAGCTGGGGCTGATGTTCAGCTGATATTCTCGGACGTTTTCCTCGGTGTTGAGTGTTAATGGTCTGCAGTGCTGCCAGTCTTTTTCGTTCTTGTTCCATGAGCTCGTTAAAGACCTGATCCGGGTTTTTATCCTTTTCCTTGGCAGCGATCTCTTTTGCCTTCATGCGTGCATTATATTCCGACTCTTTTCGTGTTAGAATAGTATTGTTGCCACACTGCCAGATAAATCCCAGTTCATTCAGCTTGAAGGCGCGTTCGTAAGATAGTTGGGCGGCGGTATCTCTCTGTCGACTGACCCACTTGCCCAGAGTAGCATCACGCTTCCAGCGAATGGGAACGCGAACGTGCCCGAATTCGTTCTTGTATTCCACCAACTTATCCCAGCATTCCTCCCATCGCCGGTGATTGTTTCCCTTTCGTTGATAGCCCCAAGAAAAATTGTCGACGAAATGCAATATCTTCTCTGGTTCTTTTTTGTCATCATCGTTCCCTTTCTTTAGGTAAACACGTATCCTGGCAGTCGACGGATCTGCGATACTCTCGAGGTCCTCTATTTGCTTTCCGGTTAGATTGTACTTGAACATACGTTGTCGAGATATCCACAGAGCCAATCGTCCCAACTCTTTCGGATCAGTTACCTCCTTGCTAGATCCATGTTGTCTGTAGGCCTTTTTGAGTTGTTTCAACATTTGGTACCAGTTTTTGAGAGCTTCTTCATATTGGCTGTCCTTTTGGTTGTAGGTAGGAGGATCCTTCCATACACCATTTTGCATTGTTCCTCTGGTTTTCGGAGAGATAATTTCTATCACTGTCCCCTGTTTTGGAATAGCCTTTGTAATTTTGGTATTTGGCGGCCAATCAGTCATTTCATTGTCGAGTTCGGTCCTAATCCATGGCGATGCCATTTGGTAGGCCGCTTCGGCGTCGTGAACCAAACGAACAGCATTAACAGGAGCAGCATTAACAGGAGTGGACGTGGCATCGGAGGTACCAACTGCAGTGTGCTTTCCATTGTTGTGATTTTCCGCATCCGACGCATCCTTTGAAATGTCTATGACAGTGTCTTTATTCTGCTGCTGCTGCGGCTGCGGCTGCTGTTTCTTCATTACAGTCTCACCTTGCTGGCTTTGGTTGAAGCCGACAGGTTCCTCACTTTTCGTGGGCGTTGACATCTTCGGCGTGGACTCTGCTGCCGAGAGGCTGGTAGTAGGAGTAGCAGGAGTACTAGTACTATCTGAACTACTATCTGTATCCTTCTTTGTTTCTGTTCCTTCCCGGTCGTCTTTCTTCCTACTAGTATCTGTTTCTAGCAGTTTCGTTGGAGCTGATGCATTCATCACTTCGTCTTGATCGAAACTCGAAACGCAGCGAGAGCTCCTCGATTGTTTGGGAATGTTGGGTGGAAATGGAATGGGATGCAATGGAATGACAGCGACTCGCGAGTGCAGTGTACTACCAGGTAGTACTCCGTACGACTACCTACTAGTTGTAGAGTTGCAGTAGTACCAGGTAGCACCCAACACAACTACTGGTAACTGGTAACTGGTAACTGGTAATACGTAATACCAACTCAAAAACTTTCAACAGACACAGACCTGAAAACAATGAATTAACCTAAGATCAACTTAGCTTGAGGTTACGGTCTGTCTTTAATAGCTTCGGTGGGTCTATAGGTTTCGGTTTCGATGATAGAGGTCACGTCCGTGTCGTGTACTATAGTTGGTTGATGCTTTATCTACTGCAGTCTACCAGGTACTACTTTTGCTTCCCGTATTTTTTGGTGAGGTTCCTAATGACTCGTGTTAACCCGTCAAGTATTTATTCAGTACTCTATTATTTTCTACGCACGTCGTTCCGACTAGATCTACCGCACCGTGACTGCTGCTGCTGCTGCTTGATGAGCAAGGAAAATGGACAGAAGGCCAGACTGAGACTTCAAACAGGTGGAATGAGAACAAAATAATCATTTTAGGTGTATATTATATCCACTGTACCTGGTACCTGGTAGTGGTACCACCGTACTACAGTACCACTATGTAGTCTACTACTGTACCAGTCTAGTACTGTAGTCCAGTAGTCTAGTAGTCAACTGTTTTTTTTTTTTGTTGATATCTTTTATTTTTATTCCAAGTAGTCTATCTGTTATTACTTTTGACTGCGCACAGAAGAAGTCCAGTATCAGCTGCAGTATACAAAAGAGGATAACAGTAGCTTATTTGATGCGTCGTCCGATAAGAGGAGGAGGAGGAAGCAGAAGAAGATCGTTGGCTTTGTCCATGTCACTCACCTGTTTCTCAGCATTTAGTAATACTAGTAGATGTTGTATCGGAATAACATCATCATTTATCATTCGCACTAGAATTACTACCGGTAGCAGACCTATGATTACAACCACCACCATTCCAAACAGTAGCAGTAGCAGCAGCAGCAGCAGCAGCAGCAGTAGCCTGAACCAGCAGAGACACTACAACCGCACTGATTGCAATGATAACAATAACAATAGTAATACCGTACAACTGTTGAAAGAACAAGCGCGATATCGCAAATTGAAAAATCTTCAAGAGTTATCGAGAGCAGGAGCTTCGTCCTCCTCCTCGTCTTACTCGTCTTACTTGTCTCCTTCCTCTTCGTCTTCCTCCTCGTTGACGGAATCTCAAGCCAAAGAATTGCGAGGACTGTTATCCAAGGGAGATACCTACAATGTCAACCTCTTTACGAAAGATCATGTCGCGTTTAAGCAAGGTCACAATGCTGCACTGGTACAATTAGCTCGATACGAAGACCAAAGACGAATGAATGATGAAGGGGGAGGAAGAGTAGAAACACCGCCACTACAGCAACCACGATCCGTTACAGCGCTGTCAGGACCTGCAAACGCTATCCCCGACACAACCGACACCACCACCACCATCACCGATAACAGCACCATCATGAAGAGGAAAAGAAGGCCCGTGTTTTATTTAGATGGACCCGATGGTGCCACAACTCGTACATTGTTACAAGCGGGATTTTGTAGAAGGACCGAACTTTTCGTAGCCAATGAATGGAGCGATACGATGAATGTACTAAGACAAGAACATGATCTGAACCAGAATAATTGTTACGTAGGTTCAGCTCAAGATAGTCTGAGAACGACATTTCGGAACGTACCTTTCGTAGCCGCCTACTTGGATGGTTGTGGTGGAGATCCGGTTCCTATTATGGACATGATTGATGCATTGTTGGCCGTTCCAAGAGCACCTACAACACTCTTTATTGGATTTACGCTCACGGCAGCAGAACCATCCGGTCGCGAATTATTGGATCGAATTCAAGATGTGACCCGGAATACGTTACGACACGTGAAGGAAAAAGGACATTATCGGACAGTCCTCCATGTAGGAGATGATCCAATACGGTTTGACATTGATCCCGCATTGTCACGGAAACACGAAGGAACTACGACGTGTTGGTTGGCCTGTACCAACAATTAGCTAGCTAGCTAGCTTGCTGACTAGCTGACTCTCGACTAGAATTTGAAGCGTATTTGAAAGAGAACGAATGTGCGAATCGTTTTTTGTTGTTGTAGCTTACTATTTACAGGAGTGTTTCTTTTATTCTGTTCGAGGAATTCCTTTTCTTTTTCTCGGTATACCATTTGACGTAGAGATGTAAAGATTGCGACAAAAATGCATTGGTTACACATCCACGTTGCTTCAGTGACTTTTGTATTCTATGAAAAGCTTGGTTGTCCATCGCCATGCTTTCTACATCATGCTGTGAAAAACGAAGCAGTTCGAAGGCTCTGAACAAGTTGTTGTCGTCGTCGTCGTTTCCATTGTTCTTGTCGACACAGCCAACGTTGACGTCAATACTAGTATTTTTTGTATGCTGTTGTACATCGGGCATTGCGTGTTGAGTGTTCAGTATCCACGGTCGGTAAAAAAAGTCATCCAATGTTTGGTTGAAGGAAGAAACAAAGAAGTTTTCGTTGGTTACTACTGTCGAGTGCATACTACTTACTCGGTTTTAGTTTTACGTCGATTCCACTTCCTTGTGAAATTTTATGGTCTTCCAAAAAACATCTTCTATTATCTCATTTCGGTCCTGCCAGCGAAGTGGTCGTGCGACCTGAAGCCGGTTTGTGCCGAGCCGAGACATGTTTACTAGCAGTACTGCTACCATATATTTTAATAGAAAAAGTACGAAGGACAACACAGCAGAGAACCAGTAAAATCATTCGTGACAAAACAAAAATACTGTACACGATTACTCGTTCAACCTGGTACTAGTACTACTAGGAACGTACTACTACTACTAATAGTAGTAGACTACTAGTAGCTAGTACAGTAGCTAGCTAGCTGTAGCTAGAAGAGTAATCGAAATAAGATGCAGTAGGGAGTAGGATAGGACTTTTACAACTGCAATAGTTGTTTATCACGCACACTCTTTTTCCGTAGGTCGATTTGCAGCATTTTTATGGGATTGCAAGATTTTCGTAGTTTGACCATCATTACGACTATTGGTGTGGGATTACTGGTGTTCCTGTTGGAGACGAGAGTATTTTTCGGAACGTCATTGTCTGGAATTGTATGGATAACTGCTATTCTGTTTTGCACATTCCAAGCCTCTGCCTTGTTTCTTCATTATCTCTGTAGAGGCAAGTTTAAGCTGTCGAGCAATGCTGGCAGTGAAGGCAATGATGGTGGTGGTGATTGTAGAATGATCGGTGCAAAGTGCAAAAGAAGATGCATCCAGCCAGCAACATCAGCAGCAGTGATGATGATGAATGATGACGAGCACCCCAAACCCCAAACCCCAAACCCCAAACCCCAAACAACCTTGATTCTATCTGTGTTGAGTGTACTCTACTATAGTATGATAGTAGTACATGATACGATATACTACCATCTACTATACTACCATGTAAGTTTTGTTGTTGTATGAACCCACTTTTCCGTTTGTTGGTCTACTGTAGACTGTAGTAAGGGGTGGCTGATTGTCCCGATCATTTTCCACATCATGTCTCGTCTTACCAGGGTAATAAATGTAATGATAATTTTCTCCTATCTTGCACTGTTCGATGGTGTCGCACTACCCCCTTTTATGAGAAAGTACATCGAGGAAAGTCAATAAAAGTCTAGTAGGGTCTAGTCTAGTAGTATCATTAAAAAATAATAAAATATCACTGTGATTTATCCCCTTCCTTAACGTCCCATTGATCCTGCTTTGACAACAACAACATCATAATTCGGTCATTTACCTGTTTATTTGTACCACTCCGAGTGGTATAAGGTTAGACTTCACGAGGAGCTATCTCTAGCTAGCTAGTAGTGGGTAGTGGGCTCAGTAGCATTTACTGCTGGCTTTACTGGTACTACTCGTTTGTTTCTTACCTGGTACCAGTACCGAACAACAACCAACCAACCATCTTCCTACTACTAGTAGACTAGCTACTCTACTAGCTAGTAGTAGTACTCTCTAATAATGGTGGCACTAATATCTACTGGTACTAGTAGTTCAACAAGTTAGGAACCTTTTGTACCACTACCATACTTTACAAAAAGACACCATTAGTATTTATTTCAAAGCTGATCCTAATATCATAAGACATCATGCTTTTCTATTCATTTAGATGATTACGCACTGAAACAAGTAGTGGCAATATTATTATTTAATATTACTATCATCTACGAGTACTGGTATTAGAAAAGAAAAGAAAAGGAAAGGAGTGTAAACTACTCTGCTGTATTTTTTAAATTCCCATTTTGGATGAAGACAAAAGGCGGCGAAAGCAACATCAACAAACAACATGGTACCTCTTCCTCCACCGCCAACACCGCCAACACCAGCAGTTATTGCTGCTGCTGCTGCTCGTCCTCGTCCTCGTCCAACACCAGTTCGATCGACCAAAATGATGCATCGGTTCGCTAATGCTCCTACTACTAGTAGTGCTACTACTAGTAGTAGTATTACTACTACTACTACTAGTCGCTCCATCGATCGACGTAGTAATAATCATCAAAAGCCCCTTCGCACATCATCATTGAAATTGGATCGCAAATCCTTTTGGGAAGATCAACAGCAGCAACAGCAACAGCAACAGCAACAGCAACTACAGAATGGACTATCCACAAATTACGGTACTGGTATAGGTATAGGTATTGCTCAACCAAAGAATACGAATATCTCTGCTGCTAGCAGTCGCAGTAGTGGCAGCAGTAGTAGAGGTAGCAATTTCCAGTTGCAACAAGTTCAAAAAAGAGGAGTAGTACGTCCAAGTGGAAGTTTTGGGACGGCAACATTACGACAATCTTTCCAACAGCAGCAACAGCAATCATCTCTGCCAGTACATCATCCAATACCTCAAACATCATCCGAAAGCATTCATTTTTTTCAATCAACACAACCCAAACGAGGTTTGATTCGTCGAGCCAAAAGTTTTGGAACAAGTTCATTACATTTGGACTCCTTTAATGGTAGTAGTGGTTTTAATACTACTAGTACAATGAGAAGCGACAACATGATGGATAATGGGGATGATGATGACAATGATAAAAATCATGATAACAAGAAAGTACATCACCAGCACCACAGCCACCGCCCTTATCGAGAAGGAGAAGAGAATACCCTGATACAACGTATCAAAAAGAATTTGCAACCATTATTGCCATGTTTCCATTTGTTGGAACAAGACAACTGTCATAGTAATAGTACTAGTACTACTGCTACTACATTTCTGTGTTATAAACAACGACGACGAAAAAGAAGATATTATTATAAAGGTCATGTGTATTTATCTGCAAAACGAAGAATGATAAAGATGCTAGTGATTGGTCTTTTTGTGGGAATATGTGGTTATGCACTCATGACAACAACAATGCTTGGAATAGTCATCATCCATAGGGGAGATGTACATCTGGATGTACCATTGACATCATTCTTTTTGGATGGGAACAGTAATGCAAACAACAACAATAACAACAACAACAATCATAATAATAATATTATGATTGCGCCACCAGCAAAACAACAGGGACTTCGCCGACAATACCAATCACCAAAAAATAATAATGCAGAATCTGCTGATAGACAACAACTGTCCAAAAGAATTACTACACTGCTGTTATCAAAAGGGATTACGACTCAAGAACGATTGGATGATCCATTTGGTCCTGTAATAACTGCTTTCGAATGGTTGCTAGATTCGACAGTAATGCTACTTCAACGAGAGCAACAGCAACAATCACGACACGATCAATCAAGGCAATTACAAATTACAGATCATGATTTGATTACACGATTTTCTTTGGCTACATTATTTTATGCAACACATACCATGGGATCAGTTTGGAAACACGAAGATAATTGGGTACATACAACCACGATCGCATTAGACGAAGAGGAAGAAAATGAAGAAGAAGAAAAAGTGAAAGCCAAGGACAACAACAACAACAATATCAAAAACAACGATAAGAACAAACAACAACATCGTGAGCAGGCAGTAGTAATACACGTTTGTGAATGGTACGGTATTGAATGTGCTCATGTACAACGCAGTGCAACTACGGATGATGTGTCCGAACAGGTTACCAAAATAAATCTGTCACAAAATCAATTGCAGGGAACTATACCAGAAGAATTGATTTTGGGTTTAAAAACAGATTTGATTGTACTGGATTTAAGTTACAATCAATTGTGGGGATCATTACCAATCAATGCATTGCACGTATCGGCAACCAGTCATGATTATCCCTACTGGCAGCTACAAACATTGATATTGCATCATAATGCAATGACAGGATCTATTCCCATTACATTAGCAGCAGCATCCAATCTTCGAGAAATTCAACTCGATCATGATCATTTTACGAATGCTTACGAATTTCGTAATTTTTTGAACAATAACAACAATGATAATAATGATGACACAAGCAAGGACAGCAGCAACAACATCCGTATGAATTATGAATAACAGCATTCGTACGAGTCATCCCAAAAATGAGACACATGTCAGAACAGATCTAGCTACTGCTGGCGACAACAACAAACAATAATGATGAAGATTGAGGGAACGAAACGTTGACAGGCAACACTCAAATTCTTTGCGGCTTCAGCACACAGTGCTACAGCGACAGCTAGAAGCTAGATCAAAGGTCAATCTAGTTTTGAAGGACTGTCCTTCTTATTTGTCACAGGGGCTAGGGAATATTGAAGAACGTGGTAATGCAGGCAGGTAGATGATGGTTGTTCGCGGTTCACGACACATCTACCATAAAGGTGAATAGTGAAGACGTGTTTGAGCTTTGAGCTCGTTCGGAGTACTAGTATTGAATCGGAGCCATTGTTCTGAATGTTCCTTTATCCTGTTGGAGAAGTTTCAAGAGTTCTTCAAGAAATTCACTCGTCAGCAACACCAGGCCAGCAGCACCAGGCCACTGAGCCACTGTTGGTCTGAGCGGAACTGAGAGTAAACCACGCCTAGGTTGTAAGCTATGTGTGGTTTCTACAGACAGGCAGAATGGTGTGCATATTTTAATCCTATAGTTAGTACATCCCTGTTTTCTTTTCTTCTCGAGTTGTCCATGCACTTGATGCTCCAGAATACATTTTGGTTCCGCGATTTCAACCCTTTTTTTTTTAACTTTGCGAGTAGTTGCTTTTTATGGTTTCCCCAATCGTCCCCTCCCAACGTACTTGTAACACTGTGAATAAACTTACTCACAGCTCACAGCACAGCAAGCAACCTCATTTTACAGCAACTTCCCCTCCGTAAATTATATTATTTGTAAGGAATATACATTTGCTATTCTTTTTGTCTTTTTTTTTTTCAAAAGCAGCGTCCGTTCCAGTCTGAACCATCCTTCAGGTACCTGGTAACGAAACGAAATGCAGCGAGCAAATTTTTCTTTTTCAACAAGAGAACCTATTTTCAACCCTCGCTGATGATGATGATTAATAAAACCAGCAACAAAAATAATAATATCAACGTAAGGATACGGACTTGCTGCAGCCGAAGTAGCTGCCGTCGTTATTGTCGCGGAGGGAGGGTATTCAGCACAGGGAATAGTCGTCGTCGTCGTAGTAGTAGTAGTAGTAGTAGTAGTAGTAGTAGTAGTAGTAGTAGCAGCAGTGCTAGCTACTACTCAGTATACTACTAGTACTGCAAGCTAGTATTTCCGGTCAAAAAACACTGCTGAGTACTGGTACCTGGTACCTGGTAGGCACTCGTCCGGGAACTGGCTCTTAGTAACAGTGCTACTCTTTACTCTACTTTTCTATAAGGAGTCTCTACTACCACTCGTACTACTAGTAGGCTCTACTGGTAGCGTAGTCTAGCTAGAAGAGTACCAGGTACCAGGTAGGAGTATTCTGAACCCAGCAAAATTGATGAACGCCCAAAAGAAGGTTTGCATTCGTATTCGTGTTTTGACCGGTATCACGTATTTTTATCTTACGGTACCAGGGTAAACTCCTTATTACCACTCAGTATTCGCTACAGTACCTGCTCAGCAGCCTGATGCACGAGAAATTACTACCTGGTACCTGGCAGCAGATAATAAAAGAGGGGTTGCGCAGAAGTACTACTAACGTACTAGTAGTAGTACTGTAACAGGTACGCCGTACTAGTAGTCGTAGGTTTTTTTCTTCGGAGTGGTACATTTACAGCGGTTCAATACTAGGTGGTACCAGGTAAGTAGGTCAATACATCAGGCCGAATTTCTGGTCGAATTTGTAATCGTAGTTTTCCGCTACCGTAGTTTCTAACCAACTGACAGAGCTTCAGGGCAGGTGTTGTCCTTTAGACTCTACTACTAGTAGTAACAACTGATACAAGGTTGTAGTAGTCTACCAGTGGTAGGTTCGAATTTTCGACAGTCGGTTGCGAAAGCAAAACACCTTATGGCTTGCTTTCAGATTCTCATCTATCGGTATGATGAGCTGGTAGCGGGATGTTACTCGTAGGCCTTTTTCAGGGAATCACTGACATTTTTCTTACTGCCACCAGTAACCTGGTACCAGATACGGTACTGGTACTGTACGTACAGTAGTACTACTAGCTACTAATAATAATTACTACTATTGCTTACGGTAAACTCCAGACCTACTACTAGTAGTAGTACCAGGATGGTACCAGGCACCGTACCTAGTAGTACTGGTACTTAGCAGTCACTCCAATTGCCTTTTTTCGATTTCTTTTGCGTGAAACACTTATTTATTTTAGTGTATTATAAGTTGTTTCCTCGTAAAACTGGCATTTAAAAGGCAGCCAAGGCATAGTTCATACGTACTGGTAGGAAAAACAATTGTTCGATTTTTATCAACCGAAACTAATTATGTCTTTTTGAGCTTCTCATACTCTGACGCTTATCAAAAATGGCATCGGAGCTGGATTTGAATTATTATACTAGTACTAAATGGTAGCTAGCTACAAGGTAGTACTGGTAGTAATTGTAGAGTCAAATAATTGAAAGAAGGAACCACATCATTGCACTACCTGGTACTACCGGTAGTACCTATGGTACGAGTCTACTGGTAGAAATAATACTTTTATGACTAATTTGGAAACCAAGACATTTTGTATTACTTAGTACTCTTCATCTACTCCTAGTACCTGGTACCAACTATAGTAGTACAGTAGTAGTAGTCTACCAATAGTAACAGTAGTAATTTCACCCTTCTTTTCTTCTTGAGCAGAACTCCACACTCCACTACCATACCAGGTACCTACTGGTAAGGCCATACTGTAGTGGAACTCCGTTGGCTGGCGCTGGCTCCCTAAGAAAAAATCACATGCATACTAGACTACCTGGTAGTATCTGGAGCTTCACGTTTAGAAAAACCTCATAATTAAAGATTTTATAAAATATTACTCTAATACAGAAATAATAATGCAGACCAAAACCAAAACCAAAACCCTTGCCACTCGCAGTCTCTCTTTGAATGATGCCGAGTTGGATACCTCCACTTCGGAATTTTGGAACATGACCCTGGATGATTTCGACGATGACGACAGTGACGATGACGAAGGTTCCTGTTCGATAATTGCAACAGAATGCGATTCTTGTTCGAGGAAAAACCACATCCACTGCAGCAATCAAGTTCCTGGAGTGCGACAAGCTCGTCGCATGTCTGATGGGTGCATGATTGTTGCTCCCTCTGCTGCCGTTAAGAAGCGTTGTCGTCAATGTCGTTCCGTGACATTTGGAAACGTCAAGGTTCGCACCTGTGAATTAGTCCTGGGAGACAATCCTTCTTTCAGTGGCAATGGACCCAGTCTTAGTCTCGGATGGAAGTACAACAAGAAAGAAAAGGTGGTCGCTCTAGACACCTTTGAGAAAAAGCGTATCAAGGAGCGAAAGTCAATGGACAAGCTGCAGTTGAGTCCCGAGAAACGTGAAAAGATTGCCAAGCGCAATGGTTTCAGCAGGCACGATATTGAAGAGAATGCAAAGCAAATGGCCCAGATCCACCGCCGGAGGGAACGAACTCTCAAGGAAGTCGAACGAGAAGAACTACTGAAACACCTCACCAAGTCGTCTGCTTCTCATCAGACCACTACCCTTGCCCAATTTTTGCAATCACAAACTGCCGGTCGATATGGCAGCTACGCGCAGCGTGCTATTCGGAATATCTAGCAAGGTAACGAGTTGATATACTGATGATTCGTGCCCTGAAGGGAGATAGCATTTGCACACCTATCTATAATTGTCCGCCATTTTTAATTTTTCATTTATCGAGTACTAGATTCTGCTGAAAACATCTTGATTAGTCACCGTGTGCTTGTATTAACAAGCTTCCGGCAAGCGGAATCACAGTACATACTAGTACATGCTTTTCATTGCTGATGTGGTGTTCTACTAGTACTACTAGTAGATACTATTTAACAGTAGGTACCCGATACTACGAGAACAAACATACCAGGTACCGGGTTATGTGAGGTATGTGAGGTACCTGGTACCTGGTACGGTACTACGGTACCACATACCTACTATCCCAGTAGTAGTACCAGTAGTAGATTATGAATTTAAGGGGGGAAGAAGGCAAAAGGCGATATTCGAGATTGGAACAGGGTGGATCGAATACGGTAGATCCATGATTCGCTTCTCAGCCAAAAGATTCAATAAATATTCAGTGTGTTACCATGGTACCAGGGTACCAGGTACCATACTCTAGTACTACTTAGTAGCTACTGGTACCAGGTACCAGCAGGTATCCTCCAGTATCCAGTCATACAAAACCTCACAGTTGTCATTATTTTGTTGAATCTACGACCAGCAGTGGTACTACATACCAGGTACCTGGTACTGTACCAGGTAGCATGTACCCCCCCAGCCAGCAGTAGCATTGTAGCACTAATAAGAAGCTGTCATTTGGAGCACGGGGTCTTGTAAATATTATAGAACAGCTGGTCTTTGTTGAATCTTGGCGGGCAAGCGAGAGAATCTCGATTTTTTTCGTGATGGGTTGCTGAGATGACAATAGGAAGGAGTAGAATGATACTACTACTTGGAACATGGCTGGTGGATAAGAAAGAAATAATCAACCTTCCTAGATGATCCTATCGCAGTCAGTGACTACCAGTAGACTAGATAACCCTACCTGCTACTTAGTTCATGCTAGCTGCTACTTCTGCTACTTATTAGCAGCTGATAGTGACTTTCATTTCAGTCTACGTACCAGGTACTCTACTAGTAGCTATTAGTGTGTACTACTTGGTATGGTCCCTCTATCCGCACTTAGGGATGCCGCCAGCATTTGGAACATCGTCCAACAAAAACGAAGCTCGTCGCTTCACAAAAGAGAGGACTATACCATACCTGGTACCATACCTGGTAGATTTTTAAAGCAGTTTGAAGGACGAAAAGGCTTTCATTAGGCCTTTGTATTTAGTACCAGTATCATTCGATGAGTTTGCCCTTTGCTTGAACGAAGTGACACTTGCCTCGTCATCGACGACGTGGGCTTCCAAGAAACCTTGTCAGAAAAACGCTCTAATTGCAAGAAGATAGACCGCGATGATACTGCTACAAGATCTACTAGTTCGCTTAAGAGTAAGGCCGCTCGGTCATCTTCTATACGCCAGCTAGCTACTAGTATCTAAGGAAAGAGCTTTGTGAAGTTAAATAATATTTCAATATTAAGCAAGACTTGTGTAGTTCTCATTATTGTCCATTGTGTTTCAGTGCTGATCATCCGGTGGAAAATCTGATTCATTCATGCTTGCTGTGGTCGAAGTGCTTCCATCCTGTGGTTGTTTATCGAATGCCGTCGCTGCTGCCGCTTCCTGGTCCATACTATCAATGGCGTCATCATTTGTCGCTTCCCTACTAGGATCATCGCTTGTAGACGAAGTGCCGCGGTTAAATTGTTCGAAGGCCACGTCTTTTGAAGGCGACAACTGATCTTCAAAAACGCATTGTATCCTCTTACGGGTAGATGTAATTTTTTCATTATCTCCCCTGGACTCCAAGGACTCCAAAATTTCTCTTCCGTCAACATCTTTCGAAATGAACTCACCGGGCTCTGTTGTAGATGGCTCTGTTGCACCTTCCCGCGGAGTCAGTTTTTTGTCATCCTCTGCTTTCGCAGAACTTTGCAATCCATCCTCAATTGGAATCAACAGCTCATCGGCATCAACATCTCGACTAGAGGACTGGCCAGAACCACGCAGAGCTGGCTTCAGAGGTGGGGGTGTTGGATCCGCGTCGTTGCTCAAATTGAGGTTGGAGTTTTGGGAGCCAAAATCAAAGCTCACGTGGCGGGAAGACCTTCTTATGCTACTCACCATTTGCGCCCGCAGCAGAGGTAAATCGTCTGTTTTGGTATACGTCTTCCAAATCTTTGGCGCAAACATTAGCCCAAGTACGGAAATGTTTTGCAAAAAGACTGCTGAAGCTCTGACAAAATAAAAAACAACAGGATCATCCCGAACCATAGCACTTATTGGCATGACCAATACATCAATTTGGAATATGCAGATAACCGAGAGAAATAGGACACTGCTTTCACTTAGCTCGTCTTGAATGTGTCTCGTCTGGAAGCAAAGAACAAGGGCATAAAACAAGCAAAACACTTGAAATAACATGATGGCCAACCAGAACCACCATCCATCATCGGACGTGCAACTTCCGATAGATTCGAGCGAAAAACCATCACTGTCCGTATCAACGATTTCGCGTTGCCACTTGAGTGGTGCAACCAATTGCCAAGCAACAAGTAACCCAGTGATCACGGAGAAAATTATACCAACTTTTGGTGCAACGTCCCCGAATGTAACGTTCTGTCGCCGGAATTGCTGGCCCGCCCTATTCGATAGTAAGGTCGGAAAGCAATATTTGAGATAGTGTTACTAGTACAGAGCCATGTGCTCGTAGACGACCATGCACTTACTTGAAGATCATCTGCACCCTCCAGATCTTCCCAAACAAGGAGGAAAATATCATGGCAAACCCCAGGCTGTAAAACCAAGGGACCCTAGAACAATAGAGAGAGCATCATCAGGAAGTTCCGGAACGAAAAGTGCTCTTGTCAAACGGCCCAGAAATAAAAAAGAAGGTAACTCACATCATGCACGCTGCATCAACTTTTCCGATATCACCATTAGTTTCTGTCGTCAAAAATCCTGTTAATTCGTCTTTCGAGGTTCTGTTGCCTGTTTGGATACCCATGGGGAAAATAGATAGAACGGAGACAATGCAGCCACAGCAGAGTGCGATCAAAAATGGTGGCTGTGATACTCGAACTGAAAAGAGGCAGCATCGAATGTTAGCAGCGCTTCGGAGCAGCAAATTTTCTGTCCTGCGCAAGGAGAGCTTACCTAATTGCGATTTTTTGGCGTAGTAGACGACCCAGACGATGCAGCCAAGACACACAAGAATGGTCAAAGAGGCAAAGAAGTAGCCAACAAGCAAGATACCATCACTGATAAAATGCATGTCCTCTTCTGGAATTCTATTAGTATGAACCGGACAGAACAGTATGTTAAATTTAATAATTGCAGCAGGCACCAAATGTGATCTGCAACTGCCAATACTTACGAACTGCAAATGGCAAAGAACGATGCTTCACACTGTTTTTCATCATCGGAAGGCTCCTTCTCGACAAACCTAGGGCCAGTCTCGATAAGATCATTGACTATGAACTGCTGGGTGTAAACGGCTGTGAATGCGGAGCAACCGTGAGTGGGCAAGGCTAGACTAGAAGAATTGTTTATCAAGCAATGACGGCAGTAAAGCAACTTACAATAGGTGAGGAGATATACAGGAAGGCTTCCCTGTAAGAACGGTTGCTGGTCAATTCCAAAGAGGAGTTGATCGTTGGCGAAGGGCGCAAACATAGCCTTTGTCAGGTCAAAAGCGCCTAAAAGCGAGCCTGGATGTGAAACCTTGAGCACCATGGCTGACGCCACTTGACCACCTCCGAGTACAAGCAATCCAATGTTGTCCCAATTGGATCCAGCTGTGGGCGATCCTTCGTTCACTGCTGTTTCAACTGCCAACGCAAACTCTGCCTTGTTATCATCCTCCACTATGACTATGCCCTTGTAGACAACTTTATCGTCTTCGGCAATTGCATCAGCGAAACCGCTGGAGATACAAGATTTCAAATGAGAACTATATTTTTAGGGGCCGCCGTTGTAACAATAAAACATTGACAAAGTTCAAACCCAGTGAGACTACTCACCGACAGCGTTCTTTAAGCGAACCAAGGCCTTCTATATGGGAGAGGCAATAGCCCTCTTTCATGCCTCGAGAAATGAGGCGCTTGCCTGCTCCATAACCTGCGTTATATTCATGCGGTCCAATGAAGTGAGCCAATCCAAGTTCTTCTGCTTGACTGACTCCGGCGTTAATGGCTATGACGGGAATATTCAGTGATTGACAAAGCATAATGGATTCCAGAAGCTGGTACAAAAGAATAATTAAATGATCGTAAAATAATTGGTTAGTGCCGAATCGCAAAACATTTTTGAGGCGCAAAACATTTTGAGGTATAACACGTTGTCGATTTACGCTAGAACTTTCAACTTACCGTATCGTCTGGAATCGTTACAAAAAGTCCATCGACGCCCGATTCGCATAAATATTGAATCCGGGCTGCCATCTTCGCATGCAGCACTGCTGCCGATGCTTCCGGATCAAAGCGTTCCAATTCTAGTTCCACGTTAAGGTCGACAGCGGCCTGTCTTGCCGCAGCGAACACAGGATCCCAAAATAGATCTGAATTCACCCCGTGAAGAACCCCTCCGATCCGTATAACATCTCTTGGAAGACAGCCGATGTTCGCGTTGCACGTTCCAGCTACACCATCCGCGCTGGTGGTCGTTGCCTTGTCATCGGCATGCGGCCTACCATCGGAATTGCAGACAGGAAAGGCTTCCTGCCTGCAAGTTTTTATCGAGTCTGTAGGAATATTATCTTTTGTGATCAGTACGGGTCCACTTACATATATATTAGAATTATCGTCATCGTCGGTTCCCTTGGGGAGAGCCAGCTTTTTGCCGGTCGTGACAAACATGCTCGCCATGACCACGGCAAAAGCAGCTTCAATATAATCCTGAGGAGCCGCCGCCAGTGCGATTTGCCGCTGCACTATCATTTCTAAAACCTGTTCCGTCATGCCAAAAACGGAAAGCTCTGTGGCACTTGCTGCACTTTGACATTGCAATTCTTCCAGGGCACTCACAGCGACATCGACGTAATCTGTTCCACCCAACACCACGTAGTCGTACGGACAATTCGTGAAAGCTTCCTCCTGTAGTATTTGAACGGAATTGAAGACGTCATTCCGATCCACGTACACCTGTGTAACAGCAACCATTCCACCTGTTTCGCTTAAAATGGTGGACTGCAAACCTTTGTAACGCGCCGTTTGTTCTTGATCCAATCTGTCATGATTGACGAACAATATTCGTTTTCTTCGATTGGTAAATAGGGACGTGTTGGTCCCATTGTTCAGCATTTGTTCTTGAATCGCATCCTTTTCCTGAATCATTTCTATAAGATGCTGGGCTACTAAACGTCCCGCTCGTTGTTCGTCTTGTGCTACGAATCCCAGTGTTCCTACTTGCTCGTTGGAGGCCGCCGTGTATCCGTGTTGGAACCCAAAAATGGGTACACCGTTGTTCAGCGCCAAATTGACGGCCTGGTACATGGCGGGACTGGGAGGAAGTGTCACAATAAATGCATCGGGAAGTTTCGACTGGTTCAAATTATTCTTGTTGTCGTCGTTCACTCTTGCTACGACTGTTCGAATCTGCAAAGCCATGTCGGCATAAATTTCTTCCATGCTCAACTTTGGATCGTACAAATTCATGGAAAGTGATACACCAGTATCACGACTGGCCTGTTGCATAGTGGATTGAACCTGTTGCCAGTGCACATCGTTTGAAACTCCATGAACTAAAACTTTAATACTGTAATCATTCCGTGGCAGACATGGATCGCACTTGTCCTTGAAAAAATCATCCCGCAATTGAAAGTCATCAGCGCCAGCGCTACCAATATTATTGTTACTTTCATCCCGTAAAGACCCATGCAGTTGTTCCATATCATTGGCAAATCCTTGTGCAGAACAACCAGGTAGTACCAGTACTACCATCATTAGTACTCCTAGTAGTAGTAGCACTCCTACTGACATTGGTAATTGTAGAAAATGTTTGCCAGTAAAAGTAAAAGGTCCTCTCAGCATCTGCCTTGTTCTTTTCTTTTCACAGGAAAAGAAATATAAGGACTGCGGTTGCTGTTGCTGCTGCTGTTGCTGTTGTTGCTTGGTACAGTATCATGAATAGGATAATACCCGAACCGTGTAGTCTACTGGTATTTGATTTCCAATACTACTACTTGTACCTTGTACCTGTCACTGGGCAATAGTAGTCATCACCAAAGTACTGGTGTAGTAAAACGTAAAACGTACGACTACTACTCGTAGGTAGTAAATCGTGAAGTACCGTACTACTGATGAGACTGATCTACTCATCAGTACCAGGTACTGTAGTTATTATATTATTATTTTTTGCTTCTATCGTACCTGGTACCAGTACTCATGAGCCATTACTGTACCAGTAGTAGCTAGTACCAGGTACCGTAGTAGTACTCCAAGTAGTACTACACGAGCGACTACCGTACCGCTACCGGCAAAAAACAAATAAATCAATGGCCCCTGGCGGGGGGTACGCCAACCACTCTATATAGTTTTTGGACCTATGATAATGATCATAACCTGAAATATTTCACCAGAAGGATAGGGTTTGAGTTAATATCGTGAAAGGACCTTATATTATT
>Ga0100402_1000660_pt1 | contig 40696 bp, 45 predicted proteins | sample CryGeyme20150102_FD_80419 | JGI IMG/M metagenome (GOLD analysis project Ga0100402, IMG submission 80419) | Groundwater microbial communities from Crystal Geyser aquifers in Utah, USA - Crystal Geyser metaG 2015-0102 | ecosystem: Environmental > Aquatic > Deep subsurface > Groundwater | place... | reverse complement strand
CAAACCCCAACCCCAACCCCAACCCCAACCCCAACCCCTTCATGCCTTAATTGTGAGGCAGATGCTACCAAAGAATTTAAAATTTAGAAGATATATTTGAATTAGTTATTGTAAAATCATGTGTCCTAACTCAAGAGCACACTTTTGGAAATAAACCTATTTTATTCAGTCCATTCTCTCGAACCTGAGCATTTAAATAGCTTCCATTTTGTTTTATTTGTTTTTTCTTACCGCATGACCTTCCCCGAACCTCATCATTGTTAACTAGCATGTTTTCTGTGGATTTCGAGACAAGGATATGTTTTCTGAGCCTTTTATAATGCTCATGTTCTGGTAGATTTTCTTGTAGACCCTGAAAGGATTGGCTAGTTATGATGCGGAGATGCGATTTAACGGTAGTAGTACTGCAGCTGATTTTGGGTAGGAGAACCCTGAATGGTTTTTTGGACATTGGTAAGGAATGATTTAGCACACTGACTAAAGAGGATAACTTATTAATCATTGACATCTCAGGTATTTTTAGAATTGTTGGGCAGTCTGTAATTTCCATAAGTTTAGATAGAAGAAATAAATTATTGTTGGGGGGAAGTTTCAGGGCAATTTATGTTAAGTTCAAAAAATGAAGCCTTCCAGGTTTCTTGATAATGAGAATAGGATTCGAACAAGAACTTTGTTGTTATTTATAAATATACCGCTTCTATTCTCAAAGCCAAATCGAGATATAGTCATCATCATTTATCAATGCAGGAAGAAGGAGTCATCGTTCCGAGTACACTCGCTCAAGAAGCCGAAGTCATGAGAGTCTGCTTCTCGGCCTTCAGCCCAGAAGACATTCAGAGGCTGTCTGTTCTTGAAGTCACAGAGCCTCGAATCCTCCATGGAGGACAACCTGTTCGGGGAGGACCAAACGACCCTCGACTAGGCATCATCAGGCCAGGGCAAGCCTGCTAAACATGCCTCGAGAGAAGAAATTGTCAGGGACACTTCGGACATATCAAGTTGGCAGAGCCCATCTTCAATATGGGCTACTTGCCATTTGTGGAAAAAATTCTGAAATGCATTTGTCACAACTGCACTCGCGTCAAAAGAACCAACACAGTAGATCAGGAGAACAAATTGAAGAGAATTCTAAAGATTAAAGCTCCAACCAAACGACTAAAAGCTTTGGCCGATTTGCTAGGTAATATAGGAATATGCTCAATTCAGAAAGACCAGCAAAATGGAAATAAAATCAGTGGCTGTGGCCTTCCTATTCCTACTAAGATCAGCATAAAGGAGAAAATGAGACTCTATGTGACTTGTAAAGGTTAAAAAGAAGATATCATTGAAGAATACACAGCCTTCAAAATCAAAACTATTTTCGATAAGATGAACTTTGGAAACAAAAGTGCCCTCGGGTTCACCGTGACTAAACCTTCAGATCTCCTAATATCTGTCTTGGCAGTTGCTCCTCCTCAAATCAGAACATCTATCGAGCTGGGACCTGAGAAAAGAGCAGAGGATGACATCACAAACGTTTATAGCAAAATTATAAGGTTAAACAATGAGATAAAGCAAGGACTGGATAACTACAAAAAGAACATCAACCTCAAAGAAATCCAAAAACTTGCTGCATGCATCATGGTCAAGCTGGATAAAAGATATTTACCTGTTCTGAAAGAAAGATATCAGAACAGAAAAAAGAGCGTTAAAAAAATCAAGAGCATTGAGGAAAGACTGACCTCAAAATAGGGAAGGTTCAGGCAAAACTTGATGGGAAAAAGAGTTGATTTCTCAGCTCGAACAGTCATCAGTCCCGACCCTAATCTCGAAATAGATTAGATTGGGGTACCTGAAGACATTGCTAACAATCTTACTGTCCCCGAAGTCATTCATGAACTGAACTACCTAAGAATCCTCAACCTATGCCTTGAAGGAAAAGTAAAATTTTTAGTTCAGCCAAAAACTGGAAGATTATCTGAAAACTATATCTATCTGAACAGCATTGAGGAAAAAAGAATACCCGACTATCTCACCTTTGGAACTATTGCTGAAAGAGTCCTACAAGACGGAGATTACGTCCTCTTCAACAGACAGCCTACTCTACACAGAATGAGCATGATGGCTCATCGGGTTAAAATCCTTCCCTACAATACCTTCAGACTCAACCTTTCTGTGTGCTCTCCATATAATGCTGACTTCGATGGCGACGAAATGAATATGCATGTCCCTCAGTCTGTTGAAGCTATTGCATAACTCAAACATATTGCTCTAGTCCATAAGCAAGTTCTGAGCCCAAAGAATAGTATGCCTGTGATGGGACTCGTTCAAGATGCTCTGCTGGCAGTCTATCTGTTCACGAGCCGGGATACTTTCCTAACCAAACTATAAGCAGAAGAGCTCCTTTTCTGGCTACAACCTGTGAAATAAGAGTTGAAGGAAAGGCTCCTACCACACCCCTGCATTGTCAGACCTGCTCCGATGTGGTCTGGAAAACAAATTCTGAGCTGTCTTATTCCTGAAGGACTTAACTTCGACACTACACCATATTCTGAAAAGCATGTCCCAATGTCACAATCATATCTCAAAACTGATCGATAAGGTGTACTGATTCAAAGAGGACAGATTCACTACGGATCATTGCTAAAAGATCATTTAGGTCCTGGATCAGGGCAGCTCATCCACACAATTTGGGTCGAGATGGGAGCAGAAGTGACAAAGAGATTCCTCGGCAGCATTCAAGATCTTGTGAGCAAGTGGCTGACTTGGCAAGGCTTTTCAGTTGGAATCAATGACGTCATGATCGACATCAATATTGCAGGAGTCAGAAACAATAACATCGTTACTCTGAACGAATAATACTACAAAAATCTTCACAAATTCAGAAATCTTCCCAAGTATATCATTGAAAATCTCCATCAAAAAGGCAAGCACGTGGAAGACTCCTTGGAATTCAAGATCAACCTTGACCTGAACAACACTCTCAGCAAAATGCAAAAGCTGGTCGTCGATACGGTTTCGCCCCATCACAACAACATCTACAAGATGGTGATGGCTCGCTCGAAAGGATCAGAAACTAACTTGGCCCAAATCATGTTCTGCTTAGGAAATCAAAATGTCAATGGTAAACGATGTCCTCTAGGCTTCTAAAGCAGAGCTTTGCCGCACTTCTCAAAAGAAGACAACTCACCTGAACCTCGAGGCTTTGTGTTCAGCTCATTCTTCGGAGGGCTCAAGCCACAAGAATATTTTTTCCACTCAATGGCTGGTCGAGAAGGGCTATCAGACACAGCTGTCAAAACCTCAAGTATCGGATATTTGCAAAGAAAGTTGGTGAAAGCTCTTGAAGATTTGCAAATCAGTTATGATGGAAGTGTGAGAGACAGCCAAAGAAATTTAATTCAGCAGATCTATGGTGAAGATGGTTTTCTGTCAGAATTTGTGGAAAGGCATACCTACAACGACTGCAAATTATCAGAAAAGCAATTCAAGGAAAAATACACATGGAAACAGGAGCAATTGCTTGACTACAATGACAAATAGTTGGCTGTCCTTGAAATCGAAAAGGAAAAGTTACTGTAAGCAAGAATAGCTCTTAGAAAGTCAATGGCTGACGATGGAGCTGGGGATATCGAGTACCACTGCCCCATCAATGTTAGGAGACTACTGGTTGATTTTACCATGGTCAAAGATAAGAATCCTGTGATTGACCCAGTTGAAGCTGTCAAATTGGTAAGAGCACTCATCAGCAGTTGCCGATTTGCTATATTCAAAAACGAGCTGAAATCTTCATTTTCAGACATCGGAGTTGTAATATTCCATATGCACCTTAGACTTTGGCTGTGCTCCAAGATGATCTGCCTTTATTGGAAAATGAGCAAAGAACAGCTTGAAAAACTCTGCCTACTAATCGGATAAAAATTCAAACAAGCAATCGCTCCAGCTGGAGAAGCAGTTGGAGCTCTGGCAGCTCAGAGCATCGGTTAGCCCACCACTCAAATGACTCTGAACACTTTCCATCTGGCAGGTGTTTCAGACAAGAACGTGACCCTTGGTATTCCAAGATTGCGAGAGTTACTAGATGTCACTAAAAATATGAAAACTCCCTTCATGACCATACACTATATGAGACCTTTAGAATGGACAGAAAATAACGATTCCAAACAGTTGGCTCAAATCCAAAGAATCATGCTATCCATTCTGCCTGAAAGAAGGCTGAGAGATTGTCTAGAGAGTACTCATGTTTGCTTTGATGGGGGAGAGTATGAAAACAATGGTTAAGGCTCTGACAAAAGGATGGCTCCTGAAAGCAGAAAGAATAGTTGGACACCATGGGTCCTTAGTCTCAAGTTTGACACTTAAAGACTCATCACTGGCCATGTTTGGAAAACAATTATAAGAAAACTATAAGAAAAATACAAAGGTGAGTTTGAGATTCGGCAAGAAGCTGAGATGGGATTTGACCGTCAGCCTGAAATAACTCTGCGCTTGACTGCAGGAATGCTCCAAACAATAGGTGAAAAGAATGTCTTCAAGTACATGAAACAAAAAGAAGTCGAGGTCAAAGATATATTTTTAGCAGGAAAGTCAGGTATTAAGTCTGTTAAGACCTCAAGATTGACCACCTACAACTACAAAGATAATGAAGGAATTGACCTGAACCTTGAGAGCAAAAAAGACAACATGGTATTCCTAGCAGCAGGTAGCAACCTCAAGGGATGTCTATCGAATCCATACATCGATCCTAAGAAGACAACCACTAACAATCTGGTTGAAGTTTATGAAGTTCTCGGAATTTAGGCTGCTAGAAGATGCTTCCTCAATTAAGTCAAAGAAATTCTCAAGCCATATAGCATTTACATCAATCATAGGCATCTCTCTGTACTGGTTGACTGGATGACCTGCAGAGGATACATTGTGCCCGTCAACAGGCACGGGATCAATAGAGTCACCGATATCTCAGTGCTAAGAAAAGCCAGTTTTGAGTAGACAATGGATATGCTTTATGAAGCAGCAACCTTTTCAGTCTCCGATCAGCTCAAAGGAGTCTCAGAAAGAGTCATCTTCGGATAGAGCCTCAATCTCGGAACAAACAGCTGCGAAGTTCATGTGGATCTCAAAAAAATAGCTAACTTCTAATATCAGCAAATGTCCAAGGCATACATCGAAACAAGCTAGAAACCTTTGTAAAGCTTTGCAGCAACACCGAACAATTCTTTCGAATAAAGAATGAACTATCCACTGTTAGGTAGAATCACCACCCCCGAGCAGTCACCAATCAACGGTTCCTTTTCAGTCAGTCCCAGCTATAAGATAAATAATTCTCCAGCTTTCTCAGACAGATCAGCATAAGTGAGAAGTCGAAAGTCCCCAGATTATGCTGGATATGAAGAAGAGTAGAAGCGCAACTCAATGGTTTACCAAGAGCAATTAATGTCAGAAAAGAGGATCTTCTCGAAAAGACCTATACCAAGCCAAAGTCCAGACTACTTCTCGAGAAATTCTGCCGAGCCAATAAGACCATCAGAATAGTTTATGCTCAACTTGAAAGACGAAGATAGCGAAAGCGAATCTAAATGATCAAATACCTTGAACATAATTGAAAAAATATATTTAATCCTCAGTATTTAAATAGTAACCGTTGGTATGCTAAACAAGAACACCACCAACAAACATTCTGCAAGCAATTTCCCCAAAAAACAAACGCTAAGCCGATAAAAGCTTCAAGACAAAGAAGGGAGCCAATAAAAGCCAAGGTGCAAAAGCAATACTGCCAAAAGATCTTTGTAGGATAAAACTTAAATTAAAATATCAAAAAAGCAAAAAAAAGACGAAGTGAAGGATCTGCTTAGAGAGTCATACACTTTTGTGAAGGAAGAAAATAACTCTCTCCATCACCAACTCAAAAAAAAAAGCAAAAAGATAGATGACCTACGAAAAGCCCTTATTTAGTGCCAGGAAAAGCTGACTAAATGCTAACTCAGTCTATCTAATTTCAAAGGCCAAGGAAGGACTGAAGAGAGCAAAGTAGAGGATGGACTGAGGAGCTCAAGAAAAAAATACTAAGAGATGATCAGATAATCTCAAGATATTGCCAAACAATCCTTGGAAAAGTACCGTCGTTTAGAGAGAGAATTATAGGAGCAGAAAATTCGATTTGAGCAGGAGATCGAAAATTTGAGAGCTGTCAATCAGCTCCTAACCAAAAGAAGTGTTGCTGAGACACCAACAGAGCATAGCACTGACAAGAAAAGGACAAAAAGCAAAAGGGATAGCAGTCAGAAAAGAATAGATCCATGCTTCTAATAGCTGAAAGCATTGAGGGAAAAAGAATAAGTATGGCTCAGAAAATAACAGGAGCTGATGGGCATGCTCGAACAAATCAGGAATAAAGTCAGTTCATTTGAAGGATCACTCAGAGCAGCTGAATAAAATGCTCGATTTTACAAAAAGCAGTGGGAGTAGACTCTCCACAAATACGATAAATCAAAACATGTAAATCAACAATTAAAAACCATTTTGAGCTAATTTGTGAATGCCGCAGCCAAGAAAGATCAATAAGTTCATTCTGTCAAGAAGATGCTCCAAAGGATAGTCCAGCACTAAGAGAAGAGCATGTAAAAAGTTGCTCGTAAATGACTTGATATTATTTTTGTTCTTGCATTATTAAATTAATAGACATCAAAATAAACTTTTTTCAAGGAAGGCCAACAGCCTATTGGCATATGTTTCAGGATCTACACTTGATATGCTTTTAAAGAAGAGTGACTTCACCTTGTTCTCAAGTTTTTTTCTTTCGTTGTACGTTTGAAGAAAGTCAATGATGTAGTAGGTCATCTTGAACCTTTCGTTGATCGGAATCCAGTTAAGATCACTATTTAGACTATTTTCTGGAATATTACTGCTGTCCTGGAAGATGAGAACAAGAGAATAGTCAATGACTTGATGTTTCTTCAAAAATTATATATTCTTCTCCACTTTCTCTATTAGATTCTTCCTTATTTGCAAGGGTGCCTATTTTAAAGCTTTTCGATGCTAACTTTTTCTAAAATTTTCATCTTTTCCAAAGGAAAAATCTTTAAAATCAGAAGGAGGCACCAGCCGACTATCAGTATGGCCTTTGATATCGAAGAGAGTGCAGTTGAGGGGCTTGAGATTGGGCATCAAGGCAAAGTAGTCAATCCAACTATGATTTTCGTTATGATCCGTCTTAAGAACAAGTATGGCAAACAAAGGTACAAGTATCGAATCTTTCTCGTGCTTTTTGAAGTGTGCATAGTCATTGAGCATTTTCTACAATGTTGATAGATCTCCTTCATTTATGTTCTTGAGACAGAGTCTTTCGTCTTTGGAAATTAGAATCTACGAACTCTTTTTCCCTAGAATTTATTAAGGCAGCTAAAGGGAGGTTGCGAAGCGTTAAAGCAAAGCTGTCGGAGGCTGGCATTGCTCTATCTTTAGGAGTTACTCACAATGCCAGCATTAAAGAGAACATTCACAGGTGACTCCAGGAGAGACAGTCATACTGAATGATTCTGGTTGCTTTTGAACTAAAGTACCTAGACCTTGCATGAGCTTGCGATATTTGATCGACTTCATCAGTATTAATATGAAAGAACTAAAATATATAACACCTTCACTAGAACCATAAATATCAACATGGATGTTCGGTAGAACTGGAAGTAAATAGCTTTTGATGAACCGCATTCGAATTAATTTTTTTGCAAATACTCCCTACTGCCTTCTTTGGTTGGTTATTTGACCTCTACTTCAAACATTAATCGAATTTCCTTTTTCTATTTTAATTCCTTATATTTGATATTCTTTCTTCCTGATCAATAAGTTGCTTTATTGTTAGCTGAAGAGTTTGGACCTCCTTGCTGGTTTACTGATACTTATCCTGAACTATTTTTAACTAGACTTCCTTTAAATTTAGGAGCTATTGTAGTTGCCTTTAGCGAAGAGATGCTTAGTGGCTAAGAGTAAGCAAACGAATATTTTCTTACTCAATTTATTGGGCCTGCCTTTTGAGATAGAGTCCATATTGATTCGAACTTGCTTTTGACTACTTGAGTTTATCAAACATTTCATCTTTTTCTTCGGACATTTTCTTGTGATTTTAGCTGAGCTGCTTGATCACCTTCTCCTGCTCTCTAACAGTCGACAAGGATCTGCTTAGCTCTTCTGACTGCTTGAAACACATTTGTTCAAGGTTTTTATACAATGCCTACACCTAGGTTTTCTCTTTTTTCAAAGACTCTTTTTCCATTTGTATTTTCTCAAGTTTGAGTTTTACTTCTTGTAATTACTATGTAACTTGCTGGAGGACCTGCTGAGAAATGTTGTCACTTGATATTGGTATCTAAGGTTCTGGTTGAACAGTGGGAGGGGAATCAAGAGTCAATAGGTCAAGTATACAATTTTGCAACAGATTGTGAATACTTTATTGCTCTTGCGTCTGAGTTTTAGGGTGATGCTTCAGATACAGTTTCATCTATGTGGTTATTTTTTCCAACTGCATCGAGATTTGTGTATAATATTCCGAAGCTACCCTTTCATGCCTATGCAGAAGTGTACATAGTTTATAGTTTTGATTTCTGAGAGTTTAGTTATTTTACAGTTGTTGCAGCAAGAGATAGTTAGTCATACTGAATACTTTATTATCTTCAACGGTTTATAAACAACTATCAACACTCCTCATCCATTTTTGATATGAATTGATTTTGCCTAAGTTGAGGGTGGTTACTATTAACGTTGTTATAATAAATTTGAAACATGAAGAAAGATGACGTGAATATCTAGTTCAGTACTTGTGTTGATAGTCAGTTTAATCACTCTATCCTGACGAAGTCTAGGCCCATCGCAAATAAATCAAAGATAGCATTCTCGACAAGCATCTCAACTAAAGTTACCCAGTCCTCGACTATCTGTAAAGACTCATCTATCGGGCTATCCCCTACTGGAACACTTCCTACACCAGAATAAGCAGAAATGTTCAATGCCTTCTGAACGGAAACTGGGAATTCGAACACCTCGCAGATATGGATAAGGTCAGACCAGCCAATCCCGATATCAGCAAAACTCTGTTGGAGGATATCGAGGATTCGTCTCTGGCAGGCAAGAACATTTCAGTGTACTCATCCAAATAGCTAGTTTTTTGGTTGTCTGGCTCCCAATTACGATGATGCTAGTCGCAAATGTTCTCCACGACAGTCCCAATTCACCACCTCACTTCCACATCCTTCTAGCAGGAGTTACCATGCTAGGCTCCATGCTGGTCATATCATATGGAATGTATGTCTACGCCAATGTCATGAAATCTCCTCACGATATGTACTTACAGGTAACGACTTTCTTTAATCAGCATTTGAGTGTCTCATCTCATGTAGCAATTATGGGACTTCTCTTCTGCATTATTAGCGCTGCTACTCCTACTTGGTTGCTTGTCATTCTCACCATCGTATATGCCTGTGCCTCTATCTATCTCCATTTTAGAGTATACAACAGAAGCTGCAAACCCACCCTTTTAGAAATGCTTATCTTGGCTATTTTAATCGCTGTCTTTTACATCTCCACTTCTTACCTTTTCTACATCAACCTTGCCATCATCTATCAGCCTCCCCCTGCTACCGGAACAGCTGCGATTCATCAGCTTCTGAGGAGCTTCCATCAGCATCAAAATTTATGATAATCTACTCTTTTAGTTGTCTGTATATTTAAATATTGAAGCATGTCTGAGCCAAAAAAGAAAGAAAAGATGGTAACTGAGACTGACGACTGGGGGAGAAAAAAGTTCAGAATGTAGGAACATGAAGAATAATAAGCACCAAAGCCAGCCCATGAGGTCAGCAGATACAAGAGCATGCTCATTGGAAGATAGGAGTAGATTGGAATTGAGAAGTACACGGGCAGAATCGAGAACAACAAGAAAAGCAAGAAGAAAGAAGTATTTTACTGTGAGGTCTGCAAAGAAGGCTTCACTGTAGACTTGGCATACATCACTCATCTCAATAGTCCTCAGCACAACAGCAAAATTGGCATGTCCATGAAGGTCAGAGATGTGTCTAAAGATGAAGTTAAAAACTATCTGCAGCAGCTCAAACAAACAAAATACCCTGGACAGCCCCCTCCTCCTCCAAAAAAAGAAGACAATTAATAAGAGTCTTAAGAAGAATAAAATGAAGATTAAAATTTGAAGGAATAACATGAGCCCAAATTATAATAAAGATAGGCTGAGGAGGCTGAGGAAGATTAGTCGTAAGAAGAGGAGGACCTTGAGGCGATGCTGAAGCAATGCGGTCTACCAACATCCTTTGGCAGCAAAAAAGTAAAGAAATATTGATCGAATATTGCTAAAAATATCAAACATCATCATCTTAGTCAGACTCGAACAATAGAGCTTTATTGCGAGGAATGTCGCTTTCCTTGATCCTCCTTATCGCATTTTAAATCATCTCGTCATCCACTGAAGACTCGTCCATTTGCTCCCTCTCGATAGGTCCACTCCTGTTATCACCCATTCGACCCATCAGTTACAGCTTGATATCGATGGCTGCCTGCATACGATTACTCATCACCGAATGAAGCACAACTCTCAAAGTTTTCCTGAAAGGAAGTGTTGCAGTTTTCATGAAGTCAAGGAGACTCACAACAGCTTATCCTATCTGAATGTCTTGATTTGGTTCTCCTGAAGCATGGAAGGCTTGGATGGTAAGATGCGACAACCCTGAGAAGGGGATGGTTAGTTGCTCGTTGAAGATGGGCTCTGATGTTCTTTCAGCTGCCTGAGTTTAAAGCTCAAGTTGAGGTAATCGAATAAGAGGATTAGGTTTGATTCCATTGTATAACATGTGAAAGTCATACCCTCTCAGTAAAGTGATGGTTAGATCTCTTTTGGTGGGCAGAATTGATTCTTGTTCTTCAGCTTAAGGGGCAGACTCTTCAATTTTTATTTTTCTGAGCAACACAGGTAAATCAATTTCATCATGTAAACCTAGATACTCCACATTTTGATCGAGCTTATTTTCATTGAGCCTTGAAAAATTATATCTCTTGACGAATTCAGATCTCCAGTTGACAAGTATAATTTAGGAACGTTCAATATGGTCCTCCAAAGCATCAAAATCGATTTAGCTTGGTAGTTCATGGCCTAAGGTATCGATTTAATCTCGAGAAGATCCGATTAGAGGAGTGAGGTCCAGAGAAGGCCATATGGTGCTGCTGAAAAATTGATGAGGTAATTTTTATTTCCTTCTTTTATCCAAAATTAAGCTTAAAGTCTATTCGAGACCTTTTGCGGATATTTTAAGCTATTTCTTTAATGCTTAAAGCATAGTTTGATAATCCTATTCTTTTGGGACAGGAGAAGTATGAATTCTAATAGGATTGTTAGTCAGTGCTTCAACAAAATGTGACAGAGGAAGAGTGCCTCTAAGGGCGTATACTTTTAAGCCAACTCTTAGCTTGGAAGGACGAGCCTATTGATCAACTGTTATAAAGTAGTGAGAGTCAACAAATAGCTTATGAGTGTGAAGATGCTTGGCAATCGGACGAAGATTCAGATCCAGAGCTAATGGATTTTTCTGTGTCATCACCTTGACTGGAAGTATTTTCATCGATGTGAACTCCTCTTCGCCCATCTGAAATGCTAAGCAGTGATGATCCAAAAAAAATGCTCCTGACTATCTCACAAATATTTTGTCTGTGGAGTATCTTTTTCCAGCTTTGATTGTTTCAAATTTTACCCAACCAAGGTCCCCTTCAAAATTGAGCAATTCACAAAAATCCAACACAAGCCAATAACTTTATCTTGAGTACTCAGTATTTGCTTCATGAAGAGCTGTCTTGCTGGTTGCTTTCTTATCGTAGCTGATCGCTGCATGAGCCAAGCAGGTAAACATTCCCAATGAATTTTTAAAGGCATAATCTCCTTTGAGCCCTCCTTGTCTGATAGCTGATAGCAGAGGAGCCTTGAGACTGCCAACAACGACTTCTTTCTTCTGATAATTACCCTGATCCTTTGAGTAATAAACTGCCACCAGTTTAGCGATCCATTGTCCGCTTCTGAAGTGCTAGAGAATATTAGGATGAAGAGTCAACTTGTAGGACCCTGAAAGACACAGTGGTGCCTTCAGATCAGTTTGTAGTTTAGATATCATAGGTGGATGATGAGGTGCCAGAACTTGATTGTCTCCGAACAAGTCAAGCACCAATTGTAAATAAAATTCATTCTTGAGATTGAACTGCTGGCGTAATTTCACCTCATCAACCTGAGCCTCAATGTGATAGTTTAGGAAACCATTTTTTGGCAAAAACACATCTTGAATTGTCTATCGACCCAGACGTTCCTAGTTACTCTATTTTCGTGAGTATTACACCCTTAATTTGACTTTTCCAGCAATTCCGTCATAGTTGGCCTGAAAAAGAGGAACAACTTTGATGGCTGTTCCTTCCTTGGTAAGCTCATCTGGATGAAGATCACCTATTAGCTTAGTATTCGGAAGTTAGCAAATGATATGGAGAGGAGCTTCTCCAAAATGTTGAGTGATATCCTCTGCCAGAAGGAGCTGATGTTGGGCTCTTGCAGTAACTTGATACTTGTGCTGATAAGGTTGAAGTTTAACTACCTTTGAGGTGATGACTTCATCTTCGAGAGGAAACTGATAGGTGACAAAACAATCTCCTTGTTATGGTCTTTGAAGTTGTAGTTCGTCCAGGTGGATTGTAAAGGAATGAAGATATGTTGAGGTTCGGATTGACTTGGAAGGAGAACTGATTTCTCGACTTGGCTGAATTACGGAAGGATCTTCAGCAGGTTGCTCTTTCAATGGCTTTATGGTTTATTGTATATATTGCTTGTAGTCGTTTTATTGTTTCCCCCTTTGTTCAAACATTTTTTCTTACTGTTTGATCGATTGATTAATTTATGCCACAACATTTTATTCTGGTTCAATTGGCTACTCCTCCTCTTGTTTGATCGGTACTTCCTGATGATGGGCATGTAATGCTGCCAACCAATTGTACAACAATATAGGATTGATCCTTTCAGAAGCAATATCGAATTTCTCACCATTCGACGAATATATTTTCTTACAGAGATGCATCCAAAACCATTTACTGTAAGGACCTTTAGCATTCCTCAAACTGTGCCTCACCTTTTTTAGTTGAAGTTAAACTTATCCTTCCGCTTGTGCTTCTTCAATTAATTTTTAGATAATTACGAGACTGTCTTGGTTGCTCGATAAAAATCTTTACTCAATCAAAGTAGCAAGTGTATCATCGCTTTTGAAGTGAGGGGCAAGAGGAATTTTGCCTCCACTCTGTAACCAACTTATTAGCTTTTATTGAGGCAGAAGGTTGGGCATGTAATTCAGAGATAATTCAAGCTTGCTCCGAACAACTTCCACTGACTCTAGGTCAGCTTTATTCGCAACACCAAGCTTGCTCATCTTTTTTATCAATGCTGACAAATTGCTTATGTCTGCCTGTGAAATGCTCTTGACTTCTTTTTGAGAAAGTTACTGATAATGCTCTTTGAGAGCTTGGTAGTCTTCGAAACACAAAGATAGTTCTTAGCATACAAGTTGATCCTTTTCAGATAAAAGGTTAAAAGGATTTCCACCTTTGAAATTGAGCTTGTCGAGTAAATGTGTGAACTCTTGCCTCGAAGCTTTTTGATGGCTTGCAAATAGGTGAAGTTCAGTTAGTGAAGATTTTTCGTGATGATCAATCACTGCCAAAAGCTGGGTCAGATCCTCCAAAGAACCATCGGATCTGATAGTTGAAGGTTTATCTTACTCAATCATTTTTTGTGGTGAAAAGGGTTGCACCAGCTGAACTGGTTCAATTTGTTGAGGTTGTTTGGGAACTGACAAATACGACTGTAATTGAACAGTTGTACCAATGTGAGCCTGAAGATAGCACTATCCAGTCGGTTGATCTACTAAAGATGTAATAGGAGCAATGCCCTTATGTATGACAGTTGGCATGAGACTTGTCTTGATAGCCATTTAGTTGAGTCTTCCATCGAGGATGAACCCTCTGTATATTTTCTGAAGAGGGATTTTGATTACTCCAAGAAATTAATTATCAACAGCACTCCAAAATTCAATAATGAAAGGTACCTTATTCATTTTGAATATCTGAGACTAGCCAACTGGAAACATCAAAGTGATGGTGGATTAAAAATGGGGACCAATCTTTACGATATCTTTCTCTCCATAAGGTCGGAATCTGATCGTGTACCTACATGGCTTGTTCAAGCGAACAGTTGAACTGTTTATGTCAAAAATCATGTTCAAAATTATGTTGTTTTTCTTCTTAAAAGCAGGAGCTGTTCTATAAAATGGAGGAGGTTGAAAATGATTGGGTACTTTGGGGATCTACCGAAGAGGATAAGCCTATTCAGGTGGAGCTTGCTTAACAGGAGTTTGCCTTTCTCTGACAAGTTATTCGTTGAGATTGATGACTCTGGAGAGGATCTATTTTTGAGCCTCCACACTGACAGATTCATTGACCTTTCTAACTTCACTCACTTCACTTATTGAGGCATTTATATATTGGGTGAGCTTTGCAAGAGGAGTCTTCTCTTGATTCCTTCTTGCACTTTATTATTTTATCTCGATAGATTGCTCGATTATTCTTAACAACTATTTTGGAGGCTCTTTGATTTGTGTTGGCGAGACGGCTTTCACTACTTATTCAATTTTCGGCCTTTGTCCTTTTGGCTCTTCTTATTCTACTTTTAAAGAAACCTGATGGGCTAGTGGCTTAGCTATCTCATCAGGTATCGACTGTTTGCTGTCAGGTTCAATATCTAGTCTTAAGTTTGAATAAGTTAGCACTTTCTCGACTGTGGGAAAATTCTGTCGGACGGGAGTAGTTACTTCTTCATACTTCGAAGGCAAAAAAGGAGCCTGATTTGGCAGGTTGTTCAGAGAGTTAGCAACTCGAGGGTCAATGGAGCTGGCAACAAAAGGTTTTTGATTCTTTGGGGGTACAACTTTTTCTTTATATTATTCGTAGAACTCTTTGAAAAGTTCCGGTTTTTCCACTGCAATGACATCGAGGGCATTGATCTTGGCTCTTTCGCATTTGCAATTGCCTTTGCAACCACACTGCAATATTCCTTCAGCTTTGGAGGCTGACTACTCACCTTCCTCGTAATCTTCTCCAAGCTATCGCAAAGCCACTTCTGGTGAAAAATTTGCACAAAATTAAAGCTAGAGAGACCCACATTTTTTTGAATTTTTGCCCACAATATCAAAAAAACTTTTGAAATGATCAAAAGGAGTCTTGCTGGTGACTGTGATTCTAAGTAATTTCAGTAATACTTGGACTTGAGATAGGCTGCCAGGTCGAGTATGACGAGGCCAAGCCCTTCGACTTCTATCTTCAGATTTTTCTTCATGTCTTGAACATATTTTTCAAACATTGTGACTGGGCATTTTACGTCATACTCCTGAGTCTGAAGACTAGGTTGCGATGTCGTAAAGGTAGCGGGTGTTTATTATCCCCAGAACTGAATGAGTACCTTCCGAGGAATAGGGGAGGGCTTGATAGTTTTGAGATTTCCAACTCGGATCCACATGATTCCGAAGACGACATCGTCCTCGATGCCTGGAGGGAGGACTCCTAAGTAACAAAAGTAATACTTCTTGGTAGCTGCTGCATATTTTAAAAATAACTAACACCGATTATATTAAGTATGGAGAAGAGCAAGCCAATCTTCAAAAGGACCAGAACCACAAAGGAGCAAGCTGAAATATAACGAAAGAAAACCTTCAACTGTCAGCATTGCTCTAAATCATATCTATCTTACCCTGCCCTGTACACGCACTCTAAAAATAAACATGAAGGCTTGCCGATATCCTCTAAGAATGCAGATGACGTTTCTGGGACTGTGCCTGTCAAAAAATTGAAGAGTATCTTAAATGAAACTAAATCAGCCACTAAGGAATAGCTCGAGAGAAAATTGCTTGTGATTGCCAAAAATGCCCAAATTTAACTGTATCAGACTCTGAAACGCCATACTCCTCTTTAACTTGAAGACATCACTGTTCATAATTTGAGTGATACCACAAAAATCGTAGAAAAAGGCCAAGATATCGCCAAGTAGCGTGGAATCCCATAATAAGTATGTCTTCCTGGCTTAACTGCAGAAATATTCAGATAATAGCATACTCGGATTGCCAAGATCAGCCTTGGAGGTGATATGCTCAAGTTTTTCTGTAAAACAGTCGAGGGCCCAAGAGTCTATATTCAGATAATGTTACTTGAATATGGTAAAGACATTTAGGATGAGGAATTAAAATTATGGGATAGTCGACTAGATCTGACCTCCCTTCATCAATACTGGGACGATTGGAAATAAACAGCAACTAGACTTCATACCCTCTAAAAACCCCTTATTTCAACATCAAAATAAGTTGAGAATAATGAGGAGCAAGCATAAAAGAGAGAAGTATTAAAATAAGAATAATAGGCGAACAAAGAGTATGATTAGTTGTGATTTTTTGGCATGAGTGCAATAATCATTTAACTGTTTCTGAGGGTTCATTGATAAAAGCAGATAGGTACGCAGGCTTTCCTGTTTCCTTCATGACAACCCAGAAGCTTTTGTCCAGAATAATTGTTTTTTTCTCTGTCATGGGAGCCATTCCTCTGGTCATTGCAATCACAGCTTGGTTCTAAACTTTAGCCCCACTTTCGTCAATGTTGATTTTGATTCCTTCGAACATCACTCTGATGAAATATTATTTCAGTTCCTCGTTCAAAAATTGAGCTCCAATCAATTCGGTGAAGTCTCTCTTTATATCAAGATTGACTATCGGCATTTAAAAGTAGTCTGTCCTCTGCAGCTTTTCAGGATATTTTGAAAGTCCCTAATTCGTAAGTTTTATAGCCTCCTCAGTAGTCTTGATACCCTCATTTTTGATCAGAAACAGTGAATCGTTTCCATCTTTTCCTTTAATTTAAACCATAAATCGATCCTGATCGCTATAGCTGTGAACAAGAACCTGCTTTTTCTGAGCTTCAGTTTAGGCATAGAATGAGTTGACATTTTTGCTTCTGAACTTGAATGAAGCTTTTAGTCTTCTCTCAAATTTTGCAGCAAAGCTCAGCTGCTTGAAAAGGTAAGCGTAACATATTATATCTGTTTGGTGAAGTATGACCTAAATAGGGGGCAATGATTTCTGAGGAAATTTATTTTTGACTTCTGAGTTGATTTGAGCCAAAGTAGCTGGTCCAAAGCCACTTTTGACGTAGATGCTGTTGGGATTGATATCCTTAGCCTGGAATGTAGCCTGATTAAAAACGTTCATAGTTTGCAAACCATGTTGATCTTGGATTGCCAAGCCAATAGGTTGTCCATTAGTAAACTTTTATCTCAGCTCATTCCAAGCCAATTGCATTGCAGGTGCCCACACCTGGTTTCCTGAAGGAGTGGTAAAGGAATTACAGGATTGTTTTGGAGCTTACATTTTATTGTTAATCTTTGATAAATATCGTAAAAATGAAGCTAGCTTTTATGTTAATATATGACGGGAGAAACTGTTGTGCAAGATATATTATTTTAATTGTAATCAAAATACTTCAATTATAAAATACCAAAATCAGATTGAAAACCTTCTTGGCTTGGGGCGTTTCTGTTGCTATAAGCCTTCCATCTAGCATAGCTCCTCAGCTCGAGGCCTCACTCGCGGGTCTGTGCTCGCCATTCCTAGTAACACCCTGACCAGAGCTGGGGAATATCCGTGCAAGTGTTTCTGCAAGTAAGCCCTGAGCTGTTTACCCTCTTTTGGAAAATATTTTTCTCCCAGAAGATTTTCGATAAGGCACATTCCCAAGGAGTAAATGTCAGCTTGTCCAAGATCTAGTCCCTCAAGCAAATAGGAATATTTCTTAATTTATGGAGCTAAGTACTGCCATCCGCTCCAGTTGTCTCCTTCCTTCTCTAAGTAGAGTTGCAACACAGCTTTGTTGCAGTAAGGATCCACAAGCTTGAATTTTCTTTGACATTTCACAATGTTTCCTGGCTTGATGTTCAGATGAGCTTGGTTCTGTTCCTCCGACAACCACTTGAGAGCTGAACAACAATCTCTCAAAAGGTCCCAGACTTAAATTTATCTTAAACGATTGTGAGAAAAAGTGGCATCCCCAAGAGATTCAACTGCGACTTCAAAAGTAAGGTAAAGAGCATGCGATTCTAGCCAAGTTTGATAGAATCTCAAAAAATGGCTCTGCGGATCAGCATTGTAGATCCTAACTTGGTTTGAGACAAGTTGCTGAAGGAATGAATAGTTTTCATGCTTCTCCCAGCTCATTTTGACTTTTTTGACATAATAGAATATCCTCTACAACTTATTGAGACAAATATAGCTGGTGTGGTGTCCACTATGAAGACCCAGGTTTTGCTCGATTTCGTAATCTTGGTCAAGTCGAAGCCCTGAATCCTTTCTATTCCGATCGATTCTTTGCTGATTAACACCCTTGGATGTTAACCTTTTGAGATAAATGTTGTCACCAAGCTTAATATCTTCAATTTGGCGAGCTTGGTCGCAGGTTGAATTATTTCGGTCTGAATATAAAAGAAGTTACATAGAGTGATGCTTTATGGAAGGTAGTCCTCCTATTATTCTTCTTTATGGTAGCAGGTAAACTTTCTGTTAAGGCCAATTTTTAATGCTGGTTCTTAGAGGTCCATTTCCTCTTCTATAATCTTTGCCTTTTCTTGTTCCATCAACTCTCTTTTTTCCTGAACAATCATGAACTCCGATACTGGTGCAAAGGAAGTTGGCCTTCTAGATTTAAGTACACCTTATCTTAGCCGAGAAAGTAAGGACCCTTTTGGGATTGAATGTTCAGTTGATAATTCAGGGAGAGCCTCTTAGTTAGGTTTTACCTTCTTATGAGGAGTGTCTAGAGAGCATGGAGTTTGTGACCAGTTGATCATTTGAATTCAAATTATAAGGTGGAAGCAATTTTGGTTAGTATATCAATGAATATCATGGTAGGATAAGTTCGAATAAATAGCCGTTGAATGAAATTCCCCACAAATAGTCCTTTCCTCCTGAATGATGCAATTGTGCATCTGCTATTAAGGGAAGAGGCAGGTACTGCTCGGTCATCTTTGGCTCTTCCTTCTGCTCGTCTTCTAGTTCAATCTATGAAATCGACAGCCCCTGAGGCCCAAAAATCAACTTATATGTGCTCTCCTCATCTTCTTTCTTTACTTTCTTCCTCTTCAAAGAATTCTTTCTGAGTTATTCGACCTGAAGTACCCTTATAATTCCCTGGTATGGGTCTAACAGACAAAATTTGGTCGATCCTTGACTGTAAAGAGCTATCTGAATATTACACAAAATACACAGCTGGAAGTATTTTTGATTAATCTCAAATCAACCGCATCACCAAGAGTGATAGATTCATCGTTTTTAAGAACAGGAAAAAAGCAAGATAGCACTCCACTATCCTGATTTTAATCTCTAACGATAAAAATGAATTTGGCTCCAGAGTCCCAAACAAGACTGCAAATTTTCCGATTTGAGGTTTCCATTGAATATAGAGCTTCTGTTTCATGAAGGCTCCATATTTTGAGGGTCCCATCATAGGAGCCTGAAGCGAAAAGACAGTCATTCATGTTAGACAGAGGACATTCAGATATACTTGTCACTGCTTCAAAGTGAGCGTTGCTAATAAACCTGATTTGTTGCGATTATTTTTAGTGAATTTGAAATAGATGAAGATGACCCATTAAAGTTCCAGCTACGATAAATATTTTTCCCTGAGAGCTTTCTGCTTTTAGCCATTCAAAAGTAGTAATTTGGTCATCATAGTTGGCTTTCATCAGAGGGAAACTTTCTAAATCTAAAGGCTAAACAAATTTAGCTGGAAACGTGTCGAAATCTGCAATAAAGATGGTCCCTCTTCCAGTTAGAAGAGCAACCCGATTTGCAACCGCTTTCAAAGACATAATATGGTGATTGACAACTACTTTATAGAGAAGCTTTCTGTTTTGAAAATACAAAAGTTGACTTTTTCCTGTATAAGTTGCTCCCACTTTGTGAAAAGAGGATAGTCCATATGCTCTGATTGTTATCTTTTCATTCTCGTCCAAGGTACCAATCTTCTCGATACTTTCAGCAATCAATACTCCATTTTAAAGTTCACAAAGACAAGTAAAATGTCCTGGAATTTTGATATAGGAAAGAAGACGATCGGCTGAAGTTGTCCAAGGAGGCTGGGTCTCCAGTTTATTAGCAGAATTCTTGCTTGATCGTTTCTTCTTGTATTATAGAGGAGCGACTGGTTCCTGTTTCCCGAGGGGAAAGTCATTAAAGGTGTTCGGACTGGGTGGTTCGACTTCATTAAAATCATTCAATTCGATAAGAGAGCGCAGTAGTTTGGGTGTGACTTTATTCAATTTTTTCAGAATGTCAACTTTCTTTTTTTTCATGTCATGTTTATGTCCGCATTAATCGCAGACATACTTGTGAATGTGAAGAAGATGTCTACAGTTCGAACACTCTTTGTAACCTCTTGGAAGTTTTTTCTTCCGATCCTGTTTCTTTGATTGGGATTTCGTGCTCTTTTTTACAGCTTTCGGCATTTACTATTTTCAATTATAGGATACAGAGCTATTGATCAGGAGGCTGCTGAAGCTTGAGTTTTGCTGTAAGTTGTCTTTTTCTCAGGGCTTTCAAATTATTGTGCGATCATCTCAGCCTTGACGAGATCTGCTTCAAAGTCACTAATGCATTTCAGCCTTTCAATTTCCTCACTGTTGTCTTGTCTCAATTTACATGACTCTTCTACTTCTTCTTGTGGCTACTGCTTGTCCAAATGATCAAGATACTGGTCTAAGCTCATATCCATCTTTTTGGCCCTGATTTCATTCAGTCTGTTTTTATTGTTCTCAATCCTCTTGAGCTCTTGCGCCGCAAAAACTGCTAAGTTTTGCTTGGCTGATTTAAGAAAAGTATAGGCGACCTGAATGTTCTATACTCTATTGACATCAGTGTCCTCGTTGATTTCCGGTTCCAAGTAAAAGAACAGAGGAAGCAGTAACTCTTCTTTGGGATTGATCAACTGCTGATTGAAGCAGAAGCATTGAATTTTGGAGAAGTATAGATTGCAGTCTTCTGGAGAGATGTTGTATGTCGAAAAGCCAACTATTGGCTTGTCCTCCTTGTTGTAAAGTCTGTAAAAGACAATGGCTGTCTCTGCTGCGCCCACTATTACCTCTTTTTCGACAGGTTCAAATTCCCACTGTAATTTTGGGTCACTTTCACCACTGAATTGAACGTGAAATTTCTTGAGGTTGTTGACTTGATTACGACAAAAATACTTTTGCTTTCTTTGAATGTGTACTCCTTCTTATCGTTATCTCCGACAAGTCCCATGTGCTAACAGAAGGTCCTGTAGATGGGAATTCCAGCAAAACAAATGGCAAAGACGAAGCACCCAAGTGCGACGTTGAGGTAGGTGGACCTTTTCATTTGATAGGAGTATCTTTGTTGGATTTTTTAGTTAGAGAGGTTTCTTTTGGATGAGGTGAAGAAGGAGGAGGGGCAAAAAGTGAGCCGAGGCTGGGTAAACTTCAATACTTTGGAAAACATGATGATTATAAAGTAGTCAAGGTGGATCAGTTTGCAGTTAAAATGTCATCCAAGTCAGTCGCTCGTGTATTTATCATCATAATTAGTTTATAGTTGAACATCAGTCATCAAACCACTTAAGCTTAATCAAAAATCATCATGCTAAGCTGTCATGACCTGCTTAAAAATATCTCTTGGCCACCATCTCGTTCACCTTCTTCAGCTCATTTAATTCTCTCACCAGTCTTCTCTATTCGCCTCTGAGCTCTTTGTTTGTTTAGCTCAACTACTAGAGCAGTTGACTGAGCTATTCTTGCTCTTGCCTCAATTCCTCCATCTGTTAAAGAACCTAAGGATGTCCATGCTCCGAATAGGACTGATACATTCGATATGCCACCATTCTGATTGCCAAAAACTCCTTGTGTAGGTATTATTTAGCTAGAGAACGAAGCTGAGTTTGGTCAATGTGATCTGCTAATATCGAAGTATTTTCGCCTATTTTTCTCAACAGTCGATTCTCCTGGCCTTTGTTGGCCCCTGACCACTCTTCGTCAAGCTCTCCTTCAAGCCGATTCAATAATTCTAATTTTTCCTTTAATTTTTGTTTGCCTCCTTATCCAACTTTCATCTGCAACAGTCTATGCGCTTCTTTGACAGTCTTTTAAAAAGCTGATGCAAGATGATTAGCTAACTGTTTGATTCCTGCTGGTGAATGATTCGAATAATGAAGTTGATATACAGCTGTATCGAAATGTTTGATTTTGGCATTGATTTTAGCCTGAAGCAGCTGAAGATGAGGTTGCTGAGAATTGGCTAGATTCATGTTGAGTTGTTGATGGATTTGTTCAAGTTGAAGTATGTATTGTTCGATTTGTTGGATGAGTATGGAGGAGTCATGGGTGCTCATTTGAATTACAGTTATAACATGGGCTAGAGCTACTTGATGATTGAAATTGGAAGGTTAGATATATATTTTTGAAAGAAAGCCAAAGATGCAGGTTTAATATTAGGACAAAGTTCACTGTTTCAATTGCTGGCAAACTACATCCATCCCTTCTAATCCAAGCCAACAAAGAACAGTATACTAACCCAAAAGAACAAAAATATCCCTGAGAAGACAAAACATCTCAAAACCAAGACACTTGCCAGTCTCTCTCAAAATGACCGCCTACCCATCCACAATTTAAACTCTTCACTCCACAGTCCATCATGCCTAAAATTTTAACTAATTGAACCTACCTCCCCTGCCTCTCCACAAGCTTGAAAAATCAGTTCCGTTAAATGAAAGAAAAGGTTAGGGATAAATTTTACTATCTGACCGGGCCTATTCAAACAGACAACAAAAAGAATACCAGCAGCCAGTAACTATTCATGTTCTAGGTGATCGGAAAGTAGCTAACTGTAGACAATGGACGGACAATGTCAAAGAGCAGCCATAAAGAGAAAAGACTCAGAAAATCAATAGAGTCATTCCAAAAAATATTCACTCTCTGAACCAGATCACAAGAATGAAACATAGTGTCATCTCCATTAACGAACCAGATTCAAAAGTTGAACCTAGAGTTGAGGAATCTGCCATCCTCATTGATTTTTTCAGTCCAAACAGCAGGGTGACATCAGTTGATGCTAGTCGTCGCCTAAGATGATCTTTTTGTCATTTTTGAAGTTATATTAAGTAGTTAACAATGAAAAGGTACTCTTCAATATATTCAGACCTCAGTCAGCCAAGGCAAAGAACTACTGGGCTCAACACAGCCACGAAGATAGTCAATTCGAGTAGCACACCCGTTCACATTTGAAGTACAATAAAAAATTTCTCAACATTGTATCAACCAGTAACGATCTCTCACGTCTCCTTCCCAAACGTATACCTCATGATAAGTAACGACTCTACTATGAAACACTTCAACTCAAGACATCCCTCAACTAAATGGTTGAGGAAAATATTCGACTTAAGACCAAAATAGCAGTCCTCGAAAGATAAAAATAGAAAGGAAATAAACTTTAAGAGGTCGGTTTGAGAAGAGGAGGACGTAGTGGACGAGTTGGAGGACACAGCGAGTCTCAAAACGAAAATGCGGTGGTAGTTAACCTCAAGAAAATGGTGCGTGAAAGACAGTAAGAAGGCGAAAATATTAAAAATTAACTTACCAAGCTCAAAAAGGCGGTGAGGTATACCAAAATCAATGAGCTCTAACAGGAAAAACTTGCAATTTACGAGTAGAATAAGAAACAAGCAAAACTCATTATTCATCTTCAAACAGAGCTCGAAGACAGAGTGAGAACCGAGCAGCAAGTTGATAGTTTAGCAACTCAGCTGAAAACAAGAACAGAGGAGGTTAAGGAGTTGATAACTGAGAATGGCAAATATTAAGAGATTCTTGAATAGCTAGAAATGAGGAATAAATAATTAGAGGAAAAGCTAACGGTTATTTAGAAAAAAATGCATAGAGATTTGGCAGTTGAAAAGAGAAAAGTTGAGAATCTGACAAAAATCAACGAAATGCTAAAAAATAACAATAAAAATTTGAATGAAAAGCTTGAAGAGGAGAAGAAAAGGCCAGCCAAGAAAGTAGTAACTCGCCCCACTAGCTCAAATCCATATCGAGCTCAGCAGCAATCTCAAATCCAGAAAACCCACCAAAGTGTGGTAGAGAAATAACAAGCTTTATAGCTCAATTTAAAGTTAAAGAAATAACTGGAATCAGCTAAGAAGAAATTAGCTGCCTCCGAGAATGCTTTATATGAAGATGCCAACTCATTTTACCAAACAGGAGATGAGCCATTTTAGTTAGTTTTGACTAAGAATGAAGCTGAATAATTTATGGGATCTGCTCCCAAGACCAAATAAAGTAAAGGATGGGCCAAAAGATAAAAAATAAATTCGAAGCCACAATCAAAGAAAGAAGAGTCAAACAGAAAATCTTTGGACGAGCTCAAATAAATTTTAACTTACCGAATGAAATACAATCGCTACACTTTTGAATAATTGAAATCAGATATCAGCTCATCTCCCGTTCTATCTTTTGCAGTCTAAGATCTGATGCTCATGCTGACAGAATAACCTTTCTTTTTGTCAAAGGAATATGCGACCGAGTTTATACACCTATGCCAAAGCTAAGAAAAAGAGACCGACATATCAGGTGCAGTACTGATTAACAATTTGAGGAAAGTGATCGGATAGTTCTAGCTGGTTTCCTAGGAACAGGAGGAACAGATGTTGTACAAGATTGCTGATTTTATGACTAGACATCGGAACAAGATTGAAATTGAATTTCAGAGATTCAAAAATCCTAAGAAGCAAGTCACAAAATGCCAAATCGAACAGGTTCTTGGCAAATTCAATGAATTGAGTGAAGAATAAATCGATTTAGCAATCTGCTATGTGGCAGTAGCTTCGTAAAATTTGAATGAAATCAGCTATCCTGATTTGCTGGATAAATTTCTCATCAATAACAGCAGATCGATTGGAAGCAAAGAGATAGCGTAAGAACAGCCTTTAGAAGGCGACCTTTCCTTTGGTTAAAATGAAAATATCCCCTGCTACGATTAAGAAGATTTGGATTAGATAATCTGAAGTGATTTTTGCAAAATTGACTCATATCATAGTCTTTTGGCCCTATCAGATACTGACAGATGAGGCATAGCTGGAGCATTATTGATTCTGTATCGCTTCAGCTGTATTTCTTTGGTTTTAAGATCCATCAACTCTTCGATCTTTTTATTGTTTCTTCGCTTAATGAATTTCTAGCTTAGGAGGTTCTTCTGCTCATAGAGAAATTGTAGAAAGTTAAGCTCTTTTGGTCGATAGTTGAGATAATCTGGTCCTGCTCTATCATGCTGCTTTGCCTCTGGACAAGCGAAATCCTTTGCTTGCTCCTGCTGACTGTTGACCTTTTGACCTGTAAGAGATGAGGAAATGAATTTATTGAGAGCATGCTTTTTCGGGAGAAAGAGCTCTTTTATTTCTTAGCTTGTCGCTTATTTCAAGGGCGTTAAGTTTACAGAATGCAAATATTCGGAAGGCACAGGTTGATGTTTTTTGGGCTCAGTTTCATATCGAGAAAAATGACCTTTCCTTTATGCATTTTTCCTCTACGAGTGATGGACAAAGCTCAAATCCAATACATTGGGAAGACTATCTTTTATTTTTTTGTTTACTCTTTTCAGCTGTATCCGAGGACCTCCTTGTATTTTTGGCTCATTTTTCTTTGCTGAAGTTAGTAACGAGTCTTACAATGTTTCAGAGGTAGTTTTTATTCTTTGTGAATGTTTTTTGGTAAACAATTATCGTTGTTCCTGATTCTGAGGTGTGAGCACTTTTTCATTTGAGGCATAGCTCGGCCTCTCTTTTTGCTGTTCCAGGTAAAAAGTAAATAATCCGATGTCCTGTTCATTTTGGAAGGGATATACATCTTTTTCTGATTGTTGAACTTTCTTTATTTTATTCGTCATCATTATTATTGTGGCATGTGTTATATGTCAATAGGTTCGTTTGCTTTAATAGAACTAAACGAATTTTTAAAATAACCATGGGTCAAGCATAATGCATGGAAGCAGCAGCACATCCTTCACATCAAATCGCACCCGTCCAACCTCCACCAGTCCGAGTGCAACTTGCAGTAAAACTCCTATAACCCAGCAACTCCAATAAGATCCCCGATAAGGACCTGATACAAATCCCAATTATCTGACCTAACGGTCTCTCCCTAGCAAGAGATTAGGAGATGCGGAAAATGGAGAGTTCATCAATTCGCGTCCTAGAGTCACACCTGAAGTCATGGACAGGCTTGAGGAGCTTGGTATTTTTCTAACTTATTCAGAATCGATTGAAGAAGAATGCAGAAGAAGAATGAAAGGAGACAGAGGTGTATCTGAGCCAAACAAGTTCTTTAAGTTCATTCGAACAGGTGTGATATATGAGGGCTAGTGGTATAATAGTAAGCCTCATGGAATTGGGAAGAATTTCTACCCTTCTGGAGGCTTTTATGAAGGAACTTTCACAGCTGGGCTCCCCAACGGCTACGGAAGGTTCATTAATGCCAACGGTCATTACTATCAGGGAGATGTGAAATACGGCAGAGGAAACGGAGAAGGTATGTACGTTGCTGGGGATGTTGTCTATCGAGGAAATTTCAAGGATAACGTTCTTAATGGACAAGGAGAAGAAGAGGGGAAGAACTACTTCTTTAGCGGAGACTATTAATATGGAACCAAAAAGTTCGGCATTCTCAAATATTCCGGAAATGTCTATTAAGGAGGCTTTTAAGATGATGTCTTTGAAGGCCAAGGAGTCCTTACTACTCCTGATGGTAGGTACACTGGCTCTTTCCATCATGGATTGCAGCATGGATATGGAGAATTCCACTGGAAAAACGGTAGCATTTATCGGGGCCATTACGAACGAGGAGCTCGTGAAGGGGATGGAGAATACTACAATGGAGATAGCAAAAGCATATGCAGAGGTATCTGGAGACGAGGTGTTCTGGAAGGCGAAGGCGTTTACCAGGAGCCCAGAGGCGCCACCAACAGGGTAGTCTGGAGAGATGGCCGGATCGAGGCTTTGAGATGATATGGTTGATTATTTTACAAATTTAAATGGCTTAAGTCGATAAGTGGATAGCACAGCTCAAGAACTGTAAATATCTTGAAGAAAGAGCAGTACGCACTCTTTGCAACAAAGTCAAAGAGCTCCTTTTCGAAGAAAGCAACGTGCACGAAACTCAAGCACCAGTCACCATCTGCGGGGATATTCACGGACAGTTTTTCGATGTGCTCGAGTTATTCAAAGTAGGAGGGGAGCTACCAAGCAATCGATACATCTTTATTGGTGATTTTGTCGATCGAGGATACAACTCCATCTAAACCATCTAATTGCTATTTTGCTATAAGGTAAAATACCCCAAGGACATCATCCTTCTGAGAGGCAACCACGAGTCCAGACAAATCACAACAGTCTATGGCTTTTATGATGAAATTATCAAAAAATATGGCTGCTCAACTCCTTGGAAGTACTTTAACGATGCATTTGACTATCTGCCTCTTGGAGCTCTGGTCAATGGTAAGATTTTATGCATTCACGGTGGACTGTCACCCGAGATCAAGACCATTGATCAAATGAGGACCATCGATCGAAAAATGGAAATTCCTCACGAAGGTATTTATTGAATAATGTAGGCTCCTTTTGCGATTTGATGTGGTCAGATCCAGAAAATATTGATGCCTGGGCTCCCAACAACAGAGGAGCAGGCTGGATCTTTGGAACTAAGGTTGTGCGTGACTTCAATCACATCAATGGTCTAGAGCTGATCGCAAGAGCTCATCAACTCGTCCAGGAAGGTTTCCAGTTCTGGTTTACCCCCAGGAATTTAGTAACCATTTGGTCTGCCCCTAATTACTGTTATAGATGCAACAACGTAGCCTCGATCATGAAAGTCACTGAAAAGCTCGGCAAATAATTCTGTATTTTCCAGTCTGTCCCTGAAAGTAGCAAATCGGAGCACTACAAAAATATATTACCATACTTTTTATGATTGAGTTAACCTATTGTTATTCTAAATATTAAATAAATATAATTAAGTATAACTTTATCATCAAAAGATTGAGTTGAAGAGATGCTCATTCAGCACTTTTTCAGCCTGGTGGACAAAACTAGGGGCATACAGCTTGAAAGTGTCACTTATTTCACACAAAAAGTTAAGCACAAAGGCAAAAGGCAAGCCTTCGACTGCCGTTATCTCATCGTCATTGAGATCGAATAGACGTCCTAGCTTCAGGTATGTTTCATCTTCGGCCTCATCTATCTTGAAGTCAATCAAATCTTCAGGAGGATTGATCCTGATATCTGAAATAGGATAGCCAAGCTCATCGGCATCGGTTCTTTCTTGCTCTTTTGTCAACATGACTGCCATGATTTTTGTTATTTATAATGGGCGAGGGGTCATTCTCTGCTGTTTTTTGACGTTGATGTAGGTCAGGTAAGTGTCATATTGATGAAAAGTAGGATTTGACTCAAAGAAGGAGTCGTTCTTTGGGATTGTCAAAGCTAAAGTTTCATAGCTTTCGTAAAATTTTTTCATGATAGCTGCTTTGGTCAATAATTCTTCATTTTAAAGTTCAGGTCCAGTCTTAAATATATCTTTTCCGTAATAAATTTCGTTCTCTTGAAGATAATCCTCATCAACCCAGATTCCTTTCTTCAAGAAGGTCACTTTTGTCTGATTGAGGGTGTTATAGTGAATGGTGAACCAACTTGGCTTATCCTATCCGATCTGGTAAACAATCTTAAACAATGAGCCTTTCTTCAACAAGCAGTTGCTGATGTTACTCTCTATTTCTCCCAAAATTTTGAAAAATTATAAATGATTTATGTGAGGCGATCGTGCTAATTTCTTGAGGGCGTATGTCAGTGTTGATTCCAAGTGAATCAGAGGTTCAATTGTAACTTTATTGATTTCTTTGAAAGATTCCCCAAAAATGTCAGCAAAGTACTCAGCTTCAAACTTGTCAATAGAAGATTGATTTATGTCTTAAAGGTACATCTGACGCACGATGCTGTCTTGATCAACTTGGAAATTTTACTCTGCCAGTTTTCGAGCCAAAAGATTCTTGATGTGATACTCATCGATTTACCCTTGCCGAGTCAATTCTTTAAGGACTAAGGATTTTTGAGTGTATCTTTTAGTCGCCATATTGAGAACCAAGTGAAGAGTGAAAACATGAAATTATAGACTCTTCTTTTCATGAAACTCTTCATAACTGATATGATTGGATTCTATCAAATTTGACTCTTTTGTCTCTCGAAGATAGGGAGCAAAAAGCTTACTTCTGAGATGCTTCTTGAAGATGGGAGTGTTTTAAATTTAGTATTCAAACTTGGTTGTATTGATTTTGAATCCTTTGAGGAGCCGAGCCATATACTAATCAATATCCTATTATTCAACTTCCTCCTTGACGTAAATGGAAGGATTTCCTCCCTCACAATCTTTGAGCATTGCAAAAAGGAAGCTGTTTCCTGTTGCCTCCAACTCTATCTGAGCAATACTGGGATCAACTTCAAACTATTTGTAGAGCTTTGAGTTTACATTTAGTGATTGATGAGCTTCATTATTTTTTAGTTTGCTTGCAATTTGATCAATGATTAAAGAATCAGCCTTTGACTCAAAAAGTGACCTTTTGGTGATAGTGTCGTATTGGAAAAGATTAGTTGCTCTCACACTTTGCTCAACTTCCATTATGTTATTTACCTTATCCGCCATGTCTTGTTTCTGAGCTTATGAGTTCTTCTCAGTCCTTTCTTGCTCATCTAGCTGCTGAGCCACTGTGAGGAAGACAAACCAAATGGTACCTTTGAGGACAGCAGCCAAGACAAGCACCACTATCATGTGGCACAAGACGAAAAATATCAATGCTAGAGCCCAGCTTGTGCCTGCTCTGTTGGCATAGTCGAAGGCAACTGCTGACCATCCAGCTTCAGTCAGCACCTGAACTAAGTAGAACTGAGTGTATAATAAGTCTTGAAAATTTGAGAGTCCATCATAAATGCTGGGAGAGTCAGTAGGCTGCCTTGATAGATCGTAGAAAAGCTCCATGCCAAAAATTCCTAACATGTAATAAGCCACTAAGAAGAGAGGAATGAACCTTGCGGTCAGAGGAACAATAATAACGACAGTGCCGAGCAGCTTTTTGAATTTATCAAGCATCTAGGATTCCATTGAGAGACATTAACTCTTGAAAATGAGTTTAAGGATTGGGAATACTCTAAAGAGCCTGACAATTTTGAAAAGAGCTGATAGAGTGTGAGCCTCAACAACCAAGGAAAAAATGAGGTTGAGAAAGATCATGGCGATATCCAGATTATTCCATTCACCATCGATGTAGTCTTCAATGCCCTCAGAGAGAATCCTGATTATCACGTCAACTATGAAGAGACAAGCAATAACTTTGTTCAGGATCAGCAAAGCCGAAGCCTAACTGAATAAGCAGACAAAACCAATAATGGCTCCAATCAGGGCCAAAATAGCAAGAGAAATTATGACTTTGTTGTTATTCAAGAATTAACAAGAAGGCAGGCACTTTTTTGATTTTTATTTGATGGATTGCCAGAGTTCAAGTCCGGATAATGGCGATGGCTTCAGGTATGGAGTTTATTGAAGAATTCGGCCGATTCGGATAAATTCAAGAACATGCTGAATAACATCAATTTTACGACTGAGCAGTTTCCATCATCGTTGATTTTGAGACAAAGCTAGGTAACTACATCGACTGACTAGGGTTGATTTGCATAGAGGTGATTCAGGAAGTGGATAATTGTCTGTATATTGATTTCATAATTTGTGTCCCCTAGGGAAATAAAGGCCAAAATAAGTGAGTGTTGCATTTTGATTTAGTCCACCAGAATATACTTGCTTCGAGTTTCAATGAAGCAGTCGAAGAGAAGAGAGCCAGGAATCGAGCTGAAAAGGAACATGTTCAGAAAAATAAAAACAAGAAAGAAGGCCTCAAAATATTAAGAAATCTAGAAGGCCAATAACTGATTATCTGGAAAAGCATCATAACTGCCAGTAACGTACATAATGAATACCATATGCCCGAGGCTTGAGTAATTGTTGGTGAAGGTGTCAGTGACAGTGTCAGCAGGCACTTGAATGACGACATTTCCGACCAGGGCAAACAGAAATACAACGACAACTTCAAAAATTATGAACACTAAAAATTGCTCATAGGCAGAAATTAAGGCCTCGAAGGATCTTCTGACCTAGCTGACGAACACGATCGGGAGTACTAAATATTATATTATTTTACATCCTCTCAGAACCTTTAGCGGATTAATAGGTCTACCTGCAGAGTTTGTTACTGCAAGTTCCATCATCGCCAGCTCTGCCAATAAAAATATCAACAGGCCAACTCTCACGTAGAAAATCTCAGGAAATTTGCTTTCAATTCTGACCTTATCTCTTGACAAGTGCAGTAGCTCCATCAGAAGGTCTAGCCAAAAAATGACTAGACCGAAGATTGAGCCGTAGTGGTATATCCAGTCTTCGTTTGATCCATCGAAGAGCAAGAGGTACATGTAAACAAAGCTCATTGCCTGAACTAGGGTTTCCCATATCGTGTTTGTTTGTATTTGGTAAGAGTATTTGTAGATAAAGTGTTGCTAGGTGTCGAAGCGGTCAATCCGGGGATGTCGATATTTGAGGGCATCTTCTAAATGGATTTTTGCCCGTGCGAAGCGTTCCTCCTATTCGAGGGAAGCGACTTCACGTCGAGTTTGCTGGATCAAGTTGAGAGTTTCTTCTTCCAGCTCTATCCTTCTTCGAATCAGATTGGAAGGTGTTTATTCTTTCATGTCTTCGATCATCTTTATAATCGAAATCACTCAAAAAGGTTTCATAGATTGAATTATTAAAACGCACTGTCGATACTATATTCATCACTTGAAAAACTCGAATACACCTCTCTATAGCTTCAAATCCATTTTATTGCTCACGTGAGATAGTTTAGGACCATTCTTGAACTGCTCGCTGATTTTTTGAAGTTCTTATCTGTCGCTTGAAGACAACAGTTAAGGCCGTTTTGTTGCCTATAGCTTCAAGGTCTCTCTATTTTTGAATTCTGAGTATTTTCTGTATTGCTGCAGGAATAGCTACTTGCAATTCTTCAGCTACTCCTCACCGACTTGACTTACATCATGGAAAAGGTAAGGAAAAGGATTGGAAAGATAAGGTTTGCTCCATGTTCTTGTCTCCAAAAGAACGTCTAGTATCGCTTGCTTTTCTATAAGGTCCTCTGTTGTCTATCCTGGGAAGTCATTAGGGATAGTAGTTGCCTGAGTCATATTGACCCCATGAGGAGGGCCAATCCAATACTCCTGAATGGGCCGGTAATGTTCTATTCCAACAGTAGCCACCATTTGCGTGGCAGCTTGGAAAGACTCCTTCAACAAAGCCGTCATATACAGATCTTTAGGTAACAAAAATATATGAGGCATAAAATTCTCAGCTGCCTTAGCAATGGGGAAAGGGTTGGTCAGCTATTTATTTTTGAGAACAATCGTTCTGAAAATATCTCTCATTTCATGAACTGACAGTGATTTTCCCAGAATCATTTTGTAGAGAGATTCAGGCATTCCCCCAAGCATGACCTTATGGCGTCCCATCAATGAAGTATAGAGAAATTTGTTCATGATTGGATATTCGTTGAGCTTTCCTCCCAATATGTGTTTTCCAATAGTATCAACAAACAGTGGAGTGATCTAATTCCTAACGTTTTCATTGTCCTGCAGGAAAGAATAGGAGTAGGCGTATAGTCCATTCTTGTATGAAGTTTTGCTTGGAAGAGTGTTATTGATCAGCATGTCAAGGACAAATAGGTTGACTACTGTTTATTACCAAGTTATAGGACGGTGAGGATCGATGAGCTCCACCCCATCCAAACGATAATCTTCTACCTTTCCCAAGGCACATTTGTGTGACATGAACCTTTGACGGGCCATATACTCAGATGGATCTATTTGCAAAAATATTAGATCTGCTCCAGTCGCAGTCAATTTATGAACCTAGTCATTCAGCTCTAAACTGCTTTGAGGAGTCTCGTGTTTCGGAACTCCGATCAACTTTATTTCATCGATCAGATCAGCATCTCCTTGATTTGCTCTTGGTAAAGGTTTGAGCTCTGTGGTTCTGGTTGTCTGAGCACAAATAGCCTCTCTTTGGTTGAACAGGTAGTCCTCAGGAGTGACTGTTCTGAAGCCAAAACGACAGCGCTGAAGAATGCGAATCATTATCACAATTTATTATGTATAGATCATGATCAATAGTGAGTGGTATCGAAATTGAAGTCGAAACTGTCTGCAAGTTGAGGAATATGCTTTGCTTGATCTAGAAGACTCAGAAACCATACCAAAATTTGCTCCATCTCTTTGTCAGCAATAAATGTTGGATTTTCTTCCATTCTTTTCCCAATGGCTTCTATCCTATCTACTATCTTGACGAGTGAAAGCATTGAGTTACACAGAGGCTTGTTTTAAACTGTTACTTTTTTCAACTCCTCAAGGAAAAATTTATTCGCTTCAAGAAGAGTCAGTATACTATCACATGTTTCGAAAACGCCCAAAAGGTTATTCCACGATGACTCGATTTAGATGAATATGTAGGTCTCAAGAGAAGTTAAGAATCTTTGAATTGTGATTCGTGTCTTCAGAACAAGTGAAGACCTACTTCGGATCGACTGCCTCCAAAAGTCTACTAAAATATTTTCACAATGTCGGAGGCAGAACAAAAGATTGCCGATTGACTCATAGTCATGCATGGCCTGAGAGTTGAAAATGAAGTTAACAGGTTTTTCAGCTTTGAAGGTAAGAGAAAAAGCTCTCCAGCCTTTGCTAGTTCCAGCCTATGTTCTAAGAAAGACAAAACTGACAACATCTCTGAACTACTCATAGGAAGTAGCCAGCGCGCTGACTTTGATGGCCTATTAAATGATTCTTTCAACATTGTTTCTCGATATTCTGTCAGTTGATCTTTAGAGTAAGAGCCAAGAACGTTATAAAAATTACCTGGTGAAGTCTCCCTGTCCAAGCAGAACGAACTGCTTGATGCATCTCAAAGCACGCTAGATGGAATCTTTTATCAGCTTTTGCTTCAAAACAATCTTGCACTTTAGAGCAATCCTTTCCAACACTTAATTGCATTCATTCAAGAGCTATAGGTTTGAAACTAAGATCGGTTTTGGAGATTGTTTGATGTTAGTTTGACTTGGTTCAACTTGCATCTCTGATTGGTTGAACCGGAGTTGAAGAAACGAAGGTTGGCTATCAAAAATATTAAAAGGGTTGTCCTACGTTTTATACATTTTCCTTTCATAATGCTTTGAAGGTTGAACACATCTTTGACTTATTGTCCTACAACTTTTGTTTGGCCTCTTTGTGTCGAAAAATGGTTGTTGAGTAACTGGCTCAAACAATTTAAATAGCTGAGAAAACTAATTGTCTGTATCTAGGAAGCGATGAAAGAGAAGTAGCTACTATTCTTTAAAATACAGCTTAATAAACTGAACTGTTTTTCCCAGCTAGACTATTCTCATGAAATTAGTTGAAAAAAGCTCAGGTATCAGCTATTTTCTCACAATTTTGGCAACGTCAAAGAAGCGATCTCCATCCATGGATATAGCTCGAGTTAGATCAACAAAAAAGCCACAGTTGTTGTATGAAAATAACTTGGCTTCATCGAAGGAGATCCATGATTTACATATATCAAGGTACACCTTCAGGCACTATCTGAATGGAATGTTGAGGGAGAACTATGTTTACGTCAGATTCTCAATTTGGCATTGTTGGTAGTGATAGTTCAGCAAAAATATGGATGCTCGATGCATGTCTTCATTATTTAGGGACTGATGGTTTGGTAGCTGAGAAATGATCCCATGAATCTTTGTGAGCTGTTACTTTTCAATTGATAAACTTGTGCATATTTCCAACAAAGAAATTGGTTGATTTTTGCTCTAAAGTAACTCTGACTAATTCATTTTTATATTGCCCTCTTCTTGATGAAGTGTCTTCAGTTTATTCACTATCTTCCTTTCAATGTCGACTTGAATGATTTGAAGACCACTTCCGAAGGCTTACAAAATCTTTTGTGAGCTTTTCTTTAATCTTTGTACCCCTGTTCTCAAATACTGAAGCATGTTGCCAATATTTAGGAGTCTTTAAAGCTACTAAACCAGTACTCGCTTGTTCAAATGAGGAACTTCTGGGATTTAAAGACTGATTGTGAATACATCAGAGTCCAAGATGAAATTTTATGAAGGAAGTCCCAACATCATGTGAAAGATAGACACGAGAAGACTTCGTTCAGATGTTACAGTACTTATTTTATGGAAATTCAAGAGATAACTATTCTGCTTTCGAATGGAAGATAGTTCTGAGGGTTAGTAAAGGGCATTTTGAAGCATAGACTTACTCGATTTTGAATTATAAAAGTACACCAAACATTATTGGTTTAATTGTGATATTAATATCTTGATCAACAAATGGATAAGAAGTCAGACCCCAATCTATGGAAATACCTGGTCTTCGCAGGTGCTCTTGGCCTCTCATATTTGATGGTGAACTATCTGTCAAAAGCTAGAAATTCCAAGCTGAGACCCCTTCCCATCGAAAAAACCAAACAAGCTTTGAGATAGATCAAGTATCAGCTGTTGACCACTTGCAATAGCTATGCTGAAGCAGTAAATAAAAAAACAAACGGACAGCCCATTTAGTAAGATCTCGAGATCGCCTTCAGAACTGAAGTGGCCAGACTATATGAAGGAAGAGAGCAGGTTGTTCTCGAAAAACTGGATGTTTCAAAAGAAGAATACGCTGCAAGTTTGGAGACACATAAGAAAAATCCCAAAATTGAGCAGGATGTCAATGAAATCATCAGTATGATGGAAAGAACAATCAAAGGTAGATGCCCCGACATGTCTGTCCCTGCTCAGGTATATTTTTCAATATGTAGGCTTCTGATAGAATGGGTAATGCTGACTTATGTCAAGTGTATTTTGAAATGTGCGAAATGATTTCGATTCGAATGTGGGAGAAGCTTGAACATTGCAAGAAAAATAATCCTTCTTTCAATAGCAGAGATGAACTTCACTATAAAAAGGCCATGAAAGAACTGAGTATCTACCAGCTGAAATGGGATTTCTTGATCAGCAAAGGATTCCAATAGAGTTGGGGAAGTCCAAATGAAATTTTCTATAAACTTCTCGAAACTCAAAAGCAAAGATCTGAAGAAGTCAAGGCCAAGTGCATCAAAATCGAAAAATCTTTTGACAAAGTCATTGAAAAAGTCACTCAAGAAACTGAAAATCTCAATCAGGACAGAATAAAGTTTATCCTGACTGAAAGCATGCGGGAAGCTGAGGCACCCAAACCATTTAATGGCGGAGTTGCAGTATCAAAGTCTGTTGGAGTTCCAAGCAAGAAAAAAGATGAAGACGATTTGGACGCATTAATGATGCAAGAGCTAATGAATCGATCAGCCGAATAACCTCAGGAAGAACCTCAAAAGGAATAAAAAATCTCTCAACCTGAAGAAAAAAGAAGGCTTTTGAGAAAATAAACAGAATTATAGGAAAGTCCCTTGAAAAAAGAAGACGAGTCAGCAGCAGCTCCTATTGGCGGAGCTTTCATTGTTCAGCCTGCGGAGGGAACAGGATAAATTGCAGAGCCTAAGAGAAGGCCTCTTTATTCCAAGCAAACACTTGATGGATGGATACAAGATGAAGAAGAAGTCGGAGCATCTCAGGTTGGAGGTGTTGTCATTGTAAACCGTAATGAAGACAAAACTGAAATTATTGACCCACCTCCCAGAAAAATTAGCGAGGAATAATGGGATGAACCTGAAGAACAAGAGGAAAAGGAATAGTAATTCCCTGAACCTGCTCCAAGATAAAATGAAGAAGAGATCAAAACCACTGAAAAAGAGATTGAATCTCGTGAAGAGATTCCCCCTTCTCCTGTGAAAAAACCCGAGGAAAAATTAAATGAAGAGAATGAAGAAAGGAGGGAGGGAGCTGAATGATTGTGAAAATTATGATGATATCTATATCAAAGTAAGTTGAACTATCATATCATTTAGAAGTCAGAGGTCGATATTGCTTCCAATCTGCTGGCGTAACGAAGTTGCTCTTCTTCATATAATTTAGCAAAGTTTTGGTCGGACCGTCGTTGTTTTTGAACTTTAGTGCTTCGCATAAACTGCATAATAAAATAATTACTGCAATCTTGAATCGGCCCATTTGCCTTTAAGGTAGCCATTGACACCCAAATCAAAACTTTTTCTGAATGAATCTGGAATTGAGTCAACTAAGACCTATCTTAATTATTTTTTGCCCATGACGAATCTCTAAGTTAGATTGACTATATACCTTAGCTGAGTAATTTCTTAATTCTTCTTGTTTTAAATACTCCATGTTTAGAGCTCTTTTGTCCTCTGAGTCAGGTCTGTCTTCAGCATTCGGGTACTTGACATCCTTGGGAACAGATGGAGTCAGCCTATCGTAGCATAGGTCAACTGTGTATAGTCTTATCGGTTTTGCACTTCCTTTGACAGTAACACGATCGATGTTTCTGCAATATTCTCTCATTTCAGGAGTCAAGAGATTGTAAAGGTCTTAACTCAAGAGGAAATCTACTCCGAATTGTCTGGTAGCAGCTTCAAGACGAGAAGCCATGTTGACATTAGGACTTAAATAACTTGCGTCAATCTTGTAGTCAGAGCCAATAGCACCTTCAATAGCCCATCCGACATGAAGACCGAAACCCATCGATACTTTGTAATTTGCTATGATCTTTCTGATACGAGGATCAAGCCCATACTCCAAAACAAGTGGATCTTTGTGAATTTTGATGAGAGTCTTGACAAATCCCAACAGAGCAAAGTCAGCCAAAACACTTAGGTATTTCTTGTCAAGCCAGTCAATATGGTTAGTAACAGTATCAAGGGCGTACTTTTCTTCAGGAATTTTCCAAACCAACAAAAAGGCTTCACCTATGTTCTTGTTAGCAGAACCTCCATATCTGTAGACTGACTCGTGGACGAGAGAGCCTATTTTGTTGACAAAAATAAGAATTTATTCCTGAAGAACTTCAGTAATTTCAGTGAAATTTCTAATGTCACAGAAACCAAAAATGGCAGCTTTTTTCTTACCTTCAATCATTGGGTTCATGTCACCCTCTTGAATAATATTGGAACCAATAATTTCAGCACCCGCACTACCGAAGACAGTCGATAGCAGTGCACCAATTTTGATGATAGCATTGCTGATGATGGTGGTTTCCAGTTAAATATTGGTATCCAGATCTTCCTTGGCAGCTGACTCAGGATCCTTGGCCATCAACATGAGCTTATCCATCATGCTTTCGATGGGCTCAACAAGCAAAGTATCAATGGTGGTGGAAAAGAAGTGCATGATGAGAAGGAGACTGAGGCAAATGAAGAGAGTTTTTGCAATTGAAAATGCTGCCAGCTTTCGATTGTATTGATTTTGATTGAGTATGACGTTCAGAGAAGTCAGGTCGTTAGTGGTTGTTGCTTGTTTCAGAGTCAGACTGGGGTGGTTTGACATAATTAAAGTAGTATCGATTGTCTGGGAAGATGAAAGCAAATCTTCATTTCTGAGAACCGTTAGGTCAACATTATTAAGTTCAGGCAACTCATTGAAGGGAGAAGTGTACTGAATGATGAAGTTGTCTTAATTTACGAACAAGTCGATCTCATACTGTACCAAACCTTGGATCGAGGCTAGACTAATCGTTGATGAGCTTTGTTATAGCAATTTTTGTTGGTTGACCAAAAAATAGTCCCAGGCATTTTCTGGATCTCGATATAGATCAATTGAAAAGAGAGGAATGAGAAACATCATCAAAAGAACAACAATGATGACCTTCTTGATAGATAGTTCTGACAAAAGTTTTCCAATTTTAGACTCCTTCTTCTCAGCCTTTACAATTTCCTCTTCATCAAAAGCATCTTCATTGTTCTGCTCTCTTATTTAATCAGCTTATCCATAACATACTCTCTCCTCTGGGTATATTTGCTTACCCTCACGTCTATCATTGATCATCAAATTCTGAGAATGTTGGCCTTCAGCTGACTTATCCTTTTGTGGGTCAGGAGATTACTTCCTCAGCTTACGGTTGTTTTCCTTCTCTTTATTCAAATACTTCTTCTTGTTTTGCTATTTTATTTACTTAGCTTTTTGGGAATTTTTGTACAATTTTATGATACGAATGATCCTGAACAACTTGACTATTCTAACTGCACGGGTAGCAGCCCTAGACGCTTTGGACTGAGAGGCCAGCTGTGCGACTGACGATGATGTTGAGGTGGAAAAAATGATGTCAGAGATGAAATTGACATCAAAAACAATAGAGATAGTCGAAACTATGTCGAGAAAGAAGAAGAAGGAGAGGCAGTAGCCGTCGATAAAAAAAGCACTGAGGATGATTTCGATGGTAAATATGGCCATGACGATGAGACTGATCACATCGAATACAAGGTCAACTTGCTGATCGAATAAAGCAGTTCTGGCATCGTCCGAAAATAAAGAGTACAGGGTTAGAATCGTGATAAATACTTGATACTTGAGACTAAATATGTTCATTATTACCTGCCCAGCAATTGCTTCGGATCTATTTTGCAACAATTCAAACCAAAACCAGCTGAAGAGTGCTCATCCTCCATGAACGGGCCTCCTGTATCTTTATGAGGGCCTTCTTCAGTCTTAGTTTTGTCGAAAAGATTGGAGTCATTTCCTTTTCTATCTTCGATATCCATTTTCTATAATTTAAATAACGATGAAAAGGTCCATCATTCAAAACGATACAACCATTGATAGCTAAGGTATTCAAATTATATTTTAATGAAGAGAATTATTAACATTTGCTTGATGATTCACAAAGTATATTATTGTATGATATTCTTCTGTATATTCCAGATGATAAATCTTATGGAAACGATAAGAATATACAATATTGAAATGCATTATTCCATTCAGTATTGTCAGTTCATTCATATATTCAAAGTTGAACAATTCTCTTGAGATTTAATTATTTTATGCTTGGAGTAAGACCTAACTTCTTTCAAATCCGACCAACTGAATATAGTCTTGATTGGGCCATAAAACGGTTGTAGCGTTAGAACGATATCCTAACTAACAGAGAGTTTAATTATTTTAAATTGTACTGAGTCCTATGCCACAAATTCCTTAAAAGGTTGGCAAGAACTACAAAGTTATCAAGAAACTTGATGAGGGAGCCTTCGGACAGATCTACCAAGGGATCAACACCAAGACCAACCTCGAAGTTGCCATCAAATTCGAGCAGAGCAACACTGAGCACCCTCAGTTGATGTATGAGTGCAAACTCTACAATTACCTCCACAACGACTCCACAGTCATCGACAAGGGGATTCCCAACGTCTACTACTGCTCCACCGAAGGTAATCTTCTTCCTATTCAGGTGATTACAACGTCCTGGTCATGGATTTGATGGGTTCTTCTCTTGAATCACTTTTCGAGAACACCCTCAGAAAGTTCTCCCTCAAGACAGTCCTCATGCTTGTCGACCAAAT
>Ga0100402_1000659_pt1 | contig 40717 bp, 41 predicted proteins | sample CryGeyme20150102_FD_80419 | JGI IMG/M metagenome (GOLD analysis project Ga0100402, IMG submission 80419) | Groundwater microbial communities from Crystal Geyser aquifers in Utah, USA - Crystal Geyser metaG 2015-0102 | ecosystem: Environmental > Aquatic > Deep subsurface > Groundwater | place... | reverse complement strand
GGGGATTATTATTTGGAACTGTGGCAGGTGTGGGGCATTTTCTTTTGGTTGAATTTGGAATGCTTTTCTATAAGACAGAAATGGTTTCGAATTTTTACGGAGCTATCTATTCGGGCTTTACCTGTATCCTTGTGATTTGGTTAGTGAGCTTATTCACTGCACCAAAACCCATAGAAGAATTAGATGGTCTACTTTATTCAACCAGAGATAAATCTCTACCCTTTTGGGATCGCAAATTGCTTCTATGGGGATCTCTCCTTATTATCGTGCTAACAGGATTTAATCTATGGCTTGCTTGACCTCCGATTTAGACCAATCTAGCTTTCGAGTTGCATGCATCACGAAGGCAAGTAGAGCAAAGATCGCAATGGAGCCTAATAGGAGTGCATAGTCTTGTGCACTGAGTATTACATATAAGAATCCGAATAGAATGCAAAAGTAGAAAAAGCATTGAATCCCTTTCGCCTTACTTTTCAAAATGAATCCAGAATAATAGCCGATTAAGCTTGAGATGGCAAGACTGGAAATCATATAAGCTAAGATAAAGCCAATATGTTCGGATAGAGAAAGATTTAACACGTAAAAGATTACCATCGCTGCTCCCATGAGTAGGTATTGGATGGGGTGTAATTTCAGTGCGTTTAAAGTTTCGATCAAGAAGAACACAGTAAAGCATGACAGCAAAATTAAAATAGCATACTTTAAGGATCTTTCTATCAATCTATAGTGATCTAATGGAATAAAAAAGTTTACTCCATAATTGGAATTTAAAATATTTTTCTCAGTAAATTCATAGCTATCAAGAAGAACCTGACTGTAGTTTCTTGAAAAGTAAGATGAATTCCAAGTTGCAGAAAATCCTTGTTCAGATATTGATCTTTCTAATGGAAGATCAGAACCAAAGAAGGAAGGATCTGCCCAATTGGACATGATTTGAGTTTTAGTGGATTTTCCAATCGGAACAAAGGCTAGAGACTGAGAGCCATTCATTTTCAATGCAAGTTCGAAATTATTTGTTCTGAAAACATTGATTTTATCGATAGTATGAATCCCTGATTGAAGAGCCTGGGAACCACTTCCAGGATGAAAAGGTAGATCTTGTTTGTTCCAGGAAATTTTTAATTCTTCCAACAAGCCTTTGTTATCTGAAGTATAAATTGACAAAAATGCTTGGTCCCAAAAAACCTTGTATGCATTTTGAATTGCCAAAACTTTACTCGCATCAGGAAATTTTCCAGACATGTCGATATCGGCTTGGTAAAGAACCGCATCATAAATTCCTCTACTTCTAATATTTGTAATCACATTGCTATTGATAAGAAGTTCATCAGGTAGTATCAAGGCTTCCTTATCTATTGTATCTATAACAAATTTTTTGCCAGCATCATCGATGAATCTTTTCTTTTGAACTTGGTAGGGAATTACAAGGAATGGTCCAGCTATTACTTTTTGTTCCCCCCATTTCGAACTAATTTCAAGTATAGCTTCATTGGATCTTTGTTGTCTCTCATACAAAATGGACTCAACAAAACTTAGCGGAATGAGAAAGCATAATAGCATAAAAGCTAAAATGCCCAATTTTATACCTTTAGAATTAACTATTGAAAACATAAATTATCTCCTTTGATAGAGATAGTATTCTATAGAATTGTAGATGAATTATGTGCTGATTGTGAGCATTGTGTGAGGCTAAGAAAAAATTACACTCGCCAAAACCCCATTTTTATAATTTTCAATTGTAATTTTTGCTTTATGGTAATTCAATACTTGTTTTACTAAAGGCAATCCAAGGCCTGAACTTTTTCTGCCAGTTCTTTTTCTTGGCAGTGAATAGAATTTATTAAAAATTTTATCAATAGCATATTCTGGGATAGCTTCTGTTTCATTGAAGATTAGTATTGTAGATGAATTTTCTTTAGCTATTGATAGTTTAATATTGATTTGCTTATTTTTATCTGTAAAATCAATTGCATTTCGCAAAAGGTTCATCAAGGCAAATTGTAAATAAAATTTATTTCCCTTAATTATAATGGCTTGTTGTGGAGCTTCATAATGAAAAGTTATTTGATTCTTTTGGATTTCAGGATTACAAGCCTGAATAATTTCATTTAGAAGTTTATTCAAATCGATTTTATCTGTAAGTTCGAGACCTTGTGAATTTTCTAATGAAGAGAGTTCCAAGAGTCTGTCAATAATTTCTTGAATTCGTTTAGATTCAGTTTGAATATTTTCAGAAAGTTTTTGTATCTTATCTGGCTGCATGCCATCAACAAGCAACTCTGACGAAGCGATAATAGAAGTTAGTGGGCTTCGAATCTCATGAGTGAATGTCTGGAGATAATTTTCAATGTATTTTCTCCCTTCAAGCTCCTTAATTAAATGATCCATCTCTGTTCCTAGATCTCGAATTTCAGGTATAGCTATTTTGGGAAAATTGGGATTAAGCCCCTTACGAATTTTTGAAATATAATCAGATAATTTTCGTATGGGTCGTATTGTAAGAAATACAAGAATGAGAAATAAAAGTGAAATTAATGAGGCAATAAGTATGGACATTTGCCAAAATTTTTGTTTCGCATCTTCAATGAATAGATTTACACTACTTTTTGGCTTAATAACTGTTAGAACGCCAACAATTCTATTGTCCATTCGAATTGCAGATGAAACGAATAAGGCTCCGCTGTCTTCTTCATTGAAGATTTTACTGGAGCGAGCTCCATATTGAGCATTTAGAGTAAGTAAGACATCATTGAATTTAGAATAATCTAAGCCCTTTCTAAATTTGTGAGAATCATAAATTACAATTCCTTTCGCATTAGTCACATAAACCTGGGTATCTACATCCGTCTTTAATAGCTTATAGATTTTAGCATTGAATTCATGGGTTTGAACATTTTTAAAAATGGGTTCCAAATTTTGATAAACAATTTGATCGAAATTTGCTATGTATGGTATCCCCTTATTATTTAAAATTTTAGATTTATCATTAATTAATTGAACTTCTATAGAAGATGCTAAAATGTGGGCGGTGTCGTTGATGGTTTCTTCCACGCTTTCTAAATAGCGAGGTCGAATCATGAGCATAGTCTTATCGATTAAATAATAGAAACCAATTCCGAGGATAAAAAAAAACCAATAATCAATCTATACCAAAGATTCATAATATACCTTAAATTTCCTTTAGACCATAGCCTTGTCCACGACGAGTTTCTATTAGATCAAGATCTGGATTTATTTCTTTGATTCGAGCGCGAATATTCTTTATAACTGTATCGACTGCTCTATCAAAACTATCTTCCGGACTTGTCCAGACTGAGTCCATAATTTCTTCTCTTGTAAAAATAATTCCGGGCCTTTTCAAAAATAAGACTAAGGTCTTATATTCATAAGGAGAGAGTGCGAGTGACTTACCTGAGAAGTAAATAATTTTCTTCCCTTCATCATGAACAAATAATTTGTCCTCTTGGGTAATCGAAGTTGCAGATCTACGCAGAATCGTTTTGATACGAGCTATGATTTCCCTAGGGCTGAAAGGTTTACTAACATAATCATCTGCTTCTAGTTCTAAACCAAGAACTCTATCTACTTCATTGTCTCTAGCTGTTAGTAGTAAAATGGGGATCTGTGATTTCTTTCGAATACTTTTCAAAACATCGAAACCATCAATGCCAGGTAGGCCAATATCGAGAATTATCAAATCAAAGGATTCTTCCCAGGTCTTGAGACAATCTTCTCCTGAGTAAACCTGTTGAGTTAAAAATCCACTTGATTCTAAAGCAATGCGAAGAGTCTCTTGGATGCCAGGTTCGTCTTCTACAATTAAAATCTTTTTGGAGAGATTCATTCGCCCATATTGCTGTTGTATGTATTATTTTAAAAGCAAAAGATGGTTGAATGACAGCTCTTATTTTTAATATGATGTTGGTGTTTCTCGTTTTGCTTTTAGTTGCTGAAGCAAAAAAAAATTTAATTCTTAAGACAATTTCTAAATCTATTGCCTCTGCCTGCTTTGTCTCATTCGCTTATCTGTTGGGAATTAATTCAACATATGATATTTTAATTTTCATAGGCTTAATTTTTTCTTTAGTCGGTGATATTCTACTTATCTCTGTCAATAAGAAAGTATTTCTTTTTGGTTTGGTTTCTTTTTTAGTAGCTCATATTTTTTATGTATTTGCCTTTCTGCCTATGTATAACTTCTCTTATATCTGGCTAGTAGCTTTATTTATTCCTCTCTTACTTTCTTTTTTATTTTATAAACGAATTAGTTATTTACTAAGTTCTTTGAAATTTCCTGTAATTATTTACTTTCTAATAATAAATGCAATGTTAATCTTAGCTCTATCTTTATTCCTACAAAATTTTAATTCACCCTCATCTAATTTGGGATATTCTGTCATTTTTGTAGGTGCATTGCTATTCTATCTTTCTGATATGGCAGTTGCCAGAGAAAGATTCATAGAGAAAAGTTTTTTCAATAAGCTCTGGGGTCTGCCTCTATATTACTTTGGGCAATTTTTAATTTCTTATAGCATTTCATTTTTTTGAAGTCTAAATAAGTAAACGATTATTGGGATCATAATAACATGAGTAAATCAGAAATACTATTAAATGCCAAAGAAACCAAGGGTCTTAAGATTACATATGGTTTCCGAATTTTATTATTAGTTGCTTCAGTAACTGGTCATTTATTTTCCAACCACTCCTTAGGTGAAGTTATCCGAGTTAGTATCGTTTCTGGCTTCTTTACACTAGGCTCTATATATATGTTGTATTTGATTCGAAATGGTAACAATTTAAAATTAGCTGGTTATCTGGGATTATCAGCTGATGTTTTTGTTATGTGTTTCATGCCTTACAATTGGTATCTCTCGGTTGGATTTATTGAAAATGTTCCACCTTCCTTTTTATTGAAGACATCCTTGCCAGCAATTGCAATGCCCTTGATTACTATCTCTTCTTTGGCATTTCGACCACTATATCCAATTATTTTAACTCTTGCTTTTGATTGTATTTGGATCTTTTTCATGTATTTAGTTTTGAATGATCCACGAACTATTATTACAAAGGATTTTGTTGAGAACATGTTTTCAGCTGCTATTATTCCTTCTTTTTATTTTATGTATTTAATTACCATAACGTCTGTTGGTGGAATGCTTGCCTTGCTCTGCCATTCTTACCGAAAATCGATACATGATGCTGTTGTCCTTGAGGTTCAAAATACTCAGTTAGAAAGATACTTCTCACCTGTAGTTCTAAGCCAAATCAAAGAAGTTGAATCTATTTTCCAGGCAAAGAAATCTAAAGTAGTTGTTCTCTTTTCTGATATAAGAAATTTCACAGCTATGAGCGAATCGCAATCACCGGAAGAGGTTGTAAAATTTTTGAGAGATTATCATTCAAGAATGGTGCAGGTTATTTATAAATACGGTGGAACCATAGATAAGTTTATTGGAGATGGAATTATGGTTACATTTGGTACACCAGTACCCCAAGCCGATGATTGTTTGCGAGCGGTATCCTGTGCCTTAGGAATGCGTGAGGCTCTTGTACAATTCAACATGGATTTGGAGAAAACAGATAAAGATAGTATGATTCACCAAGGAATAGGAATTCATATTGGAGATGCAATATCTGGTAATATCGGTTCTGAGAATCGATTGGAATACACTGTAATTGGTGATACAGTAAACCTTGCTAGTCGAATTGAATCTAAATGCAAAGAATTGGGAAGAGACATTCTTTTTTCAAATTCATTTTATAAAGAATTAAATTTATTACAAAACAAGACAGATTTACCAAACATCCAAGAGATAGGAAATATTTCTATTCGCGGAAAGGTAGAACCTGTCACATTGTATTCAATTTAAAAGCATCTCTTCTAAAAAATGATGCTTTTGAACTAGATGAATGATTGGATTCAAAATGTTGGAAATTTATTGAATCCTAAAGTAATTTCTTGATATCTGCTTCAATTTCAGAAGGCTCAGTCATAGGAGCATATCTTTTGATTACGTTTCCATCTTTATCGACTAGGAACTTAGTAAAATTCCATTTGATATCTTTAAGTCCTAATAGACCAGGAGCTTGTTCTTTTAAATAATTATAAAGAGGATGCGCAGTCTTTCCATTCACTTCTACCTTCTTGAAGATAGGGAAGGTTATGGAATAATTCATATCACAAAAGCTTTTGATTTCAGAATCATCTCCAGGTTCTTGCTCTCCGAACTGATTGCAGGGAAAAGCCAAAACTTCAAAACCATCTTTATTGTATTTCTCATAGATAGCCTGTAAGCCTTTGTATTGAGGTGTGTAACCGCAACGACTTGCTGTGTTAACAATTAGTACGGCTTTGCCTTTATAATCAGATAAGCTTTGTTCACCAGAGCTTGTAGGAACAGAAAAATCATAAATTGATGGATTCATTTTTTATATCTCCAGAACTTTAGACGCTTTGTTCGCAATTGCGATCGGTCGGTCTTGGCTATTATTAATTAATTTCTTGGGATTAACTCCAGCGTAACTGTAGAGACTTGCTATAAGATCTCGCACATGCATGACTGGACTAGACTTTACTGCTTTTTCACCTTTCTCATCTGTTTCACCGAACACACGTCCTCTTGAAATCTTACCACCACCGATTAAGGTTGTCCACACTTTAGGATGATGGTCTCTGCCATCTCTTGATCCCACATCAGGAGTTCGTCCAAATTCAGAGGATAGCATAAAGATTGTCTGTTTCATTAATCCAGTTGATTCCAATTCTCCAAGTAAGGCTGCGATTCCTTGATCAGTCTCGGACATAATCTTAGTTATACGTGATTTATTATTATCATGAGTATCCCAACCACCAATAGATATTTGGATAAAAGGAACTTCGATCTCAGCAAGTTTCCTTGCCATAAGCATGGACTTTCCTTGCCAGGAGTCTCCATAGCTTTTGATGACTGATTCCTTTTCTTTTGACCAATCAAAAGATGATATTTTATCCGAGTCTCGAAATTCACGAGCTGCAACGTGCATTTTGTCCCAAAGATCTAGATTTAAAGAATGGTTTTCTTGGTTGTATTCAGTGTTTAAAGTGTCAAGAAAGCTTTCTCTTCGTAGGATACGATCTGTATCATATTTTCCCCAAGATGGTGTAATATTTGAAAGTGGTTTATTCGGATCACCTACATGAAAGCCAGCATGCTCTACCTTGAGATAGCCTGGATCGCCAATCTTCCCATTTCTACCACCCATAGTCACATAACGAGGAAAATACGAAGACGGTTTCTGGTTCAAGGATTTTACATAAGAAATCATGGCTCCCATATGAGGTAGGTCTGGAATTCCTACAGTTTCTGTCTGTCTATACCCTGTATTCAAAAGATGCTGAGCCATACCATGGTCACCATCTTCTGAGTAAGTAGATCTTATAACACTGAGTTTATGCAAATGTTTGGCTGTCTTTTGGAAAGGTTCAAGTACAGATAGATTCCGAATAGAAGAACTCACTCGACCAAAGGCAGAATTTTTCTTAGGATCCAAAGTATCTACATGGCTCATACCGCCTTCCATATTGATGAAGATCACTGTCTTAATTGGTGAGGGAAGACTGAGGTCATCTGCTGCATCAGTGGATCTGGAAAATAAATCCGAGAAACTAAAGGCAGAAAGATCCGTTCTTGGAATTGTAAAACCAGCAAGCAAAGCAGCGGAAGCCTGCAAAAATTCTTTACGATTGAATGATGATTTAATTGACATGAAGAAACTCCTGACTATTCATTATTGCCCAAACCCAATCTTGGAGGATTTGTCGTTCAAAGTGTCCGTCTCCTTTAGGTAGATTTGAAAGTAATAAGGCTCTTTCTTTTTCTTTCATCTCACGACCTAATAGAATGATAAAGGGGTCATTCACAACAGAACTCATAGATTTCGAGGCTTCAAAATTTTTAACAGATTGAGAGTCCTTCCCTCCAAAATCCCAGGCAGCCTTGCCTGTTAATCTTCCATTCATGAGAGTTAAGACTTGGTCAATAGTAATCTCAGAATGATCATCATCCACATCAGTTCGGTTCCCCGATCCAAAGATGGCAAGAAATTGATTTGGTCTGGGAGGTCTTTCCATCTGAGATGCAAATTTTATATCTTTTTGATCCTTATCTGGAACTCTCAATGCACCTTTTCCTTTTAAATCTATTTTTTTTGGAAAAAAGTTACTTAATCTTCGTTCGCTGAAAAGCCATTTAGGTTGGTCGACTTCCAAGGTTCCCTTAACAATAGAGTTCATTAATTGATCGGGATCCATTCTTCTTGATGGAAAAAATTGTATATGATTTGATTTCTCATCTTCGTTAGCGGGAGTTCTTCTCGCATAGGCCTGGGAATTTACAATATAATAAACTAACTCTTTGATAGAATGATTTTTCTCTAAGAAGACTTGGTCTATATGATTCAAAACATCTTCTGCATAAACTACCGTTCCACTGTTCCAATCATCTTCTGGTGTAAAAAATGCCCAGCCCATCAATTCCTTCCAGATTCGGTTGATGATAACTTTTCGAAATCGTGGATTTTCTCTAGCGACTAACCAATCTACAAAAACCTTTCTTCTGTCTTCACCCGGTTTAATCTCTGGAATCGTTCCGTCTGGAAATTTTGGCTGAACTAAATCCCCGCCAGGCTTATCATCTTTGATGGGAAAACGTATGCCAAGGTTCGCCTCATAGAATAGTTTACCATATTTTAATTTATGCTTTTCCGTAAATTTCTGACGTTCTTCCTTGGATTTCTTATTCCAAAAAGTTTGGTCCCATTCTCGATTCCTGTCTTTAACAATCTTTTGTTGCTTAAGAGGAAGATTTTCTATATCTTCGTTTGGGATATTGGGAATATTTTCTCCTTCGAAACGTTTCTCATCCCACCAATTCGTTCTATAGAATTGCTGACTGAAAAAAGCTGCTATAGCATAGTAATCCCTCTGTGTAAAACTTTTATCAAATTTATCATCATGGCATCTTGCACAGCCAACACGCTTTGCATAAAAAACTCTCCCCACATATTCTGCTACTTGCAAGGGGTCTGCAGAATCTCTTGCAAAAAAATGACCTGCTGGATTTTTCTCAAGATCTCCATCGGCAGTTAGCATTTCTCTAACCATTTGATCGTAAGGTTTATTATCGTGAAGCGAGCTTGCTAAATAATTATAAAATCCACCATATACTTCATTTCTTCTATTGGTTTGCTCACGAAATAAGGAACCAAGTTTTGTTGCCCAGTATTCTGCAAATTCAGGACTTTTTAAATATTGAATACTTGTTAGCCTAAGTTTTTCGGTCTCATTACTCTTTGCAAAATCTAAAGACTCCTTACCATCAGGAATGGTTCCTCTTAAGTGAAGAGAAAGTCTTCGAAGTAGATTGGAATCATGAGTGGATTCCAATTTTGATTTGGTATATTTGGCATATACTTTATCGAGATTCTCAGATTCAAAATCTACATTTGCACTAGAAAGGGTGATCCAGGCAGCAGAAAGAAGGGGAATGGAAAGTAGAAGTAGGATTCTTAACTTAGCAATCATAGGAGCAAGAATACTACTCTAGGATTTATTCGGCAAGACCTTAATTTAAGGATTACTAGGTTCGTAGTAGGCTAGATTTTCGGGGCCTTCGTGAATAACGATTCGTTTGACTATGCCACCCGTATTATCAACCTCTGATTTTAATCCATGATAGAACCATTTGGCAATATTCTCAGAGGTTGGGTTGACACCTTTGAAGTCAGGTAGATCATTAATCAAGGTATGTTCTAGAGTATCTATTAATTCACGTAATTTTTTCTTTGCATCCATGAAATCATAAGATATTCCATCTTCTCGGAGCCCTTTCTTTCCAGTGAGGTAGACCTCTACCTTCCAGGAATGGCCATGGTGGGGCTCATCACTACCATCGGCAAAGTATTTGTATAGATAGTGAGAGGACTCGAATCTACCTTCGATTCTAATGTAAAAATTGCCTTTTTCTTCTAGAAACATAGTACTTGACTTTATCTCATTCGTCTAAATATTGTATAGTAAAAAGAATTGGAAAGAGTGGTATCATGACAGAATCTACAGAAACACGATTTTATAAAGAAATGACAGTTGGGGAAGCAATGTCTCTCCACCCAGAAGCAGGAATCGTATTTTCTAGCTACCATCTAGGTGGCTGTTCACATTGTTCGATTAATGAACTAGAGACTATCGAACAAGTATGTATGGGTTACGGAGTAGAAGTTGAAGTTCTTGTTGATAGCTTGAACAATCTACTTGAAGATTCCGAAGATTAATAAAGATTCTCTATAAATTTTCAAAAGCCCAGGTTTTCTGGGTTTGTAAAAAATAAAAAACCTTGGGTACAATTGTTCCAAGGTTTTTTTATGTTTAGATCGATTGGAAAAATTTTTATTTAAGCAATTGCTACGTTTACTTCCACTCTTCCAAATTTGGAATATAGGTTGATCTGTAGTGTAGGTTTATTGTTGAATTTAATAGTCGTGGAGCGTGCTTCTACAATGTTCGGTGTAGTGATTTCTATGGACTGCCCTGCAGAGGTAAAGATATTCATCGCATTACCTGTAGTCATGTTGGCAATCTCACCCATCATATCTTTGTATTCATTCTTGATATCAGATAGACTCATTCCGGGAACCAATCTCCCAGAGATTTTATAAGCAGTATCATAATTCATACTATATACAACTTCACCACTAAAAGAACCAATGACTCCAACAATGATTGCTAACTCATGAGAAGGAGCAGGGGAATCTTTGATTCCAATCTTCCCACGAATTAAATCAGATTGTAGAACATCTCTAAAAACGATAGTAGCTGCTTCCAGAAATGGGTTGATAAAATCTGCTTTTATCTGCATTACTGAGCCTCTACCCTTAGATTGCGATACAATGGATTTTCTTTGCCAAGTGATTGGTTCATCTCAAGAAAAAAGGAAAATAACATTCTAGATTCATCTAATTTGGGTTCTACAGTTTCAGCAACAGCTTTTGATTCAGGAATTTTTAAGTCAGTGAATTCTACAAAAATAAGCTTATCATTGGATTTGTATGGTCCACCTACTTTATTGGATCCAAATCCAAGGCCACTCAAGTCTTGCAAGAACACTGTATCTTGAGTTAGACGATATGTCTGTCCATTGCTTGTAATCGCACTTAAGTCTTGTATGCTAAGGTTTGATACCGTAATTGGCTTTTCTTTGAGCTCAAGAGCCAGTTCATCTAGGCTAGCGCCTTTTTCCCGTTTCGCTTTTAAGCTAGACTTCATATCTTCAACTGCTCGGTTTTTCTTTTCCAATCTCATTTTACTAATAAGAATGTTCTTACGAGCTTCGAAACTAAGAGGCTTCCCCTCTTGGTCTTTAGGAGTGTTGCCAGCTTTAGTTTCTTTATCATATTCTTTCTTAGCATCTTCATCACTTATTACAAGGGTAGATTCTACTAAGGTTGTCAGATCGCTATCATTTATGCTAACAAGTCTTAATGAAATCTTAGTATTTTCAGCTTCTTTTTGAACGGCTTGATCAGAACTAGTTTTATAGTATTCTGCTCTTAGGAAGCTATCGAATAGAGAAAGAGCAGTTGTCTTTTCTGTTCGAAAATGCATAGGATCTGCTCGTAGTATATTTTTGTAAATTTCTTCAGCAGAGCGAATGTCTTCTTCACCATAACCTGCTTGTGTGGAAGATTGTTTGTAAAGTTCACGAGCCTGCCTCGAAAGTTCTCGTTTAATTGCTAAATCTGAGACTTGGTATCCATAAGATTCAGCTAATTCATTTGCTATATAAACTGTTCGAATTGTTTCATATGCACAATTGGAAAGCATTTCTTCATTACCTGCAAGCTGAGGAGCATAGTCTTGGTAACGATAGTAGCAGTCTTTTCTGGCTGAATTAAAATAATCCATTTGAATAGAACGATCACCTACAGAACCTGCAGTTGTGCTCATCCTTCCAGTTATTTGGTCAATTAAGTTGTTTTCTAAGTCACCAGGTAAAAAAGTAACAATCAACATCAATACAACTACGGCGAGGAATAATCCAATAACGGATCTCCAAATGATCTGCCCTATAGAGGTAGGTTTTTCTTCAAGCATTCTGACTTCCTACATTGAATTCAAAATTATGGCGCTTTTCTGTAAACCAAGAAAATTCTACTACAGATTGACCCTCTAAAGATAGATAATAAAAGTAAGATGCTTTATATCGCCTTTGTGATGATTTTAGTGGGAGTGCTTTGCTTCTTGTATGTTTCTTTTTCTTCTGCAGAAGATTCTAAGCAAGGTATGAACCCAAATTTTGCAGGAAATCTTGAATCCTCACACGTACAACCAGGAAGGCGTAGAAATCTTATGGCTGAATCGCAAAAACGAGAAGTACTTATGAACACTAAAGATCATTCTTCAGTCAACCAAGAAATGGAAGCTAGGATACTTGCGGAAAGAAGTTTTTCACAACCAAGATATGATGAGACCGATGTAATTTATACGAATCCTGTAGCAGAAATCAAAACGACGAAACCTGATGTAGTTGAATCAGTTGAAATTTTGGGAGCCCAAGGGCAAAATTTGCAGCCTCAACCAGAATCCAGACTCTCAATCCAAGGCTTACTTTTCACTGATACGAAAGGAAAGATTCCTTTTGAAGAGAAGCATTTTAAGGAATTGCAATTTAATGAGTCTTCTTTTGATGATTTGAAAAGAATTGGCGAGGGAGTTCTCAATGAGGAGAATGGTCGTTTGATATTCCAAGTAAAAAACCAATCCTTCACTTATGAGCCTAGAGATTTGAAGCAAATTGTATTCCTAGATGAAGCAGTTGTATTTTTACCTTCTAGAAACGATATTCCATCACCTGTTTTCTTTACAGAATCCGCAGATGAACTAAAGGCATTCTTCGCTCAAGCAGAAGAAAAATTAGCCTAATAAGCTCTTATTTATTTATACAACTTATTTTCCTAAGAATTAAAGATTCCCTCTTTGAAAATTAAGCATAAAAATACTTTGTTAGTAAAAAAGTATTGCCATCTATTTGTAGTTATGATTATTTAGCTCCAAAAGGGGTTAGTTTATGCTAAAAAATGTTATTCGGATATTTTCCGTCGTATTATTGCTATTAATCTTTAACAACTGCAACCAGCCGGTGATTGGTGGAATCAATAGAAATAATATACTAGGTTCTGAGGCGAAGAAGAAAATTCAAGAAGCAGGAAACCGCGCTGATTTGTTTTACCTAAATACTATTGCAGGTGCTGGAATTAATAGTTCAGAAAGTTTATTGTTTCGACTCGCTAATGGAGAATTGATCGCTATTTCCATAAATCTAGTAGATCGAAAATATTATAAACGAGATTCTGTTGATTCTTGTGTTTCTAATATATATGCATTTATACTTATTTTGGAAAGCTTTGTAACTACCTCATTGACCTGTGATATTGAAGAAGCAGGGGTTTTCGAATTTGATTGATAGCTAATTCGTTCGAAAATCGCTTTACATAAATTCAAGTGAGATCGAGTCTTTGGATATGCAGAAGTTTTGTTTTATTTCTACTCGGAATTGTTTGAGTGTTTTTCTAGCATACATCGTATTAGTTCCACTAGTTAGTCAGACGAACACGAATAGAAGTCCAGTTATAAGAAGAGAGATCATCTTTCATGATTTGAATCCGCCTAAGATTGAGAAGGATTATAATTTTTATAACTCAGTAAAGGATATAACTTCCTATTTACCATTTGAGACAAGTATCTCTCATAATTTAGGCTATTACTATTATGATGCATTTTTAAAGGATGGAACGCATATTAGATACTCTATCAAAGGGGAAAGAAAACTCTTTGAAAAATGCAGTGGTGAAATTTGTTACACTATCACCAATCGAAACTTTTTGGGCATAAGCAATTATGGAACTGAGTGGGCGAAGGGAGATTATTACAATGAAGAGGAATTTAAAACTAAATCGGGTAACACGGCAGCATTTATTGTAACAGAAAGAGATTTTTATATATACAATGGTTATACAAATCAATGGATAGATTTTTCTTTGGATGGGGAAAGAATTCTCGGAGTTGCTAATAAAAATGAATTAGCTGCTGTAGTAACTGATCGTAGAATTATAGGTATCTATTTACCCGACCAAAAAATGCAAGAATTGTCCATCCTCTTATTTCGGATGCATCGATTCGAAATCAAAGAAAACCTCATTCATTTTTATGGAGGTGGGTATTTGTATCGCTATGACCCTTTCAAAGAAGGAATAGAGACGATAAGTATTTGGCGTTGAATTGGGAATTTTGTTTGTTTTATCAGTCCAATCAATTTTATAAATCGATTGGACTAATAGTTTTAAGCTTAATTTTTTATTTAAGCGCGCTTCTTTTTTTCTGAGCTAGTTCATACCAGTATCCACCAACGGATTGGTATGCATTTATTACCACATCTAGAAATTTCTTCTCTGCATTTTCTTTCGTTGGATCAGCTCCTAAATAATAGTATTCTCTTAGGTAATTTTCTTTTCTTGATTTAATTAACTCTTGTGCATCTTCTAAATGCATTGCAACTTTTATCGTATCGAATATTTCAGTTATACTTGTATTGTCAGCAGGGATACCAAAAACATTTTCATTTAAAGTTCTTTCTACTTTGCCCATATGAATTCCTAAGAATTTTATCTCTCCACCTTTGGCAGAAATAGGCAAAGCTTTATAGGATTTGAATGGATCTAATGGGAAAGAGCGTATTACAGTTTTTGAACAATTGTTCCCACAGCTAACAACATAAGTGTATGTAATATTTGAAACAACATACTCTTTTTTTGGTTCTAATGTAAGCAGAACGAAAAAAGGCTGTATATATCCAATTTTAGATTCAGCGTATTGAACTTTATCGACTTCTTCTAATTTTACTGGCTCTTCAATCCCATAAGGGCTGATTTTTACGACTCCATTCTTTAAGTCCTTGGAAACTACTTCAGAAAATGTAGCACTAACCCCTGCAAAAGTGGCCCCATTATCAGAGCTGAAAAGCCCGTTTGAATGTTCGGGGTTGTAGGCAAATAAACCTACCCCAACCATACCGTGGTTCTTCTTTTCACTTTCTGTTAATGGGGAAGGGATTCTAACAACGGTAGTGGTACAATTGACCATAATCATTGTAAACGCGAATAAAAAAAACATTTTAAACTGGAAATTGATTGACATACTTTTTAATCCTATAAGTTTTTAGGCAATCTAAAGAAAGAGTTAAATAATATGCAATATATTTTCAGTAAGTTTCGAAATATTTTTATTACAATCGGTCTCATTGTGATTGTAGGTAATTGTATAACAGTAATTCACCAAGATTACGAATTGAATCATAATCCCAAAGAAGTAGCAAAACAGGTACCTAAAGTTAAGGAAATTCTAATCTACGTAGATCGTTTTACTGAATTGGATGAATTTTCAGATAAGGATTTGGAGGAACCTCTCGGAAATAGCAGGGAATCAGATATATTTTACAATCCAAGAAACCAAGAAAATATGAAACGAGCTATAATTTCAGAAATTGTAAAATGTCGCTGTGTAGAAACTGTTCGTGTACTTTTTAAACAAGCTGATAGTTTAGAGGAAGTTCGTAAAGAAAATCCTAATGTAATTCTAACCAAAGTAAGATTTTTCAATAACTCAGGCGCAACATTTTTCACTAACTTTTTGAGTGCCGTAACGTTGTTTTTAATTCCCACATGGAATAAGAAATACACCTCCACTGATTTTGAAATTTACACTCCAAAAAACAAAAGTCCAGAAAAAATGAAATTTGTTTATGAAGAAACTCTAATAAGACACCTTTTCCTTCTTCCTTGGTTTTTCTCAGATGAAAACAAGATGCAATATCTTTATTCCTCTTTTCTTCCAGGTTCATATCGAAGCGCTGTTGAAGAAGGCTATAAAAAGAAATTATTTGCCATTGAAAAATGAGAACTATTTATTACTAAGCAAATGAAAAATTTGATTCATTATAGATTAAAAACACCTGTCCTGTGATGATCTTATAGCCATAGATTTCCTCTATCATATTATAGTGATTTCTTATCTAGATTTATGAAATAAAAACTTGCTATTTCAATCTTTATAATCAATTCTTATCTCATGAATAGAAAATTAACATCCATGGTTATATTAACACTTGCATTGGCGATTGTTGCTTGTGGTCCGTCTGAGAAAACTGTAGAGCTTCAGAAAAAGGCTAAATTAAACTTTGGTATCTTTCCTGATAAGGCTCCTGGCTCAGAAAAGGACACGGCTGAACAAATTGCACTAGGAAAAAAATTATACTTCGACACAATTCTCTCCGAGAACAAAACGCAGTCCTGTAATTCCTGCCACAACATTGATGGTAAGGCCGCTGGGGTTGACAATCTTCCAACTTCTCCTGGGGCATTTGGTAAAAATGGAGATAGAAACTCTCCAACAGTTCTTAATGCTGCTTTTCATGTTAAGCAATTCTGGGATGGTCGTGCTGACGATTTGAAAGCTCAGGCGAAAGGACCTATTTTAAATCCAGTTGAGATGGCAATGCCTTCTGAGGCTGCCGTGCTGGAAAGGCTTAAAGAAAGTCCAGAATACCCTGCAATGTTCAATAAAGCTTTTGGTAAGGATTCTATTACTTATGATAATCTTGCAGAGGCTATATCTGCATTTGAAAGAACACTTATTACAAGAGATAGACTATCTGATTTCATTGCTGGAGATCATTCTGCACTTTCCTCTGCAGAACAAGAAGGATTAGAATTATTCTTAAATAGTGGCTGTAACTCTTGTCATAATGGCGTCGTTCTAGGAGGAAATAGCTTCCGAAAGCTCGGACAAGTAAATCCTTACGAAACAAAAGACTTAGGCATGTTTTCTCTGACTAAAAAGCCAGAAGACAAATATATGTTCAAAGTTTCTTCTTTGAAAAACATTGCTTTGACCGCACCTTATTTTCATGATGGAAGTGTTAAGACACTCGAAGAAGCTATTAAGAAAATGGGCTACCACCAACTTGGTAAAGAATTTTCAGATGAAGAAGTGGAAAAAATTTCAAAATTTTTAAATGCTCTATCTGATAAGAACCGTCTCTAAGACTTGACCTTTGATTCCCTTCCTCAATTATAGAATTAGGAAGGGTATATGCGTTTGCTTATTGTTGATGATTCTGTAGTTAAGGCTCAGATCATTCAAAAAATCTTGAATAATAATCTTTCAATTGATACAGAAATAGTAAGTTCCGCAGAAGAATGCCTAGATAAACTTCAGATAAATTCTTCTAAGCCCTTTATGGAATACAATTTAGTGCTTATGGATATCAATCTCCCTGGAATGAATGGGATTAAGGTTACAAAGAAAATAAGAAGTCATGAGAAATACAAAGATCTACCTATTCTAATGATAACATCTGCTAATGATGATAGCTTTATTGATATGGCATTTAACGCAGGTGCATCAGATTATATAAACACAACTCCTATTCGTCAGACTGAACTAATTGCTCGTGTTAATGCAGCCTTAAGGCTAGGCAGTGAAATGGAAAGACGAAAGAAACGAGAAGAAGAACTTTTAGAAACTACTAGAATTTTGAATATGACGAATAGGTTCTTGGAAAAAATTTCTTCACATGATCCATTAACAAATATTTACAACCGAAGATATTTCGATCAGTTTATGGAATCTGAGTGGAATAATATACCAAAAAATAAACAAGCACTTAGTTTACTAATGATTGATATTGATTTCTTCAAAAGTTATAATGATGAATATGGGCACCAAGCAGGTGATACCGCTTTAAAGAAATTTTCGAATATGCTAATTGAATTGGTAACTCGAACCAGAGATGTAGTATCAAGATATGGGGGAGAAGAATTTGCTATCATTCTTCCACAAACTGATACACGAGGAGCCAATTTCATTGCCGATGAAATATGTAAAAAGATTTATTCTATGAAACTTCTTCACAAACACTCCCCATTCGAAAATTGTCTTACCTGCAGTATAGGAGTTGCAACTGAGTTACCTGAGAATTGGAAGAAAAATAATATGAATGAATTAATTCTGAAAGCTGATAAAGCACTTTATAAAGCAAAAGAAAAAGGAAGGAACCAAGCAGTTGTTTACCAAGAAACCTGATGAAATGAAGAGTGAACTTTTTAAATTAATGAAGCAATATGTATATCGTTATGCGGAAGTTCCATTTACTTTAGCCTCTGGTAAAGAATCCAATCATTATTTTAATTGTAAAGAAATTACCCTTCACCCAGATCGTTTGAAATTACTATGCAAAGTGTTCGTTGATCTTTTAATTCCAAATATAAATGAGAATTCAATCCCTGCTTCAGTCGGAGGTTTAACTTTAGGAGCTGATCCTATTTCCTATGGAATTTCTCTAGAATATTCAATTCGGAATCATTTAGTGTATCCATTGGTTGTTCGTAAGGAAACCAAAGACCATGGAACTAAAAAAAAGATTGAAGGCTTTTTTCAACATGTTACTTCCTGCTTAGTCATAGATGATGTGATCACAACGGGTGGCTCTACTTTGAAAGCTGTTGAAAGTTTACGGGAATCTGGAATTCAGGTTACTGATGGAATCTGTATTCTAGATAGAGAAGAAGGCGGATATGAATTGTTAGAATCTAAAGGCGTTAAAATGAACCCAATATTTAAAAAATCAGATTTCTTTTGATCTATGGAACGTATCTTTAGCTATGATATAAAATTTTATAGGAAGAAACTACTAATTCGTCTAGCAATTGTTTTTATATCGTTTAGTTCATTTTTAATTTGGAATTATTTTCAAGTAGAAGAAGAATCCAAAATCGATTTTCTGAAAATATTTTTACCACTTAGTCTATTTCTTGGTATTTTTCTTTATCGAAATTTTCTAAAACAAATCAAACTCCTTTCTGAAACAGCTTTTGTAATTCGTGGAAAGAATTTAATCCAATTCGAGGGAAAAGTTGAAGTAAATGAAATGAATCTAGATGGTCTGATGAAAATCCAAGTAGGGGAATACAAATCTTTTCCTAGAGTCATTCTTGAGTGGGAAGAGCGAGCAATCTCGCTTATAAATTTAAAAGATCATAAAGATTTTGTTTTGGTCGTTGAGAAAATTGCAAAATTAAAACATGAATGGAATGATCAAACTGGAAATTTCTTCAATAAGAGAATGTTTTATTTTTTATTACCAACAATAATTTATTTCTTATTATTTGTTACCATGTATAAAAGCAAAATACCATTTTTGAATTCTAAAACATTGTTTTTATTTATTAATATAAATTTACTTATTTATTTTTTATATGGAGTTGACCAGAAGCAACAAGAATACACAGGTATTTATCAAACTCGACGAAAAATTATTTTTATCTTGGTCGCTATTTTCTTTTACCAAGTTTTTATTGAGTTTAGTGGTTCTTTAGGGATGCTCTAAGAATATTTAATTTTGTTTGAGAAAGGCGTCTTAAATCCACCATCTCAGTTGTATGTCTTTTCAAAATCGGATCTTGGTTAGTGCGGCTTTCCATTAACTGTAATGTATCTCGTATAAATTTCAAATCGGATTCTGATTGAATCTTGCCTTTTTGGATTAATTTCTTAACTACATCGAATTCATATTTGCGAAAATGAATTCTAAGAAGAAATTCAATAGAAAAGTTATTGGTAATTTTAGACCAGGCGGATTTAGGATTTTCTATATATTCCTTTCCAATAGGTTGATCTATAGCTCTTGCTTTAGAGGCTAATTCTTCTTCAATATGAGGAGTTTCTTCCTCTTCTTCAGAATAAATTTCCCTAAGTTTAGAAGCGCGCCATTGGTCAGAAAATTCAACAGGAGTATTTGTAAGAACTCTAATGAATTCATCTAGCATAACTGATTCATTAAGACATTTCCCCATAGCACTATTATTGAATTCTTTTATTTTAGGAAAGAGCTCTCTAGTAATTTGAAATGGTGATTTCTTTTTGTAAAAAGTAGACTCATAAGTTTTTTCCAATCGATTCTCTGAATATCTCTTCAAGTCATTAAGGATACTTGGATCTGCAAATGCGTACGATTCTATGCTAGGAAGATAGAGGTTTGGATCAGGCAGAACAATATTGATAATAAAAATATAATGTGCATCGCGAAGATTATTTAAGATAGTTCTAATGGATTTTTCATCTGTTGCAAAATGAGCACACCATTGCTTCATATGAGTCTCAGTATTCGGCAGACGTTCTTTACCACCAACATTATCAGTCTTAATCAATTCTGCTAATTCAGTTGCAATTTTGACTTTTGAGCCCATTACTTAATAGTTTTGCCATAGAATAAACCTTGCAAGTAATTTTCCTAGAAATATGTCCTAGTATAATTAAGATTCTTCATGAAAAATATTTCGAAGAGATTCTTTCTGGATTTTCCAATAAGGATATATACTTGCTAAAAATGAAAGAAGAGGTACTGAAATTAATAGAATGGGAATCCAAATCCAAGGGAATTCGAATCTCAAAGTCCAACCAAATGCATTTTTATTGATTACATAAAGAACAACTGGAATTAAGCTTAAGGCAGAGAAAATTCCAACGAGTGCACCCGAAAGGGTTAAACTCAAGGCACTGGCAAACATCGTTGAAAAAATCTGTCTACGAGTAGCACCGAGAATACTAAGCGTCCCGAAAAGTTTTAATTTGTCATATAAACCATGTAATACGGCAGCAAAGATAGAGATCGCTGAAATAAATAAGGCAGTCCACTTCAAAGATTCTAAAGTTCCGAATACCTTATCCAATCCTGAAAGATAGATATCTTTTAATCCTTCGGAATCAAAAATAACTAATTGGGAAAAGCCAGTGAGCTTAAATTTTAAATCTTTTTGAAATTTCAATCCATCAATATTTTTCTTTAGCTTTACTCTTATAGAATTAAACGATCCTATTCCAAAGTATCTTTCGTATTCATCTAGATCCATAATTATGGTTCCACGTTCGGAGAAAAAATGTTCTCTATCACCCATGATTTTAAAATCAATTGTGCCTGATAATTTAGTCGGTATAGAAAGAATATCTTCTTGTTTGAGATTTTCTAAGTAAGCAAGATTCGATGAAATGAAAACGGAATTTTCTTTCTTATCTTTTTTATCAAAGGGAAGGGCATGAATTGTATATACTTTTGTTCCAATTTCAAATTGAGAAATGATTACAAATGGATCTATACTCTCCACTTCATCCATATCTTTTAATAAGTTAATAACTTCTTTATTAACTCCTCCACTCAGTCCATTTTCTAAATGATAGGAATTGACAATAGAGTAGTCAAAAGGATTCTCTCTATCTACCCAGTCTAACAAAGATTTTTTGTAACTTGCTGTAAGAGTAGAAAGAGTAAGAACAAGGGATACTGATAGCATAAAAGTTCCCGATGCAAAGGTATTTCCTAAGGGTCTTTGCAAGATTTCTTCTACACCAATTTTAAATGTTGGGAAATTTCTCGGAGCGATAAGAGCTAAAAATCGAAAAAAAGGTGGAAATAGAAGAATTTGACCTAACAATAGCAGCCCAATTGCAAGAAATCCTGTAAATGTATTTTTCTCGAAACCAAAAGCCAGTGCATAACTGGGAATGATCAAGCTAAAGCCTATGATTAAGAACCAAGTATAGAGTTTGTCTGGTAACTTTTGGGAATTTCCCTCTCGTATCATTCCCATAGGAGAAGTTCGAGACGCTCGCAGAGATGGGATAATACCTGCAAACAAAGATCCTAAGCTTCCAATTAACAAACTCAATATAATTAAATTCCAGGGAAGTTGATTATAGGAAAGAACTTGTTTACTATTAGTAACTGTAGTTACAGAAATAGAAAATATTTCTGTAAAACCAATGCCTAGGTAGATTCCCAAAATAGTTCCTGGTATTCCTAGAACTAAGGCTTGAAGTAGGAAAAGTAAAAAAGTTATTAGAGAGCTTGCTCCAATACTTCTGAGGATAGCTAATTCTTTTCTTCTTTGGAAATAAAGACCGGAAAGATTTTGAGAAATCATAAACAAAGATATCAATACCGATATCATAGATACAACAAGCAAGTTCATACGAAAGGATTTCAAGGCTCCTTCCGCCCTCTGGAGAATATCTTCTCTGGATTCTAATTTTGTATTGGGAAATAAATCCAAAATCTCCTGTATACTTGTTTCTAATTGTTTTGATGGTGAATCACTATGTAGGTAAATATATGTTATGCGGTCTTCATTTTCAAGGTAGGCTTGCAGAATTTGTAAATCCAATAAGGCATACATGCCTCCTTCATTATCGAGTAAGCCAATCTCTGACTTATCAAATATTATTTTATTATTCTCAAATTCGAATTCAACTTTGTCATTTTCTTGCATTTTATCATACAAGGCTTTTGAAAATAAAATTGCAGAGTTATTGGAGGTCGAATTGGTTTCTGGGTTGGAATTGCTATCAGGATTAGGGAGTCCGTTTTCAAAAAGATTCAGCCCAAGGACTGGAATTCTTAGAGATTCTCCACTAGAGAAGAGTATGTTGGTATCTTTCTTTAGGTTAGGGGAAACTTTAGAAATCGATTCTAATTTTGGATCGTAAAATATTTTCCCGATAATTTCTTCTGGTAGATCAGTACGATTTCCTGAGATTCTATATTGAAATTCATCCCCATTGAATCCTAAAGAAAAATCTATCAATGATTTCTCTGCGCGAATACCGTTGTATCCTGTAGAAACGAATAGAGCAATCCCGAGAGAGATTCCTATTAGGATGAGTAGGTTACGAATCTTATGTTGTGATAGGTATAGAAAAAGAAAGTTAGAAAAAAGTTTAAGATTCATCCAGCATTTTTCCATCTTTTAAATGGATTTGAAGATCCCCTAACCTTCCTATTTCTGGATTATGTGTTACAATCCATAAGGTGAAACTTTTTTCTTTTCGTAGTTTTAAAAGTATCTCCATGATTTTATGACTTGTATCTGTATCTAGATTCCCAGTCGGCTCATCAGCCAAAAGAAGTTTTGGATTATGAACAATCGATCTTGCAATTGCAACTCTCTGTTGCTCTCCACCAGATAATTCAGTTGGTTTATGCTGCATTCTATCTTTAAGTCCAACCATTTCAAGTGACTCAGAAGCTCTTAAATGGGCTTGATTGGTTGAAATACCTGAAAGATATAAAGGAAGGCTAACATTCTCTAATGCAGAAAGGTAAGGTAGTAGATTAAAAAATTGGAATATAATTCCAACAGTGGATCTTCTATACTTATCTAAGTCTCTTTGGGACAGATTGTTCAGATTATAATCAAAAACTTCTACTAATCCATTATCTGGCTTATCTATAGAAGCAAGTATATTCAAAAGAGAAGATTTGCCTGAACCTGAGGGACCCATTAAGGTCACGAATTGTGAATTGGAAACTTCAAGATTAATATTCTTTAGAGCTGTTATTGAAGAATTTCCGATTCTATAATTTTTTTCTAAATTTTGGATTCGTATCATGGGAAAAAACCATTCTAGTTGACAACATAAATCCTAGCGAATTTAATGTAAACAGAATGGTAAGCAAAATTAAAAATAGATCCAAAGCATTAGCTCTTGTTCTATTATTTTCCATTGCTTTACCGATTTTGCCTAACTCTTCATTCGATTTTCCTTCCCAGTATTCAGAGAAAGTTGACATTAGTGAGATACTTACAGGATTTGAAGGCCAATCATTCAACGAAATTGAAGATTTGGAGAAGTTTGTGGAAGGGAATTCCAATTCTCATTTTCCAATCATTGTAATTCAATATTCCGAATATTCTAAACCTCGATCTATTTCTTTTTCTCATTCTATTCCAAACTACTTATCACAGCCACCTCCCTTTATTTCTTAAATTTTATTTTTCTCTAGAAATAAATTTAAGGAAGTTGAATTGTGATTGATATAAATTTTTATTTAGCATTGTGCAGCGTAGTAACTTTAGGTCTACTTCTTGCTCCAAAATCTGGTAAATACTCTAGATTATTAATCTTATTTCAATTCACACTCTTAGTATTTGCTTTTTTCTCGAAGAAAAATTTTCTAACTGTCATTAGTTTAGAGTCTTTGAGCTATATTTATTTCTTCTTATACCCTAAGGATCATAAAGATCAAGGAAGAAGTATTTCCTCGTTTATAGTGAGTGGAAGCATCTCTGCAATTTTCCTTTCTGTTTGGATTTTCTTACCCAGCCAATCGATTATTGGCACTTATTTTTTAGCTGTAGCTGTCTTTATTAAATCATCTCTTCTTCTCTTCCATTTTTGGATGCCTAGCGCCTATGAGAACGGAACTGCCGAAATCAATTCCTTCTCATCAGGCGTTATGGCAATTTTTCCTTTTTTTTTATTTTTAGAATTTGTATACCCGCTATGGAATGAACCAATATTTTATTTGATCCTTGCATCTATCGCAAGCACTGGGGTTTTTGTAGGTGGAGTAAGTAGTTATTTCCAATCCAAAGTATCTTTATTGTTGGCTTATAGTTCCATAGAGAAATTAAATTTTCTATGGTTGTGTATCGCACTCGCAGGAATTGCAAAAACTACAACAGACACGGGCTTTCACATTCTTGAAAAGCCTTTCTTAATCCTTTTTTATTTTGGACTGATTCAGCATTCTATCTCAAAGGTATTTCAATTTTCCCTTATGGGTAGAATCTGGAAATCTCCTTATTTGAATCAGTTGAATAATATACGTGGGATGGGAAGGCTCTTGGGAATTCCTACTGCATTAAGTATAATCGGAACCATGAGTTTTATGGCAATTCCTGGAACTTCAGGTTTTTTGGTTGAGAGCATGTATCTTCTATTAAGTTCTCAAGTTTTAGATATACAATCAGGAAGATCTATTGCCGTATTGCCTGTGCTAGTTTTAGTATTTACTGGGCTAGTAACAGGTGGTGTTTCCCATTTGAGATTATTTTACACTGTATTCTTATCCACTGTAAGAACAACAGAGTTAGAAATTAAACCTACAATTGAGAACAGCAAATACAATTTAGATCTCTATTGGCTTGCTACCATGATACTTCTGCCTTCGCTAACATTACCTTTCTTTTGGAATGAATATTTCCCTGGAACTACAGGTGTTTGGTTAAAGGATGCCGGAATTCTTTCTTTTGTAAGTTTAGGATTCGTAATTGTTGTCATGTTATTTTCACCAAAGAAAAAAATAAAGCAAGCCACATGGGATTGTGGTTCTAAGGCGGATATTACTAGAACATCTGTCACGGGTGAAACTTATTCCCTTCCGGTTCGCTCATCTCTAGGACGTTATTTGGTGAAATCGAATGGTGAATCTAGATTGGATTCAACAGTTTATAAATTCATTCATACACTTCTAAACCCTTATTGGTATAGAATTAAGCAAATGTTAGATGAGGAAGATTTGAGTAATTATCTAGCCATATCCAGTGGTGGGGTTCTTGTAATTTTACTTTTGTTCTTTATTAAGGACATACTGGGTTACTGAGATGAAAGAAATATTTCAACTAATTGGGTTTATACTACTACCACTCCTAGTTGGTGGAATCATTCGAAAGATACGGTCTAGAGCGCAAAATCGAAAGGGACCACCTCTATCCCAAGTCCTCAGAGATATCTATAGAAATTTACAAAAGGAGCCTGTGGTTTCTTTGCAACCTGGCTTTTTTATAGAATATGCTCCTATGATTGCAATCATGGGAAGTATCATTGCCTGGTCGATAGTTTCCTTTGAATGGACTTCCTTTGTCTTTATAGTTTTCTTTTTAGTTTTGGAACGTGTTGCAATCACTGGGTTTGCTTCCGAAAACGGAACATCTTTCGGTGGTATGGGTTCAGCTAGAGAAACTTTACTCTCGATTTCCACAGAGCCAACCTTGCTATTGATGATCTTGGTTGCACAATCTCATATTCAAATGGATGCTTCCATTACTTCCTTCTCTATGGGAGCCTTGTTCTTAGTCGCTTGTTTTTATGCAGTCTTGGTCGAGCTATCTAAACCACCTTTTGATGATCCTAGAACTCATTTGGAGTTAACAATGGTTCATGAGGCTATGCTCTTGGAAGCATCAGGTAGAAAATTTGCTATGTTTGAAATTTCCTACCAAATTAAATCAGCAACCATGTTGACTCTTCTAGTGAAGTTAGGATTGGAGCATACAAAATTTCATAAGAACGATTACTTAAGTCCATCATGGATTCCATTTTGGGTGATTCCTGCGGTTCTACTCTCAGCAGTCGGCTTAGGAATTTGGGAAGCGTTTTGTGCTAGGCGAAAATGGTCTTGGGTACCTGAGCTTATGGGATTGATATTCTTAGTAATATTATTTCTAGGGACATTGGTGAAATTACATGATATTTGATTTTGCATACTTACTATTGTTCTTGTCTGGATTGATGGTTCTTGTCGAAAATCGACTAACGAGACTTTTATCTTTGTTGTCTTTTCAGGGTTTTTTACTAATTCCAACTGTTCTAAAAGTTCATCCAATTACAGAAAGCCACACATGGATTTTAATCTCTATGGTAGTTCTATTCAAGGCTATGCTAACTCCCTATATATTATTTTGGACAGCCAGAAAGGCTTGGCTAGAAGAATCCACTACACCTAGGTTTGGATATTTAGCAACGGCCTTCTTTTTAGTCTTTGGAATCTTGATAGCTATCTTTTTAACGGAAAGAATTCAATCCTTTCCTTTGGACACCCATAGAATTGGTCTTATCTATGTTATACTAGTGATCTATGTAGGAATATTAGGTTTTATTGTGCAGAAGAACTGGATGGCATTGATTGCAGGCTTTGTAGTATTCGAGAATGGAATATTTGCTTTAACAATGGTCTTAGATAAAGGTCTTCCAATAGGTTTAGAATTTGGAACTTTTCTCGATGCTGTCTTGGTTATTGTTGCTGCTGTAGTCTTAAAACTCAATCCATTGAGTTTACAGGAGAAAGGATAATGGAATTCCTACCCTTATTAATTTCAGGTTTTATAAGTTATTTTTCAGTTATGATTATTTGGATATTTTTTCCAACACATAAATTACCTAGAAAGTGGATTTGGCTAACAGCAACCAGTTTATTTTTCCTTAGTCTAAGTCTATCATGGTATACTGAGAATTTTGCTGCCTCATGGGTTTTCATTGAAGCCTCAACCTTATTCGGAGCTCTGTTGATTTCTAGTTCGGGAACTGTTAAGTCTTCTAGAATAGCTTGGAAATTTCTTGTAATCAATTCCTACGGATTGGGTATATCATTTCTGGGACTCATTTTAGTTTCCTTCTCAGGTGGTTCAGATGGTTCCTTAAATATAAATGCATTAAAACAAGTTCAATTTTCTTCGGGGCCTATTGTAAACTTAGGTCTGACTTTGGCAATCTATGGCTATACAGCTAAGATGGGGCTTTGGCCCAACCATTTCTGGGTTGGAGATACTTATGGCGAAAGCCCAACTCAGGTTTCGTCCTTAATCGCATCTTTGATTCCTGTGACTGTAGCATTAGTTTTGCGTGAGTTAGTCGCCATAGATCGTATTTGGAATCCTTCTATTTTCTCAGCGAGATTGCTATTGCCAGTTTTAGGATCAGTAACATGCCTTCATTCGATTTGGAGTCTCTACCAGAGAAATGATATAAGAAGAATTGCTGCAAAAATTGCTCTATTCCACACAGGTGCCTTAGCCTGGATAGTATGGATGGAGATCCCATTTTCTATATTTCTTTATATTTTAGTAGGAACAGTCTTATTGAAAACATTAGTTTTTCTAACAATGGGTATACTACGAATTGAAGCAGGCAGTAAATACTTAGAGCAAATATTTCGATTACCTGAAATTAATGGAAGAGTGAAATTTTTCTACTTTGGAAGTTTATTTTTTGCTTTCGCATTCCCAATATCTCCAGCATTTCTAACAGATTTTCTAATTATAAAGTTATCTATTGAAAGTAAAATTTATATGAATTTAATCATTCCTTTCTTGAGTTTGATTTTCTTTTCACTTCTTATTTCTAAAGTTTACAATATTTGGGCAATTGAAGATTCAAGACAAATTAAATATTCTGAACAGAAGTTAATCGATGGTAGACTCGCAATAGTTGCAACCTTATTTCTTCTCATTATGGGATGGGGCATATATGGAATTATGAACCTAGACTTGGTATGGGGAATTTATGGAATCTAGAAGAGTCGTTACAGGATTATTTGAGAATTTAAAATTTTTCCATGATGGTAAGTCTATATTTGCTGAAATGAGTAATGCAGACTTTAGGCAAAATTTAAATGATTCTTCCATTCCCATTTCTCTACTTCGTTATAATTATGGTTTAACTTGGGATGAGGATTATTCTAGAATTGATGAAGAGAGATATCTATCTACCCATAGAATGGATCAGCTGAATTATCTTTATGATTCTAGTAAAGGGATAAGAGGATTTGATTATAGCAGATTAGAAGTTCCCCTAACGAATTTAGATTATTCTCATGCGGTAGGCCCAATCCATGCAGGTCTTATAGAGCCTGGGCATTTTCGATTCTCAGTCCGAGGGGAAGAAATGCGTCATCTGACTATTCGCTTAGGATTCCAGAGAAGGAATATATTAGATGCCTGTAAAAGTAAATCAGTTTTCGAAATAACGAATCTACTATCCTCAGCAACTATGGATAGTTCAGTAGCAAACAGCTTAGCAATAATACGTGCTATAGAATCAAAATTTCCAAGTCCAATCTCATCATCTGAAGAACTTTACCGATTGATCCTGCTCGAAACAGAAAGACTGGCTGTATATGTTGGTGATCTGGGGGGGATAGCAGGCGATGTAGGCTTTTACCCTTTATTAGGTGTCTGCTCAACAGAACGCGGCTTCCCTTTAGGCTGGATGGAGCTACTAACAGGTTCTAGGTTTGGTAGATTTGTCATTATGCCATTCCAATCTCGTTTCAATGGAAAGGCAAGTCTGGAAGATATCCAAGCTTATTTAAAAAGGTTCCATCCTTGGTTGAAAAATTTAAACAAACATATAGAAAGGGCAATCTCTTCTAGCACACTTAGAGAAAGAATGCAAAATGTGGGAACTGTTTCAGCTGAACAATCTTGGAAGTATGGTTTTAGCGGACATACTGCACGTTCCAGTCTTGCAAAAATTGATATACGACAGTCAGAACCATTATACGAAAAGTTGGATTCACAATTTTTTCAAAGTATAACAAGCCATAAATTAACTGGTGATTCCTGGTCTAGATTTCTGATTCGCTATTATGATATTCAGAAATCAGTGGCAATAATCCAAGCAGCATCTAAGGAAATAAATTGGTCAGAGCTCAAGAGAAGATGGAAGCCTTATCAATTAGAAAATTTGAATGCAAGTCATGAGCAAATAACTTATGGGGTTTCTGAAGCTTGGCGTGGTTCTCTTCTTGTTGCATTTAAATGGGGAGCCAATAATCGAATTGATAAAATTTACTACCGAGATCCTTCTGTTTTGAATTGGCTTTCTCTGGAGCTGGCCTCAAGAGGAATGTTAATTGGAGATTTTCCTTTGTTGAATAAGTCTTTCAATCATTCTTATGCGGGGGTTGATTTATGATAGGTTTTCTAAGAGAAATTATAAATATTTTCAAGCCTCATGTTACTGTAGATTTCCGAAAGCACAATGGAACCTCTTCCAAAGCAAGAGGTATTCCTGCTTATATAGGAGATGTCGATCAATGTGCTGAATGTAGGAAATGTAAAACCATTTGCCCGACTCATTGCATAGAAATTCAAACAAATGCTATTTCATTTGATTATGGTGCTTGCTTACAATGTTCTCTCTGTGTAGAAGTCTGTGAGAAAGAATTTATTTCTGAATCTGGATTTGTAGATGTTTATTCGGCAAGAAGGGAAGATCTCAAAATAGAATATAATTCAGAAGGAATATTCAATACAAAAGAATATGAAAGCCCAGCTATGGAGACTCTTCGACAGGAAACAATTTTTGAACTTGTTCATAAGAATGGATTTAATTTTCGTGAAATATGCGCTGGATCCAATACAGGTGTGGAATGGGAAATCGGTGCTTCTTATAATAATGTATTTGATATGGAAAGTATAGGTGTCCGAGTAGTCGCATCGCCCAAACATGCAGATATTTTGTTGGTCTCTGGACCAATTTCTGAGAATATGCATCATGGTATGAATGTTGCTTGGAATACAATGGCAGATCCAAAAGCCATAATTGCAATGGGAACAGAAGCGGTCTCGGGAGGATTGTGGAGGCATGGCGTTTTCCCAGAGACTCCCAAATTCTGGATTGCAGGAGATCCTCCTCGTCCTGATGTTATGGTAAGAGCCTTCCTTACATTTATGGGTAGGCGTGATTTTGATTTTAAAGTTAAGTGGCTTGAGTTTATCAAGAAAGGGAAATAGATTATGGAATTTCGGCGAATACAGAAAGATTGGAGGCAGTATGCTAAGACGGACGTTTTGTCCGGATTTGTTGTTTTTCTAATCGCATTACCTCTTTGTGTGGGAATCTCAGTTGCCAGTGGAGCTCCCCCAACAGCAGGTCTTCTTGCAGGGATAATCGGTGGTGTAATCGCTTCTATGTTTGGTGGTTCCTATGTTACAATTAATGGACCGGCCGCAGGACTTATTGTAATTATTATCGATTCGATTGATGGTTTAGGCCAGGGCGATGGTATGCTAGGTTTCAAGAGAACTCTAGCTGCTATGATTTTCGTTGGTGTATTTCAGTTCTTTACAGGTGTGTTTCGAAAAGGGTTCCTAGGGAAAATATTTCCATCATCAGTTGTACATGGAATGATGGCGTCTATCGGACTTATAATTATATCTAAGCAATTGTTTGTTCTTATCGGAGCCAATCCTATTTCAAAAGCTCCTTGGGAATTGTATCTAGAATTTCCTTCGCGCATCGTTGATTTGAATCCTGAGATTTTTCTTATAGGCTTGGTTGCTTTAGCCATTTTACTCTTCTTCCAATTTGTGAAACTCCCCTATTTAAGTAAAATTCCTGCTCCACTATTAGCTGTTATCGCAGGCATCATGCTAGTTGAATATTTTAATATCAATGTTTCATCTAAGTATAATTTATTTGGCAAGGAATATACAGCGGATTCTCATTATTTAGTTCAGATCCCGTCTTCTATGAAGGAAGCGATTATTTTTCCAGATTTTTCTATGGTTGGGACTCTAGTATTTTGGTTCCATACATTGATGATATTTTTTATTGCAAGCTTAGAATCCTTATTAAGTGCTTCTGCTGTTGACAAAATCGATCCTTTGAGACGATCCACGGATATGGACCAGGAGCTAATCGGCAAGGGACTTGCAAATGCACTCTTGGGTTTTATTGGTGGAATCCCCATCATAGCTGAGATTGTTAGATCTAAGGCAAATATTGAAAATGGAGCAAAGTCTGTGTGGTCCAACTTTTTCCATGGTTCATTTCTTTTATTGTTTCTTTTACTATTCCCAGAGCTCTTAAAGTTAATTCCTATGTCTTCTCTAGCTGCTATTTTGATTCTTATTGGATTTCGCTTAGCAGCTCCTAAAGAGTTTATACATCGTTATAAAACAGGCAAGGAGCAGCTCATAGTTTTCCTAACAACTATATTCTTTACTATCTTTATCGATCTTCTAGTGGGAATCCTTGCTGGAGTTACAGTCAAAATGATTATTCAAATGATATCAGGCGTTAAGTGGAGAGATTATTGGAAATTGAAAATAACAGGTGATGAGAAAAAAGGAATTTGGAAGATAAGCTCACCCATTTTGTTTTTGAATTCCTTTAAGATGTATGATAACGTTCAAAAATCTATTGATGCTGGAAATAAATTTATCGTCTTAGATGTTGCCGATGCGAATTACATCGACCATACTTCCATGGAAATAATCGATTCCATAAAGGAAGATGCTATGAAGGCTGGAGCTAAGATTAATTTTAAATGGGGAAATCTAAAAGCCATTTCTGAGGCAGAAACGGCTGTTAAACGAAATGTGACCTGATGACTAATTTAGGAGGATGAATCAATCCTCCTTAGCCTGCTTCCAGAGAGGGCCAACAGCAATTAGCAAAATAAATATATTGATAATTGCATTAGAAGCATTCCCCGATGCGATTGAACCAGCACTATCTAGAAAAAACCAAGAAAGAATTCCTATCAATACTGCTTTCCTTGTTTCTTCTGGTGCTTTATCATAAACCAAACTAGATAAAAACCAAATCATAACTCCCCAGCCAAAAAGAAATCCGCCTGTTAAAGCAGAGAGAAATCTTGTATCAGGATGAGAGTATGTTGATTTACCATCAATAGGCCAGCTCAGTAAATCTAAAGTCAACCTAGCAGGTTCTAATGTCTCCGCCATAGTTCCTAAGAAAAAAATAGGGCCAAATGAACCGACTATTATTGCAGTTATTTTTAGCCAAAATTTATGAAAGTCACTTCTCATATTTTAATTCCTACATCAATACTAATTGTTTTAACTTAATTAAAAATTGGAAACTTTCAATTTAAATAATTACTTCTATTCTAAAAACATTGGACAGAGGTGTACAAAAAATTTTGAGTCACAAAGGCAATTGTTGTGAAATTTTAGTCCAAAACTTATTTTTAAAAGTTTGAAGAAAGAATGTAATTTTATCTTAACATAGAAAATTAGCTTTTTAGAATTAGAATATATTCTGATTGACTATATTGATTTCTTTTAATACCTTAGGATAAGGCGTCCTTCACTAAGTTAAAACATCCTATAAGAGTTAGGTAAATTAATTATGTAATAAGCTTCCATTTTTCAGGTATAGTTCATTTTGCTGGAATAGTATAATTTAAAAAATGTAAACATTAGGAAAAATTTTATGAAAAATTTAAAACTTAGGAGATTAAAAAAATTTAATAGCCATATTCATTTTACATTTTTGATTCTTTTTTTATTTTCTTGCTTACCTTCTATAGATAGAAGTCCACTTGAAATTGCGAGACTATTACAGAGCTTAAATGTATTATCTACGGGAAATGTGCCTACTATAAGTTATTCTGAATCAACTTTTACTTTTAACCAAAATACTGCCATTACCACAATAACTCCATCGCTTGGAGGAAACGCACCTTCCAGTTGTTCATCTACTCCAACTCTTCCGCCAGGACTCGTAATTGATAATGAGAGTTGTGCGATCAGTGGAACTCCTATAGCATCTCAGGTTGCCACGGATCATACAATTACAGATACCAATGGATTTGGCAGTGGCACAGCTAATATCAATATTACAGTGAATGCGACGGCAAATACATGGATTTCTAGTACACCGGCTGATAATATCGGTTGGGCTTCAGTGACTTTTGGTAACGGGCTTTTTGTAGCTGTAGCGAACTCTGGTCTTAGTGACCGAGTGATGACAAGCCCAGACGGAATGACCTGGACGAGCCAAACACCGGCTGATAATATCGCGTGGGCTTCAGTAACTTTTGGTAACGGGCTTTTTGTAGCTGTAGCGAGCGGTGGGATAGGGAACAGAGTGATGACAAGCAGTGAATAAAAAATTGCCGACGGACTTAAGTCTCATTTACGAATTATGAGTTATTATTATAATTTAGGAAAGATGGGAGGTTGTGTTTTTCAGTTCTGCAAAATAATTAGATAGCCATTCGTAATTTAAGTTTTCAAAAATGATTTTAGAAAAGAAATTCTCAATTGCTAAATCAAACATTCCCGATGTTTGATTTTCATTTAGATCAAGGTTTAAATCTTTCATCCATATAGAGATAAAGGGAACTTGAATAATCTTATTTGATTTATCCAATGTCTTCTCGAAATTTTTTCTATATCGATGGAATCTTAATTGTCTATTGAAAAGTAAATCGATTTTATATTCGATTAGAATATGAATAAGTTCTGGATCAATATTTTTACATTCTAATTCTAGTTTAGCAATTAGTTCAGAACGTTCTAGATGGAACTTTAGCAGTGATTCTATGAAATGATCTAAGTCTACGAATAAATGGTAGAAGGAAGATTTACTTATTCCAACTACCTTAGAAAGTGATTGCACTTTGAGCTCTGACAAGCCTTTGATTGCAAAAAACTCATAGCCTTTTGCAATCCATTTTTCTCTAGATTCATTCATGGCAAATTGACCTATAGAGCTGCGACTATAGAATCTAACGAACCATATTTGCTAAATCAATACCAGGATAGTAATGTTTTAAAATCGCTCTGTAATTATAATTTTCTTCCGCCATGCCATGAGCTCCCCATTGACTCATCCCAACTCCATGCCCATTTCCAAGTCCTTTAATGAAATAGCCATCAGCTTCTTTTTTGATTCCAAATTTAAGGGATTTTAATTTTGTATTACCGATAATCTTTCGAAAGTCTGCACCCTTGATTTTTTTCGTGCCAGTCTCGCCAATGATTTCAACAAGCTCTACTCTTTGTGATAGATTTCTTCCTAAGACAAGTATGGATTCAATTTTACCGACTCCTTCCTTAGCTAACAATCTATCTGCATCTGAAAATCTTATCTTATCGGACCAAGAATAATTAGGAGCATACTGATCGTATTTAGATTCGATGTGATCAAGGTAAGGTAAATTTTTGCCACCCCAGACGTTCTCTGGTTTCTCCGTCATACCACCCGCATTAGAATGAAAGAAGGCATGAATGGGCTCATTCTTATATAGCATAAGAGTACCTTCAGTTTCTTCAACTGCTTTAGTTGTCCTCGGATTTTCTTTATCCACACCTCCATATACTTGGCTTGCTGTACTGACATCAACATCATAGTTTTGGTTAACTTTATTTAGCATTTCACGTATAACGTATGTTCGAGCGCAAATCGCCTGAGCCTTGAGTGCTTCTTCGGGCCATGAATAGGGGACTTCTGAAGGAACAACAGCAATCAGATATTTTTCAATAGGAACTAGATTTAGGACTATAGGACCTTGTTGTGTGGGTTCAATAGAAATCTCGCCTCTATATTTTTTGCCATTGTAAGTAAACATTCCACTTTCCGGAACAATACGAATTCTAGCTTTAAGGGAAAATGGATTCAATTGTAAAATATCGATATTTTTCTTAATCATCAGATCATTCACATCGAAAACTTGGAAAATTCCATTTGTTGTTACCTTTAACTCTGTATCTGGTTTACCTAAATAAACTCGAACAATCAATGATTCATTGATTGTTGCAGGAGGCTTCCAAGACTCGGTAACTAATCCGATACAACTGGAGAAAACAATAAAAACGAAAATAAATGGAAAATAAGTAAGTCGCCTCATACTTTCATTTTCGGGGGAATTTAAATATTTTTTTTAATTTTTATCTAAATAGGAAGAAATATCTTAGGGAATTATGGCTGATTTACTCGAAATTACTCGAAGTTTGAAGGAGAATAAATATATCGAAATTTCCTTTGTTTCCTTTGATTCACTTCACGAAGAGCAGATTCTTACGCTTGTCGGCCAGGCCTTAGCGGATCACGAGCTGGATTACTTAGAAAATGTCATAGCAACTGTTCTAAATGAAATGATCAACAATGCGAGTAAGGCAAATCTAAAGCGTGTCTATTTTAATAAATTTACAAAAGACATTCACAACAAAGAAGAGTATTTAAAGCTTATAGAATCTTTTAAAGATGATGCTGTAGTTAAAATCAAAGAATACCAACATCTTTTAGAAGAAGAAGGTATGAATATTTGCTTTCGAATAGAACTTTTGGAAGATGGAATACTTCTTTCTATTTCAAATAATGTAGAGATGACTGAGGAAGAGAAATCAAGATCACTTATCAGATTGGAAAATGCAAGTAAGTTAAAGAATATGTCCGAGGCTTTTGATCTATTTGCCTCCGATGAAGAAGGGGCTGGACTTGGAATTGTACTGAACATACAACTCATGAAGAACGCAGGTATTGAAAGCAATAATTTCACTCTCGATTCCAAAGATGGAGAAACCATTTCCAAAATTAAAATTCCTTATAAAATTAAGAAGCCAGAAAATTTAGAATCTATTTACAACCGAGTGATGAAGGAAATAACAGGGATCCCTGTTTTCTCAAATGATATCCAAACTATATTAACAAAGATTCAATCTGAAGATTTCAAAGAAGCGGAAATCATTGAAATCTTAGAGAATGATCCTGGGTTAGTCTCTGAAATTCTAAAGGAAGCAAATTCTATTTTAGGTAAGCAAAGGCAATTTGATACTCTAACATCAGCTATACAGGAGCTGGGTAAAGAAGGTCTTTACCAATCAATCAGTACCTGCTCAACACGAAAGATACTTCAATCAAGATATAATGATTTTCATAAGTTCTGGAGAATCTCCAAAAAATGTGCCTTCTATGCGAGAGAATTGGCAAGTATACTGAATTTTGCAGTCTCCTATGAAAGATTGTATCTAGCAGGTATCTTTCATAATTTAGGCAAATTAATTATTTTCTCTCTGCAACCTGAGCTCAACCAATCACTTACCAATACAACTCTAGAAGAAATAGAACTGGGAGTCTCTCATGCGCAAATAGGAGCCTTGGTTGCTGAGAAGTGGGGGTATTCTTTTAACTTAGTTTCACTAATTAAAAATTATCCAAGACCGATGACCAGTCCCGATGAATTAAAATTAGAAGCATCCATTCTGCATGTATCAGACTATATGATTCGTTCAGAAATGAAAAGAGACAAATTCGTTTATTTAGATATCAATGCCTTTGCTTTAATCGGTGTTAGAAATAGAACCGATTTAATTTCTATTCATACTAAATTAAAAAACAGATTCGATCAAACAAATTAAAATTTAAAATCTACAACCACCTTTTTCTTTTCTAGAATTACTAATGATTCTAAGTGGGGAGTGTGGGGGTAGGGATCTGTCATTAATACTCTCACAGGCGTATAGCTTTTTCCAATGCTTTTCATAATCTCATCATACTGACCTTTAGGATTGCAGGATACATAGGCTATATATTTTATATTGGAATTTTCTATCCAATCTAGCATGAAGCTTCCTGCGCCATTTCTAGGTGGATCCAATATCAGAAATGTTTTGCTAGGATCGAGGTTTCTGGATTCAAATGATTCAATGAATTTAGGAATGAATTTCTTTTGGAACAAATCTATACTTTCAAAACTAGATTCTTTATCTGCATAGAGTGAACTTACAATTTCAGTTGCTGTTGCAATTGATGCCTTGTTAACCTCATAGCCATATATTTTTTCGAAATATTTGCCAAATAAAATAGAGAAGAATCCTCCACCACAGAAAAGGTCAATTAGATTTTCAGGCTGCCATTCTTGAATCCATTTCTGAATCTCATGCAGTATAGGTTCAAATTGCCTTGGATTTGGTTGGAAGAAGGAATCGAAGGGAACCTGAAGAGTCTGGTCTAAGATTTTTTCTTCATAGCTAGAATTACCTTTCACAACCTTAAAGCTTCCAAATGCAGAAACCTCGGATGGTCTTGGGTTGTAGCAAAAGATGATATTCTTGGCAGTGCTATGCTCAAGCAGCCAGGCTTCTAATTCTTTCTCCCCATCACAGCCTTCTAATGCTTTGTCGATAGTAAAAATCACCATGGAATCTTCTGTGCTAAAGCTATAACGAATCGTAACGTATTTGAGAAAGCCTTCTTCTGATTTTCGATTCAATGGAATCTCTGGATGTGCAATGATGTAAGAACGAATTAAATTCCATTCCGTATCCGCCCACTTGGATTGGATCAAACAGGTTTCAACATCCACAAGCTTTCGAAAGTTTCCTGATTCTCGAAGTCCTGATTTCCCTGGAAAAATGGCAAAGTCCATTCGATTTCTATAGTGGTAGGGAGTGGATGCTGGTATAAGTTCTGGTTTAATCTCCCAATTATCTTTATAATTTTCTGCTAATAGATTTGTCTTGATGGAGAATTGTTCTTCATAAGGAATATGCTGGCCACTGCAGCCTCCGCAAATTCCAAAATACTGGCATTGAACCGATGAATGATCCGAGTGAATGACAACCTGATCGATTTTATTGTATCTTCTCTTCCCGCGCCCCAGATACCAGAAATGAACCTCATCGCCTTCTTTGAGACAACGAAAGGAATGCGTCCTACCTTGGACGGTAGTTCTACCTGTTAAGTCAGCGGCAACTTTATGAATGAATGCAATGTTGGGTGGATTTTCCATTTTCGTACTTTCCAAGATAGAAACTACCGATTTAAAGTCAAAACATGATCGAAATGGAAAATGTAGGGAAGCAATTTAAATCTCGAGAGAGAAATCCAGGAATGCTCTCTTCCGTTCATTCACTCTTTTTCCCTAAATACAAAATCCACAAGGCAGTAGATGCAGTAAGTTTTAAAATTCGGGAAGGGGAACTGGTTGGATACATAGGACAAAACGGCGCAGGGAAATCCACAACCATCAAATTACTAACGGGAATTCTTACTCCCGATTCTGGAAAAATTCGCGTAGGCGGATTGGATCCATCAAAGGAACGCAAGAAAAATGCCTACCAAATAGGAGCTGTCTTTGGTCAAAGAACTCAGTTATGGTGGGATCTTCCTGTGATTGAATCCTTTTTATTGATTCGTTCGATTTATAAAATCTCGGACAGAATGTACAAAGAAAACTTGGATCATTTTATAGAGATTTTGGATATGAAAGACATTTTGAAGACACCCGCCCGCAAATTGTCTTTAGGACAAAGGATGAAAGCTGATCTTGCAGCAAGTCTACTTCATAATCCCAAAGTTTTATTCTTGGATGAACCAACGATTGGTTTGGATATTTTAGTAAAAGAAAAAGTTCGTGAGTTCATTAAGTTTATCAATGAGAAAAACAAGGTAACCATATTACTCACTACCCATGATGTAGGAGATTTGGAAGCTCTGGCTTCTCGCATATTACTTCTCGATTCAGGTAAAATCCAATTCGATGGAGAGATAGATTCCTTTCACTCTATACTAGAGGAAGGCCATAATTTGAATGAGGATGAAAAGAAAGATCTATCTACTGTTATCAAAGCACTCTATAGGCAAAATGCCCAAGTCCAATTGAACTCATGAATGTCTACTTTCGGTTCACTTCTATGTCCTTTCAGAAAGCTCTTGCCTATCGCTTGGAGTATTTTGTAAGCTTGACAACTTCTTTTTTATATATCTTTATATTTACTTCAGTCTGGGCAACTGTCTCTGCAGAGTCACCCGACAATCTGGGAACCTGGACAGGAACAACTCTTGTAAGTTATGCGATACTTACTACCATAGTCAAAGTATGTATGAGTCGAAACGATCAGATGATTCCCAACAAAATTAGAAATGGTGATATCATCTTCGATTTTTTAAAACCGTATTCCTATCCTCTTGCCTATGCCTTTGATAGTTTGGGAGGTTCCATTTTCCAGGCATTCGCAAAAGCTATTCCACTCTTAATTATTTCTATTCTCATTTATGGAATTAGTTTAGTTGAATATTTACCGAATGTATTCTTGTTCTTAGCCTTCTATAGCCTTGGATACATTTTGTATCTTATGGTTGGATATGTGCTTGGCTCCATGGCATTTTTTTTTACTGATGTGTTTGGATTTTATCTTCTCTATTATGCCTGCACTACTTTGTTCTCTGGTGCAATTATACCAGTTGACCTCTTCCCTGATTTATTAAAGACTATTACAGTTTATACTCCCTTTCCATATTTCTTCTACTATCCTACGTCTATACTCATGGGTCGTGGGGATCTCCCTACAACACATTACCTTTTGTTAACTTATATTTCCCAGATTGCTTTCTGGTTAATTATTTGCAGAATTGTTTATCTCCAAGGCCGAAAGAAACTAGAAATTTTGGGAGGCTAAGTAAAATATAATTGACAAAAAATATAAATAAATTAGAATACCTCCTCATAATAACATATAAATTAGTGAGGAAATAAATTTATGACTCTTAAAAAAAAATGGAAATTTAACTTTCCTAAATACGGAGTTATTATTGTAAGTTTCTTATTTCTCATCCAATGGGAAGTGGGAGATAAAGTCGATGTGCAAGTTATGAGTGACTGGTATCGTCCAGGAGTAATTAAAAGCATAGATGCTTCAGATGAGATTTGTGTTGAATATTTGGATTTTGTAGATCCTAAAGAGCATTGTAATTTAGAAGAGTCAAAGCTATTCAAATACCAGCAATACTCTGAGCCAGTCGAAAATATATTTTCGATTCCAGAGATTGGAGTGAAACAGAAGAATGATCCCATCGACGTAAAACTTGGAAAAATGTGGCTAAAAGCAAAAATTTCCAATATTATCGGTGAGGGAAAAGAGAGAACAATATATTATACTGTGGATGATTGGGATGGATTTGAATCTTACGGAGAATTGAAAGATATTGCAAAATATGGTAAATTTACGAAAAATAAAAAAAATCCTCCCCAACCCCAAGGTTATGGGCCTCAAAAGATTTCAGGAGATCCTGCTGTATGTGGAAAATTTAAAACAAGACAGGCTTGCCAAACACAACTAAAATCTTCCTGTTCTTGGGAACAAAAAAAAGGGATCTGCCAGGCATTATAGAACTAATTTATTCATATAAAGAATAAGTTTTTTTGAATCGTAGATTGAAAAATCTGGAGAATAAATCTCTAAAAGACTTGCCTAGAGGGAAGTCTGGAAAACAATGGAGTTCTGGTGGTTTTAGAGAGGGGGAAATACCCGTTCC
>Ga0100402_1000653_pt1 | contig 40891 bp, 26 predicted proteins | sample CryGeyme20150102_FD_80419 | JGI IMG/M metagenome (GOLD analysis project Ga0100402, IMG submission 80419) | Groundwater microbial communities from Crystal Geyser aquifers in Utah, USA - Crystal Geyser metaG 2015-0102 | ecosystem: Environmental > Aquatic > Deep subsurface > Groundwater | place... | reverse complement strand
TTACTCTATTAGGTCGTGTGCCTGTGCCTGCTTCCTATACACACACACCACTAGTCTCCTACTCTAGTCATAATATCTAATATTTATTCTAATATCTAATAGTCTCCACACTAGCTTTTTACGATCGTCACTGTTCCGGGTACTGTTTTATGCGTAAGGTAGTACGATGGTATTGACGTAAAACAATCCGACTACCATTACTAGCTAGTAGAGTAGCTAGTAAACACTAATAGCACTATTCCAAAACGTTTCCTCTCAATTGCATTAATTAGACCTTGCGAGAATCCCACCATGAAATCGCAGACAATAGGTGGAACGATTGGATCTTACTCACCGACCAACGAAGATGTTTCGGAGCATTACGATCCCGAAAAGCATGCAACAACAACCAACGATCGTACCGATTCCGAGGTCGAGCAGATTGCTGAGCGCATCGAGACTCGTCGGGCTCAACGGGTGAGAGTAACCTTCAACTCTCGAATCCGGTTTCTGAAAGATTGTCGCAGAATCGCCATTGCTCAGGGCTATGAAGAGCCCAAAATTTCCCTGCAAGACGTCAAGGACTACCGCGATCGTGTTATTCGCGACGAACTAAAGGCCGGTAAAGGAATCAACAACAATCATTTCTTTCACCATGTGGTGGGGCTTAAGAGCGATGTACAGTGTCTCGTTAAGATCCTCGAGCGAGCCGTGGAAGTGTTCGAAAATCCAACCGTTCCCTTGGGTGGTTGGCTGTACTACAAGGACTTTTCCTTCGATCATACACAGGTGGTATCGAGGTATCCATTTGTGAGACATCCGCTCGGCATTCCCTTGGCCGTTGTCTTTTTGTTTTACCTCTTTACTCCCATTCTCTTTTGCGTCATTATGCCGTCCTCCAATATTTGCAAACCGTCCAGAGGAGCCTTGGGTTGGGTGGACGCCCTCTATTTTGCATCTACCACGGTACGTACGCATTGAATTTTTTATGACGCGACCATAAAATGTACTCTTTGTCACTTATTTTCCTCTCATCACCTTGAAATTGTCCGTTTTTGAATCTCATGTACAGCTGAGTACTGTTGGATATGGAGACTTGACAGTAGATCAGGATCCCAAATATGCTTCCTTTGTTGGATCCATGTACATGCTGGTGGCCATGGTTGTGGCTGTTGTGGCATTTAGTGCAGTAGCATCGACCGCTTTTTCTCCACTGGAAAAACCATTCGTCAGAGCATTTGCCTTTTTTAATCCCAAGGACGAAAAGGATTGGTTCTTGTACGAGCGTATTCGACGACTCAAGATTATCAAAATTACAGAGCTGGCAGCGAACATCTTTTCCTTCATCGTCTTGGGTGTGCTTGGCTCTCAACTTGTCTGTTACTATAAAGGGAACGAAGAAGACGGAACTAATTGGACTTGGATGACATCCTTCTACTGGGCAGTTCAGACAACGACAACTATTGGTTATGGGGATCTCGATCAACCCGAGAGCTTGCGCTATTTCAAAATATTTTACCTCCTCATCTCGACCGCCTTGACAGGTAGTTCTCTGGGAAAGCTTGGTTCTTTGAAACAAGAGTTGGCCGACATTCGAAAAGAGCACGCCTGGAACAGACGTCCTGTCACACGGCGAATGGTGGACGAGATGCAGGCCTATGTTCACGACGACAAGGTCGACCAGTACGAATTCCTAGTGGCTTCGTTGATTATGCTCGGAAAACTTTCCTCGGACGACATTCAACCAATCATGGAGAAATTCCGTCAACATGCCGGAGACAAGGGTTATATTGCCGTCGAAGATATGGTAGAAGACGAAATGATTGGCAGTGATGACACTCAGGTCAAAGAAGAGATTGAGGAGGATGTAATTGATGTGGAAGAGTAAACACCATTTAGTCATTTTGCCGCGCCTGCTTACTAATTACTTAATAATTCAAATCGCCTGTGACCATCTGAAACTACTTTGATTTTGGCGATCATGTCAGAGAAAATTCTCGAATGGTCGGAAAAATATGGGACTACAACGTCTTGGCTAGCACTGGGCCTGAACGAAGACACGTCTTGTATTTTTATTCGTGGATTTAGAAAATAATGATATGTTATCGTCTCCTAACGTTGAGTTGTTTGTCGCAAGGTTTTTCAAAAAATAATTTAAGTATATCAAGATTATAGCATCCGTCCAAAGCAGATGGACCATGCCTCATGATTTCTTTATTGTTGGTTCAGGCTCGCTCAGGGAATGCAATTCAGAGACATTCGTTTTCTTGACCTCTTGTTGGACACTGTAGATTTGCTGAAGAAAGTCTTGATATCGGGCGTCGAACTCAGCTTGAATTTCTGCAGCAGTGTACCCCATGCGGGCCCATTGACGGACTTGCCGAAACAGATCGTCGTGAATGGAAGAGGAGCATACGATTTGTAGGCCACCTGTGGTAACACCTGTTCTGTCAACCTTTTCACTATCCTCACTTTCTTCATCGTCGTTACCATTGTCATCTTTGTTCAAGAAATTTTTATCAGCTCGGCTCCAGAGATGGCTGTTTCCCTCTTCTCGGACGTACTGAGTCTCGCGTTTTAGTGTCCGCTCGAGAGCCTGAACGCCGTCATGTCGATCAATGAGCGCGCAACAGTTCCTTGCATCGACTTCACCTGCCATGACCAATGCCTCAACAGCATTGACAGTCTCGGCAGTAGTTCGCATGTGAATCAACGTTGGTAACTGCTTGGAACTCGTCATTATGTTAAGCAACTCCTCTTTTCGTTTGGCGTCGTCTTTTTCTTGGCTTTGGTAGTCGGCCTCAATCGTGGCATCTACTTCCTCGAGAAAAGTTGCATTCTCGTCCCACCATTGATCGACGAATTCTTTATCTCGGAGCAACGTATGCAAGAAGGAATGACTCTCGTGTTTGTGTTTGCCAGATGCTTTTCCATTTTCTCTATCTTTTAATTCCTTTTGGATGATTCGAACGTCCAGTGGGTCGTAGATTTCGTACCCGTACCATTTCAGTACCTTTTGAAGGTTTAAAAAGTAATCTCGAGACGATGTTTGAAAAAAGATTTTCCGATCACGAAAAGCGACTGAATGACACCAGTCCAAAATCTTTTTCAGGACGGGTGCTCGTGAGTCTATCAGAACGTCAACTTCTTTGGCATACTGTACCCGATGGCGCATCGTAAAGGAGTGCCCACCACCAGTGGTTTGTGTTTCCATGGAATTTCCGAGATAGACCCGCAGTGTCCGAAAGTCCTTATTGGGGATCAGTCCCTGTGTCACAATGTACCGGTCGAGTATTCTACGAAACCCCTGCGCGGCATCATCAATATTCAAATCCATGGCATCGTCAATGGTCAATGCCAAAGGATCATTTCCATTGGTCGCATCGGCTTCGAGGACCAGAATTCGATCCTTTTCATTCCGTCCCTGGAGGAAGCATCGATCATCTGTGGTCATACCCTCCCAGGCATCAGAAGCTCCGTACATGTCCGGCAAGACACGCCAATAAACGGGTCGTTTGGTCGTTTGTACTTTAGGGAATGTTTCTGTACAAGATACTGGACCATGTCAGGGTCTTCCAAAACTGGGAACAGGTGGGTTCCCATTTTTTGGAGCGAAACTTCTGAAACGTGACTTCGAACCCCACACAGTCGAACCACCAATCCCGCGTCATCCAAAAATAAAGGGGGTTCCCGTCCCTGTTTGACTTGTTCCTTGTACTGATCAAAACTATCCATGGTAATAGTAGCAGCACGAAGCAGTTGTCCAATCATCATCAAACCGGCCCAAAAATGTCGACTCGATGTAAGCAATTGAGTTTTCAATAGTAAGCTGGCCGATTCTGGCGCGCTGCCACTCAAATCTTTCAACAGTGTGGCAGGATCCAATTGCAATGCCTTGGCGACGAGATGCGGATCTTGACTGGCCCATACAACAGAAGGAAATAGTTGTTCGAGCGAATACCGACCAACGAATTGAAGAGAATTCCAACTGGTGACGCCATCTTGACACATGATGGCACCTTCGACGGCTCCTACGGACAACGTCATGCATGCTGCTGCTGCTAATAAGTGCAAAGTCGGTGGTTCAACGACACGAACAAAGGCATTTTTGGTTATGCGCATGAACGATTGATGACGTATTTGTCGATGCATCGATGTTTGACTTCGTTTCTTATCGAAGGGAAATTCATCACTTATGTTCAACAGCGCAGGAAGACGTTTGGTACAGGGTTTTGCAACGGCATCAATTACGTCATCATCATCGTCGTCACTGTCTTTTTGTTTCTCTGCTGATACTGATGGTTTTGGTGGTGTTGGTGGTGAAGGCGTTGCTTGTGGCGGTGTTGGTGGTAATAAGGAAGAAAAATGGCGTTGGTAACATTTGCACGTCTGGTGGTCCCGTTGTGGCCACTTCACCAACAAGGACAGTACCCGTCTTTGGTTGGAAAGCATTTCTAGAGGTGATGTCTTAGATGGTCTGCACTTTTAAACTGTGAGGTAGTGGTAAACTACATTACATCATGCCCTTGATTATGATAATGTTGCGGTTGGATATGGATAGATTTTGATGTTTGATGAACTTGATAATACATATGTTGAAAAATTCGGGTTTGGCCGATCGCACCGTTGATCCTTGATGATGCTGCGTCTTGTTCTTTTTATCATCATCACAGGACGAGACTCTACAACTACCAAACGTGTTAGCTAGTAGTGGTAGTAGTAGACTATTATTAGTCCACTCGCAAACGTAACAACGATATAAGAAATGGCGCTCTACTTCGTCATTCCTCATCAGTACTAGGTCTAGTAGTAGGCTGATCGACAGGGGGGGTCCAGATATTTGCGATGTGTTCCTCATCGCTCCTGTGAAAAATGTGTATCCTTCCCTGGTATTCATGACCTAAAATCAAGTTAGGCAATTCTCAGCGAAATCCAGCTCAAAGTAGTACCAGTGGGCCCAGTAATAAGTACTACGAGAAGTAGTAGTAATTCTGTTGACTCGTTGCTTTGAAGAGTGCGATCGTTGTACTGTAGGACCACAGTGTTAACCATTCTGCTGGTGATAATTAGGACGCCGTTTAAAAATCCAGTCATGTACTACTAGTACCAGGTACCTAGTGATAGGCTCTAGTAGTACCAGGTAGTAAGCAAATGCTGAAGCCTGTCAAGCAAATCCTCTTTTAGGAGCAATAAAAACGCAATTCACAGGCTTACGGTATAAATACTTTGCAATTCTAACTTCTACGGTACTGGTAGCATAGTAGTGGTAGAGTACTTAGTAGTAGTACCTGGTAGTAAATAGTATTACCGAATCAAAGCAAAGAAGCTAGCTATTACTACTACTAGTAGTAGTATTCGCATCGCCACGTATTATTAGTATTAAATTGACTACGACGAGTATTATATACAACAAAAACACACCCGCCTGTTTATGCAGATCATGAGAGGACATCAACTAAATCTAAATGCACGGAGCATGGGGACGTCCTGGCGACACCTACTACCAGCGTTAGTAGTAGTACTTCTGCTACTGGGAGGAGGAGTCCAAGCAGCTGTTCCCTGTACGGTAGACAGTGATTGTCATGAACTTCAGGGACCCGAATCTGCCTGTAATGTCACAGGTCCAGGAGGAGGCAAAGTGTGTAGCAATCCCTTCCTGAGCGGTTGCTTGTATCAGCGATTGCCCGGATGGGATCAAAAGCGCGTGTGCAACAGCGAGGATTCTCCCGAAACGATCAAAGGTGGATTTTGCGAACCACCACAGTTCGATTACATGGAAGTCCGTATGACCAGTGGTAACTGGGAATCCATCACTTTCAATGCCTGGGTCCTTCAAATCGTACTGTCGGAACTGTTGGGAGTGCCGACGACATTGGAACCCGGACAGCCCTCCACGCGGATCAACTTTTACGACGAATGGGCCAGTGTCGAATACGGTGTCATTAATAATACTGCAGGTTTTGCCAATGCTCGCAAGTACACGGACTGTCGAAGGGCCAATCGAGATCCACAGAGGTACGAACCCTGCATGAATCTCATTCCGGAATTTTGGAGCGCTACGGGACCCTGGGCGAAGGAAAGTGTCAGCGACGGATCCATGGAATCGCCGCAAGCCTTGGGAGTTTTGGCGCAAGAGACGCTGTAAGTGTCATTCCTTATGTTGTATAAGTAGTTGTTATTGTTGTGTTTTTAGTAGTCGCCGTAGTGATCCACCCTCTCAACGAACAACTTGGTTGTCTCTTCCGCAAACTTCAATGTTGTATGATAGGTTCATTCCCAAATTTACGGCACAGCGAGACAGTACCTTGATATCCTACATTGGAATGCAAGGAGAAGAAAATCGACAAAAACTGGCTGACGCTTTCTTGCGCCCTACTCTCTGGAATGACTACTGTCAACAAGTATCCAACACCAGTTGTGCGGAACCGGACGAGTACGCCATGAGAGCACCCAAGGACACGGAAGAAGGAGATGCGTACTACAGCAAGGGCTTGTACACGGGATATTTTCGCAAAACGCAGGCCAATATCGGCAATGCTACGCATCCACCGGTGGGTCACTTGATTGATTATCCTTGCGATTGGACGAGCTACGCCGAACAACAGCTTTATCATTTGAACATTGCTTTATCCGGAGACGTGCACGGAAAAGATAAACGAGGCTACGGTGACATGTATCTACCCCAAATTTTGGAAGCCGCAAACGCCACTAAATCCAATATTATGATCATGTGGGCCTTGCCAGATCCCTTCTACCAACGTTGGATTGGGACGGATATGGAATTGCATGCCGTCGTGTTTCCGCCCGTTACCATGGAATGCCTTAAGTACAAGCGCTCTTGGGAAGATTTATGTTCGGCGGATTGGGCGCTGCGTGTTGGAGATCCACGTGGTGCTTGCGAGGAACCTCCTAATTCGTTGCACAAAGCAATGTCAACCAGTCTGACAAAAGATTTCAACGATCCGTCCAAAACTTTGGCCGAACGAAGCCCAGCGGTTGACACCATTAAACAATACACAGTGAGTGCTCCCATTTATGGGTCCTGGTTCGATCTTCTGATTGAAAGAAATGCTTTGGAAATCCAACGAACGACTCTCATGCGAGATGCTACCTGCCAGTGGGTAGTGGACAACTTTGATCTGGTGAAGCAGTGGGTGCCATTTTCTTACCCACGCACGATCAAGGAAGCAAAAGCGAATGATGTGCTAGAAATTTTTTCCATTGCGCTTAGTGGACTGGCAATATTATGTGTTGTATTGGCTTCTTTGTTGGTCTATTCCTCGAGGCATCGTCGAGTCATGGTCTTTGCGCAAGTTGAATTTTTGTTGCTCTTGTTGATAGGTCTTTTGTGCATGTCGTTCGGGTCTCTAGCAGCCGCCATGCATCCCACGACTGCGTCATGCATATCAGCAATTTGGCTCGTCAATGTCGGATATACTATCGAGCTGGCGCCTTTGCTTACAAAAGTTTCAGCTATCAATCGGCTCATGACAGCCTCGGACCGCATGCAAAAGATCACGATTGCAAGAAGCAGACTTTACGGGTCCGCTCTGATCATAACGCTTTTCGTTGTTATTTTTCTGATCGTCTGGACAGCTTTGGATGCTCCGGAAGAGGAAGGCGAATTATCGCTGTCGACAAGCATGACAGAGAAAAATGAAACCATCGTATACCGGACTTACTACTGTACCTCAAAGTCAGATGCCTGGCAGTACGCAGCCTTTGGCTGGACGTTCCTTTTGCTATTCATTACCTCAATACTGGCTTTTGAGATGCGAAATGTGAGACAAGAATTCAACGAGTCACAGACTTTAGTCATGATGACATATTCTCATTTTGTATTTTCAGTTTTGAGGCTGGCTGTCCATTTCATCCACGATTTGTCAGAATCAGATAAAGCAAATTATGCCAGTATTCTCTTGAGTGTTGATGCAATGGCTGCACTTACTATTTACTTTCTCCCCAAGTTCATTGCATTGCGAAGTCCAGATGCGCGTGAACCTTCCTTTCGTGGTATCAGTGGATCATCCGACCAGTCCAATACTTTTCTAACAAGAAGAGAGAGCGGTCCAAACGTTGCCAGTGCGGCTCTCCGTGAAAACTCTTTGGACGTGCCATTTTCAAATGATAACGAAACAGTTTTAGAAAACGGCGCGAAGGAATCTCTGGTTCTTGGACAAAAGCCCGAAAAATATGGTAGAAAGAACTGCGGCAGTGTTGAGTATTGATGCATGCACTTCACCACTTGTAAGGGGCATCTATTCAGGGAAAACCCACTTCGATGGGATGTAAAATCAGATGCATATTTTTTCTTCGACGCCCGAGAGAGTCTTCTAATTCTTGTTCATAAGCACAGGTGTCGCAATAGCTAATTGTAGTGTCCTCCGAGACGAGCCAACTGGCCCACCCAAAATGCGACCGAGCTGTAGAAGTTATCGTCACTTTCTTAGTTAGTTTGGGATTGGCTCGATATTCAAGTTACAGACATATCAGACCAAGTACGCAGCACGCAGCCGACCAGTTTTCGTTCCGTCCAATTCCCTACTCCAACACTCTTGGGGCTCCATCAATCTATGTCAGTGTTGCGTTACTACGAATCCAGTGACGGTGTGTGTAGCAGTGCTTCAGAAATAACAGCATCCAGCATTAATGAGGGTTCTTGTCGGTCGCAGCATAATGCTGCCCCGCCACTCTTCCCTATTAGATATTTGGTTGTTTCCAATCGCAGACATCGTACAAGCTTCTGCAATAGATGGCGACATTACCGAGCTCATTATTTCAAATTGCTCAATTGAACAGTGGCAGGGCGCAAACCAGAAAAAGGTATACCTCGTCATTACAATCGCTTGATTCTATTGTTCTTTCGTTTTTTGTTTCTATTATTTAAAAATAATGACAAGTCGAGTCTATTGCCAATAATATACCAATTTTTAGTTTGTATAATACTAACTTCAAACTTCAAACATACAATCAATACAGCACTGCTATTCGTCTGCTCAGCAAAGTTAACCATGATCTGGCCCTGACCGTATTACGGTGGGGTTCTTTTTGTCCTTATTCTTTGCATTTCTTCTTACCTATCACCACCAAGAAGTATACAGTGGCGACCATGTCTAAAGTCTTGGGTGTTCTTTTTTGTCAATTTTGGAATTTTTTCTGCCAGAGTCATGAGTTTGACCTTTCATCTCTTTTCATGGTCAGCCTTTGTTGTAGTTTGATCTCTACGAAAAAGAATTGTATTGATTACTACCTACAGGAGGAGCTAGTATATGATTTACATTCTTGCCTTTTCATATTTTCATTGATCCTCTACCATTACAAGAAATCAGAGGGGGGCCTGCTTACATTGTTCTTTTGTCAGATGGGATACCTGGTTCTTGGCCTGAAAGGAATAGTATGCTATTGGAGCGGTCCTATTTTGGAAAATGAAGCCCTTTAGGGAATTCTGAAAATGAAGCCCCCTTCAGGGAATTCTCTTGGCTCTACTACCAGGTAGTACCTTTGTAGGAGTCTTTCGTTTCTTTTCCCACTTTCCCCTCAAGAATTATTGTCGGCGTTTTCTCCGTGCACATGTACTTTGTCATAGGGTTGGAGCTACCAGCAAGCGAGACATCCAAGAATTATTGTAGGCATACTGTAGACTACTAGGGAACAGGTTGACAGAACTAGTAGCCACATTTAGAGTCTACCTGGAAGAACAGGTAGTAGAGAGCAATAATTAAAATGCTCCTAATTTTTTTTCATAATGCTCCTAAAGTGCTCCTAATTAGGAGCATGGTTGTGACAAAGAGCAAACGCTCCTAATTGAAAAACAAACGCTCCTAATTAAAAATCAAATGCTCCGAATTATGCTGCTTAATATCTAGCAAAACAAGAACAAAACGCTCCTTATTGAAAATGAAATGCTCCTAATCAAGAATGAAATGCTCCAAAAATCTCCTACTGTAATTGAAATGCTCCTAAAACGCTCCTAAATATTTTTTTAAATGCTCCTAATTGAAAATCTTGAGTATCCTGAAAAATAGTATACTTGTTGTTCATATTACTGTCTCTTCCTGGAGTAGCTTGCTGCGTAATCAGTACTTGTAGATCTAGTAAGAAGACAAGTCACATCCATCACCATGCTTTATTAATACTACTAAATAGGACTCTACTACGAATACTATTAATAGTGGAGAACAAATAATTGTAATAACAAAGTATCTTCATTAGGGCATGGCAGCTGTAAGCAAGCGAAGCGCCGCACGCTAAATTCATTGATGTTCACGAGAACGGTGCTGCAATGGCTCGAGGGAAACTGCCGCTCAGAATATTATTAAGGCGCATTGGGAGTTGTGCTGTGATGTTGATTGTTTTTGCATGTCCAACATTCCTTATTGGGGAAATTTTCGCTTTTAAACTGCCCACTGCTAGCAGAAAGCCAGATATAACCGGTATATGTCGATTTCCCTTCACTGTATACTTCACCGTTGGTATTGCTGGACGACGAACACCTGGACTGCAATGGCAACAACAAACCTTAAGGTCTAACGAAGAAGATGCTTACAATAACAATGAAGATACTGTTCCGAGAGAGATAGCAGGACCCTTGCAATTTCTCTTTGAAAGTTTGGTACAGCAAGCGACGGGTGATGAATCGTACCATTTTGGAGACTTGAGCAAAAAAACGTTGTCGAGTCTGACGGGAAAGAATGTGACAAGGGAGGGATACCAGTTTGGTGACATATCGAAACATGTTGCCACTCAAGCAGGTCAAAGACTGACACATAATGAAGGGTATCAATTCGGTGATCTGACCGAGGCTGGCTTGAAACAGCTAGAACAAAGCTTGGCGGATTGGAAATTTAAGAATTTATCGGATCTGCCGAATAGTATTTTTCAACGAACCTTTGAAGGTATGTCGCCGGAGCAACGACGAGAGGTCATTATTGCATTCGTCCGATTGGCAGCTATTGGAGTTCTCGCCTGGGGTGTTATGGCGAATTTATGTGCGATTGGTGTGCTGTCCATCGCCTGGATGAAAACAATTTTGCAGTTTGGTGGTCAATTAGCACCTACTACCAGTGCAGTTGGTGCCATACCAATTTCTCTCCCTCTGCTACCTGTGGGTCCCAAAGTGAATTCTGTTGTATGGAACGCGGTGCTTACCAAATACACGTCCCTGCGACTCTTTATGGATCCCTTCTTGTTGGTCGTCAAAGCAGGCGGGACTCTCTATTTGTTCCTCCCGTACATACAATTTATCGACAAGACGGAAAAGAGGATTCCATTGGAATGGCGGAAGCGGGCTCCTTTGATTACCCGTGCCGCTGCACTTGCGCTGGCATTTGCAGTGAATAATTTGGTATTGTCGGGAATTCTGGGCGGGATTGCCTGTGTCGGTCTGGGTGGCTTTGTTGGCAAGCTACTGTTAGCACACTGATTGTATTATGGTGTTGGAGGTTGGAAGGAAGGCAAGAGAAATATGTGTATGGAGATACAATAACATTATTGATGATCTTGTACATATCAGCTTTCTACTTCCATTTGCTACTGGTCTAGTCTAGTCTACTAGAATACGATAATTAATTGGTCGGAATTTAGCGCTAAATAGAGAATTACTCTTAACCTTACGAGGGAATCAGCTAGGACGATCCATTGGATTTTCGAAAGTGCCAGTTTTACTCAAAAAGATTTGTAGACGATGACTCCACTTGGCTCTCAGGCACACTAGCTAGTGCACCAAACCAATCGATCATCACTCTTCCAGTTAAACAACAGTATTGGCGAACAGTGCATTATAGTTATTACATACAGCAATGTCAGAAGACAAGGAAACGGTGACTGTCATGGTCCATTATGGAAAGGAACATATTGAATTGGATGTCGATCCGAATACGGAGACCATGGCGGACATCAAGTCACGATTAGAGGACAAGACGGGTGTGGCAGCGGCGAATCAAAAGTTGTCTTTCAACAAATTAAAAGAAATGGAAGTGTATGATGACAAAACCTTGTCATTCTACAGATTCAACGGGGGTTGCTTTATGAATCTCGAAACAAAGTGAAAAGACAACGGAATGATGCTGTACTTGATCAAATGAAGGAACAAGATGAGAATTGACTTGATATTCCACGAAAAACATTGTAAACATCCATGGGAGAAGCAACAGCAACAAAAACCTAACATGAATATGGTTGCAAGGTCGGATGTTTCGGAAGTCCAGAAGGGAGAGAGGGAGCAAAAACCGGGAAACAAGTAACAAGCCATTGAGTAAATAGTAAATAATCAAGGGAGCAAACTGATGGGTGCTTACTATTATTATTTGTTGGAATCTGCTTTGTTTTTACTGTAGTATGTATGCTGATATTATGGAAGTGTAATTTTGTTGGCCCAAATTGAGATGAAAACGGCTTGTCCACGTGTCATCTATGTAGAAAGATACTACTAGCTAGTCTACTAGCAGTTGGTATGTGTCAGTGGCTACATAGCTTCGTCTCAGGCCGCAGTAGTATAATTAACATGAAAGGCAAAATCTGCATCTCAAGTTATATCTTGCTACAGTTGTACTAGTGGACTGCTCGTAGTTAGTAAAACATGCTCCACAGTCCCATTTTCACTATCAAAATCCACCCCGAGCCTGCAGCAATCCTTCTAGCAGATGATTCAGGTCCCACTAAAGAGCCAGTATTACCGCTGCCGTCCTCGCCACCACCATCTGGTACAGAAGTAGGATTGGATGTCTCGGTATTTGGAACTTCTACGGGCGCGGCAGAAGGAATGGCCGTGGGCGCTGCGGTCGGAACTGCCGTCGTAGCCGCGACAGTAGGAGCTGCTGACGGCTCTGGCGTATATATAACATGGCACGGTAAACCCTCGTCACCATCAGTGGGCCATTCAAATTTGGTAATGGACGGAATACCTTCCGGGCATGCAGGAGTTTGTCCTCCCGAGATATAGTCGTTCATATTGGGATATCCAGTGCTGGTATCAATGGCTGCCAATTTATTTTGCAGGGTGGCAAATTCGGGATACCGATTATACACGCAGGGCTTGTTGTTAATGTGCTCACAATCGACGGGAGCGTAGTAGCCCAGACCATAGTTGAGTTTCATGAACCCGTTGTATGGCCAGGGATTTCCCTGAGAGGACCGATCGACGACCAATTTTTCCGCAGAATATTCAAAAACGATGCCCCCGGCAAAGACTTCCTGGAATTGGGGCGAAAAGATAGCATCGACTTGCAACCAATCTCGTTGTGCTTCCCACCCATCAATCGTTTCAAATCCTCGCTCTCGACATCCAAACTCGGCAATGATCACCGGGACGGGTAACTGGTACCTCGCATGATCAAGGCGTAATAATTGCCATCCAGCAAGAGTACCGACGGTATCTTGTGTGGCATCACAGTGCTGATAGGCATTGAGTCCGTACCATTCCGGCGTTTCGAGATCGTCCGTGACATTGTTGCGACAATTAAAGTAGTACGTTTGCAAATCTCGTTCAAGGTCCCAATTGACCATACCAATCGGAATGGCACGGGGCAGTATGGTATTGGGAACGTTACGACACCGGTTCACGTACTGGCGCATGTCTGCCAGAAACTTTTTCTGGCACGGTGCGTTCAGGTGAATGTCGGGTCGGGCGTACAGCGTCACTTCGTTGCCCGCAGAAAAGGCCAGCGTATTGCGGTACTTGGAAAATTCGTTAATGATGAATTGACCTCGTCGTTTCAGGTCGTTCGTGTAGCAGGCCGGAGCGGGAAAATCTCGCCCTCCAATGTTGCAACCCGAACAGTCCGCCAATAATCCTACCATGACGTAAATTCCAGCATCTTGCAGGGTGCACATAAAGGCTTCGTGGTAGACAGCAGGATTGACGGCGTAGATGCGAATGAGATTGACACCTAAATCTTTCATGTGTTGAATATCTTGCTCCCACAAGTGCCGGTACTCTTCCGAAAAGAAATCTATGCTGTTACTGTCTGTACTGAGAGATCCGGCATTGGGGCGAGGATAGTAGGCCACGCCTCTGAGAGACACGTACTCTCCGGTAACGGAATCGAAAAATCGTTTGCCTTTAAGGACCAGTGGGTTTAATGGAGCTGACGTGGGACACGCCACTGGTTCGGCAATGGTATCGGCTTGAGCCTGCACAAAGAGGACGACTCCTCCTCCGGATGATGATGATGTTGCTGATGATGATGATGATGATGATGATAAAGAGTAGATATCATGAAGAATCGCTTGAACCAGCAAGAAAAAACACCATTTGGTTTTTGCAGAGTTTACCAGTTTTAGTAATATTATCATGATGATGCTTGAATAACAAATAATATTATGAAATAAGTAATAACTGAATAATAATACTGTAATATTATCGTACGGTGCAATTTGCAATTTGCGCAAGCTAAAACAGTGCGTTGTACTTTAGCTCTATGGCTTGTTCCGTGTGGTTACAAAAGGTAGCAGGTGGGGAATAATAAGAAAGGGTTGCAAAAACTTGCTTTGTAGCTCTAGTCACCTACCTGATGATGACCAGCATGTTTGCCATTCATTCATTTTCATCATTACTACAGTTTTTGTCTGTGTATTGAAGTAGCCATTATTGATGTCTTTCCATGATGAAGCGAATTAATATTAATATCAAAAAAGAATCTTGTGGGACTTGACTCGGAATAGCTATTGCATTAAGTAAATACCCTAAATAATTAATTAGTAAAAGGGGGGGCAGATAACCATACCTGGTAGAGCTAATCCTGCCCCCCTCAAGAAATAAATTACAGTATTGTCCAAACGACTACTACTGCTAAATCGAAATTTTCCATCCACATTAGGGTTAAGGTCACAAGGGTTAATGCCAGTGTCTCAATAAAGCGAATAAAAAATAATAGGAGTAGTCTACTCCGTACTCACCAAGAGTACGGTACTAGTCTAATACTCCTACTACCAGGTACCAGGTACTACTACTCTAGTAGATCTAGTAGTAGTAGTAGTAGTAACAGCCATACTACTGGGTGTACTCTGACAAAAACCAAGAAGAACATTATCCATATTCTCTCCTTTCAAACAAACGAAACTTTCGTAAAGTAGGCGAGAACGGACAGAATCAAAAAATTAATATCATTGTCAAATTTTTAGTACTCGTTCCACGTGCGAAGACTTTCGTTGATTAAACAAAGCAAGCAGAGATCGGCAAAAAAAGATGGATCTTTAAAGATTAAAGCACCATCACGACCTGAATGGGCCAACTTGCCCGGTTTTTTTCCCCGAACAGTAGTTATGCTATTCTTTGTGTGACCACTCCACTCATTGTTTATTTCTTTCCTGTATTTTAATGTATGAATATATTCATATACTATTATATACATTGTTTGTCAGCTTTGCCTCGTCCACCACGAACACGAGTTTCGCTCACGTAAACAACACAACTTCTTTTTTCACTAGACTCACAATACCAGGAAACAAGAAAGAAGAAGAAGAAGAAGAAAAAGGACACATAACGACAACAATGAATGTTCCTAAATGTCAGCGTTCCTTTACAATGCTATTTGCTGCACTTTTGCTATCATTCCTAACCTCCCAATGTTCTGCACAGATCACTATGGCAACCACAACACTATCACAATCACTCACAACAACAACAATCATTTGTCCATCCAACGGGACCAGTTCGAGCAGTACGCGCTTGAAAAGTCAAGATCCCGTCAGGTCGTTTGCTGAAATTTCGGGTGCCGTATTTTCCAATACGCACGTATCGCCCAGCAGCAGCAGCAGCAGCAGTAGCACCAGTAATACGTTGTTGTACGCCGTTACGGACGGTTTGAACAATAATTACAATCGTTCCAAAGTGAGCGGTGGACGGATCGGAGTATTCGATAGTGGTACCGGCAAACGTCTTTTCAGTTGGCCCTACCCAATTCGACCGAACCTAATTACGATTGGGAAACCATGACGTTGGGAAGTTGTGGCGGTACCACTGATGACGACGGCAACGATATGGATTGTATTTACGTCGGCGATGTGGGCGACAATGTGGCCCTACACACTCGGGGACGACGAACCGATCGAATGGTTAATGGGTACAATCCCTACCGCATCATCAAATTTCGTGAACCCAACTATTCGACCATCATGAACGCATGGAACAATAATATCGATACGGTCGTCATTCCGGATTCCGATATTTTTATACTGCCCTTCGACTACCTTCACGAATCACTGCCTACCGATTATTCCGATTGCGAGGGCATGTTTGTGGATCGGACTGGATGGGGGGACGAGGATAACAGAATTGGTGATCTGTACCTAATAACAAAATGGAATCCTAGTACCGTACATAATAACCGATTGTTGCGGATTCCCACCAGTGCCTGGACGGGAGGAGGAAGGACAGCGGAGGGATTAACCATCCACGACCTTTATTCTCCAGCCGCCGTAGGAAACTTTTCGGAAACGGGCGATTACTTTCAATACCAGTGGACGGGAGCGGACATGTCGCGTGATGGTACCGTCCTTTCTATCACTACGCCCCTGAATACGTCCCTATTTTTGCGGTGTCCGGGTGAGAATGTGTGGGAAGCACTCACAGGTACAGCTCAAGCATGTCACACCTTTGATCATCCCGCACAGGGACAAGTCGAGACCAGTGCCTTTACACCCGATGGACTCCGGTACCTGCAAATCCCAGAGGGGAATCGACCGCACATGGGATGGACCGATATGTTACGGAACGATCCCAGCAGCGTAGTCAGGGTCTGTCCTGGTACTCCAACGCCAGCAGCTACATCCACAAGTGCAGCACCACCAACAGTAAAATTTACCTCTCTTGCGCCAACCTCGCTGGCACCTACCTCGCTGGCAACCACCAAGAGTTCTACCAACAAGCCTACCCTGATTTCACCTTCGAGTGCACCTTCGGCAATTCCTACCGAAACCACCACAATTCTTGCCAGTTTTGCCAGCACTTTAGTTTCCAGCAGCATGAATGACAGCAGCAGTAGTACTCCTGAATCCAGCATTGTTCAAACCGAGTCTCCCAGTATCGAAACTACTTTTATGGGCAGTCTTCGAGGAACGATAACAGTCACGGAATCTGATAATGTTGCCGGATCGTTCTTGAGTACAATCGATCCCCAACTCATCTCCAAGACCACAGCTGTTATAGACGGACCTTAAAAAGTGAGATCATAATATTGTCTATGATGATATCAATTTTGTCAAGGCACAAAACCTGGTTGTTCTCTTGTTTGTTACAATCAGCCTGTGGTTCTTTTGTCGTAACGTTTCCATTCAGGACAGTAGCTGTCGCTCAATAAATTCTAAACGTTCTAGAGTATTTGTCATTTGTAGCATGGAGAGCGAGTCTTGTGGAGACCAGCGTTGACGACCACGACGACGACGACGACCACGGCGGTCATCATTGTCCGGCGGAAACAGTGCCAGTGCAGCCGCAAAACTAAATAGCTGTTGCCGGTGTTTTTCGAGAGAACTATTGGCATCCTCAGTATTTTCATAATTATCATCATCATCATCAGTAGTGATACCAAAATCATCATTATCGGCTAAGGACAACCGTCGTTCGATTTTCCTGTCGTTGCTGCTGCTGTTGTTGCTCGCCCTGTTTTCATTACTGACATCATCATTGATCTCTTCATTACCGAAATTAGTCATATTTCGTAGCAGTAGTACTGTTGGCGACAACTGTTCCTCTTGCAAGAGCATTTTTATCATTTTCTGTTGCAACGTACGAAAACGCTCTTGTTCATCATTCGTCATTATTATTTCATCGTCGTACAAACGTGTGGGTTTGACCAATATAAACGGTAAGGTATCATCATCATCATCATTGCTACCCGTAGTGCCACGGCCGCAGCTGTAACCATTATGCCACACTTTTTCGATGCGAAAACGACCAACTCCCAAAGCCCTTAGACTGATCCGTCGTTGTTGTTGCTGCTGTTGTTGTTGTTCATATCTGCTGCTGGTATTAAGACTGCTGCTGCTGCTGCTGCTGTCGGAGATAGTAGTAGTGGTAGTGGTTGCAGTGGATCGAATACTTTCGTTCCAATCTTCAATAACAAAAAGTGTTCCAATATCTCCCTTTTTGTACATGGGAACAATAATGGGACTCTTATTATTGCTGCTGCTGCTGCTGCTGCTGCTGCTGCTGCTATTTTTGCTACTATTACTATTGCCCATTACAACAATTTGTGGTTTGTTCGATCCATAAATGGCACCAAATATCATGGGAATGTTATTTTCAGTACATTGTTGCTGTTGCTGTTGTTTTTGACGAATATAATCACACATGTCCAAAAATCGTGGTTCAAAAAGATTCAAATTCAGTGTTTCGGTGGGTAATTTAACAGATTTACGCAATGGAAAAATGGGAAGATAATCATCGAGTGGTAATAAGGAACACTTATTGTAGACGTCATAGCTGTTGTTGTTGTCGTCTTTGTCGGAAAACAGCCATCTTGGTAGCTGTTGTTGTTGTTGTTGTTGTTGTTGTTGCTGCTGCTGCTTCTGCTTCTCTTGTTGTTGTTGCCATGACAATAACGATGACGATAACGTATCTTCGTTTGGATCGTCTTGCTGCTGCAATTGTAATTGCAACAATAATCTCCTCCTCACTGGCAGTACAGGAACAGGAACAGGAGACGGAGGATTGTGATGCCTGTTGCTTCCAACAACAACAACATGTCCTCTGCTATTGAATATTAACAATGAAGAAGATGACAAGGATGAAACAGAAGCTAGTTTTAGATGCAGTAATAGTATATAGAACACAATTAGTATCATTGTCATCAAAGACATGGTTGAATAGCAGCAACAGTAGCAGTAGGACAAGTCCAACAAAGCAAGCTGCTGTTGGCCCATTTTTATAATTCAAAGCAAAAAGAAGACAGTCCCTTGGGCTGTGCATGAACGAGAGTAATGATAATCCTAGTTGGTACAGTAGTAGTCTAGCTAGTAGTCTAATCCAAAGCTCTGTCGGTTGTCGTTGTTTGTGGTGGGCCTTTTTCGGTTTGATGATGATGATGATGATGATGATCAGAGTAAAAGAAAAAAGAATGACAGACTATATGTTTCCTACCGTAGGGTTGAGGTTGATCAGGAAACCTGGTTACACAAAAAACTCGTACCAGGTACTCTACAAGTGCCGTTAATAAGAAATAAATACCAGTACGTCTACCTCGTGGACTAATACTGTAGTACTTAAGCAAAAATAATACTGTTGAACGTGGCAATCCATCTCTCTCATCATTACAGGAACCGCTGTAGCTAGGGTAACTTTTAGCAAGATGAGATACAAAACAAAACATGATTTCTTCTTTATGGTCTGCTACTGCAGTAGGGAAGTGGGGAAGTGGGGCAGTGGGGGGAAACGGCGGCTTTCTTGTTGTGCTGAAAACAAATCTCCTTCCCTACCCCGCGCTCCTCCTGCTCAGCTTTACACTAGTCTGCTATTATTTCTTTTGTTGTGTTTTGCATCTTGAAGAAGAGTACCATTATACTCTTAATTATAAACAGGGGTAAAAGTTCATCTTTGGTTACGATATCACGTATATTCCTGTCTGTCGGATTCCTCTCTTCAACTACTTTGGTCAGTCAGCTTGCTCTAGCTAGTAGTATACGTAGTTTGGTAAAGTTGGTAAAGAAGACGCAGAGGTATTCCTATGACTTTTGTTTTTCGTTGTAAGTGAAGCATTGAAACTCTGGATGTTCGGCGGTGTGCTTAACTTTAGCTAGCTACTGTACGTACTACTAGTAATACCTACTCTAGCTAGTAGTAGCGGAAGCAATAACAACAGCAAGAACAAGCGACAACAAACAAGAAGCAGCAAGAAGAAGAATAAAAAAGAAAGGTGCATGCACACACAAATGAATACGCTGCACACTGGTAGAGAGTATGGAATGTTAAGAAATCCGAACCCGAACAGAAAATAGCATCATACGATCGCACGACGCTTGATTGTTCTCTAATCTGCTCACCTGGTGTCCTGTGACTCAGCTTAATTGTATTCCAGGTGTCATTGTTGTTCGCTTTTGCCGGCAATTCTAGCTGGCAGGCTACTAGTAGAAGTAGTACTAAAGTAGCTAGCTAGAGTAGTCACAACTAGTAGTAGTAGTTAGTAGTAATAGAGCTAGCTAATTTTGCCAACAACAACAAAAAGGATCATCGGCTACTGGTGTTGATTCATACTTTCGAGAGCTATAATTCGTACTCATGAGGATTATGAATATTTTTAAGTTTTCTCTGTTCTTTTGTAGTATCAAAATCATGATGTTCCCAGCTCCGGAAGTTGTGGCGAGTGTCTGTGCCTGTAATAGTGACGACGCGGACAATGCGCAGGCTTGGAAGAGGAGAAGGATGAAAAACTTCGCGTCAAAGAATTGGCCAAGGCTTCCAATCGATAACGCCTCCGCCCCCGACCCTTCGGAGGAGTCGTTTGGCACGACGACGATTGCGGTCGCATTGCAGGTGTTACGGCTGTTGCCTTTCCAAGTGCAATTTGTTCGTCTCCCTGCGCCAATTTTAATGCGTATTCGACATCACCGAGTGAGAGCCTTTCGGAATAGTGTCGCAATTTCGATGGCATCTGTTCTTTTTGGCGATTTCGCTTCCGCTGCAGAGTGGACTGCATTTCAAGCACCCGTTGGACGTGCTCTGTCGCTTTTTCCTTACGTGACTTGGTCTTGTACAGGACATCCTCCAATCCTCTCCATGTCATGGTTTGACTCGCTTCCAAATTCAGCGGTTCTTTGCTGTATAGCTGCGCCCGTAAGTTGCTTTTGAGCTCGTTCCGCCGTTTGGATTGCAGTTCGTTCATTTTGTACCAGTACTGGTCTTCTTCATCTTCAGTACGCACGTGATCAATGTAATGTGTTACAACATCACTGGGTGACGTAAACTGGACTTGTTTCAACAACCTGCAACTGTCCGAATCCAGCAGTACAGAAGTCCTGTCGGTCACCTGCTTTTCGCGCGGTCTTCTCAATATTTTGTTAGTGTTGGTACAGTCAGTGGGTGCGGAGTTGGTGCTGCAACTGGTGCTACTTCTTTTGGGAGAATAGCTGAGACTGCGTCCAAAATATTTGAACGGAGTTGCCATTATGTTAAACTCCTTCTTGTTATTTTGGCGCGCCTTAACCAGTGTAAGATTGTCACTAGATGAACTGTGTTGACTGTCCTCTATATAATCTTGGTTCTTTGATACTAACAGCTTATTTGCTTTCCCTTCTGGTAATGGTAGTGCTGCTTGCGGTAAGGGTGGTGATGTCATATTAATTTTATGTTAATGTTGATAGTTGATTGTTGACGCAGATGTGATTGCCGCAGTTCAGGTTGGTCATAGAGATGTTTTGATGTTGACGTTGGCAAGTTATGTCAGCGCGGCGCTGCTCGCTGCTGTCGCCTCGTATTCGCGAACAACTATTTTAAACGACCCAAATGTCATCCCTTTTCGAAACCTGTCCAAAATACTACTCGAGTACTAATTACTAGTAGTAAACCTCTACTCCGATATTATTAGCAAGATGGCACGTTCCGTAGATTTCTTCAAACCTCTGATTGGTATTCATACGTAAGTCTTTTCAATGTTGAAAAAGTAGAAAACGGAAGTCACCCGGGAATGCAAGAAAAGTTCCCAGGGCAAGCACAAACGTCACCCGGATAGATATATTAATTACAAAACGCAAAAAATAGTAAAATGGTCAGACGATCAGACTGCACAGGGACACAACAGGAGTAGTCTAGTACCCGAGTACTTAAATTACAGCACTCGGAGTCTCTCGAAAGCAGGTTATTACGATCAACCAAAACAGCATGGCGTCCATTAGGCTAAGGAATGAAAAAAGTGGTTGCTTGCAAACTGAGTATTGCAGCTTTTCAGCAGCTGTATCATTTTTTCGTTTTCTTTAAACTATGCACGCGTAGAAGCAAGCTTATCACGGTAAAGTTATATAATTATTTCAGGTTCCAAAACCCATATATCGTCTGTCAAGTTTATGACTTGTAAAGTGGTAGAACCGTCATTTCTCTGCCGTGTTTTAATTTAGATCCTTGCTGCTACTAGCTACACGTAATTCACTCTTGCTTCTTGCTGAGCTCGATGCTCGATTTTCCAACATCTCCTGCACCTGATTCTACCAATCTTAATCGAATGGGTCCTTTGTGTTGGCTGTTAGGATCTAAGCGTTGTCCTTTTTGAAGTATATCCAAGTATCCATCCACCGCGCACTCTTTTGCAATTTCTCGCGTCAGAGGCATGTATTGCTTCCAGTCTCCCTTTGTTTGACCGAAGAGCTTTCTTGGAATTTCCGAGGGTCAACACGTTTTGGTCAGACCACGCTGGTGAACTAGATCCAACATAGTATTTCGTAATCGTAATTTAATAATGGAAAGATCAGTTGTGTTGCTGTTGTCTGAAAAGGCATCTTTTACTTTGTTGTTGTCGCTGTCGCTTCCATAATATTTTCTGTTTTTGGTCTTCTTGTTCGCAGCTGTTTGCGTGTCCATACAATCATCCGCCTCTCCTTCTTGCGTCTTAATTCTTTTGCTCCGTCGAGGAGGCATGGTCAGTTCGTATATTCAGCAATGCTTCAGCGATGCATTACCTCATACAGTATTTATTTATCTTTAATTCGAAGTGACACGAACAACAGTCCGCACACTTTCGGCTTTTGGTCAACTGAGGACTGAGGGAGCTGGTCGAAATTCGAAATACCCCAATGACGTGTAAAAAATCACATGAGCATGTCCATGTTGATGTTCAGTCGTGTCACCGCGATCGCATTTCTTGACACGAAGATGCCAATCAAAGCCGAAAAAGACGATCAACAAGACAAAACAAGACAAAGACTAACAACACCGGACATCATTCCTTTTCGTCACAACATATGTTCCCAAACAAAAAAGACAACCCATTCTAACCTAAATTTATCGAACAAGAAATGATAGCTAACTCTCAGACAACCCAAGCATTGGGACCTCTGCCTCCAAAATTGCCGTCCATTCTCAAGAATACACAAACACCAAAAGACGAGTCCACCGCGGAACAATATGAACGATTGGTGGACCGATACTACCAGCAAGTCCTGAAAATGGACGCTGCTAAAGCCAACACGAAAACAAAGTATTGGGTCGCCATTGCCGGCGGTCCTGGTTCAGGTAAAACGACCAGTGCCGAGACCATTGCCTATAGATTGAATAATCGATTTCCAGATCGTCCACCTGTTGCTGTGGTTGTTCCGATGGATGGTTTTCACTACTCAAGAGATGACCTGGTAGCCAAATACGGTCCGGATGCTCTGTTACGACGAGGTGCACCGCACACCTTTGACGCAGAAGGTATTCTAGAAAAACTGACCGAACTGAAAGAACAAGGGCACGGTGTTCTTCCCAGCTACAGTCGCGAGCTTTCGAATCCATTCCTCGATGGAGTTCATGTAGAAAAACATCACAAAATCATCTTGGTCGAGGGACTGTATTTGTTGCACACGCGAGATCCTGCGTGGGCACCGTTGGATGCCGTTTGGGATGAGCGAATTTTTGTAAAGGCTCCGTCGCGAGAGCATCAAAAAGAACGATTGCTAGCGCGTTCACTCAAGAATTGGAGCTTAGCCAAGGCTAAACAATGGGGCCCCGGTGCAGAAGGTGCCCTGCAACTATTGGAATTCAATGATGTCAAGAATATGGACTTGTTAGAGTACTGTGCCGATCAAGCCGATGAAGTGATCGTCACTCGCTAGTAGAATTATGCATCTTAGCATTGATGGTGAGCTAATATATATGTAAATAAGTGTATAGGTGTTTAGGGGGGGGGTACACACTCTCACTACCACTACTTCTTTTAAATAATGTACAATGTTGTTCCAGTTACTTAATAGAGACCAGTATTAGCGTTATTGTGATCGAACGAGCCAAATTTGGTTTTCCAATGTGCGTCCAAGCAAATTTAGAATTCTCAGATAGTTCTATTTCTTGGTGCGAACTGAACTGCCTACTATGGTAGTAGTAGTATCGTATGAATCTACGTCTAGTACACCACCAATTACTACTAGACTACTAATAGCTAGCTAATAGTATTAACAATCTTCCAAAACAAAAATACCGTACTCGAGTAGTCTAGGACTGTAGACTGGAAATAATGAGTTCGTCCAATGATAAGAGGCTATTGTTGATTTACTCGGCGACCGCTACCGCAGTAGTCGTGGGAGGAGTCATTGGCTACAAGGCAATGAAAATGGGAGCTTCAGGATCGAAAACTACCAAATATTTGCCCGAATTCGAAGAGCAGTTGCCTTCGTTGAGCGGCAAAGTCGTGGCCGTTACCGGGTCTACATCGGGAACCGGTCTCGTCTTTGCCAAGGTAGCCGCTCGCAAGGGCGTCGGTACCATCTTGTTGTTGAACCGACCTTCGGAACGTGTTACACAAGCTGAAGAGGCTATTAAGAAGGAAATCCCAGAAGGCTCCACAACCAAGGTGAAAAGTATTCCTTGCGATTTGCAAGATTTTGAATCTGTCAAAAATGCATGTACGATCATTAAAAGCAAATTCCAAGCATTGGACGTATTGTGCAACAATGCTGGTATCATGGCCATGGAGGATTTGGCGACCAAGGATGGATATGATGTTCAGATGCAAACGAATCATTTGAGTCATTTCTTGTTGACGAAGGAACTTTTTCCCTTGCTCCAGCGCGCCAAAGAATTGCGAGGAGAAGCACGCATTGTCAATCATTCGTCGCTTGCTCGTAGGGGTGGTTTGCTTCAGAGCGAATACTTTGCCAAGAATAGCGGTGGCAATCTAGGAGGCAATGGTTTTACTGGGAAATGGAATCGATACCATTACAGCAAATTGGCCAATGTTGTCTTTACCCTGGCGTTGGCAGACAAGCTCAAGAACAGTGGTATAAAGTCAGTTTGCGCGGCTCCCGGATATTCCTCCACCAATCTACAAGTGACATCTCAGGGAATGACGGCACTGATGTGGACCCGATTTGTGTCTCAGAGCGCCGAGGATGGAGCCATGCCCCTTTTGCAGTGTGCCTTTGGCATGGATGTGCAGAATGGTGATTTCTGGGAACCCAGTCATTACATGAACATGGTAGGACCTGCCACCAAGGTCAAATTGACCAAGGAATGCACGGACGAAGGGTCTCAGAAAATGTTATGGGAAGCCTCCGAGGAAGCTTGTGGCAAATTTGAGATTTAAACTTGGTAATAGTAATGAAAATGACTAAATGTTTCCTAAGCCTACGGAGTTGAAAAAAAAAATGGTCAACTAGAACAGTGGCTTACTGCCATCCATATGCGCAATACTAGCCTCAATGGCACTGTAGACGACACCAATACGTTCGTCTGCCGTTCGTGCCATCAATAATTGCGGTCGTATTTCCATACTTACCCCCATTCCGGGTAAGGGATTAATCAATGCACCAATCCACATGGCACGGTCCGATGGCATTGTAAAGGGTGGGATATCTCCCAAATCTCGTAACAGTTGATCAATTTGACCAGGAAAATGTTCTTTGGTTCGAGCCAATGCAATCCATTGATCTACCAAATTGTCATCCCCATTAGTCAATTCGGCAGCCAATTTCATAGCGGATGCCAACGATGTCGGATCTTCTTGTTCCGTTATAATACTGTTGTCGTTGTCGTTATTTTTGTTGTCAGTGTTCGTTGTTGTCCCTATTGTCGTCGTGGACAAAGCCACATCCTCTGTAGAATCGGTTCGTAAATCTTCTTCTTGTGCTTTTAAAAATTGTACTTTGGCTTCCGTCCATCCACCAGTAGGATTCGTGGACAATGTATCCGCAATGATCCGAAATCGTCGACCACCAACCAATTCCACACGAAGCGCCTGCTGTTGTTTCGTTGTTTCTTCTTTGTCTCCGTCATTTTCGTCTTGTACATTTACTACAATGGGTTGTCCAACCAATTCGACTTCAACACCATTTTGTAATGGCATCATGTTGCTAGGAGTATTCGTTGGTCCATCATTATTGTTACTATTATTGGTAGTAGTAGTAGTAGCAACCATCCCAATCATACCGAACCGTGGACGTTCTGATTCAATGCAGTGACGAACCAGTGCCTTGAAGGCAGTATTCGTTACTTCAATTTTAAGTCGTTGTCGTGGCAACATCGTATCCAAAACGACGATAGGAAGCTGCGTATCTTGCCTTTGAATTTGAGCCATGCGTGCACTCAACGATTTCATGAATAATGTTGTATCATTATCATCATTCTCACTGTTGTCTTGATTACTATTATTATTATTGGTAGTAGATAGCAAGCGAACTTGATATTGTTGTTTTTGTTGTTGGCGTCGTGTGTTGTGAATAATAGTAGAGGTATATATATTACTGCTGCTACTACTTCTAGAAGTTGTAGTTGTAGTAGTTACAGGTTGAAATGCATTACAAGTCCTCTCACTCACACTCAGCAGCAGGATGCAGCAGCAGGCTACAACAATAATGCATACAAGCGAAAGATGATGCGTTCGTAATAATGGACCAGTGGTAGTTTGAAACATTGACTTTTTGCGAGTGTCTGCGCACTCAGTAGTAGAGTATATTATAATACTAATAATATAATATGTGGCGGCGTGCTATGACTTGTTTTGGTATCGTATTATTTTTCTATGTACGTATTTGATGTGTCCTTTTAATAATAATAAATAAATGAAAATTAATACTAGTAGTCTCTAGTAGTAGTAGTAGTCTAAAACTGGTATAACAACAAAATACCTGTGCACCTGGTACTATTATTGATATTTTTTGAAACCGATGGCTAGTAGCCTAGCTAGCTACAGTAGTAGTAGTGTTGTGATGGACGCCCCTTTGTCTTGATGACCGTTCGTGCTAAATGAGATGTGAGTGAAGTTGTGATGATTTTTTTTGGTTGGATTTAGTGCCCAGGTGATCCACTGACTCATTGGATATTGCTGACTGTTAGATCCGTATCTTCTGGGATTGGCACTTTCACACAATCCCTTCTTAATTCATTCTGGCAGGAGCTGCAGATTCTGTCAAGTCAGACCGGAAGAACTGATCGAGTACTCTGGTACTACACTTCTTCATGATTTAATTTTACTAATAGACTACCGAAGTAAAACCAACACAATAGTCAGCTTCTTCATCATTTTTCTCATTTATTTGTGTGTGTATTTGGGTGTTGGATGAAAAGCATGAGCACAGGGCTATTACGTGTAGTTCATCGGAATCACTCTCTCTTACTAGTTCTTCTATTATCGTCCAATCCATTTCTTCCAACATTGTTTGCCTTTACATCGCACTACAAGTACAAGTACAACTACAACTACAACTCCCGCGGTACTACTAGTACAAATACTCATCAAAAGATTCGAAACTCCCAAATAACAATGTGCAATCCAAGTGAAAATGTTCTTTCATCGTCATCATCATCATCGTCGTCGTCGTCGCCCTCTGCACAAAATGATGTTACAAATAATAGTAACGATACGATACCATTGTTGATGCAACGATTGATAGACGCAAACGTTCCATCCAATGAAATATTCTTTCGTGCCGACCAGCATCATCCAAATAATCATCATCATAATCATCATCATAATCGCAAAGACAACGACGCCAATGCCAACGACAACGATGACGACATTGTTGTTATAGAAATTAAGACTCTGGTATGGGAAGTTGTAAACGCTGCTTCCTCTCTTTCCGAAGCAACAAGAAAAGAAACCGTGGATCCATTCTACGTGGTCACGGCATTGCCAATGAACAAAAAAGTGAATACTACTCAGTTACGACAATTGATTCGAACAATGAATCAGGATCCAAAAATTGCGCTACTAGAATTCTTGAATAACCACCACCACCACCACCAACAACAACAACAACAACCTAGTTCTTCTTCTTCTCCTTTTTTGGAATTGAAAATCAATATGGCATCTCTACCGATGGCTGAAGAACGAACAGGATATGCTTCTGGTTGCATGCCACCCATAGGACACACGATACCAGGTGTCCTCTTTGTCGATCAATCCATCGTGGAGGCAGCAGAGACAACACCAAAAAGGGTACTGGCGAGTATTGGGTCTGGTATTCCTGGACAGAGCTTATTACTGCCACTTGAACAATTTATTCAAGTTGCCAAAACAACATCCACACATTTTTACATCGATTCCTTGACGCACTCGACGACTGGTCCTGACACTATAACAAACACCAACACCAACAGCAGCAGTAACAACACCAACAGCGATACTTCTTCCGATAATCATTCACTTTCGGTACGAGACAATAATAATGATAATCCACATCAGTGGCGTCAACAATTGAAAAAGGAACGCATTGAACGACAACCCAAACCACTCGATCGATTACAAGAGTATCGAAAATTTCAAAATCGTCACGACAAGGCGAAACTGTTTAAAAGTACGGCACGACGAAAAGGGGGATTCAATGATGTCAAATTGTTGGTTCAAGAAGCGGTTCAACAAAAAGAATTTGCTGATATGTTACAGACGTATCCAAAACATAATTTGGATAAAAATGCGATTCATATGGCTGCATGGAGAGGTGATTTGGAATCGGTTCAATTATTGTTGGAAACTGCTCAAAACGTGTGTCCCGAACTAGATGCGGTCAATATAATTTCCAAGGGAGAAGGGAATTATGGCAAAACAGCCATTTTTTACGCCTTGACACAGTGTCGACAAGACGTGGTACGATATCTGTTGGAGGAACATCACGCGAGCCTATTGTTTGTGAATAACAAGGGTCAAACACCCTGTAGTATCGCCGTGAGTCATTTCGATGAAAGCTTCTGCGCAGAAATGTATCATCGAGAAGCGCAGCAACTGCGCGTGTCGTCGGTTGGTTTTGCCGATTATCGAAAATCACATTCGGATCACTTGTTTTACGGAGATTTGGATCCACGATTTCCTATTGACAATCATAATTTTGGAAACGACTTGGCAGAACCACTAAATGAATTCCAAAGATCGGTTGAACGAGCAGATCCCGCGACCATTATTCACGGTGTTCCAACTGTGTTTGTGCCTCGAAGTCTTCGGCCGACCGTACGCTGGTGGAATCGCAAGGACTCGTCTTTAGAAAACGCTAATTCCGACACGGCAAACGATCAAATAACGTTCACTCAACCAAGAGCAATAAAGAAAAAGAACAAAGCCGAGCAGCAAGAATACACTACAAAGCCCAGGCGCCAGTCATCATTTCCGCTCCGTGATGAGCTTCCAGATGTTGGTGATATTCAGCAATTAGAGCGACTCACACTGGACGATGTCTTGGGAAATGCACCAAACGATTTTAAAATCCGTCTTGTGAATTGTTCCGGTTCCATTCGTCAACTGGAGCGGGATATCGATGAAGCCATTGAAGCATTAAAAGCCAAGTCGGATAAAAGCCCGAACAAAACTCTGCCTTCGAAAGATGCAACTTTGGTAGAATCATCCTGGGGGTTAGATTGTGAATGGAAACCTGGACGTGAATGTGGGAAGGATAGTCCTGTGGCGACCCTACAGCTCGGCACACATCAGAAAGCTTTTCTTATTGACGTGCAAAGTATTTGTCAAGCAACTAGCAGTTTGGAAGGAGCAACACAAATCGAACCAACAGTTTTGGAAAAGCAGCTAAACTCTACCTTATCCAAACTTTTTCGGCATCCCGAACTGCCTCTACTTGGTTTTGGCGTAATGCAAGACCTAGGAAAATTAGCAGCATCTTATCCTCATTTGCTTTGCTTCTCCGAGTATTCCTCCGTGATGGACCTACAGGGAGTTGCCTCTACAGTTTATCCCAAAGGAAGCCGCCCAGCGCTGTCCAGTCTCCAGAAAATGGTGGCTATTCTAATGACGAAGCGACTCGACAAAACTGAGCAGTGTTCGAATTGGACCGTTCGCCCTCTCAGCGATTCTCAAATCGACTACGCCGCTCTCGATGCTGCCGTGCTCCCGAAATTACTCCAAATTATGGTTCAAAAAAGCACTACGATCAAGCGGTACAACGGACAGTTCTTTTCTGTGCATTGCAATTTGCAGTCGAATCTTCGTTACCTCTTTCTCGAGGATATTATTGACAAACAGGATCCGTCCGAAGCGAACAACGATGACAAGGTTGTGTGGAAGGTACCTATGGGTAGTGTGCGCCAAACCTTAGGAAAAGCTGTGGCCCGTCAATGCTGGCCCTCTAGCCAAGCAGACCCTGGGATCCCGATTCGCCAGCAATTTCAACCCCACCGAATGACCAAAAAGGAAAGGGCGCACCTGGCAAAAGTTGGTCCCCAGGGAGTCGAAAAACCGAAACCGATTCAATTACATACACTGACAGGAAATCTTGACAATCTACCCATGCCTGGCATTTCTCTCGGCTACACCAAAGACTCATGCGCCTTTCGGGTTGTAGGGCACGAATTTATGAATACGCTACCAGAGGGAACACATGTAGGTTTCAACCGACGGTCTGGCGTCGTGGAAACTGCAAACGCCTGGTTAATTTTTTGTAACTTTGGTGGCTCCTTGACAAAAAATATACAAATTGGACGACAATCCAGCGAATTCACAGACGAGGGACGCTTTCTGTCCTTTCAGGTTAATCCGAAAAAACAAAACGGTAGGACGAGCGAGAAGACGCTGATGGATTACGTCGCATCCCGACGTGGCTTGAAAGGGGATGAAAACGAAAAGACGCTGCTTTTGTTTGCACGGGAGGACAGTAAAACAAAGTTTATGTACTGCGGGTCTTGCTGTTGCAAGCAATACGTCGAAAAAGCTGACGGTCGGGTTGATCTCGTGCTAGAACTATTGGATTTCAAAGCGCTTGTCGGAGAAGAAAGGATATCTTTAAACTTCGTAGACTTGGTGGAGCGAAGACGAGAGATGTACGAGTGTGTTACACCACACGCGTAGCAGTCACATGGACTATCTAGGCATGCGCCTCTAGTGCGCAGCTAACTACGACCTTTGCACGGTCTACTAGCCAAATCAATGCGGCATGTTTTCCCTGCGATTCCGCTAGATATGTATCTTCGCGTAGATTTTGATAGCGTTAATCCACGAGATGCAGAGCCACGTTGCTTCAGGATTGAAATCTCACGCTCTAGCTACTGGTAGGCATTTCCATTGAGCGGCAAAGTAAGAAACAACGCTAGTGATGTCTGCCGTAAATCAATGATTATGTCTACGGGACTCTACTACTAGTAGTAGACAAAGCTACTAATTAGCTAGTAGTCTACTAGTACTACTACTAGACTACTAGTAGTCTAGTCTAGTGCTATTATTTTATTTTAATTTGTGTCCTGCGTGAGTATTCAGTCATCTTGACGACGTCATCAACCTTCGGCAGTATCATTGTTGTTGCTTTTGCCGCTACTAATCAGGAGAATATCTGATCTGTCCCTGTGTGGAGAAGAAGCAAAGATAATAGATTCTCTGTTGTTTTATTTTAAGATCAGAACTTTTAAAACGCATAACTTTCGCCCTTCTTCCTTCCCTCATCACGCGTGTTAACTTACTGGAGAGGCTATAGCTGATAAGGTCAACGGCATCAACAACAACTAGTAGTAGTAACTTGTCAGTACACATATATACCACTGATTATTACAGTAAACTACTGTTTCTGTATTTTTCAAGTTGTACCAATTTTTTTTTAAATACAATGACAAGCTGGCTACGAAAGACCTTGATTCACAATGGGAGGTTCCTTCCTAATAATAATAGGAGTAACAAGCAAAAACTAGTTGTAGCAACAACGACGTGTTGTGGTTGTGGTAGTTATTACCTGATGTCGGTTCGAAATTTTAGTTTTCCTCCTGCATCTATAAACACCATGATGAATACGACAGATATGGAAGCTCCAAAGAGGAATAATAGAGCCGCCATTGACGCTGTGCAAACAAAGGACCATTATTATTTGCCGACTCGTAGCGAACAAATTACCAAGTTAAAACAAGCGTCCAACAAAGATCAGCAGCCGTTTGATGTTATTGTCGTAGGAGGTGGAGCCACGGGTTGCGGTGCCGCTTTGGATGCACAAACTCGTGGTTTGTCAACGGCGTTGATTGAACGGGCTGATTTTGGCAATGAAACCTCGGCACGATCGACCAAACTCATTTGGGCCGGAATCCGGTACATTGCCACAGCCATTGCTGGTCTATTACGATTTCGAAATCTATCACGTCCCATCGATGCCGTGTCGGATTTTACCGGAGAATTCAAAATGGTCTTGGGTGCCCACAAGGAACGAAGAGTCATGCTAGAAAATAATCCGCACTTGACCAATTGGGTCCCCATTGCGATTCCCATGACGTCTTGGATTTCTTGGCCGGCACCCTTTGGACATCCCCTCTTTGCATCGGCTCCCCTGACGTTGCCCTTGGTTTTTAAATTTTACGACAGTTTGTCTGGATTTACCTGTCCTCCGTCTCACATTATGCAACGGGCACGTGCATTGCGTAAATTTCCCCAATTGAGTCAAGATGCCAAGTACTTTCAAGTCTTTTACGAAGGACAGCATGACGATGCCCGTACCAACACCTATATCGCTTTGACCGCTGCCGAAAAGGGTGCCGCTGTAGCCAATTATGTTGAAATGATTGATTTGCTCAAAGACGAAAACACCGGCAAAGCCATTGGTGTCAAATGCCGTGATAACATGTCGGGAGAAGAATTTAATGTCTACAGCAAGGCCGTGGTATTTGCTGGCGGTCCCTTTACCGATGAACTCCGTAAATTGGAAGATCCTGATTGTAAACCCGCCGTGAATGCTGCCGCAGGAACTCATATCGTATTGCCAGGGTACATGTCTCCGAGTGGGATTGGAATGTTGGACATTAATACATCGGACGGTCGTTTTCTTTTCTTTTTGCCGTGGCAGGGACATACCGTAGTGGGAACTACAGATCGAAAAGGGCCAGTAACATCGTACCATGGTCCTCCCGAAGAGGAAATCGAATGGCTTTTGAATGAAGTCCAAAAGTATCTTTCGGATGATATCCGAGTCCGCCGATCGGATGTCCTGAGCGCCTGGCAGGGCTTTCGCCCTTTGGCATCTGATCCCAATGCACTTCCTGGTGCCCCAATTTCTCGAGATCATATTGTGTCGGTCAATCCAGAAACAAATGTGACATTTATCACCGGAGGAAAATGGGTGACGTATCGAGAAATGGCGGAAGACGTGATTGATCGAGTGATTGACTTGCACAAACTAAATCACGCAGGACCTTGCGTAACAGATAAAATACCACTCCGTGGCGGAGAAGGGTACAATCGAAACGTTCCCATTCAACTGGTGCAGAAATATGGTGTCAGCGAAGCAACGGCCAAGCACTTGGCATGCGCCTACGGGATGCACGCCTTTGAAGTATGTGAACTGGCCGAACCTACCACCAAGACCTGGCCTAGATTTGGCAATCTACTCTTGGAGGGATTTCCGTATTTAGAATGTGAAATTGCCTACGTCTGTCGCAACGAAATGGTGTGTACCCTCACGGATATGTTGACACTGCGGACACGCCTGGCCTACCTAAACAAAGATGCCGCATTGGCTATCGCGCCAAAAATGGCAGATCTAATGGCCAAGGAAATGAACTGGAGTCGGAGCGAAAAGAAACGACAACTAGAAGAAGCCATGAGTGTTCTTAAAACGTTTGGTGGTCCTTTTCCATCCAAGGAAGGCATGGAGCAAAAATTCAAATCTGTCAACGATGTACGAGCGCTTTTTAAGAGCATGGATCATTCTGGAAACGGGTATATTGATTTTATAGAATTCAAGGGGGTTTTGGATGCCTTGGGACTTCCATTTGCAAATGACAAGGCCGCCATGAATGCATTCAGAAATATCGACACTGATAAAAACGGCAAGATTTTAGAGGATGATTTTATTGCGTGGTGGGAAAATGCATCGCGTCTGGACTCATTGAAATCCAATCTGAGCCAGAAATTTAAGCTGAGCGCCGAAAAGTTGCGCAAGGACAGCGGAGTTGGGTTTGGTTAACGCCAGGAATACTCTTGGATGCCTTATTTCGTTAAATGATAAAGTTATATAGTAGAATATATGAATAGTTGCACCTGAACCCTGAACAAGGTGAAGGCTTTGTTGATGGCACAGGGTGATTTCCCGACGACAAGATAACGCCTGGATTTTCGTCGATGGGCCTTCCGTTTGTTCCAATAAATGTCTTTTCTAACTCAAAAATGACCCTTAGAATGGGTTTCCTCGGCCTTAAATGTCGACAATTGAGCCAGTGGAAGCTGGCATCAAGAAAAAGATGCTACTACTGCACCTACTAGACTACTAGTACTACTACTAGTACTATTCTACTACTCCTCCTCGAGTAATTAAGTACTTTTAGTAGACTGGTAGAGTACCTAGTAGTAGTAGTTGTAGTTATTACTAGTAGTAGCTAGTAGCGAAGTCTACTACTACCGTAGAGTACCGGTACAGCACTTCTGGATCTCATGTGATGTATCAACGAGAAGACTAATTAAAAAAAGCATTCACTGAGTTCGCAACACTGCCATAAGCCATAACCAAGACCACTCTCTGAGTGACTACTTTATCCCCCTATTGCAAATACTGAAAAGATAAATCAACAGAAAGCAGAGATACCAGCGAGAAGAAAAGGAAATACTAATGAAATGAAGATGTCGACCAATCGCAGAAACACCATGCCTGCCAAGGCAGTCACGGATTATCAGAAACCGGATGATTTCCTCGGCGGACATGATGATACGGGCAGAGCACAAGTTTCCCCCAAGAAGAACATTGGTACTAATACGAGTGGACTGGATAAACCTGATTTCTTCTTGGGCGGCTGTGAGGCATCAACGAAGAGCAAGGGACCCAAAATGAAGATGCGTGCTAGTTGGGTCCACACTAACGATGAACCCGAACGTTCTTTGCAGTCCTTGATGCTGGAAAGTGTTCCTGGCAAAAAGAAGCCTCAAGATTTTCTTGGAGGTAGCGTGCCAGCGTTCTCTACCCGCGATCACAGTAATGATGATGATGAAGACAAGACCAAGACCACTGTATCCTCTTCAGCGAGTGACCAAAAGCCGGAAGAATGTCATGAAACGGCGGAACCAAAGCCTACGCAAAAGGTGGCGCTGCCGCCGAAACAAGAGAAAGAACCGTCTTCTTTTGCCAAACATGGGGCATCTGCTTATGCAAATGATGGCTTTCTTCCTGGATCTGAACCCAAACCTATCAAGAAATGGACTCCTCCTCCGAAACAGGATTCTGACAAGAAGCTTGTAAAGAATGATATTACGTATGAGACTCCCAGTGACTTCTTGGGTGGTTCTGAACCAAAGCCAATCAAAAAGTGGACTCCTCCTCCAAAACGAAAAGAGTCTGGGCAGGTTGATATGACTCACGACACTGCAGTGGAGTTCATTGGTGGCTGTGCACCCAAGCCCATAAAGAAATGGACACCTCCTCCAAAGCAAGACTCTGAAAAGAAATTGGTCAAGAATGATATTACCATTGAAACTCCCACCGGCTTTCTTGGTGGCTGTGAGCCCAAACCCATCAAAAAGTGGATTCCTCCTCCTAAAAATGAGGAGTCTGACAAGAAGCTGGTTAAAAATGACATTACCTATGAAACTCCCAGTGACTTCTTGGGAGGCAGTGAGCCCAAGCCTATCAAGAAATGGACTCCACCACCAAAGCCAAAAGTAACTGAGCAGGTTGATATGACTGAGGACTCTGCTGTTGAATTCATTGGTGGATGTGCACCTAAACCAATCAAAAAGTGGACACCACCACCAAAACCAAAGGAGGCACCTCAATCTGATTATGACATTAAATGGGACAAGCCTGGTGGTTTTTTGGGAGGATGTGATATCCCAGAGGCTCGTCGTTGGAAACCAGTTTCAAAGGAGGATGCAACACCTGCTCCATGGGAAATAGGTATGGGTCGTAAGCCCCGTACAGCATCCATTGGGCACGGGAATAAATCTGGACCTGACCGCCACAATGCCCGAGCTACCTGGGTAGCAGAAACCGTCGAAAAACACGAGAAGCATGCTGCATTGGCAGACGACGTAGAAATGAGTATGGAGGATTTGCAAGACGGACACAAAGAAGAAAAGGAAAAACAGACAAAGACTGCCAAATGGGCTATGAGTGAACCAGCCATGAACGTTGACGATGATGACAACGGTGACGAGCACATGTCGTACAAGCAGCATATAAGTCACTTCCAAAAGCCGAACGATTTTCTAGGAGGTTCATTTTCTAACGTCCAGTCAACACCGCATAAGACGAAGCTCCGAGCCAGTTGGTTGGTGTCGAAGGATGATGAATAAGGAAGGAATGGTGGATCGACTGGCTATGGTAATGCATAAGCTGTAGTGCATATATTTTCACATTGATTGGATGGCTGTTTTTAGCTAGGGCATGCTTAAGTGGGAAGAAAAAGTGCTGCTCTGCGGTATCAAAAAATCCTTGATTCAGAAGCGAAATTAAGTAGAGCTATCTACATTGAATTGTTGCCCTTTTTATGTTTTCGTTGAACTTATGCGTCAGCTGTATACACTACTGCGAATAAAAAGGTCCGGGAGCGCGACCAGGCACAGCTAGTTCCAATAGTAAGTTAGCATTCGACATCGATCGACACAGCTAGGTGCCAGATAGACTCCCTATCAACAACCTCAAATTTCGTCACTTTGGCCGGCGGAATTTCCTTAACCTTCTTCGTTTCAAAGCTATCCGAAATGTCACTGTCTGGTGGTGGAGCCAAGTGGTGCCCTCGAACTGCCGTAGTAGGGCCGACATAAGAAAGAATCACAGGTAGCAGGATGATACCGTGGCAGCATCCCAAAGCCACCATGGCAAAGAACGAGTAAAAGACGGTCAAAAACATCTTCATGGAGCTCAGCGCAAGTGGAATCACTCCTAAAAGAGTGGTAAAACCTCCAATTGAGATACTAACGCCAATAGTCTGCAATGTCTCCTTAACTCGCTCTTCCCGGCTCTTCTGTGGAGATGACTCGTAGTATCGGAGCAGAATATGCATCAAAAAATCAACGAGCAAACCAATGGAAACCTAGTATTGGAAGTAGTATTAGTATTAGCAGCAGGTGAATTAGGGACCATAAAGAAGCTCAAAATCATGCGCCATGCATCATCAATCATACGCGCAACGGCTCTTACCACAACACAAATGTATGTCAGACCATTGATTTGCAAGCCAAAGAAGCGGATTACTCCCAATAGATCAATGTACAGGACAGTAATAGAAGGCAGGACAAAGAGCACTGAAGTCCAATGCGGAATAAAAAGGAACGAAATGAAAGTAACAGCCACAACTCCAGAAATCATGGTAAATACCAATTCGTCAACTGCAACAGCGTAGGCTTCCCAATAAAAAAACATTTTTTCAAAGGAAAAGAAAGCCCATTCGGCTCTGTGCTCCGGAGTCTGATTGATTGGCTGTGCCTTGGTGACATTCCGTTGATCAAGCAGCATTTCAATCTGGGCCTCCACGGACTGAAGGTCTAGATTCTTTAAAAACAAGATGCAGCGAGATGCAGTAACAACACCAGAATCGTCACGAATGATATCTTGGCCATAAACTTCTCTGAAAATTTTGCCACTTAGTGCAAATTCGAGCTTTTCCGAAAAGGTCAGGTTAGCAACGGCGGATGATATGATAGGATCGTCAATTCCTTTTTCGATCTCTCGAATGTCCCGTATCCAGCAAAACGGTCGCATCCCGTCTGGCGTTGCCGGTTCGCTCAGGCTGATGTTAGAGGGTCCGCCTATCTGGTCGAGCATTTCCAAATCATTCACATAATCAATCATTTGTCGTTGCATTTCCTCGTCCATCTGATTGATATTTCGAAAGTACACACCAATAGGCCGAACCACCGAGGAGTACTTATCCAAGCTGGAGTAGGTATTCCTCAAGTAAGAGTCATCTGGGACGTATTCAACCATATTAAACTCCTGCTTCAGAAGGGTCGCACTGTAACAGCAAAGCCCAAAGAGCACAACAAAAGCTATAATGACGGCCACTCGGACGAACGGTTTCAAAAGAAAGTTTGAATACCAGCGCATCATTTGCACTGGAAAACCCATAGAATCTTGATCAGACTCGATGTGACTGCCAGTAACATTTGAGGCAGTTGTAGGGTTGACCGGTGGAGCGAATGAATCACTACTTTCTTTCACTCTTGTTTCTTCTTCCTCTGATTCCAGCATTTCGTCGTAGATACCTTCGTCGTCGCGCGGTAGCCAGACTTCGGCACTGACTTGCCTTGATTCATCAGAGACTAGTGCAGGCTTGATGCCGGATTCGATCTTCTCCTCGCTATTGCTGCTTCCGTTGTCAATAGTAATCCAAAAGCAGCAGTCCTTGCGTCCTTGTACAATACGCTGCTCATCCAAGGCGAGAAAGGAAATAAAGTAGGTTATCTGGTAGAAAAAGTCAATCCCAATGGTGATCATGGCGTCTGAAACGAAGAAACGACGTGAGATTCAACGGTTGCTTGGCTTGCAAGCCCTACGAGGAAAGAGACGAATCATGTTGCCACTTACAAAGACACAACCAATGAACACCAGGCAAACTGGAAGTAATATATCCCAAAGTGAAGGCAAAGACCGTTGTGATGGTTGTCAGACAAATGCTTGGACCGACTTCTAGCATTGTCGTGCGGACCCGGTCTTCGGTGCTGTGAAAATGTGTATTTCGAAAATAAGCTGCTGTAATGATAAATGTATCATCCAGTCCAATTCCGAAAATGACAAACGGTAGCATCTGGTGAATCGCCGAGTAGGGTACCCCAATCAAAAACATGATTCCATTGCCCGTCATGACACTCATACAGATCGTAATGACGGATGCCAGTCCCAGCATGCATCGCGATTGCACGGGCTGGCCACGGCGGTAAAACACGGCGCAAGTAAAGCCAATCATGAGTATGATGCTCAAGGGGATCAGCCATAAATCTTCGAGGATAGCGCGAATCAATTCCAATTGGAACGAATACATGGTCATGATATCGACTTGAATTGGATCTGTCGCGTTCGCCTGATTTTCTCGTTGTTTGTCGTCTCCCGCCCATTGGTCTCTCATGCTGGTCAACCTGTCCAGCATATTTGCTTCAAAGTCATTGGTACCAGGAGTTTCGGGCAGTTCCAATTGGACCAACAAGGATTGAGCAGTCGTGATGAGATTGGTAACTGGGTCTCGCATATAGTTGCCAACAATGACATCGTGGAATACTGGTGCTCCACTTGCCATGGTCTTATTGCTGATCACTTGTCGGAGGTAGGTTCCATTGTTGTTGGCGGCCATCATATCAGCATCGAATGCCTCCAACGAGTGGTTTTCCCAGTATCCCGACACACTCGTAATGCGACACGTCTTGTCATTTGCAAAGTTTACGTATTCTCCTTGAGCGCATAAGTCATCGTACCCTGGGGTCGACGTAATCAAATCAACAGCCTCTAAAACGCGTCTTGTTTGGTTTGTAGCAGCCAGCACGTTGGATCCGTCAGCATGAAAGATCATTTGGATTGTACGAACTTCATTGGGAAACCCTTCCGATGATTTGATCCATTGATAGTGTTGCAGAGGCCGAGAACCGACGGGGGTAAAGATTTGTTCTAGGTCTAAAACGAGTATAAAATTAGTAAAGAAACCAGCCAGCTGGAGTGTTATCGCTGAAACGGTGATGATTCCAATGTAAGATTTGGGGTTCCTTACAGCGGATAAAGCACAAACTGTTACCATGTGGGCCAGGAGACGGTGAACAGCCTGAGTAAGACGGGTCCAGGCAGGAAACAGAGGGTCTCGTAGTCCATTTTCGTCGCACGTTGATGTCGATGGTACAGTCTGCATGGCGGTGGAGTCTTTAAGCTTCTGCTGATTCTGTTGCTGCTGTTGGTCGATGTTTTTATTCAAATGAGCATCCGATGCGTCAACATCGAATTCTTCTGTAGAATCTCCATGTCCACCACTGGGCAAGCCTGTGGATAGACTCGAGGAATCAGTCATGATAATGTTCTTTTGACTTCTGTTGCATTGTGTTTGCGGAAGTAATATCCGTCGTTTCACTTTCGTGTTATTTGTTGGCCTCGTGAGCAAAAGAAAAACGTCGCGTGAAAAATATAGCAAGCTCAACAAGTGACTATCATTATGCTTGACTCATTCTTGAGGAAATGCCTGAAAAGAGGTACGTAAGCTTCAAACTGTCAAGGAATTCGAAGTTGCATGTGGCATGTTTGGTCTTCCATCCAGTAATAAATGGTACTCTTTTCGGAATATCAAAAGAAGGACATGCTACCTACAGTAGTACGGTAACTGACTAACTATTTCAATCCAGGCAGCTTACTGGTAACACGGACATATGACTTATCAGCAGGACTTAAGAGTAGTAGTCTAGTCGACCCTAGTGGTAGTAGTTTTAGAAGTCTACTACTAGTGCTAGCTAGCTACTAAGTAGTACTAGCTAGAGTAGTAGCAAGTTGCAGTCTACTACAGTTGTAGTAGACTAGTACTCTAGCCTACTCTAGCTAGTAGAGAGCCTACTAGTAGCTGCTAAACAAGCTCTAGCTACTCTAGCTAACTGGTAGTAGTAGTAGTGGTATCCTCCTCCATAAAAAATAGAACAACTGGTCTACTGCCTACCTGGTAGCTAGCTACTACTACTAAAAGCTACTCTAGCTAGCGATCAACAGTCTGACGCAGAGGAAGTGGGCCACACCCATCCGGATGAGCAGATCACCCGAATAGTTTTAAAATTGCTTGCGCATCTTTGCCAATAATCTGAACACTCCTAAATAACAATATTCGCCAACCACTCTAGCCAGTGGGTGGCCTATGAAAGTTTTATTTGTGTGGTACTGATAAATATTTAGCTTACTATTTTAGAAGTGGAGTACTGCAAATTTGTATAGTCAAACCTTAAGT
>Ga0100402_1000640_pt1 | contig 41290 bp, 39 predicted proteins | sample CryGeyme20150102_FD_80419 | JGI IMG/M metagenome (GOLD analysis project Ga0100402, IMG submission 80419) | Groundwater microbial communities from Crystal Geyser aquifers in Utah, USA - Crystal Geyser metaG 2015-0102 | ecosystem: Environmental > Aquatic > Deep subsurface > Groundwater | place... | reverse complement strand
TCCCAACTTAAGATATGACTATACAAATTTTCAGTACCCTACTTCTAAAATAGTAAGCTAAATATTTATCAGTAGCACACAAATAAAACTTTCATAGGCCACCCACTGGCTAGAGTGGTTGGCTATTATTCGTATTATTTCAATCTGTTCGCTCGTAGCAGAGTACTAGAGTAGACTACTACTGTAGCTAGTAGTAGCTACTAGTACTAGTCTACTGTGCACTACTACTACTGCCGGCAGGTAGACTCGAGCAAAGATTTTATATTCTACATACACCTCCAAACAATATTGAGTTGAGTACTATTGTATTAATAAGATTTCTCTCATCGTAGCTACACTAAATAACTACACGTATTATGGACGTGTCTGCCTGGTTCTACTCACTACCACCCATAACTCGCACTTGGTTTGGTGTAGCTTTGGCACTCAATGCTGCCGCCACTTTGGAACTGATCGATCCTCATGATCTACTGTTTGACAGATATGCCATTACGAACAGGTTGGAATTGTGGAGAATAGCTACCTCCTTTCTGTACGGTGGAGGTCCGCTCAACGAATTTTACGTCTTAATTTCACTCTACCTGATTACCATCCATTCGCGGGATTACGAACGGAATCCTCATTGTGCTGGTGGATCTCCTCGTGCCGATTATGTGTTTTGTCTCCTCTTTTGCATCACAATCACCATTGGAACGTATCTGATAACCGAGTACTTTGTACCACGGTCACTGCTGTATCCTCTCTTTACAAGAACGATCTTACATTCCATTACCTATCTTTGGGCTCGACGAAATCCGAATCTCTCTGTGACGCTCTACTTTATTCCCATTCAAGCACTGTATCTGCCCTACGCGTATATTGTTATTTCTTTGGTTTTGGGTTATCCCATACACGAACTGTTGCATGGTATGCTGGTGGGACATGTCTACTACTTTGTCGTTCAAATCATTCCAACGGTATTACATCGACGAATACTAACAACACCCATCATTCTGGAAGAACTGATAAACAGCATATGTGGTGATGGTAGTGATGAGGAACACGAATTTCGACAAGATTTTGTGCGTATCAACAACAACAACAACAACAACAACAACAACAACAACAACAGTAACAATAACAACGACAATATTATACAGCGACGATTTCAACAAGATGGTGCTACTGAGGCTCATATTGCCGCCAAATTGAATCAACTCGATCGACTCCGGACTCTTGCACAAAGTGCCGAGGGACGACAACAATTTGTTGCAAAGGATCGGAATGATTGGCAACCTCTTCACGAGGCTGTTCGGGGAGGACATATCGATGTAGTGAACTACTTGTTCTCGTTGGAATGTGGCGTGGACAAGAATGCTCGAACTATGGGCAACCGTGGTCCCAGTCCTCTTTGGATGGCCGAACAGATTCACGGGTTGGAACATCCCGTTACGTTACGTCTGCAAGAACTTGGGGCTGTCAAAGTGGGACCAGAATAAAAGCAATAAGTCACAGGAGACTGGTAGGGGGTAGTCAGTTGATAAAAAAACGACAAAACTTATTTGGCGACAGAAAAATAAGAATGGTTCTTGATAAGCTGTGGAATATGAAAAACATCGCTTTTGAAAGTGGTTCATTAAAAGTAGCAGGGCCAGACGCTCTATTCGAAAATGATACAAAGCATTGCGCCTGCACTTTGTTTTCGTTACATGGCTTGAAGAATCGCTGGCGGCTTCATTTCAGAAACCGACACTGATGATTGTCCTCGCAGTACTTCCAAAGAATCATCATCATCCATTGACGTGTCAGCACGCTCAACACTTCTGGTCCGCAATGCACTAAATGCTTGCCAGCGAAATTTTTGCTATCCACTTCACGGTGATCTGGACGGGCCAAAGTCAACCAGTAGGCGTCCATGGTCAAAATTGTGCTTTTGGAAGAAGCGCAACAATTATTGTGTGTTTCCAAAACGTGTTTCGCCACGTGGTTGAAATGAGCGACAAAGGTGGGATCCAGCGGCAATAGCTGCAACATTTCGGGAGGCCACCCAAAACCGTAGTTTCCATATTTAGGCCACCCGGCAGTCGTCGATTGAAAAACTTGAAGCTTTGCAGGAAAGGCGTCCACAATCTGCAATAGATTACTCAGCGATTGTTGGTAGTCTTGAGCGCAAGTTGTATGCAAAGCAAGACCAGCCTGAGACTGTGAAACGGCGCATAGATTCGAAATATCGTGAAGACCTGAATTGAATAGAATGTAGTATTCTGTGGAGTACTGCGAGTAGAGTTTATCATGAGATTGAATGTCGTGCAAGGCAGAAGAGACGTTTTGGAGTGTCTTCCGTAAACCGCCGAAGGTTGAAATGAGAGTCGTTTGGATCTTTAGTAAATCGGGAATGGCTGGACCCACTATTTCGTCAAATAAGTCCCGCTGCATACGCATGTTGGAATCTCCAATAAATATAATGTGTATTCGTTGACTTGGATTTTGAAGGTACCGCTGAAGCAACGTGGTTAGTTTCTTCGTTGAGACAAAATTGCAATTCCGATACTCATATTCCATGCGGATTCCCAGAGAATTGATTCCTTGCTGGTAGCCAGCGAGGCTAACGGTTTGGTTGATACTGCTGAACGCGTTACCCGTAGAAGAAGACCTTGTTTTGTCCGTGATAATCCATCGTCCATTTTCTGTAGCATGAGTGTGGGTTGATTTCAACAAATCGTTGAGAGCGCAAATAGGACGGCGTTTCGAGTTAGATTCACGTTCGTTGCTTCTTTCGACGCCGTTTATTGGGAAGACGTCCACGTCAACGGGAAATTCTGGCAACAGATATCCTTCATACGCTGCACGTTGCCAGCGTTGGGCTACAGGAAAGCTGTCGAACGAAGAAGGATTCGAAAATGCCAGCACCACCTCAACGAAGTATCGACCCGCATCCATAGGAAAGAATGAAATGTCATAGCTTCCGTTACGGTGATCCGTCACACGACCAGGAATCACGGCTCGACCATAGGCTCGCACAAAAAATAGAGCTCCACCACGACGACAAGAAGAAACAGAACAAACGATACGAAAGGTTACGTTTTGTCCCACCAACCACGACGCATATTGTGGAACCAAGTGAAAAGACCCGGCCAACGTATTCGAGGGTCGTGCCCAACCAGTGTACCCTGGCAAATCACCCGGTGTGAGTGACAATGAGTGATTTTTCGTCGTGACTGTTGTGAGTGACTGCGTCACGGTGGTCGCGGTTTGCTCCGGTGAGGTGAAAACAGAAACGTCGACAATAGCAGTATTCCACCAGCGTTGGAATATTGCGAAATCCAACACGAGAAAGAGAATCAAACAAAGGCCTTTACGAGCAATTGAGTGCATTTTTTCTTGTAAGCAATGTTGATGCATGCTTGTGTCGGAATCACTATGCTTTCGATGTTTGGCTTGAGAGTTGTACTATTGTTGATGTTTTGGGCTGTCATAATTTTGTCCCATAGCTAGTCCCTAACTCTAATGAATCGCTACTGGTTTCATAATTTGGAATAGTTCAGAGTTCTGGCTAGTAGACTACTAGTCCACTATTGCTACTAATACAGGTGCATTACTGCTATTCTACTTTGCTCGCTTGCTACTACTGCAGCTAATAGTAAGAGAGAGAGAGAGAGAGAGAGTGGCAATACTCGAAAAATATGGAAAAGCGTAGAACTCGAACGAGCTTATTTTCAAGATTTTGCTAAGCTTCTGTTATCCAGTAGCTTTGTAGCTATAAATGGGTATTGTTACTGTGAACCGTTAATATCCGTTTGCTGTCCAAGTCGGAACTCGCTGTGCCTCTGTTGGCGCGCTTCTACCACAGTTGTTCAAAACTGGCAGGCAACCATAGAGGGGAGAGGAATAGGACACAGTGATTTCATTGCTGTTGCATTTTATGATGAAGGGGAGAAAACTGCAATGGAAACTCCAGGAACCCAATTGGTCGTCCAGCTGCACTGCAGGTATTTTAAGATATTATTTCAGCAGTCACCGCTCAAAATCGAGCGTTTCTTGAGCTAACGCAACTAGAGCCAACAATACAGCATCATTTAGTGGCTCTGCGTTGTTTTCCTGCTGCGAGGGCGTTAAAAAACATGAAACCAAACAAAGCCACCTATCCCAATACAACCGGCATTATTTGACTCGGCTTTTCTTTGTCACTGCTCAGTCCCAAACAGCTGCGCTCATGACTCACCTCAAACGCAAGTACGTGGTAGCCTGCAACATACGCTCGCACTTAGCAATCCAATTTTGGTATCCAAATGAAAGTGTCAACCACTCTTGTTGACTCACCTAGTAGTAGCAGTATCTCATTGACCACAACAGCCAACAGTCAGAGCACAAAAAATAAATAATAAAGTTCTACACCTAGACTAGTCGAAGGCAGACAAAATCACAATAACAAATTTGTGCCACAAACTCCAATAAAATAAGAAAAATAATAATATAATGAAAATTCTTTCTTTACTCGCTTCCATCACTGCCGTTGGCGCTTTTGCTCCCATCCAGCAGTCAGGTTCTTCCAGAATGGTCACAGAAATTTTTGCCCAACGAGCCGAAATTCAATTTGTCAAGGGATTGGAAGAGAAATGTATCCCTCGAGTGAAGCTTACGCGAGCCAAGGATGGTTCCTCGGGAGTGGCTACATTTTTGTTCGATAACCCAAATGTTTTTGACTCAAGTACCGCATCCCAGGGAGAAGTAACCGGTCTTTTCATGGTCGATGAAGAAGGAGAAATCAGCACCACCGATGTGAACGCACGATTTTCCAACGGAAAGCCCCAATCGATTGAATCTGTATATGTGATGAAGAGCCCGGAAGAGTGGGACAGGTTTATGAGGTTCATGGAACGATATGGCGAAGCCAATGATCTCGGTTTCAACAAGGCCTAAACCGTGAGGCAAAATCTTCAACTATTTATTGCTGACATCCCATCGCTAGCTGCTACTGGAATTTCTCTATTTATTTAATCAAAATGATGTGTTCAACATTTCTTTGGAAGTGCAGTCTGCCGCCACATTTCATGTATTTAAGTCAAAATGCCCTTCTACACTACTTTGGTACCTCGGTGTATCCTCAGATTTTCTTGGTGGCGCAAGCAGGACTATCAATGTATAATGCGCACAGAACTTTAGATAAAAATATTTAAGAATGTTATCGCTTGGAGGATTCTAGGTTACTGAGTTGTAATGCACTTATTCCTTCTTTTTTATGCTTCCGCTAGAGACTTTCTATGGACAGCAGGATGGGAGACAATTTCAATAAAATCTATTTGCTTTGCCTTCTCGAGATGCGCTCACTTTAGTAGCGACAATTACGGTGTTCTTGGCCTTGGTTGGAGTAATGCGTTTACATTAGGGATCACTGCCAGAACAACCTGAAACTACACGAAGAATTAGACTCATACTACTACTAGTCTAGTAGTGCCTATTACTGCTCTACTCTGGTAGCTACCTGGTACTACTAGTAGTACCATAATAGCTACTAGTAGCAGTCTAGTAGTCTACTAGTGCATCACCTACTACTCTAGACTTAGTAGTCTACTAGAGTAGTCTAGTACTACTGATGTTTAGCCTCGACCCTTTTTGTGTGACGCCTAATCCGTGACTTGATTTACAGTACAAAAGATTTCTTCGATCTGGCAAAGTTTTCGGTTGACGTTCGCCATTGTTTGCGCTATCTTTTGCAAAGTTTTTCCGTCGTGAAAAAGCCTATGTGAGGTTTTTGTTTGTTTCGGACTCAATATTCTCAGGGACGTTATAATTTTCTTCGAGATTTGAAAGTTTCGCCAAGCGTCGTCGGGCTTAAAGTGGACACCAATGTAGGTCTTCCAACTAGCATTCAGAAGTTGATCATGGAGTCAGTCAATCGAAAGATATTTTTATTGTCAGGAAATTTACTAACAACAAATAATTCGCGCCAAGTACTATTTAGAGATGAATCGGCAATCTAGCTGCCTGTCTAGTACCCCCATCAGGTTAGTTGAATTACATTTATTTAATAGTGCATACTTCAGCGTCCAGTGCCAATCATTTTCATCCATGTCTATTCCTCTTCGTCTTTTTCTGAAGATTCCTTGTTCGGTGTTGAATCGTGCTCATCCTCTATGATCCCAAAGGTTGGTTTAATTGACGTAAAAGGCACCTCTTCTTCTGTTGATCCTCCACACAGCTTGTATTTCTTTTTCAAGTCGGTCACCAATTCTGTGATGGCTTCTTGCGTCGTTGTAGTAGCCTTTCTCGCGTAGTATGCCAAAGCAATAAAACCCGCCCCAGTGACGAGCATGTTGATGATTTTGAGAAGAGAAAATCCGTTGACGCCACTGCCAGGAATAATGACTGGAATGTGCTGGACGTTTTGACACATGAATACGTGAAACTGGAGGACATAGGTCTCCAGTGTGATGCGACCAAAGAAGTCGAGCATGGTGCTGTTCATTTCGGTCAATCGCTTCGATGAATTGCGAAGCATCAACCATCCAGCAATCGGCATCCAAAAGACAAAGGGATGAATTGGATTGTACTTGTGTTTGTCACTTTCATGGCCATAGATAAAGTACCAGCCGAGGATCAACATGACTCCGATTGCTCGCTGAATGTACATTGCTTGCTGCTTTTTGGGATTTTGAGTCTTTTTTCCCTGTTCTCCATCTCCACTGGCAACTTCCGAGCCGTTGTCGTCTTCACCGTAACACCACTGCATGTAGGCTTTCGCTCGGGCATAAAGAAAGCCAGACAACATTCCGAACCATGCTGAGTATTTGTCCGTGCGGAACCGAAATTCGTATTCGTGAGAGAACCACGTCAAGATATTCTTCATGGATGTTTCAAAAAACAAAATATGAATCAGCAAACAAATGCCAATAGCGGCCATGTTGGCTTTTTCGTGGTTCAATTTATCAGGAAACTTTTCGCGCAAGAGTTTGGCACCGTAACACGTTGCCCCTGTCACAAAGAATCCAACGGTATGGAGTGGCACAACGTAGTACAGCTCGAGTTTGACGCCCAGGAAAATACTCAGCATGAGCGGAAAGTAATTAATGCGCACCCACATAGAGACCATGCGTTCCAAAGAAAAGTCTTGCTTTTTGTCAAAGTAAAGGAAATTACCAAAGCCTGTCATCCAGACGTAGGCCGATACCAAGACTCGGATTTCATTGTAAATGGAACGGTTACGATAATAATGGTACTGAGATAGCGACACAAACGTGAGCAAGGAATCCAGTTGAGTTACGCAAACATTAAAAGAAAGAAGACACAGGCATACATCTCCATGCGGCGATATCATGTTATACATACCATAATGAACACAAATTGCATCCATCCCTTCCACTCTTCGGTTTGATCTCGGGATAGCAACTGCACACCACGAGTTCCCGGTTCGTGTTTCATGGTATAGATGGCTCCTCCCAACATTACCAGTACCATAATCCAAAACATACCATCGCTATGATTTTCATCTCGCGGATAACTAATGGGCCAATTGTTGATAACGTAGGCGAAGCCAAAATTCCAAAAACCTGATACTGGGCCGTAACAAAGGCACGACGAGATTTCCACTGGGCCAATATAGGATACTTGTTGAGAAATTGGTTCGACCAGGATCCTGCCTTGGAATTCTCCAAACCGAATCCTTCCTTGTTACTGTCGTCTTTCATGGGCGGTGCGCCCATGGAGGACGGGGCGGTAGCGGTAGTAGGGATATCTTCTTTGGTCATGTTTGAAGTGGACACTGCCGTCGAGTTTCGAGCGGTTGGGGCACTCATGTTCATTGGGAAAAGTGTTGTCTATTGGTTAGGATTATATATTATAACCAATTTCAGCAGAAGGACAACTAAAGGTAACTTTTTAAAGATAGGTCAAACTTGGTTTTGGCAGCAAATTCTTTCTGAAAGTCGGTTTACTTCGTTTTGATTAATAATTTAGGTCATCGCGATGACCTTCTTACGTTATCCTGTTTGTACCACTCACCAGGTACTCCACTAGTTGAGACGCACAGTAGCCAATTGAGAAACCCTTTTTAATGCTCGAATCCTAGTTTAAGGCTACCAGGTACTAGTAAGATGAATACTGGTAGTGACTTGCACAATGAATACAATATCATATATAGTTTTGCAGCGGATAGTTTTAAACTTTAAGGATTTGTAAAAGACAGCAACTACTCCCGCCATCTCTCTATTTTATTTTTTACAACAAGTCGTTGCTAGCTAAAAAGGCCAACAGGAAGCCCCCAATAATCACTGTAGACACCCCAACAAATTTCAAAATGGGTTTGAGCAGATTATCTCCACTCACACGTTCTATTGGTTCTTCGTCGACTTTTCGAGATAGAAATCCATCGTAATATTCCTTGCCACCCAGTACTACCTTTTGTTCGTCGTTAATATTGTCGTCCTGGCCGGGAATATTCACGAAAAGCTGGGAACAACTTGTAGTCGTATGTCGACAGGATACTGCGCCAGAGCAGTATGCTTCTTCTTGAGATGGCTGTATGGAAATCATGCTCCTGGTTGACAGAAGATTGTTTTGAGGTACAATTTCCTGAAATCTGCCGAGGATTGCCGTTGCAGGGGGGAAAGTAAAGGCCGTTGCTTGTCCTGACAAAAGACTTCCGTTCCAAGCCAACAGCAGGACGATTAGTGTGGTAGCAACCACCGCGAATTTGTTTTGAATACTACGCGATATCATGTGAATGATGGAGGAATAACGGGTGTTGGTGTGTTGTAGATAATTATTCTGAGTAACTTCTTATAATGGCTCTCGGGTGATGATGTGCAGTTCGTTGGATGTTGGATTGTCGGATTTTGGATTACTCATCAGAAGACAAAAGAGTTACTACTAGTAGACTACTAGAGTCTACTCATCCTAAAAGAAATTCGGAAAGCGAAGGAAGCTTTGGATTTCTCAGTCACGAGCTGGACTGACGTCACAGACTTAGCCCAATGGAAATAATCGCATCGGCAATCGGCAAACATGCTAGCTAGGGGTCTACTATCCCTCTGATCCCAACGACCTCGTCTCGTCTTCAACGTCCTTCGCAGATAAAATGCCAAGCGATCAAACCCATGAGGTTATTGGGTTTGGTCTCAGTCGTCACCATCTCGGTTTTATTGACACCATTATGGGCTTTCCAAACACCATTGAATGTTCCTGTCACTCGAAGAACCATACCACGATCTCTTGTTCGGGCAGATGCGTCTGTTGACGCCGTCGGCCGCGTGGTGGACATCGACGAGGATGCTGTTCGAGACATTGGTAGTATGGAAGAATGGGCGACTGTAATGGAGTTCAAAAATCGGAAGCCTTTGAGATAACGAGCAACATGAACCCCAACAACGTTGATATCGAATATGATATTCTTGATTATGAAGATGTATCCGTTACTACCAATCAAAATCTTCCGGCAGGAAGTCCCGTCCTGTACGTACCTAATGAAATGATCCTTTCCAGTCATAACGCGTATCAGGAACTGGGTCGTTTGGAAGATACGGAACATTTACTGGGCAGCTTGGATGCTACTGACCAGCTAGCATATTTGTATCTCGTGGTAAAAATTTTGATGGAATATGAGAGAGGAGAAGAGTCTCCATGGTATCCTTGGTTGAATTCCCTGCATAGATATTACTCTAATGGGGCCTCCATGACACCATTTTGCTACGACTGCTTACCACCTTTGGTGGCTTCTTTGGCCTGGAAGGATCAATCCAATTATATTTCTCTTGATGCGGCTCTCATCATGGTGCCATTTCTCAGTGATGAAACCAAGGAGAATAACGATCTGACAAAATGGGCCTTCTAGGTTGCCTACACTAGAAGCTTCGAAGCAAATGATGGATCTGGTGACTTGCGCATTATTCCCATGGTTGATTTGTTTAATCATGGAACATATCCAAACATTGGAATTGGATACGATGAGCGAGGGAACTGCTATGTACAAACCACAGCTGACGTTCCAGCTGGATCGCCGCTTACTGTAAGTTATGGAGATCCAACCAACCCATCCTTTCTGTTTGCAAGATATGGCTTCATTGATACAACTTCCCCAGCAACCTTTTGCAAAATTATGATACCGAACCCTTCTTCGCAACTTGTTGATATGGGATATGATCATTCAAGAATGCTTTTTTGGAAGGATACCGGAGAAGTGTCTCGAGAGGTTTGGGACGTCTTGCTCTATCAGATCCTTGAAGTGGAAGTGGAACTAAAGGAAGCATTTTACCAGGCACATATGAACGGAGACGATGCAACCAAACAGGCTTTTCACCAACAGTGGTGGTACCTAAAAACATCTACAGCATTGCAAAAACATGTTGATACGTTTATCAATAAACTGGACGACCTTGCACTAAAGTCAAAGGGCAAAAACCTTTTAGAACATCCACGCCTTCCCCTTATTTTGCAGCATAATGAATTTGTCAAAAAGACATTCCTCGCCGTCCGAGAAAATTGTCTTGGTGGCTAACACACTATTGGTTGGCCAAAAGAGAGGAAAATTGCCAAGGATAACAATACTAGTGAATCTTACTGAAACCAAGGGACTCCTCCATGGTTTGTGGCAGCTTTTCTGATCAAAATGTTGCGTATAGTAAAATACAGTACAATATAATCAATGTCATTACTATTAAATACTTCATATACATCCTGCGACCCTTGGCATTGTGATTGTTGTAGGCTTGGTTGTAGTCGTTGCTGTTGCTGGGGTTGGCGTATTGCATATGTTACTAACCAATGCTCTACGGAGGGTTGTCAGATTGATGCGCGTTGAGTAGTGGGTCGATGTAGCCGGTTCAAACTCTAAAGCAAACCCCTTGGGGTCATGCGCAAATCGTTGTGCAATTATTGCTTGCCAATCCTTAGCTCCCATGATAGTTGATTCCTTCCTACTGCAAGCGCGCTAATATTACCTGCTTTGTAGTACTACGTAAATAGGGAGGAACTCTTCCGTATATCGGAGCGAGTACTTACTAGTAGTTTTTCATCGACACACATCAAAAATCATTATTAATTTAAAAAACTAACAGGGCGTTGGAGGTACATAGTGTACTGGTAGTCATCGATCTACTAAATATTTAAAGGGTTTGAAGAGCTCGTGAAATGGGTCATTTTTATTTTTGCGAAGTGGCATGAACCATCGAAAGATCTCCTGCGTCCATCTCGTTTGCAGCTTGCAACACCAACACTGTCAAGTTTAATCTAACACGCTAATTTTTCCACATGCTAAGTCTGTCTTAGCCATAGCTTCACCCAGAAACGCTTTCAAAGTCTACAATATTATCATGACAGACGCTGAAGAAAAGCCATCTGCTACTACCGAAGGAGAGTCCAAGCAGGACGAATCCAAGGAGGACTCCAAGGAGGATCCCAAGGAGCAACCCAAGGAGGAATCCAAGGAGGAATCCAAGGGGGAGCCATTAGAGGGACGGGACAACCTCGAAGATAAAGTCCGTGAACGTGATGAAATGGTTATTGCCCTGGAGAAAGTTCGCCAAGAAAAGCAGAAGGAACTCGAGGCGCTCCAAAAGGAATTTGAAGAGGAACGTCTCGTTCAAATGAAGGAACAGCTTGTCCACAAAATTGAATCGGATCGCCTGAAGAAACAGACACAGGCCGTCAACGAGCGATTGGCGACCCTCGAAAGAGATATGCGCGACAAGCAAGCCATTCACGAGTATGCTACTCTTATCAAAGGCGTAGCACCGCAAGGAAATGTAGATTCGCAGTATCTCATCAAACTGCAAAACCAACTAGCCAAGGCGGTCAAGAAGATGGAGGGGACGACTGCGAAAATGACGCAAATTGAAAATTCGTGTGATCAGGTCGTCAACAGCTTGCGATCGGAGATTGCTGACATTGTTGAAGATCGGTGCCGCACTGAATTGGAATTGCGAAAACAGTTGGAAGTTCTCAAAGAAAAGACATGGGAAATGCAGGGTGAGTACGACGAACGTATCAAGGAAAACCAAAAGACGCTGGAAAGTTTAAAAACCAAAGCCACTTCCGTCGTGCCCTTGGAGGAGTTAGAAGCAGAGATGGACGAAACGTACGCCAGATTGTACGAACTCAAGCGAATTCACGAGACGCAGGAAAAGACATTGGAGCAGCTGGATAGCAATTTGAAGGGCCGGCAATCGTAGAGTGCTTATGAAGCACAGGGAGTGGAGTGTGGTCGGTCCACGAAGAAAACTAAGTGTGTGATTAGTGCAGATCGTTTCAAAAAAATGTAGGCCGTGTGTAGAGTGGACGATTGGATAGAATACAACGTAACTAGTTGTGAATAAATTGACAGAAAACAATAAGCAAATGGCCTTTAAAAGTCGTCGTGGAATGATCATTGAAGCAGTACAAATGAGTTTTCGTCTAGCATCATTCGAATCCATATCCTCGAATCCATATCCAAAACATCTACGCTCGGGCCTAACGGAAGGCCATAAGATGAGGGCTAACAAGCCAATAACGCTCATAGAATTAGTCAACCTGTTCACTTTTTTTTTTTATGAAAGCTATCAATCGGACTAGAATAATATTCTAATTGTAAAAATGGCATCCACCCTACCCTGACTTCATATTGAACAGTACGGATTTTTTGACGAGGTTCTACCGTAACTTACTACTGTACCTGCTACTGTACAAATTAAGGACAGGGATAGGTCATCGTTGGATCTTAATTCTCATCTTTCAAGAAAAGGTCTTCAGACTAGTAGTCTAGTAGACTAGTACTAGTAGTAGTAGAGTGCTTACTAGTACTCTACTAGTAGTCCAAGGTAGAGTCGACAGTCGACCAGCAGTCACCAACATAAAAAATAAAAAGGCAGAAAGCAAGTGAATTCTACTTTATCACGATACGAACCCTACATTACCGCAATAGGTTAACAAAAGACTAGCATGACGATACCACGAGGCTCTCCAACCTTAACCTACACCAAACAGAGCGATGGCTACATTTGCCACCAAAGAACACGAATTGAGAAGCCCAGTGCTTCGGATCACATCAAATTCGTGTCCAAGTTAATCTTGGTCACTTTATGCCTGGCTGCCTTTCTTCACTTTACTTCGATGGGTCAGCTCATGTCTCCCTCCCACCACCACCACCATGGTCATCATCACCCTAACGGAGCAAACGGTGGATTTTTACGCAATGAAGGCAAGCGCATCGTGGATTTCGCGGCCAGCGCTTTCGACGATGCCAACGCGATACTGCACGAATACATTCGCAAAGATGAAAACGCGGACGACGGCGCTGCGCCAGAACCAATGAAAGAAAGGTCAATAGAACAGAAAGAGGGAATTGACGAGGAATAAAACAGAATGGCTCTGTTCTCTGTTCTGTTTCGAAGTTGGAAAACATAATTCTTTCTTTTCGTTGTGAGCTTTAATAAATGGTGCAGACAAGACAAACAGAATATGTGAAATTTTTGTGACAGTATTCATATTACACGGAGCTTGAGAATTAAATTTGAACAGCTTGTGAATGGCTTACATTGATACAAATACAAGGGACGCATGTGTTCCATGCTCTCGTTTTCCTTCTTACCATGTTCGTATCCTCAACCCCATCCCAGCAAGACAGCCTTGATTCGGTTAAATGCAGACGGTTGCCATATAGCTTCAAATTTCTTATTTAGATTTGTCAATCCTATCCATATGAGAACCGGCACTCTGCATTTTTATTGCAGAATAGTACTGGCAACTCGGCAGTTCTCGATTGAGTCAATTGGAAATTCATGATCGAGTACTACTATTTCCTTCCGAGTGAGCCTACAATACAAGGCAGTCATGATTTTAAATAGATGAAACTAAACGCTGAGTACAACGTTGGCAGGTGGTCTGGTAATGCTTGTTCGCTACAACTACAATATTCGATTGCGCGGTTAGCTTTGTAGCAAAATAGCTTCTGTAGAGGAACAATACATGAAGTAACATTGTAGCTATCTCATCAATGTAGCCAAGAATTCTGCTCCACCCGAATAACAATCTATAGTCCGATGGTCTCGTGGGATAGTAAATCACGCACCCAAGTACCTGGTCTGTGTGCAGCTCATACGGGGGTGTGGTGATGGAGTGAAGAGACAATTGAGACGGATTCTTTCTGTCGCTCACCAAGATCACGCAATCACACCTCTAGTAGCTTCCAGTAGCTCGGAATCGATCGGCATTCACCCTTTGCTTCTCGAGAAGCCTTCGAGAGCAGCGCGAGCTTCAGCGAGAAAGAACCCCCCTGGTAGCTTCCTGCCGATATTGTGAGCTTTACCTTTTCATTTTTTAAATTCTACAATATTGCCACCTACCTGGAGCACAGACAACAAAAGAAATGTTGCACCAGTACTGCTAGAGTACTCCCCTTGTAGTGCTGTACCTGGTGGTACGACTTTACATTTCACGGAAGCTGGTGTGTACCAGGTACGCGAGTTGTTGCGTCACCAAGGTTGAGCCTTTTCTCTCTTCTTTGCAGCAGAACAGCTTTAATAATTCTCCCAGCCGAACCAAATGATAAGTACTACTATGACTGGTACCAGTACCAGGTAGTAGGTTCCCACTTGCACGGATATTTCAAGTGGCTCTTCGCAACTGGTAACTGTTACCAGGTAACTGTTACCAGGTACCATACTGACCGAAGAACTCTAAACCACAACAGAAAGGTACCAGGTAGCGTGATTTTTTTTGCTCGTGCTGCTTGGTGCGGCCGTGCCATAACTGGTACCCTGTAGCTCCCCTGAATTCCTTGAGCTGCCCACGGAAGAGAACAGACGCAATTGCGAGGTCCGCGGATGTAGCCGTGAATGCGAGGCTCGATTTTAAGTTGTTGAAATGTTGCAGCGACTCGCAACTTGATTCTTCAGATGTCATACGATTTTAATGGATCTCACACAAAAATGCACAGATAACGGAGCTCCCGGAAAATCAATTTAAATGAAAATAATGATGAATAATAGGATTTTTACCGCATCGTGTAGCCTGGCAATTTGATAACTTCCGTCAAACTAAGGTTCCTAGCGCTGGGGTTACATTCTGTTTGTTCCGTCAAATCCAACTCCTACCAATCCAGGTAGTATTTTTTAAGAGTGTATTTAGGAACTTTTTACTGGGTGACTTCTGCGACACTACCAGGTGGTACAGTACTAGGGTACTAGCACTCTACTATGTAGTATTGTTGGCAGGAGTGGTACCAGGTACCAGGTACCTACGTACAAGCGAGACAGACAGCTCAGCTCCTGAGACTGACAGGTTAAGACAAGAAAACTGAAGAAAACTTTTCAGCACTCATGACAACAGGGTTCGTTTGGTCCACTCCGACTTCCGCCAAAACTATGATCTTCCCGTCCAACTAACATCCGCTACAACTCTTCAGTACTACAGAAACGTAAACGGATGTGTAGCAACTCCTTCCATTCCTGTTTTACTACTAGTAGACTACACGCGTATTTTTTAGAGTATTTTTTTTTTCACACCAACCTGTCTCTGACTGACAAATCACTCGCAGATATAATCAACCACAAAATAATTTAAACGCATAAAAGAAATACATTTTGGTTTCACACACACACACAAACAAGGAAACAATCAATACAAGATATTATTATACCTTTATTTACTAACATGACAGAACCACGTCCCACAGATATTCTTTGCGGAAAAAGCCGAGACTGCCTCCAAGCTCCTGGCAGCATCAGGTTTCGTAACTTTATTGATACTTACACAGACCAATACATTGCCTGCACAACCAAATATTCCAAGATGATGATAACCAAGGAAATATACGAGATTGTTAGCCAGCAATCACGCTTTCTGAAGTTCAACAGCAAAACACAGGAATGGGAAGAGATCAGTGTTATGGCCGGCCGCGACAAGATTGGACACGCTCTGAGATTCTCATCCCGGGCCACACGACGAAAGGAAAAGACAGAAAGCAAGCCACCCAAGACGCACCGACGCAGCGGTTCCACTTCTTCCGCAGTTTCCACAACTTCGACGGACAGCGCCAGTACGAATGCAAACGCTGTTGGATGGGAAGCATTAGCGGGACATGTCCGAGTTGCTTCCATGGCAGACTCTATACCGTTGGAGCGGGTGGTGTCCTCGGGCTTAGCTGCCGAGCTAGCGTCAGAACTGGCTTCAAATTACGAGTTTGCCATGACGGCCGGCCAACTGGAAATGCTTTTGGAAGAAGTGGCGGAGGATGTCCTGGTCGAATCTACTTCTGCTCATACCCCCATCACACCCACTGATGAGGAATTGCCGGCTGTGGCTCAAATCATCAGAAAGGTGAGCAAGATGGCAGTGACGCCAGCACACCAACCGACAATAACATGTAGGGCCATCACGGAAGAGCAAGAACATGAAGATGGCGCGCTTTTAGATTTGCTCAGTGCACCTGTGGGTGATTGGGATCATGACTTTGCTGAAGACGACTTTGCTATCAACATGGAAGATTTTCATCGACCATTCCACCTCTCTTCATAGCGAGAAAATCAATTCATTTATTTACACAAATACACATTTTCACTTAACTACATCAGAGATACAATTTAAGAAGGTTTTTTTTCTGCAGCACAAATAATATTTGACGTAATTATTGTACACAAGCTATGTGCACTATAAATCTCTTACTTTCGGTACTACTATCATGAGAATGATATTTTGCTATTACGACTACAATTATGTTAGTATCTCGTACCGCTCGTTGAGGTCTTGGTGAAGAATTCTCGTGCCGCTCTTTCCTCTCGACGCTTGTAGTAAAGCTTGAGCAGCTTCGTGTAGGACCATAAGGCAACACTTATAGATCCCAGCAGCGTAATGCTATCCCGGAGCAAGGATTGAGCTGTAACGGTAGTGCCACAGGAAGACAATGTACCACGCGAAGAGTAGGCCACCGACGACTGCGCCGGCCCAAGAAGAGTCCGCTGCAAACTGGGAAAGCATTTATGGTATTGCATTGCGTAGTGCACTAGAGAACCAAAACCAAGAATAAACGAAATTCTTTCCCATCGTTGAGACCGTTTCAAATCTTGAAGAGTCTTGCACTTCACCCCTTGTCCATACAATCTCTGGGAAGTTGAATCCATAAACGTCTTGACGTTGCGCAGTGTCAAACTGATCCGAGCACCATCTTCAAATGCAGGTGTATTATTGCCGTCGCTGCTTGCTGTATTCAACAAATCCATTTTATTAGCTTTGTCGTTATCATCTTTGACAACCGGTAGAATCGAATGCGTAAAGTATTTGTTGGTCACCGGTCCCAGTAGTAGCATGCTACCGTGCGGCAGCAAAACACGCGTCAAATCGCGAGGTTCGGCCCGTCGTCGCAATTCCAAAACTCGTTCGCCTCCGATACTGACCGAAACAATCGCTCCTTGACGGTCCAAATCAAGATCCTTGTCGGAATGATGTGCAATGTAATCGTTACCGTGCCGATAAAAGTTCGTCACACAATGATTCATTTTTTGATTGTTGTAAAAGTGCGGCAACGCCTCCTCTACTTTGCTTTTGACATGCAACGATGTTGGACTCCATGAAAATGTTTCCCATTCATCACCTTGGTAATTTCCAGGGTATCGATAGACAGGAAGAATGGTTCCCATCGAAACAGGCTTGGGCATTCCATCGTCTTGATCGTTATTGTGGTCGTAAAAATCGGATTGTAAGTTTTGTAATCGTGGTAAGACTTCTCCTGCGGCTCCCTTGAATCCTCCAAAATCCAATTCAGACAACAAAGTTCGCATGAGTTCCTCGCGATTACCTTGCACAATAATATCGTGGTGTAATTCGGTATCACCTGCCGCCAACCCGTAGAGATTACTACTACTAGTATTAGTAGTAACAGTGCTAGCAGTACCTGCTATTGTTGATGGTTCCGACGTTACTGATGACAGATCCAACAATTGTGGCACGTGGTATCCACGCCACAATCGATGCAATGTCAGTTGCGCCACGCGTTGATAACACTGTGTCAATCGTCCACAAGTTACACCCAAGAGTTGTGTACCGAAATACCGAACAATGGCTATCGCCATGCCACTACCATGACCATCACTACCACATTCATCTGTCGACGACGATGTAGTACCAAGAACACAATATTGTCCTCCAGCTTCTTCGGGGTACAGCCAGCTAACTTTAGCCATTTCTTGTCGACTGTGCTGAAGTTGTTGCAATAAAGTACGTCCCGTTGTGGATTGTACTGGTTCTCCGTCGTCCTCCCATCCGTACGACGCATCATCTGACGGAAGTGTTGTTGCCGCTGTTATTGTTGCTGATGCCATTGATAAGGATGATGAACAGACCCATGCGTAGGGGATATGAGTAGCATCCGGATAATGCTTTCGAAGGTGTGTTATCCATTCATCGCGTTGTAGAATGTTTGTTTCAGTGCTTTTACTTGTAAAAGTAGTCGCAAATCCTAAAAATGTACTATCTGCAACTTTTAATGTGGCCATTGGTACTAATGACTGATGATGATAGTGTTGTTGTTGCTGTTGGTTTTGATGACTGCTGTTACTGCTGGTCGTCGTTGACGTTGTCGTAGTATTTCGATGAGGTTGTGTCGCATCCGAATTGTGTCGTTCCAAATAGGGTTGTTGGTGCTGCTGCCGTCCATCATTCTGATTATTAGCATTATTATTATTATTATTATTATTATTATTATTATTAGCATGATTACTATGATGATCTTCGGGATATTGCTGTTTCGTAGCATCATGTTCCTGATGATCATAATCATATTCATGACGACGTGCATCACCCAGGTATGATCGTTCGACTTTGTCCAAGGATTCTACCGATACCAGTGATAGATTGTGAATCATCCTATCATTATGACTAGTACTATCATTCTCTTCCGTTGTATTATCATTGTCATCCTCATCACTGCTATTGGTTCTCGTAGTAGTTGACGATTTGTGACCATTGAACGAAGTATTGTTGTTGACGTGTTTTTGATTTTCGCTTATTGAAACAGAAGCAATAGCAGGAGTAATACCATCAGTATTTGCAGCACAAGTCTTCCATTGATTGGGTAGTGACAACGACTTGTCTTGTTTGAGTTTGACCAAATCTTCTTCACTAATAGATTGTCGTTTGCGCAATTGTTGTTGTTCTTGAAGCCATTCGTGTCGTTGTGAAACCAAGGGAGCCACTGTTATTCCCTTTGTGTTACTGTTGTTGTTACTGTTGTTGTTGTTGTTACTGTTGTTGATGATGATGATGCCACTGGCAGCAGCAGTCGTAGAAGTAGAAGAGGATGAGAGTGCGGTTGTTGTTGTTGTTGCTGTTGTTGCTCTCGTTGAGTCAACACTGGAACTGACAGTAGGAGTTGTGTTGTTACTAATGTTGACAATCAAAGCGGTTTGCATTTGTTGTTGTGCTTGTTCCTTCTCTTTGTTGTTGTGTTTAGTAATAATAATGGAGTTGGCATCTTCTTGGACGGCTTCTTGCTGTTCCATCACAGCTGCTAGCAGTGGAGGTGCTTCTGATTCGGCAACATCTGAAGCTGTGGCTGCAGCAGCGGCGGCAGCAGTAGCAGTAGTATCTGCACCGTCATTGGTGTCATTCGGAACCGTTGCTTTTGTCTCCTCTTTCGCAACTTGCTGCTGCTGCTTTTTCTTGTTTTTATTCTTGTTCTTCTTTGCCATGCTATGTTATTAATAATTCGCTTTATTTGTCCTCTTATTAGTTACCAGTATTAGTATGTGACGTTGCTGCTTCCTTGTCTTATCGAGTCCTTTCGTTAGCTACCAGGTACTCCGGAGTACTAGCTAGACTATTAGTAGTAGACTACTGGTAGTATCAAGCTTGATGATTGTCGATGTGGGGTTCTGTTCGAGTTCCTGTTCGAGCTCTGTTCGAAGCTAGAAAATAAAAGACTTTTCACCCGGGCATATGACCATCTAGATACCGGATTTTTAAATCATGGATTTCCATACCGTTCGTTCGCGATCGCAGAGAACAACGACGAAGCGAATAGCACAAACGAGAAACAAACGAACAGATCTTTTATTCTTATTATTATTACTATTACGAATCTGAAAATCACACAAAACAAAATCTTGGTTCTTATATATGACAAAAAGTATGACCGCCGTTCAACCAGCTGTTCCTCCCCACCACCTTCCACCCCAGTGGCTTGTCTTGGCTTTGTACGCCCTCCTGGGAGCGGCTGCATCCTTCTTCCTCGGTCATGAACCAGGAACGCTTCCGGAAGATCTTGTCCGAGCACTTTGTCCTTCCATCATCGTAGTGTCATTATTCCTTGCGAGGTATACGGTCGTTGATGTCATGTCAGCGGGTGTGACCAAATCGAAATCTGTCTACGCCATCAAGGACTACAAGGACATGCCCGTCCAAATGCCCGAAGAGGCCTACCTGGCGGATCGTGCACAGATGAATCAATTGGAACAAATGCCGCCCTTTATTATGGCTACAATGAGCTTTTCTCTTCTGGTCAACGGGAACGTTGGTGCCATACTTGCTCTGCTTTGGAGTGTACTCCGTCACTTTTATGCACGAACCTACCGTCGCTCTGTCGGCCTACCTTTCGGTAAGAAAGGGCTGGCGTCGTATACGATCCCGTGTTATTTTATTACAGGCACAATGTTGATGGGATCTGCGGTGCATGCCTTGCGCTGGATGATGTCGTGAAAAGTTTATTAATGAAATTGCTGCTACTACTGGAAGTTAAGGGTACCAATGTCACCCCGTGAATTGGATTCGATTCGATTGGATTCGATTGTCACGGCGATTGACGTGAAGTAATTTTCTTTGGCGGCAACAAAGGTGAGGTGATCTAACTACGACAGGAAACGAACAACGTATGTTGGTATGTACGACTAAGGTAGATGGTTTAGAACGTCACAATGAAGCTTCGCCAGTATAGTAGTTGTATAGCTAGTGTTGGGTTGCATTTACCTCCAATGATATATATATATCCTATCGCGTCGATGTCGATATAATCGAGAGTACTCTGATGTGTTCTTACTTTAGCATTCGACGATATTCTTCAAAATAATGATTGGTGCCGTCTGTTTGGTGCGGGTCAGCATAACCGAAGCAATTGTCATGTCATCCTTTGCGTCGTTAGGTGCGGGAGTGGGAAAAGTGTCACTGTTGTCATCGTCCCTGCAGACACTGTTGTCAACTCTGTCTTCCTGCTGCTCCTCCTCCTCCTCCTCGTCGTCGTCGTCGTCGTCATCGTCATCGTAACGATCAATATTGGTTCTTTCAGAGAGAGACGGGCCCGAAGTGGTGGTCGCCATATTGGTAGGCGAGGATCGATCCATATAGTGTCCTTGTTGTAGTGCATCATCTTGATCATTCTCTACCGCAAAGTCTTCTTCCGTGCCATCATCATCAACAACGTCATCATCATCATTGGTACCATCGTCGTTTGTACTGTCATTCTCAAAGAGAAAGTCTCCCAATTCTGTACCATCTCCTTCCCAAAAAGAAGACAAAGAATGTTGCTGCTCTTCTTGCTGCTCAATATCAAAAATATCAATCGAATCACTCGTACAGGTCAATTCTGCCCACGAATCGAAACCACGACTGTATTTGCTATGATCGGACGAATTGCCGTGATGACGATGATGACGACGATAGTGACGACCATTCTGGTTGTTGTTGGAATTTTTGTTGAGGTGTTTATCCAACAAACGACGATTGCTGGATTGTTTCTTAGAAGGAGGAGGCGGAGGAGAAGGACTCCAGGTCTCGAAGGCACTGCTGTAACTATTATTACAACTGTTCCAATGAGACGATGTCGCTGACAAAACGTTTGGTCCTTCCCAAAAAGTTCCATGACTGGATAGACTTTCATTACAGTCTCGAAGATCTGCCAAAGGAAGAATACTCGACAGACTACTGTTGTTATTGTTGCCAGAAGACAACAATCGTGTGGGTTGTGGTCGAAGAACTTCCGAATTGGATCGTACCAGTGACGCTCCAAGGATGTTGTCATTGTTTTTGCTGCTGCTGCTGTTGTTATTGCTGCTATTGCTGCTGCTGCTATTGCTATTGCTGGAGGGAGAAGCACACCGAAACGTGGTTGGAGTTCCACCAGAAGTCGACGATTTAACGGTGCTAGCAGTGGAAGCACGACGAATCGAGGAGGTCTGCTGCTTCTGCTGCTGCTGAGAGTATTCTCCGGAGTTCTTTTTCTGGGTCAACGGAAAGAGAAGAATAACAGAATTCATGGACAATTACATGGAATGAAAAATGCGAATGCAGCACAAAACACAGCAATAGTACAATCAACAGTCAAAACGTCACTCACCTTTGTGGTATGTTTCTTTTTGCTGACAAACGCTTCTGGCTGTTGTTGTTGTTGCTGCTGCTGCTGTTGCTGTTGCTGCTGCTGTTGTTGCTTCCGGGTACTGGATGAACATTGTCCCATATTGATTGCTTGCTTACTTGATTGATAGAATTAGCGAAAGTAAATACAGCAACTAATAATAATAATGATAATAATAATAACAACGATGGTGAAGCATTTGTGAGAGGAAGAAAGGTTTGGTGTACCCCGTCTCAGACTCTCATTCACACTTTCCATGCGATGATTGAGTGAACCTACTGTAGTAGCTACTAGGGTCTAGCTCGTCGAGCAAAGTACCAGTCGTACCAGGTACTCTACTAGTCTACTCTACTAGTCAATCCATCAAGAGTCGTGTTTTCCCTGTATCTCTACCCTTAATGAAGATCTTCCAACATTGTAATTACAGTACTACTCCTATTTCCTATTACTGAAAAATTTACAACAACAATTCGAGATGCGAGAACAACGTGCTACGCTATCTTGATGATACAGTAAGGAACTGCGTCCCATCCGACGATGTCCTTGTAGCTAAAAATTCCACTATCTTCTAGTACCAATACAAATATTCGGTCATGTTCGATCTACAGCATTGCACCTGTCCCAATGATGCCGAGATCAAAGGTAACAGCAACAGCAACAGCAACAGCAACAGCAACAGCAACAGCAACAGCAACAGCAACAGCAACAGCAACCACGAAAACGACGACGACGACCAGCAAAAGCCAGTATCCATTTCTCTTTGGTTGATCCCATCCTCCAAAGATGCAGCTTACGACAAATTATCTACCATGATTCATTCGTATTCCCAACGGCAACAAGCCTCATCAGCAGCCAGTGTACCGTTTCAACCACATGTAACTGTAGTGGGAGGTATTGCTTGTCCATCGGTGTCCTTTGTCAGAAATTATTTGATACCACAACTCATTGATAAATTCAAACAACATAACGAAAACGGTAAAGAAAAACAGCAACAACATCAGCAGCAGGGCCAGGTAGATAAAAATCAAGACAACGATACACCACAAACTACTACTGAAAACAGCAGCAGGAACACAACGAAATGTTCCGTCACAACCAGCACAATTACTTGCAAATTTAATCCCACACCTGTCTATCAACATCAACCATGGAATCAAGCGTGTGTGTTGGTGATGGATGAAAAGCACAATAATAATGTTGAATTTATGCATCTGGTTGAGATGTGCCGTGACGTTGTCGCCTCTGCCTTGGCAAACGACGACGACGACGACGACGACGACAACAACGACGATGACGTGACTGAAACAACAAAGGACATCACATCTTCTTGCAAACGATTATTATTTCCTCCACCACTTTGCCAACCTCATTTAAGTCTTTATTATGGAACTGCAGATGGTGCTCCATCACCCAGCACAGTGTTACAGGATTTGGTTTCAAACAACAATATGGAAAGATCACAGCAAGAACAACAACAACAAGAAGACATTGGCGATGTTTTCTCTTTCGAAGCAAATCAGGTAGCTGTGTGGATGACAGAACCAGCATCTGTTGCGGGCGTAGCATTATGGAAGGAGCTTTGTGTTATTGATCTTTAAGAGAGAGGCTTCCTTTTTTTGGTCGGGTGTTTTGTTGTTACGTAAAACGTCAGAAATAAGTTTTAATAATAACACAATCATTCATACTTGTAAACACGGCCAAAAATAGAAATAAATGATAATAGAATTTCGAATTTATTATTATTTTACACTTGCAGTACTGTACTATACACGGACTCGAAACAACCCCATGCGCCACTGTTCTTCAGGGCTAAAAAATGAAATCGTATTAGCTAGCGTTGTTCTCTGCTTCCTTCTCCTCCTCCCATATCAGCGGAAAGATTCTCGTGGGATGAGCCTCTGTATTAAAAACATGCTTGTTCAGAATGTCAATTTCAGAGTCAGGGTCATGGAGTAGATAGAGATACTTGAGTGTTTCTGCGAAACCAAAAAGAAGGAAGAAATAATGATAATGATAATGATACGATCAGAGTTTTGCAAACCTATCAGATAGGGAAACATCGTAACCAAAAAAAAAAAAATGTCATAACGCACCTGAAAGGAAAAAGCTCTCCATTTCATCTCTTGGCGTACCAGCTGTATTCCGGACATCGCTAATGGCGCCGTAGGCTACGCGAGTCTTGCAATATTTCTCAATCGATTGGAAGACTTCCCAGCCCCACTCCCGATAGATAGGATCTCCCGTCAAAACATTGAGGATGTAAAACGATTCCACAGCCTCTGGTCGGAGGAGATAATGGGGTGCTAACCTACCAACATTGAAATCCTGACCAGCTACGAACTCTACATATTCCGGTGATATTCCAGTATTCATTCTGGCGTAGAACTGGTAGCATGTATATGTCAGCGCCCTGGCTGTCTGTAAGTCACGCTGGGCTCGTTCCGATTCAAGTCCCAACGGGTCCGTGTAGGCCCCCAATGCCAGCATCCCCCCCACAAAGCATACCAGATGATCCATTTTGTGCTTTATGCGTTCTTTTCCAGCTACCTTGCTAGATCCTACCTTATCTGCCAAGTACAAGAGTCCCGAAGGTGACGATACGTGCAAAAGTTCATCGTGCATACCTTGCATAGCTTTATCGTACATTTCACGGTACATGGGTTCTTCTTTGCCACCCTGCAACCAGAGCTTGAGCATGTATTCATAAAAGGAATCTGCCATGGCACCAAAGGTAAGGTGGTCATTGGAAAAGTATGGAATGTTGGGACTGTTGCTGTCCTTCTTGGTTTTGGAAGTATCATGATTGGTTCTCATATAATACGGAAATAGTCCATTGTCTGGTGATATTTCGTGCAGTAGTTTGAAGATACCCTCGACTTTATCTCGAAAGCCACGGGTTTCACTCGTTTGGACGACTTCATCCAAATATCGAAATTCGAGCTGCAAAGTACCAAACTCGCTGAGAATGGCGTTGCCACCGGTCCATGGAATCATACTGCAGGATCCATCTTGAAGATTAACTTCTCCAAATGGCAGAATGGTTTCTCCGGCAATAGGATGAACAAACGCTCGCATCAAACGGCGTGCCAAATCCAAGGCTTCGTCCAAAAACGCCTCATCCCTTGACCAATCGTAAGCGCTCAGCAGTCCTGCCAAAGATCGAATAGTCGTTTCAAAAACACTGACTTTGGTATTTTGGTCGTGACTTAGGGTGTTATGAACCCAATCTCGTGCCTGTTCAAATTCATCGCGCATGTTCATAATCCAAAGTGTATCAAGACTGTCCACCAGCGTAATACCAATTCCACCCCAATGATTGCTGCCTTTGCGCGATTGCGGTCGTACTTCGTCGTACCCAAAAGCGTATCGACGATATCCATCCCACGCATGTTGCATGGCTCGTCGAATATAGGGACGTCGTAAGCGAGCAACATCGTCCGATTCCTGTTTTTGTTCGGGAGTGACCTTGTACGGAGCCACACCCGATGTGTATTCTGCAAATCGTCTTCCTCCCGGTGGATTCCACTTCCTGCAAAAGTCTAAATCATAATAATACTGCGTGCTGTTACTACCATTACCACTACTACTAGTAGTAGTAGTAGACCATCTCGTCGTAACAGCACCTGGAGGTGGAGGAACCGTTAATTTGTAAGGAAATGCTGGTTTCTCGTCTTCCGATGGTCTTGGTTGTTGTTGTAATTTTTGACGCTGTTCCCAAAGCAAGGCTCGAGCCTGTTGCGCTTGTTCTTGTTCGTTATGCCACTTGACAACTTCTTCCATTGCCAATTGTTGAATCATGCTCTGATCTACTTGTTTACCACGTAAAGCACCCTTTTCGTCAAGTATAGCATGGATACGTTGCAACAGATCATCTGTTATTTCCACAGACACTTCTTGTTTGTTTTCTAATATAATGGTCATGTGCGTATTGTCGTGCGAGTCTGTGTCTGCTGCTGCTGCTGTTTCATCATCACTACTAGTACAAGCATCCTCACCACCTCCTGTGGTGGTGGTTGTAAAAGTATCATCTTCTGTATTTTGTTCAACAACAACGCCACAGGAACCGTCTTTGTCTTTTGCAGTAGTATCAGCCGTTATTGTGTCATCGGTAGTAGAACCACCAACATCAGCCATTACTGGTAGAGAATGAAGCTGTAGTAGACACACAATTGAAATAATTTGTATAGCCCTCTGGCACATCACCAATAAAAACAGCAAAGCAGTAGCATTTTTTCTCCGTCGTAGCAGCAGCATGAGTACTTTTTGTATAACGAGAGGAAGATTGTTTAACAGTAGTTGAATATCTCAGAAAGATACCCAACACCACCTTTATTTGACTGCTGCTGCAATACTTGGTTTTCTATTAGTTCTGTACGGAGAAGCTGTTCTCTTGTTGTCGTTGTTATTACTATTGTTTTGTTGAATAAATTTTTTACCGGCTGATGATTTATTATTTGAGAGGATGAGCGAGAGTGAGGTCATGGTGAGTTGGTATTCAAATTCATGAAAAATTAAGGTTCAGGGCTCATCATCTGTAGCTAATCTACTTCTGTATCAGTTATGCTTTAGACGCACAATGTACTAGCTGTAGCAATTGGAATTAAGGCAAAAATAAAAATATCCAAAATTTGAGCTGAGTCACTTCGTACAATAGTAGCATGAAACAAAACGAAGAGTATGCCATCGTTCATCGTCCATCATCTTTTGGAGCTCTAGTAGTCTAGTAGTAGACTAGTCTGTCTAATAACAAAGAAGATACGAGGCGAAGAGTAAGACATCGTCCATCGTCCATTAACTCTTTGCGCTCTTCAAAAATCAACTTTAAGATCTTTCTTGCTACGAACTTTCTTTCCTCTCAGATTCTACCCTGTGATCATATAAATAATATGATGATATTTATGATGATGCAATGCTTCATGATCCTACTCTTCCTTGCTATTGCAACCACAACGCAAGTGGCATCCTTTCAGAGTCCAATTGCTGGCAATAGTTTTGTTGTATCACGAAGATTACAGACAGAATCATCGTGTTGTTCTTCAACTCGCTTGTTGTGTGGTATGATAGACCCTTCATCCGTCCAGGAGGGACTGGACACGGTTTCTACTCTGACCAATCCATTGCTAGTACAACAACATCAACATCAACAGTCCATCATAACAACTGTCATGTTGGCAGCTGCTAATAATAATAATAACAACAATAATAATGGTGATGGAGCTACATCATTCGTACAAAATTCGGATGTGTGGGTCTTTGTGGTGGGAATTATACCCTTTGGATGGGCAACGATTGAATTCTGGAGACGCATTGCCGTGGGTGAATCGTTTGGGACCGGATCAGATTCTGTAGTGATTGGAGAAGATCTCAATCCAGAATCTTCTCGTGGACGGCGCATTTTGGGCAAGGATGCTCTGGTGGTAGCATACATATTGTTTGCCGTAGCAGGTGCAGTTCTGGGATTGGTCCTGTACACAGTAGCAACCAGTGAGGCTCCACCAGCTGATTTTTCGTCATTGTCATCCCAAGCTCTAAACGAGGATCAGTTCATTTTGATGACTTGATTCTAAGCGACATTGAAATGACGGATGCTCCGATTATATAGTAGCTGCATCTTGCGCAACAGAATCATTGCACGGAGACTTCCTTTGAAGTGTGCTGTTTGACGCGCTTACTGGACGAATTTGCTTTGATTACAGCTATGCTCTCTCGTGTCGTGAGTAACATTGCTTTGAATCATACAGCTTTGTGCTACTTGTGTCAGGCATTCCTTTCATTCTGCTTGTTCTTGTGAATAGTTTGCTCGTCTGAGCAGAGACCAATAATTTAAATATTTTCCAGCCACGATTAATAATTCTCACATGGGTCCTGATAGAGCTAGAATTGAAGCTCTGAAAGGCACGTTTGCAATTTGTTCCCGCCGCCTGTGAGCACTTGCGGCCTCCTAATCAGTGTATGACATTTCCAACTCGCAAAGTACTGGAAGAATGACACATCGCAACATAGTATAGTTAAATGGTATTGTCTATAATTCTCAGCTAGATACACAAAAGAGTAGGTTGTAAAGAAATTTATTAGCACCGGCTCTATCTACAAGTTGGCCCGGTATATAGTTACAGTACGTAGGTCACAAGCAATTAGTGCGACAGATGATCAATGGTAGGTTGGAAAAAGAAGGACGCACCTTCCCGATGAAGTTGGAAGTCGCCAGTAGTGATGGTAGTATGATGCTGCTAAGGGAGTTAGGAGGGAATGTATCCAAATATATAGAAATAGCTGATGTTGGCATTTACTCGAGTAATTTCTTGGTAGCGTGCATTGTTTCCAGCTTTTGGCATGGTAGAATAAACAACAACAAGAGGCTTGTAGAAACCGTCGCATAGGTTACATGTATGCATTGGGCAGTACCATGTCAAGGACGAGCTTCCTGTCCTTGCTGTTGGATCGTGTTTCGGGCAAACGGCCAGAGACGACGACGACACCAGGCCACGGGACCAGATCGAACCTGCTGCATGGTATTGGGATCTACCACCATTCCTTCATGGACGGAGATGCTGCTGCTGCTGTTGCTTCTGCTTCTGATACTGCCACCGATCTGTTCTTGCTGGAGCGCTTCCTTCATGAGATCATAGGCACAGGCTTCGAGATCGGCTGCTTGATTGGGATGCAAATGGCGTCGTAGCATTGTCTCAGATGCTCCAACAACCAAGGGGGATGCTTTCGGAGAAAACGCTGTAACAGCATTGCATTGGAACACCAAAAGGAGGGATAAGATAAATTTGGTAGGTGTCATTTTGGATGTCTAATATTACGTATTCTTAGAATTGTGAAAAAGAATGAGCACACAGAAGACACGGTGCCATCAAAGTGCACTCCAGGATCCCACGAAGGCAGGCGACAAAAACAACTAATAAAAAAAGGAAGACGTGGCCCCCTTTTCTCTTCCTTCCGAATTTTGAGAAAAGGTATCTTCCAGTCAACAGTGCAAGCCACGGTCGGGTGTATGACGTCGTCAACACGGGACTCGAATTCAGGAATGAAATCGCTTTGCTTTTCTTCTCAACGCATTCTCGCACCGTACCGACCCGCCCTCTCCATTTATCAAGTAGTGACTTCCTACTACCCTAGATAATAGAGTACTACTAGCTAGCGAGTAGCTAGTAGTAGTAGTAGTAGTAGTAGTAAATCCAAGGACAAGTTAAAGCTGCGACAGCAACGCAACAGAATCTTCATTTTGTGACGGCAGTAATACCATCGCAAAAAGGGCCTATGAGATAGAAAGGATACTTTGCCTACTATCCTATTGGACTCATGGAAGAAATCACGCCGCTCGTTCCCAATAGATCAGCCGAATGGCAACCCGCTCACCATCACCAAAACAACGACCCCCGACGACGGCATAGTAACAATCAAATAGAAGAAGAAGAACAACAGTATGATTATGAATTCGTTCATCACGAAGATGCTACAGCCAAAGATCGAGCTCGGTCATCTGTTCAAGGCATGTGGAATACCATCGGGGGCATGGTGGCCATGATCCGTGGACAGGCGCGAGCCAATGTTGACTTGGCGACGTCCTGTTCGCCTCTGGGTGGTAACAACAACAACAGTCCTCCTGCAGAACAATATTACGAAGATACGTTCAATGATGAACCGTGGACTTGTTCGTTTGGGACAGAAGAAAACGCAAGTTATCACACACTTAAAAAAAATGATTGTATGTTGTTGGTTGTTCCTGTATTGACTCACATCATTCTTCCTTATTTTTATGTGTGACAGGACGGGATATGGTTGAATGTTCATGATCGTGTGGGAACTATCATGGCTTCCATAGTGTGGGTTTTGGTTGGTAAGTATCCTGTATTGTTCCATGAGCCATCAATTTTATAATTACCAAAAGATTATTGTTCTCATTTTCCTTTTGACTGCATTTACCAACGACATTAGTATACTCTGGTGTCACTGTGGGATTGCTGTCGCAACACAATCATTTATCCCCCGTTCTGGCCAAAACTTATTTTACCATTTGTGCCTTGGCCTTGTCAGCTCACGCCAAGACCACCTTTACCGATCCGGGGGCTATTCCTCAGTCGGCCGTTCCTGTGGATGTGTACACTCCCGCAGCTCATGCCATGTGCAGTCGGTGTCAATCTTACAAACCTCCAGGAACACATCACTGTCGTATCTGTGATCGGTGCATTAGTGGCATGGACCATCATTGTCCCTGGATGAACAACTGTGTGGGCACGGGGAATTTGAGTAAGTTTTTCACCATTGTTGTGTTTGCTAGTTGTTGTACGTGGCGAAAAGCAAAGAAAAGCTGTCACTCATCCTTCCATTATTTGTAACATGTTTCAATGGTATGAATCAATAACAATACAATTGCACCCTGTAGAGCACTTTATTTTGTTCCTATGCTACACTTGGACAGCCAGTGCCTTTGCATTACTCATGTTTGGTTGGAATTATTTCTTTTGTTCTTCGGATATCTGCACCTTCTCGCCTGTGTTGACGCAGCTTGTGCGTGTCATGACAGTCCTTTGTGTGGGTACCCTGATATTCACCTCCAGCATGCTAACGAATGTGACGTTTGGGGTGATGACGGGAATAGGCACCATTGACCGACTCAAAATGAAAGCTGACGATACTTGGGGATTGGCCGATGATGAACCTATGGAACTTCGAGATATTTTTGGAATTGGTGATTATTGGACTTGGTGTTTGCCATTCTTCGATCCTGTTTTTGAGGATTTTGATCTTGCACTGGGGTACAGCAGCCCACAACGGTTATTGAGAGAAAGAGTTTAAAAGTTTTACGAGAAATCCCCACAATTCATCTGCTTGGTTAGCAATTAGAACAGTTTTCAACTAGTTTGATCGTGCCCCTGAGGTACAGCAGCCGCCGGCAACAACTGATACGAGAGAGATTTTACATTGTAAAATCCTTACAATAGAATTGCTTGACCACTCATCATACCTGGTGTGTAGCTGGTAATCGGTCGATGACATAATGCATTTCACTGTATTATCTTAATCTACAAAGACATAAAGCTCCTCCTCCACCCGCAAAAAGTCGGCGTGTAGAGTGCAACCATTCAAAAAATTCTTCATCCTCCGAAATGCCACCAATACAAGTTTCAGTTTTCACCTAGTATTTCCTTGCTCTTGCTCTTATACGTTGGGCATCCCCCCAAGTTGTGGTCCTCCTGGTGCATGATCCAATTCATCAAACGACGATGGCATATCACTGCTAGGTCCGCGATAAATGTCGCGCCAATTTTGGGCATGCACTTCATCTAAAACCAAACTAAAGCACGATACCAAAGCGTCTCGTTCCCGGGGTGAATTGGCTTCCAAATCGAGCGATCCTTCTTTGGTGAGCAAAGAAAAGCAAAGATTTTCATTGACCGAGGCATTTTCAACCCGTCGTAATGCTGTGGTTTGTTTTCCTACATCAACGTACATGATATGGGAAAGTGGAACTTGGTGTAATTTTCCAATTTTTGGTTTGTTGTCCTTGGTGCCCTTTTTGCGAGTTTCTGTTCTCCACGTAATGGCGGTTTCGGTAAGTTGCAAGCGGACAGTTTTTGGTTTTCCACGGCTCCCATGAGCAACAATCAAGACACCAGGATCCCGGAGTTGTTGCATGGCAGCACTAATGACGATTTCATCATTTTGTTGCATGTCCATCATTTGCTGTTGTTGCTGTCCGCCAAAATCGACTTGTTCTTCGTCAAATCGTGGTGCTTGTCCGGGATGAATGGCGCTGTTGTAGCCAGCAGCACCAGCAGAATGAATTTGTCGGCTTCCTGCTACACCTGCCGTGTTCATGGACGATGTTCCAGCAGTTGTCAGAGATCCTCCAACGGATGTCTATCGATTCCAAGTGGCAGTAACAGCGGGTGAAACGGAGATATGTGTGAGTACGAAATTTGTTGACCAGCCAAAAGTTAAAGCATCGACACGCAAAACTACGTGCTGTCTTCAGCTTGTTGGGCACCGATTGTACCTCCGACGATTCATGTCTCGACATTGCATTGGCACGTGTAAAAAAGAAGTCAAGTGACAACTGACAATGATGTATGATATTTGAACCATTGCAGCACACTGAACACTTTCAATAGTTTCTTCATCCTAATTCAAGAATGTGCACGTACCATACCACCTCGACTACTGCTTCCCCGTCGTGCTCGAATTCGGGCCGACCAAGCATAACGCTTGGGATAGGCACCAAAATAATGTTTGCGAAAAGCCTTCGGCAAAAGCAGGTACAGCACAAAGAGCACCAAAACCGAAAACAAAAACATGGAAAAATGAAGGGGATCAATTCCCAGGGGACCCTTTGGTCGATCTCCCATGGTTACTGGTAATTTTAAGATTGCTTAATATTCGGAAGTTCTTGTGCTCTCGCTCACTGCCGTGTAGAGTGTAAACTACCCGACTTAATTATTGTTGATGAATCTCTTGGTGCATCAATTCGTTGGTTTAACCGCATTGGCTCGTTCACCTAAATGTCGACCAACGTCTTTCACAATACCTGACAAATGTGCGTTCATCTTAACACTTTGATCTCGCAAATTATTTAGGGTTAAGATTTCCGGGATTTGAAGCTCAACCTATCACTGGTTGCCTGTAGCTAGACTACTCTACCACTAGACTACTGTTATTAGAGCTACGCTAGAGTCCACATTATTGCTTGTCCTTGAGCAAACATTATTATCTCGAATGTTCCGCTTTTTCTGCATCCGAGTGGTAGCAACACAAACTACGATAGTTTTTCGGATGACATCATGGTGGTATGTATTACAACACTCACAACATAGCCCATCCGAAAAAAGGGCATTTTTAAAACATCGTGTCGCTAATTCATAATTGTTTATTCCTACGAAAAGTGCAAGGAATGTACTCCATCGCAGTTTTTGGTGAAGCACAAAACAATGCTCTTTTTGAAGTATGAATTTTTGTGGTTGCAACCATCCGCAAAAAGCCATGTAATTGTATAATTTTCAACGAGGGGAGTTCTTTTTTTCTTCCAGGGCGTAACTATTTTCCCCCCTTTTTAAGCGTCGACAATCTTGAGTTTCTTTGCAATTTTGGCCATTCCTTCTCCTTGGAGCTTGGCCCGTTCAAGTTCATTGTCAGATGGCATACGAGATCCGTCGCCATTAGCATAGGTACCAGCTCCGTAGGGAGATCCTCCTTGAATGGTATCCATTTGGAACATGAGAGGCGTGTGGTATCCAGTTGGGACAAAAATCATACCATGGTGGACCAATTGGGTAATCCAAGTCAGGGCGGTAGTCTCTTGTCCTCCGCCCTTTTTGATATAAAAAGGCGAATCAATCACAAAAGATTAGCGAATCATCCGGACTGGCATACAACGCATTTGCAAATCAAAGAAGCATATACAGTAAAAGCAGGCAACTTTTGACGAGGATGGTCGTACCTGGGAGGCTGTGGAGATAAAGACTCCGGCTGGCTTGCCCATCAACTTTCCGCCCTGCCAGAGCGATCCGGTCGAATCCATAAATGACTTCATCTGAGCTGCTGCCATTCCAAAGCGTGTGGGAATACCAAACAAAATTCCGTCGGCGTTAACCAATTCCTCAGCCGTAATGATTGGAACATCGGTATCCTTGGGAGGGACGCCCATCTTTTTAAGAACCTCTCCAGGCAACGTCTCGGGTACTTGATACAAAACACCCTCGCATCCCTCGACAGAATCCACACCTTCCTTGACTTTCTGGGCCATGCTCCTGATATGTCCGTACCTGCAGTATGAAAAATAGAATTGTGACGGAGAGAACAGGTTAAGAATCTGGATATCTGTGCTGGAAATAGGCCACGAACATATGCTCATGCACCTACATGGAGTAGTAGACGATGTAAATTTTAGTACCCATTTTGATTTAAATTTTTGATTTCAACGAGTTCTTTAGTTTTCGTCTAAAATCTTTTTTGTGAGACCACAATAATTATTTTAAAGCTGTCAAGCGAGGGCAAACGATATTAAAAATATCCCCATAAAAATCTATCTTATCTCCGTTCCTAGCCTCGCCGACTTCGTACATTGGCGTAGGTCTATAGTACTAATGGGTCTTCTGGAGTCTTCGCTTCATGTTGCTCCATAATAAATATCTTCTTCGCCGGTTATTGTCAAAAGACAAGTAATCTCGTTGATCTTGACCTCCGGACGTGCAAAGACTGTCGTTAATATACCGTAAGAATCCACTACTGTCCTATTTTTTGTACTACTAGAGTAGAATGACGAAACTACTAGTACTACTACTAGTAGGTACTCTAGTCCTCTACTACTACCACTACCAGGTACTCCGAGTAGTACTCTATGGTACAAGTAGCTAGAAAACCTAGGAAAGACAATCCATAGCACCTGGTAGATAAAACGAGAATCGAGGCCTTCATCTCAAAAATATTGGGAGGGAGGGGCTCGTTGTTGAAAGGGAGCAATGTTCATCATAACAGACTCGTCGTTTCCTTGTTTCCTTGATCCCATCTTTGTTGAGGATATACTGAAATCCCACATGGCAGCAGAGACAACGTTTTGGAAGAAGTTGGAACTGCCGACCACATCTACCACGGTGCCTGGTGCTGCATTTGTAACATCTTCGTTCCATTCCTCTAGTAGGCTTTGCTTCTTCTCCCTTTTTCTTCGTCCATCTTTTTTGGTTCACCTTCCCAAACAATATGGCACTCGGTGCAGGAGCCATCACAGCAGTCGCATGCCTCTTGTCTGCTTCTTTGTTGTGACTTTCGCTACGCCAAACAATGTCATCACCGGTATTCTTTCTTTTCTTGAAAAACTTGGAGGATTTTAGCATTTCCATGGGGAATTAAGGTACCTGGTATTTTTACTATCGGTCTCATTTAAAAGTATCATCCAGCGACAGTTACCTGGTACGTCGTACCTAGTACGGTAGTACAGTACTAGTACTCCGGAACTACGATCTGCGAAGCCTTCGTGTCGCATTAATTCTTGTCATGACGCTATCTACTGGTAGTTTTTCGGTCAGAACTTCTTCGAGCTTCCTTGGAGGAACAACGAGTCGTATTCACGCAACACAAAAAACAATAATATCTTTCGTTCAGTACTTCGCCGACGACACCACAAACCACAACACAATACACAGATTATAGGAGTCTAATTTCATGATTTCACTTGGAATAAAGTCCTTGTTTATCCTTTTAGCATCGTCTAATAAAAACATTGATAGCAACATGAGCAGCACCAAAATTGCCCAAAAAGCCGTCACGGTAAAGATTGGTAAGTTGAAACAATCGAGCGTTGGCCGTGCACATGTGCACATCATATTATATCATATAACATGTCTCGTCTGTTTGGCTCGGACTTTCGCACCTGATCACCTCACACCTCACACTCTTCTTCTTTATCTGTTATTTGCAGTATCCGACATTGTGTGACCCTTCTGTTTTGTTGGTTTGCGCCATCTTGAGGCCGCGAGCAAATCATCCGGTATTCCCGTCAACTTGGAATGGATGCCATTTCTGTTGAATCCTAACATGCCAGAAGAAGGAGAAAGCATTCAGGAACACATTTCGAAAAAATACGGACCCAGTGCCGCGGTTTCCATGAGTGACCCGAGCAGCCATTTGAAACAAATGGGACGCGCGGTGGGCATTGAATTTAATGATAATCGCAAAATGGTCAACACGAAAAGGGCTCATGCACTCGTGGAACAACTCAAAAATAAGGGTGAAAATGATCAAGCCAATCAATTTATGGAAGATTTGTACAAGAGTTATTTTGTCGACGGACAAGATGTCAACGACGAACAGTGGTTGATGAAGGCCGTTGCCAAGTACGGAGTCGACGAGAACGAATGTGCCTTTGCTCTCAGTGATCATAACTTAGCAGCCATTGGAAAGATGGATCGCGACACAAAGAACAAGTACGGCGTCAATGGAGTTCCCTTTTACATGATCTACCCCAAGAAGGAGGGAGAGAAGCCGATAGCCTTTTCAGGTGCATATCCTCCCGAGATTATCGCGGAACATTTAGAGGAAGCCTCTTCTTCGAATTAGTTATTTGTTGTGATTATTGACGACGGACGAAGAAGGACCGTAGTTGAAAAAGTAGTTGAAAAAGGAATGCGCAACAAACAATCGGGATCAACACAACATCTGCGAATGACGAGTGGGCAAATTGGGTGTTTCATGAATCTTGAAATCGCCCTGCCTTTTCTGAAAAGACAGATTATTATCCTGCTTTGTTCTGTTTGCGCTTGTCTTTCCCAGCTATGGGTAGGAAGTAATTACCTATCTATCATAACATAAATAATATTTTATGGTCAATACTGCACAATGAGCGTCTACACTTATTGCGTTTGAAGCGACTAGAAAAATCTTCGTTGGAGCGCAACTTTAAACTCCCTTAGTACAAATCCACTGTCGGTAATGTGCAGGGATACCCTACCAGGTGCGGTCAGTGCACATGATCTACTAATATCTACCACTACTACTATTACTCTAGTAGTAGTGATGATAGACATACTCGATTACTCTACTAGCTAGGAGCAGGACTAGTAGTCTAAGCTTCACTGGAAAAAAAATGATAATAAAAATATTACTCGAGTATTTTTTAATCCGTTTTACGGGTGTTGTTCCGGCCAATCAAAACGATTTCTATGTTCAAGGAAGCGTCATGCACATATCTTTCTTTGGCTTCAATTTGTGAAGATTGGTGATGTCTGTCCGTACAAAAGATCTGTTTACTGGTGGTAGTCTACTAGTCTACCAGAGTATTAGCAGAAGACTGCTGCGCACTGCCGTACGTGGTACATGCTTCATCACCACCACCAAACATCAACCCTGCCTGAGCCGAACTCCGTCCTTTACATTTTATTTCGACAATCATAATCCAATACTCGAATAAAACCTACAGAGACAATCAATTTAATTTTGATTCTATCACTACGTACAATACTTTAAGTTCACCAGAAAATCCAAATCAAGAAAATGATGTTCAAACTGTCCAACTACCTGTTGTTGGCTACTTTGGCTTTGGCCACATCTACTACCTTTGCTTTTGTGACACCTCCTGTCATTAGTACCTCCTCTTCTGCCGTGACATCATCCCCCACCGGCAGCAGTAGTGCAACTCAATTGCACGAAAAAGCGATTGCTGGTTCCGTTTTGGAGTTGATTGGCAATACACCCTTGGTAAAACTGAATCGAGTATCCGAAGGCTGCGTTGCCGAAGTGGTTGCCAAATTAGAATCATCGAATCCTGGAAATTCTGTCAAGGATCGTATTGCACTCAGCATGATTCGTGAGGCCGAAGCTCGTGGTGACATTACGCCCGGTAAAACGACCTTGGTCGAACCGACATCGGGCAATACGGGTATCGGATTGGCCATGGTAGCTGCAACCTTGGGATACAAACTTATTTTGACCATGCCCGAGAGTATGAGTATGGAACGACGTGTCTTGTTGAAAGCTTTTGGTGCCGACGTGATCCTAACACCCGCTGCCAAGGGAATGGGAGGTACGATAATCTGATGATTGTGCATTTATTAATTTTTTAGTCGGTGTGGGAGGTGTATGGCTACAAAGACAACTACTTGATTCATTCTCGTTTTGCGCGTGGTTCATGTTGGTGAAACGTGACATCATGAAATCGAATAACCTTTCCTCATTTTCATTCAATTTCTCGTCTACAACAGGAGCCATTGCGAAAGCCGAACAAATTGTCAATGGACTCGGAGCCGATGGTATGCTGTTGCAGCAATTCAACAATCCTGACAACCCAAAGATCCATCGTGAAACAACTGGACCCGAAATCTGGCGCGATGTACGTTTTTGCTTTTGTGTGCTATTATTATGTTTGTTGCCTTTTTTGATGTATTATTATTATTCGTTTGTATTATTTTGTATTTTACTGGTGGTGTGTGAGTTGTTTTGTATAGAAATTGGCTGGCATTTCTGATCCATTTCATGATGTTTCATTCATTTCCTTTTTTTATGTACTGTACAAATATCCAACAAAATAATATTGAACAAATTGCAATCTTATATAAAAAACAGACCGACGGAAAAATTGATATCCTAGTCGGTGGCGTCGGAACTGGGGGTACACTTACAGGATGTGGACAATACTTGAAACCTCTCAATCCTAGTATGCAAATTGTAGCCGTCGAACCTGTCGAATCGGCCGTTCTCAGTGGTGGCAAGCCCGGTCCTCACAAAATTCAGGGCATCGGAGCTGGCTTTATCCCTGGCAATGCCGATACCAGTTTGTTGGACGAGGTCATTCAAATCTCGGGAGAAGATGCCATGGAACAAGCCCGCAATATGGCCACCCAGGAGGGAATCTTTTGTGGAATTTCTAGTGGAGCGGCTGTACTGGCAGCAGTCCAGGTGGCCAAACGTCCCGAAAACGCTGGAAAACGAGTTGTGTGCATCATTCCCAGTTTCGGAGAACGCTATTTATCGACAGCCTTGTTCCAGAATTTGTGGGATGAAGCAGCAGCTCTCAAGCCAGAACCGATTGAAGCCTAAGCAATGTATGGGAAAGAATTTGAATGATTTTTTTAGAAAGAAATCGTATGTGGTCTGATTCTGATTTTTACATAATTTCGAAAAAAATTTAAATCAAATGACGTTGTATTCCATTTACCGTTTCAAAATAGTCCGTCTCGAGATCGATGGTACCTGGTAGTCAAACTCGAGTCCAGATCGTGTCATGATAGGTTCTACCATTCTCTCTAAAAATCACTGTTGGCAGTGTTCATTTCGAAGGAAAGGCCACCCCTGCCTGCCCCTTGCTCTTCCATAGTAGCCGTCAGCAGCTCAATCTCAAGGGATCAGAGATCATTCAATATCATCATCTCTGGCTTGCTCGCAATTAGGAACTATCGGGCTCCTGCTCACAAGCGAAGCTCTTGGCGCTGCGCTCGCTGTTCTGCTACTCTGGAGCAGCTACGCGTCTATTAGTAGCTAACAGACTAGTCTACTGCTATTAGAATGCTACTCTAGACTCTAGTCTAGTATCGTACCTGGTACTCGGAGTAGTTTTTTCATTCGCGCAAGACTGCAATGACTCATCACACCATTCGATTTTTTGTGGGTTCGTTCTTCGTCACGTGAAATACGTACAGTACATTGTAAAACAATAATAAATAATAACAATGATGGTCCCACACAACACACAATCAACACCACTTCAGCAAAAACATCATGTTTTCTTTTCCAGTAATTGTCTCCGTTCGAAGTCATTCAACGTGCTTCTTCACTGCAAGAGCTTTTTCTCGGTCGGCTGCGTCTTTGTCCGAGCTAAGGGCTGTATCGGACACAGCGAACAAGAACGGAGGAGGATCATCCAAAGAGAAAAAATCATCGCACACTGTTGAGGCCAATGCCAGATTTGATTACGGCAAAATAAAGCAAGAACTTTTTCAAATTTGGATGAATCAAGAAGCTAAATTTGCTCGGAGAAATAATAATATGACGACGGCACGTTACTGTTGTTTTACATACCACGATGCTCTTCGCGCCTATCAAGATCCAAAGTCTTCCTGGCATTGGTTGGACAAAGAAATGAGCTCCAATTTGGCAGGTGAAACTGGAGCAGTAGCCATTTATACGGGAGCTCTAGCAGCCATGACGTTGACACCTCAGCGCTTTTCGTCTGATGCTGTCGAATTCTGCCACGACCATCAGACCAATGAACGAGCACACTTACGGTACTTTACAACCGTAGTACCGGCAGGAAAGCATACACGGCTGCTGCCTTTGTGGAATATGGCTGGTTGGGTCCTGGGTTTTGTCCCAACACTGGTTGGTGGCAGCAGGGCCTTGTATGTGACGGTGGAGGCAGTTGAAACATTTGTGCAAGAACACTTTCAAGAGCAAATTGTACCCCTGGAAAACAATACTTCAAACCAACTACCACCTGCCCCGGAACTCTTACGTTTGCTCAAGCATTGTTGCGCAGATGAAGTTCATCACAAAGACGATGCTGCACGGCATCTCTTGAACCTGCAAGATGGAAAGGACGTTTCGAAAGCTTTGTCATCGTGGTGGATCAAGCCATGGTCGCAGATTGTCCATGCAGGGTCAGCCTTTGCTGCAGAAGTTGCCAGGCGTATTTGAATTGTGAAAGCTACTACTGTAGTATGCATTCCAAAAACAGGTCTACTGTACTCTAGAAAAATTATTGACTAGAGTACTTATTAGGACTACTAATGTAGAGCCGATTAGCTACGTTAAGGTCTATTGCCTAAATTAGACACCTGGGCACAAAGAAACGAATAAAGTAGAAATGTGGGACTAAAACAACAATATCTCAAAACTGTACGATACCAAACATCGTCGCCAAAGTATTTCAGGTCTTAACTACTGTACTACTAGTAGCTAGTCTACTAGTAGCTACTAGTAGAGTCTACTGGGTATTAGAGTAGTACTCTAGTAGTCTACTACAAGCAATTAGGTCTCCTACTAGAGCTATTAGTTTTGCAGTAGAAGTACTGCTTTGGCTGGTCCTTTGATAATAGGGCTGTCAATACAGATAGCAACACCCAAAAGTAGTATCCTGTACTGTTATCATAATATTGGCACGACGCAAGCGACAATTACTGTAGAAACAGCTGTTCATCGAACGTACAGTTATAATTATTTATTATATTCTTTTTAAGAATGGCGAGGACAAGCCCACGTCGCAGCACGCGCAGTCAACAAGAAAAATCGAGTAGCAATAATAATGATCTGGAAAGCTACATTGGATCGAAAGTTCGAAAGGTTTGTTTGTTATTGTGTTTGGTCCTGTGCGATCGAAATGATATTTTTATTTCCTTGTTTGTTGCGGCTCACTATTTTTTAATGTATTGTATTGCATGATGTGATACTTTGTGTGTGAGGATCCAGTGGGAGTCACAAAAGGCCTATAACCGGCAACCAAGACCTATATATCATGGCATGGATATATAGGAACAGTTGGCAGTTTAAACCAGGCGGCAGATCCAGTGGAGTGAG
>Ga0100402_1000625_pt1 | contig 41830 bp, 45 predicted proteins | sample CryGeyme20150102_FD_80419 | JGI IMG/M metagenome (GOLD analysis project Ga0100402, IMG submission 80419) | Groundwater microbial communities from Crystal Geyser aquifers in Utah, USA - Crystal Geyser metaG 2015-0102 | ecosystem: Environmental > Aquatic > Deep subsurface > Groundwater | place... | reverse complement strand
TAAACAATAATATAAAAAATATAAAATTGTACAATTTGCCTATTATCAAGCAAGATATCTTATTCCTCCAAAGAAGAATATTTATTCTTAAGTTGTGTATAAGTTAAGCATTTAGGTCTATTTTTTTTATTTTGTAATAAAATATAATAATTTTTCTTAAGTAGTGACGTGGTTAGATGTAATAATTTTGCTTAAGTAGCGGCTAACTAGTACAAGATGAAAAGGATTTTCTATAAAATTATGTTTATTTACATAATTTGCGTCCTTGTGTTATTTTAAAAAATTTATATTTATAAATATGAAAAGCTATGTCTATAAATTTATAACAAATTAAAAATAATTAGTTTAAAATATATTTAAAAAATATTAATTTATAAAATTATGAATGTATTCAAAGGCTTAGAAAATAACAAAAAAATATTTAAAAAATTTCGCCGATCATTACATTTTTTAATAACGCTAATTTTCATTTTTAACATGTCTTATTTGGGCATGTTTTTTAGTGTTGAAGAGGCGAGTGCTTGTGAAGATGAACCAATGTGTGGTGATGGAATAATTAATCAAGCTGCGGGCACAGAGCAATGTGATGGTAATACATTTCTTGGTGGATATGAGGAAGGCTTCACCTGTAATAATAAATGTCACATAGAAGCTACTACCCCCGTTTGTACTCTTGATGAAAATGATTATGATCATATAATTAATTTGCAAAATAAAAAACTAGTTAGTAGTGGTGCGTCTGGTTATGCTTCCAGTACCCCAGCCTATAATGCTTCCTTTGTTGCTGATGGTACTTATTCTGTCACCTTACAGGCTTACGATGCCTATTATGGTAGATCTGGAGCTAATCAACTTAATGAACAATATCAATTAATCTTCTTTGATGAAGATGGTTTAGTTGTTGCTACTAGTAGTCCTCATGCTGATTTAGCTGATGGAGAAAATATAAATTATGCGATGATAACTGAAGAAGTTAATACTGCTTTACAGTTAACTGGAGTAAAAACTGTGTCCGGTATTCATGCCTATCTTAATACTGTTGCTGGCGCCAAGAGCCCAAATAGTGTAGATGCAATTTGTGCCGGATTAAAATTGAATGACGATGAAAATGGCGGCGGAGGCGGAAACGGGGGTGAGGAAGAAGATAAACCTATAAAATTAGCTCCATCATTTAGTTATGCTGGTTTGCAATGTCTAAATGTTGGTTCTGGAGTAGAAATTAATTTTACTAATACCAGTAGCTCTACAAGTGGATATAATTTAATGTGGAATTTTGGTGATAATGCAACTTCAACCCAGGCAAATCCTAGTCATACATATACCGCAGCTGGCTCATATAATGTTGCCTTAACTTTAACAAGTACTTCAACTAGCACCAGCACTCCAGTAATAGCAACTGCGACCTCAACTATAGCTATTACTAATTGTAATATAAATGGTGGTGGCAGTGGTGGCAGTGGTGGTAGTGGTGGTAGTGGCGGTGGCGGCGGTACTTATTCTGGAGGTGGTGGCAGCGGAGTCACATCCTTTGCTATTAGTAATACGCAAGTTACTATGATGTGCGTAAATGATAAAGTAAATATGAATATTTCTTGGTTAACAACAAACCCAGCTACTTCACGGGTAGTATATGATAAAAATTCTCATGCCGCCGGCAACATTGGCTTAGCTCCAAATTACAATTATGCAAGCTCAACTGTCTTATACTCTAATAATGTAACAGGGCATAATGTTAGTGTTAATGGTTTAGAACCTAATACTTTTTATTACTTCCGTCCCATTTCTGTTTACAATTCAATTGAAAATGTTGGCCAAGAAAAACCTCTAACTCAAACATTGTCTTGCGGACCAGGATCAAGTGAAGTTATTGTATTAGGTGAAGAAGGAGCGCCAACCATAACTATAGACTCAGACTTCTTAGTTAATTTTACTAACCCGGGTGCTACCGGAGTTGATTATAGAATTATAGTTAAAAATAATGGTGACTTGCCTTCATATGAAACTGTCTTAAATAGTTTATTACCTGAAGATATTACTTTTCAAGATGGAGGTCTAGCTTCAAAAATGTGGAATTTGGGTGATCTAGGAGTTGGCGAAACTAAGGTTATTATGACAAAAGTTAATGTTTCCGCTGAAGCTGAGGCTAAAACTTATATAGCTAAAGCTTCTGTCTATTCCGCTAATCACGATGAGGTTAATTCGGAAACGGATTTAGATGTAAGAAAAATAGCAGTATTAGCTGAAACTGGCTTTAGTAATTTGCAATTTATTGCCTTACTCGGCTTAATTGTTTTAATTTTTGGCGCCAGAATATTCTTGTTAAAGAATAGGAAAAGAAAACCAATTTTGGTTAAGAAAACAATTAAGCTCTTCTTATTAGATGAATAATAAATATTTTAAGAAAGATAAAACAATAAAGACTCTAGTTATTATACTGGAGTTTTTATTGTTATTTTTAATTATATATTTAATATCTTTACCTTTTTATCCCGAATTAAGATATATTCTAAAAGCTAAAGCTGAAAATAACGCCAAAGAATTAAAGCAAGTTACAACTCAGGTTGAAGATTTAAAGAGAGAATTTCCAGTTAGTGAATTCTCTGTTTCTCCCGATCGTTTAATAATTCCGAAAATTGGCGTTAATGCTCCTATAATTAAAAGCGAAGATGGAGAGCTTGCTTTATCAAAGGGAGCCTGGTTATTACCCGAAGGCTCTACTCCTGATAAAGGAGGAAATACAATAATTACTGGTCATCGCTTTAGATATTTACCTCCTAATAATTTAACTTTCTATTTATTTCATAAGCTAGAAGTGGGTGATATATTTTCTCTAATTTGGGAGGAAAAAGATTATTATTATCAAGTTAAGGAAATAAAAATAGTAGAGGCCTCTGACTCTAGTCCGCACGACAAGAGTGATAAAGCTATTTTAACAATGTATACTTGTCATCCTATTTATTCAACTGAAAAAAGATTAGTTATCATATCTGAGCCAATTACTAATACAAATATTGAAAATACCAGCATTGAATGGCAAGCTATTGAAATTGACTAAAACAGCAAAAGAATGTTATAATTTTGTATAAACAAGATTGTTTTATGATACGAAAATGGCTAAAATTATTTAAAAAAAATCTTTTATTAAGTCGTCTTTTGGGGTTTTTTCAGAATATTAAAGAAAATAAAAAATATATCAAAGATAATTTTGAAGATTTTAGCAGGGAAGAAAAAAGAGAAATAAAAGAGTTATTCCAAAAAAAAGAAAGTTTTTCTAAATTTTTTAAAGATTCATTAGTAATTTTTAAAGATTATTTTATTCCTACCGAATCAAATGATAATCGTCCTAAGATTCTTCGCCCTAAACAATTAACAATCATTGCCTTTTTTTTACTTGTACTTAAAGTTTCCCTGGCCTTATATATATTTACTATTTATCAGGAAAAAGCAGAGATGTCAGTGGCAATGGTTGATCAAGTTTTAATACTTACTAATGAATCTAGGGTTGCTAATGGGGCCCCAGCCTTGAGATTAAATGTATACTTAAGTCAGGCAGCCCAGACAAAAGCGGAGGACATGCTGATAAATGATTATTTTTCCCATACTAGTCCCGATGGACGCAAACCTTGGAACTTTGTTAATCGTAGTGATTATCCTTATATGCTGGTAGGCGAAAATTTAGCCATGAACTTTATTACGAGCAGTGATGTTCATACCGCTTTAATGGCCTCGGCTTCACATAAAAAAAATATTTTAAATGAAAAATATACTGATATTGGTATATATATTGCTAGTGGTAAAATTAATGGTCAGGAAACAAATGTACTAGTAGAAATTTTTGCTTATAAAAAGCAACCTTTAGAGCCTGAGCCCCAAATAACCCCAGACATTATTGAGGATCAGGTTGTAACGGATGTTGTGGCCTCAACCGTAACTCCTCCAACTCCAACTCCAACTCCAACTCCAACTCCAACTGTAACTCCTGTAGCCAGGGTTGGAAAAGAGAGTCCTAATGTTTCCATACTTGGTTTAAGTGGCTCTAAAACTGAGGAAATTGAAGTTAAACCTGAAACTGAAACCGAAGAAGTTGCAATCTTAAACTTGACTGAAAGTCAGTCCCAAGAAGATTCATTAGTAACTGCTTTTGAGCCTATTTATATTGAGGGTATTGAAGAGATTGAGGAAATTAAAGATATTGAGGAAAATAAAGAGATTGAGGAGATTAAGGAGATTTCCCAGGTTATTGAAAGTTATTACGACGATTATATCGAATCGGAATCAGTTTTAGCAACTGAGCCGGTACTAGTTGATCTTAATAAAGAAAATGGTGTAGATAAGGCTGCTAGAAAGATGAATATCGCAAAATTGGTTTATGCGACGTTTTTATTAGTGTTAATTATTTTATTGATAATTAGTATTTTAGTGCGTATTAGAGTTCAGCATAAATCTGTAATTTTCCAAACTATTTTACTTTTAATATTGATAGCCACCCTTGTTTTATTTGATTTTGACTTTATGGTACAATTAAGAAATGCGGCTGGTAATGTTATCCTCTTTTAAATAAGATTAAAATTTAATATAAAAATATGTCTTTACTTGAAAAATTAAGTGAAAAGAAGGCTGAAAAAAAACAACGTGAAAAAGAAGCGGAAAAAAATACTAAACTGCAAACAATGGAGGAAATTAATGCAGAAATCACAAAAATTCAAACTAAAAAACAAAGAATTACTACTCTCAAGGAAGCCTTGAGAAGTAATTACAGTGGAGGTGGCGAAGCTAAAAGAAAGTTAGATAATTTTAAAAACAAAAAAGCAACTTTAAAAGGTGCCTACGAAGAAAATAAGGATATTCTTGAGGATGAGGGGATAGAAAATTTTGAAGAAATGTTAGAAGCTAATGCTAATGAGCCGGAAGTAAGACAATACCGCCAAGCTGCTGGTCGTGGCCCAGCTAAAGAAAATGGGGAAGCCGGTGAAACTGGAGAACTTCATCAAGCAGTTGGAACTTTAGCGCAAATAAAAAAAGATCTTCAAGCGGAAATGCCGATAGATGAACTGACTAAAAAGCCGGAAATTAAACTTTATTTTTCTGCCACAGTTAAAGAGGGGGAAAAAATGAATAATCGTGAGAAAAGTTTTTTACAAGTTGAAGAATATTTAAAAACTTTAGATACCGAAATCGATGAACTAAACAAGAAAAAAGAAGAGGTTTATTTAACAACCCCTGAAGGAAAAAAAGAGGAACTCTTAAAAATAGATGACCCTAAGAATAAACTTCGAGCAGTTGATTTTAATAAAGTAGATAACTTTTATTTTGAGAGTAGGGTCTGTCAATTATCTGAAAAAATTGGCGTTGAAACAATTAAAGAAGTTTATGATGATGAGCTAAAAAATAGATTAAACTCAATCGCTTGGGACAATAAAAGTTTAAAAAATCGAGATTCTTATAATAATAAAAGCCCAGAACAATTAGCGATTGAAAATTATCCAGCTTTAAAAAAACTTAATGATTTAAGTTATAATTATGAAGACCTTAATAAATTTAATAAATTACACAAGGAGACATTAGATCATTTAGAAAAAATCTTAACAGAAAATGAAAGTGTCTATAATCGTATAAATCAATATGGTCTTTATGCGAGAGGGAGTAATAGTTATAACACCAAGCAAGGAGGAGGCTGGAGTGATAAGCGAATTGTCGCTGAGAACTATTTACAACATGCGGCTTCAATGGCAGCTGAATTAGGTGATTATGATAATTTAACTAAGAGCTTTGAAATTAGCGCTCAAAAAGCGTCTAACAAAGATTTTACTAGTAATAATAGAGATAGAATTAGTTCCCCGGAATATTTTCAGGCAAAATTTGTTAAATTTAACAAGTTTTTAGAGTATATAAAAAATAATACTGATAAAAACACGGTATTCGTTGATAACTCACATGAAAACACGGTATTTGTTGATAGCTCAAAAAAAGAAACTTCCATACTATCACGTGTTAAACGTGACAAAGAGCTACGTGAAGAAATTGGTTTAACAAAAGAAATCCCATCACCAAATCTAGATGTCCCTGCTGAGTTTATTAATAGAAACGGCGGTTTTTATGAATCTTTATCAAAAGCAAGAGGATTCAATGATGTTTGGGAGAAAGAAAAAAAGAAATTAGCGGAAATTAGTGCGGCTGCCGTTGATTCTCGCTTTGCCCAGGATTGGGAAAGATATTTTTCAGAAAAACATCGAGATTTATTAACTTTAGCTGGTTATAGAAAAAAACTGGCCATGGAAATTGAGTATTCTCTAAAAAATCTAAAAAACAGTGAATTACTTAATACTCCGGAATTTGCAAATCGTAAAATTAGGCTTAATATAAAACAGAGCGGATATAGCAGCGGATTTAATGATACTATAATTAAGGATTTAAGTGCGGATGAAGAATATAAAAGAATATCTGAAGCCGGAAAGCCTATTAAAGCCGCTATTGAAGAATATGCTAATAATAAAAAAACTGAAAGAGATAAAGCCGCAGGATCTTTAAAAAGACAAATAATTGCTTTCGGCCGAGAAGGAAAATTAAAAACTCTTAATGATCAGTGGCAAGTTTTTGAAGATTTTAAAAATGATAAGCCCCTTAATGAAGCAAATTTAAAAAGTCTTGGAATAACTGAAGAAGAAATTGCTGAAATGAAAGACCACCGCCAGAAGAAAAATGATAATGATGCTGAATATAAAAAATACGATCAGACTCGTTTAAATTTTTTACACGCCTCAAGCGTTAAAAGTTTCTTTCTTCCTTTTAAGTCTGGCGATATTTTAGACGGTCAGGAGATGAAAATTGAAGAACTACCTGCTCGTTTAGAAGCAAGACTTAATGAGCTGAAGATTGAACAATCAAGCCTCCCGGAATCAGAAGTAGCAATTATCGCCGAAAGAGATCGGGCGGTAGAAGAAGTAAAGAGTGCTACCGATAAATTTCAGAAAGTGATGATAAATAATGCTGAAGTATTGAGGAAGTATCGATCTTAGCTTATTAATGAGTCAAAAAAAGATTTAATTTATTTCAAATATCTTAGAAAAAACATCTAAAATTTAGATGTTTTTTTGTAATAATTTAGATAATTATACGGCTTAAATAATGTAGGGCGTTTATGTGGTGGCTATATTAGCCTACTCTATAAAATGCTCATAAAGATATACTCTCAGCAATATATAAGAAGATTGTTATGAGGGTAAACCCTATGAGTGCAGACGCTTCGCACCCCCGCCGAGATGTCTGTACACCTCTGTGGGGTTATTAAAAGCTAATTTACTAATATTAATAATATGGATAATCAAAACGCAAAACAAAACAATGGAAATGAAAATGGAAAGGACAAGGAAGCTTTAGAGTTAGAACGAAAATCAGCTGAAGCTAAAAGAATGGCAGCTAGAGATCGTGAAAAACAAGCAGGTAAATAATATTTTAATGTTTACCAAAACTATGAAAAAAAATATAAATGAGGGTGATGAAAAGTCGGGGGCGATGAAATTATTGATTTTTGGCGCTAGTTTAGGCGGCTTAGCAGCCGCTTATTTCTTTTTAAGCCCTAAACATAAGAAAAACTTAGAAAACGCTAAATCTTGGGTTATTAAAATGAAGGGCGATGTAGTGGAAAAAATTGAGCAAGCTCGTGAGATTACTGAAGTTGCTTATAATAAAATTATTGACGCTGTGGCTCTTAAATATGAAAAAGAGCTCAAGTCTAATCCGGAAGAAGTAAAAGCTTTGGCCGATGATTTGAAAAAAGACTGGGAGGCTATTAGTCGTTCTGCAAAAGCCAAGAAAACCGAGACGGCAAAAAAAGAATCTAAGAAAACTAAAAAAGGAAACTTATAAAAAAATATAAAGTTTTTTAGCTCGATTTTTTTCTAATTTCATGTTATAAATAATATATTATTAATCTAATATTTATCTAAATGAATCGTACTAAATTTACTTTGTTATTTGTCGTTATTATCTTTTTAATTATAATAGCCGTCTTTTTTTATGGTCGCTATCAGGGTAAAACCGTGGCCTTACTTGAAGATAGGCCTTCAATTGTTAATTCCCAGGGTATTTTAGAGCGGATTACTGATCAATATTTTTTAGTTACTAAAACCGTGTTTATAAATAGTAAGGTTGAAATTGAGACGCCAAAAAATAACGATTGGACTGATTTATTTACCGGCAAGAAGCTGACTGTCCTTGGGCTTATTCGAGTTGATGTCGGAGTTGATATGAAAAATATGCGTCCCGAAAATATTGTAGTTGATTCTCAAAAAAAGATTGTTACAATTAGTTTACCACATGCTGATATTTTAGATTCATCTCTTTCTGGACAACTTGATATTGTTGCCGATAAATCAATTGCGGAAAAATTAAAAAGCCTTTTGAAAAATACTAATAATGAGGATTATAATTTAGCCCTCGAAACTTTAATTTCTAGTGCTAATAGTCAAGTAACGGCTGATGAGAGCATTTTTAATGAGGCTAGGGAAGATTCAGCTAAAGTAATTAACCTGATAGTATCTGGTATGCTTAAAGATTATCAAATTGTTATTGAATAAGAAATTCGATCTTATTTACTACCCTTAATTAGTCTGACGATCCAGATAAGAACTATCGCTCCGCCTAAGGCGACAAGAAAACTATAAAGATTAAAACCACCAACTCCGCCCTCACCAAGTAGACTCATTATCCAGCCGCCAAGGACAGCGCCAACAATTCCAACGACAATATTTAAGATAATGCCTTGCTGGGCGTTAGTTTTCATAATCATAGAAGCAATCCAACCGACTAAGCCGCCAAATATTATCCAAAGAATGATTCCCATATATTTATTGTTAAGTTAATTAATTATATTTTACTCTTCTTCATTTAATTTTGTAGCCGCTTCGCGAGTGGACACAGTTTTACTCATGAAAAATATTTTAACTATTCCCCAGGCGACAAGAGCATATATTAACATCGCGAAAATCGTAGTCCATTCAAAGACGCTTCCTTCAATTCTTGAACTCGCAAACACATTAAGAAAGGGAGCGGCAAAAGGGTAGCTAAGAGTATAAATAAAATTACTGAAACCAGCTGAAGGATTGGCGGCTAATAATTTTAAAAGAAAACGAAGCGCGAGAAGCGTCTCAATAACTCCAAGAATATACCAAGTAATTTGCGTGCCAAGATATAAAGGCTTAGTTGTTGGTGAATTGGATGCATCCATATATTTTTTTATTAGATTATTAAATTATTTTTTAAGACCATTTATTTCTTTTTCCAATTTTTTCATATATTTTTCGAGTTTTTTTGTTTGGGAAGTAAATTTTTCTTCAAGCTTAAAAGTATGACTGGCTAAAGTATCGGCAATTTGTATCATTTCCGTTATGTCTTCTATTGCTAGTAAAATAATTGAAGGAAATTTTTGTGCTTCTAAATCCTCTTTGTTAAAATGAATTTGACGAGCATTTAAAATCATAACCTTGCGTCCAATAATGGGAAAATTATGAGCAACTTCAAAACCTTTAAAAAATGTATTTTTTGGTAAAATATTTTCAAGTAATCTTTTTAAATCTGGAATATTCCATTGACCATTGCCAAGTTTATAGACAATTTTATTTTCGGTATCTTTTGGCTCAACTTGAAAATTATTATAAAAAGGAGTGTTAGCTGTTAAAACACGAAAGTCTTTATCAAGAATAAGCACCGGCTCTCTAACTACGTCAACTACGGTTTTGATATAGATCCAACTATCTTCCCAAGAACGTTCAAAAAAATTTTCATAAGAAACATCTTTATTTTTTTTATTGAAAGCTCTTTTTTTATTGGATTTTTTGTAGTTTTTTTCATAATTTTTTAATTGAGATAGCTGGTTGTATTAGTTATTATTATAGTAATAGTATTACAGCAACAGTATCTTCGGTCAAGGCACTTAGTGCAAAACAATCGCCTTGAAGTACTTCAAGGCGATTGTTAAGTCTCTATTTAACAATAATAGTACCAGTTAACCCAGTATTATCGCTAGAATAGTAATGATAGGTTCCAACAGTGTTAAATACACTGTCGTAGGTTCTGCCGGTAGCTATTTCGCCAAAGCTAAAATTATTAGGCGAGATAACTGTCTTCGCGGAGTTCGTGTAATTTGTCCAAGTAATAGTAGCGCCCTTGTTTACGGTTAAATTAATTGGATCAAAACCGGAATTAATAATACTAACATTGCCGGAATCAATAATATTAACATTGTCAGAATTAATCATGCTAACATTTTCATAATTAGAAACAGAAATTTTAGCTAAATTCATATTAGTTATCCCTAAGCTTAAACTCTGCATCAATTTTAAACCCTGATATGGTCTGCTGAGATAATGCATTTTTAAATCAACGGGATTGACATAATAAGCTTCCCCTAATCCTTGAACTTTAAGTAAAATTCTTCCCGAGAGTCTAAGAGGAGCTTTACCATTAAAAGAATCAAAATCGTTATTAGATATACCTAATCCTAATTCTTTCATAATACTTAAAACATCAGAAGATTCTTTAAGAGGATAACGTTTTTGATTTACTGGATTTACATACCAGGTTTCTCCATTTGATTCTACTGCCAATAAAACTCGGCCACTTAACTTTGAGTCTAAATTATTAGCTTTAGTAACATTTGGCAAGGAAGACATGCCAAGAATAATCATTATTGCAAGTGTCCCTAGGAAAAATAATTTTTTCATATTTTTATTTTTAAATTAATTAATAGTTTTTTTTATTCTCGTTAATTGTGCCGTTGCTTGAGCAAAATTATTACACTCAGCTATATACTAGCCATATAATTAAAAATAGGCTATAATATAAGGCCGGTATTTTGTTCTTTTAGAAATTGATTCGTAATATTTTTTTGTAATTAGTTTTGCTAAAAATCATTACTTTCTTCTTAGGATATAGACGAGAATCAATTTTAATATCTAGCGCTGTAATAATTATGTAATATAAAGGAGTCGCCCTCGGCTTATTATTGCAGACTAAAACTATGACGCAGAAAAAAGAGACAAAAAAGCAGGAAATATTATCTGTGGCACACGAAAATTACGGCAAAAAGCTTAATTCTTATGCGTTTTTCAGGGTGAGTAATAGGGCGATTAGCGAAGATCTCGTTCGGGACACTTTTAGAAAAACTTGGACTTATCTCCTTAAGGGGGGGAAAATTGATGTGATGAAAAACTTTCTTTATCATGTCTTAAAGGGACTTATTATTGATGAATATAGGAAGAGCAAATCAAGTTCTTTGGATATTTTAATGGAAAAAGGTTTTGAGCCAAGAGAGGATAATTCCCAACGTTTAATTGATTTTTTAGATGGTAAGCGGGCAATTCTTCTGATTTCCCAATTACCAGAAAAATACCAAAAAATAATGCGGATGCGCTATGTTCAGGATCTTTCGCTTCAGGAAATGTCTCTTGTAACTGGAGAATCGAAAAAAACTCTCGCCGTCCAAGTTCATAGGGGCCTTAAGAAGCTTAGGGAGATTTATGATAGGTAGAGTGTTGATTGCAGGGCCCACATTTTTTACTTTGTTATTAAAAATTGATATAATTACATATATTAATCTTAAAAAGAAAGGAGGATTAGATGTTTACTCATCCGGATGAATTGGAAAATTTAAACGAAGCTAAATTGGCAAGGTATTTGTCTTCAGAAGATTTTGAAAATATGCAAAAAGCTAAAAATGAGGCTTTTATAAAAGTTATTCAATCTATTACAGCATTTATTAGAAAAATTTTCAAAAATAAAACTGCGTAAAAAATTATTCATTTTTAAAGGTTGCCTATTAAGGTGGCTTTTTAACTAGCTTGAGTTTTATTATCCCTTAAATTCTAATCCAAAGTGCAACATCGCCAGATAACTAAACAGAATTAAATACTTCGGTCGGTGTTAAATATTTAAGTCTTTTTCTGGGTCGATTATTGAGTAAATCTTCGACTCTTTTTAAATCCTCTAAATTAAGATTAGCAAAAGCAGATTTTTTAGGAAAGAACTGCCTGATTAAGCCGTTACAGTTTTCGTTAGTCCCACGTTCCCAAGAGTGATGGGGATAGGCAAAATAAATATCTAGATTCAGATGTCGTTCGGTCAGTTCGTAATCAGAAAAAGTAAATCCGTTGTCGTAAGTTATGAAATATTTTTTGTGGTTCGGTATTTTTTTAAATCGATTTTCAGTGACTAGTCTTGTTTCTTTAGCGGTGGATTTTTCGAGTTTGTCGAGTAACAAATAACCACTGCGACGTTCTACATGGGTCAGAAGTTGTTTCACTTTTTCTTTGCCCACAATAGTATCGCCTTCCCAGTCACCAATTCTAGATCGAAGATCAATTACTACTGGCCTAGCATCAATTCGTTTCTTCTTGGCCTCTTCACGGCGTTTAATGCGAATAATGGTGCCGTGTTTGCGGCGGTATTTACATTTTTGGTGGCGCAAATATTTAACTAGCTCAGGATGAGTTGTGTAAATGAAGTCGTAGATTGAATCTTTACCGAGGTGTAGCTTCTTATTTTTTGGCAATTTCTTTTTTTGGCACTTTAGCGCTCAACAAAACGGATATCTCATTTCGCTGAAATGGTTTAAAATGGGAATAAGACATATTGGCTTAGGTTATATAATTATTGGCTTAATTATTATACACCGACCAATATGTTTTGTTTTAGCCAGTTATTTAGGCTATGTTGCACTTGGGGTCAGAATTCACCGCGTTACAATTGACTTTTTAAAAGTAATATGCTCTAATATATATATTACATATTGTACTTTAAAAACAATAAAAAAAACAAAAAAACTTGATGAAAGCAACAATTGACTTAAACGGCTTGAGAGCCTATGTGGCTTTCGTCGTTGTAATTTTTGGCAGCATGTTTTTATCTTGCTGCGAAGATCCTCTGATACCAGAGGAGATCCCCCCTATTGTTACCCCAACGATAATAACGAATACTGTGAGCGCAATTAGTTCTGCGTCACCGGTAATCGTAGAAGTTTCTGCCTTTATTAAAGATAATGGCGGAGCCCCACTTGTAGAAGCGGGAATTTGCTGGAGTAGTAATAGTAGCTCCCCAAATATTGGAGGTGAAAAGGTTATATTTGATATAACTAAGAACGAGCTTGGAGCTTTTAGTGCTCAGTTCAGTGATCTTGAGTTAGGGATTGTTTATCGCTTTAAAGCTTATGCTGTTAATAAAATTGGCGTTGCTTATGGCGAAGAGAAAATCTTCTACTTATCTCCCCGCATATATAAATATGCAGAAGCTTGGCCTGGCGAAGCAGAGAATATAACCCTGACTTCAGCCACCTTAGTAGCATTCGTGGTTCCCAGGGAAGATGAGACTGAGCTTGTATTTGAGTTCGCGCCTGCTAAGAATAGCGTGGTATTTTCTCAAATACCAGTAACAGGAAAGTTTTCCGGTTATGATACTGTTCGTGTTTCTGTTGAGGTTAATAAATTAAATCCAGCAGAACAATATTATTTCCGTCTTAAGGCAATTAATCCTGGACGTGAAACCGTGAGTGTGGAAAAATCTTTTGAGACTTACGTGGTTGCTGATTATGATGGCAATCTCTATAAACAAGTCAAAATTGGTAATCAAATTTGGCTCACTAGTAATTTAAAAACTACTCATTACGCTAATGGTGATCCAATTCCGAATGTCAAGGATAAAAAAGCTTGGTCGGAGACGAAAGAGGGAGCTTATGTCTGGTATAATAACGATGAAAGTTATGCTGAGGACTACGGTGCTCTTTATAATTTCTATGTCGGCGTTGATGAGCGCGAGCTTATTCCCGGCTGGCATGTTCCTACTTTTGAGGAATGTGATGAGTTATATTCAATGTACCGCGGTTATTATATGCCGGCTTTAATTGAAAAAAGTTTTTGGACTTGGCAGCCTGAACTTTGGGAAAACGTCCCGCCACACCCAGAATCACTTTTTAATTCCTCTGGCTTTTCTGCACGTCCGGGGGGAGCTTTCAGTATTCCTAATCAAGCGGAAAATCATGATGATTATTTTTTTACTGAATTAGGAAATTGGGCTTGTTTTTGGTCTAGTTCTAAATTCGGTCCAGGAGCTGAGTATCTTGGCATTTCAAATCGAATAGCAAAATTACCTATAACAGGATTAAATAATGGTTTATCCGTTAGGGTAATTAAAAATTACTAAAAGATGCTTGTAAGAGCATCGTTAAAAGATGCTTGTAAGAGCATCTTTTTTTCTTTCTTGTTGCTTTTTTTCTTTCTTGTTGCTTTTGTTCTTTCTTGTTGCTTTTGTTCTTTCTTGTTGCTTCTTTTCTTTAGTGTTATAATATTAATATATTTACTAGAATATATTTTTATGTTATTTTTGAAAAAGTTAAGGAAAAAAATTGGTGGAAATTTATTTATTTTTTTGATTTTTTTAGTTTTATTAGTTATTCCTGTTATTGTTATAGGAATTGATAACCAGGATACTGGTTATAGTATAGGTAGAAATACAAGCAAGATTTTAAGTGGACTTACAAACGCGGGTGACACTATTGATAAGCGTTGTATTATTAATAATGATGCAAGTAGGGATTTTTTTATTCCAACTAAATCAGCTAATGAATGGTTAAAATTTAAGCTTAATAAACCTACTAGCGTAACGGTTTATGATAGTTGTTGTGGTGATGATGTTTGCAATGGCTCGGAAACCTGCACTACTTGCGCAACTGACTGTGGCGCTTGTCCAGCTTGTTACAGTTCTGGTGATTGTGGTTCAGTTGGCTCGGAATGGAGTGGTACATGGGTTTGTTCGGGACAAACAATTCGCGGTTATAAGTATAGTTACAGCTGTGTTAGTGGTAATTGTGTCCTTAATTCAACTCTTACTGATTATAAAGTTTGTGGCGGCGGTGAAAATAGTCGCTGCTTATCTGGTAATTTTGCTTGTCAGAGTTATTGTTCTGACTGGAGTGATAATGATGGTGATAGTTATATAGACGGCAAAGATACTGATTGTGGCGGCTGCGGCGGCTTAGAATGTACTTGGTATGGACAGAGTTCTTGTAGTGAGACATCTAACTGCTTTATTAATGGCGTTACTAATGCTATTGGCCAAGTCTCCGTCTCTAATACCTGGCAATGCCCTTATGGAGGAACATTTTATGCAGCTTTTGGCGGATCCTGTGGCTCTTCATGTTATTATTCTAACCCAGCTGGAGCTTATGTAAGCGTATCTTCTTCCTATAACTGTTCTAACGGTTTTGGCGTTAATCTTATTGTTTGTCCAGAAGGTTCATATAATCCACCTGGAGGAGGAGCGTCTTGCAGTGTTTGCCCGTTAGGTACTCACAGTAATGGCACGGGGGCAAATTCATGCACTCAATGTGCAGCGGGTTATTATTGTCCCCGTGGTGTACAAATCCCTTGTCCTAGTGGAACAACATCCAATCCTGGGGCAGCTAGTTGTTATACAACGGGAACATAATTTATTAATTAGCGCGACTTTTTAGTGATAAAAAGATATAAAAAATAGGCTTAGGCCTATTTTTTGTAATAGCTTCAACTTTACTTCAATTATTGTTATAATATCCAAATAATACTAAATATGGGATCAAAGTATAAATTAAAAGAAACTCTTCGTTTAAGCCTTTCTTTAGCTAAGGCTACTTTTAGATTAAGAATAGAGGGCAGTTATTTGGGTATTCTTTGGTATTTACTTAATCCTTTATTTTTATTTTTAGTTTTCATGATGATTAGGCAAAGCTCCTCTTTAGCTACTGGAGTTATGTTTTATCCGCTTTATCTTTTTTTAGGTATCGCTGCCTTTAACTTTTTTAGAGCAACTATATCCGCTGCCATTGCTTCAATTAGTAATAACCCTAATTACATCAAATCAACCAATATGGTTTCCCCGGAATCTTTAGTTGGCGCCGCCGTATTGCAACATATTTTTGCCCATCTTTTTGAATTTCTGATAATTAGCTTTCTCGTTTTTTATTTTTCTTTGTCAGCCGTTGGACTTTTTTATTATCTCTTAGCTTTTTCTTGTTTTATTATTATGGTTATCGGTTTAGCTCTAATTTTCGCTATAGTCGGTGTTTATGTTAGTGATTTAGAAAATGTTTGGGCGATTGTTTCTCAATTATTGCTTTTAGGAACACCAATTTTTTATAGTGCTAGTTCTAATAGTTTGATTTATAAACTTAATTTTTTTAACCCTCTTTTTTATTTTTTAGAAACTTCTAGGTCATTATTAATTTACGGTCGTTTACCTGAAACTAATATCCTTCTAATCTTTTTAATCAGCGCCCCCCTTATTTTTTTCTTAGGAGTTTTTGTTTTTAAGCGTTATAAATATAAAATGGCCGAATTAATTTGATTATGCAAAATCAAGAATTATCAAAAATTAAAGTTATTAATATTTCTAAAAAATTTAATATTGGTTATCGTAAAAGCGATAGCGCCTTGGCCAAATTTTTAGCTTATTTTTCAACGCGTGAGAATAAGAGATCTATTCAGGTATTAGATAATGTTTCCTTGCAAGTTTCTGCGGGAGAAAATGTTGGCTTAATTGGTGGTAATGGCTCAGGCAAAAGTACATTACTCAGAATTATTGCCGGTATTTATCAAGCGGATTCCGGTTCTCTTCAAGTTGCTCCCAATGTTATTTATATGAATGGGTTTGGCTTTGGTTTGAAGCCAAAATTAACAATGCGTGAAAACGTTTTTTTAACAGGCGCAATTATGGGCCTAAGCGTTTCTGAAATAAAAAAAAGATTACCAGAAATAGTATCTTTTTCTGGACTAGAAGAATTTGTTGATACTAAAATATATCAGTTTTCTAGCGGTATGCTTAATCGGCTTTCTTTTTCTACCATAACGCATTGCTTACAACAAAAAGTTCCGGATATTATTTTGTTAGATGAAGTTTTTAGTGCTGGTGGTGATGCAAGTTTCCAAGATAAAGCGATTGGTAAAATGGAAGAGTTTTTGCGCCGCGGCTCGGCGGTGATTTTAGTAAGTCATGAGTTGGGATTTATTAGAAAATACTGTAATCGAGCGATTTTATTAGAGAAAGGGAAGATTAAAATATTTGGTGAAACTTCTGAAGTGATAGCAACTTATTTATCAAACAATGACAGTTTTAAGAGCTAAGAAATTTTTTTATCTTATCTTTTAAATTTAGAGGCGATAATTCCCGCTTTCCAGGCAGCGTCGGCACTGATTATAAAAAGAGATTTTCGTGGTGATAATATTATTTGCCATAGAGCCCAGGGTAGAAAAAATATAAAATTACGCCAATTGACCGAAGCTGCGCTTGGGTCATTTTTAAATAGCTCGCGGAACTCTCTATCTTTCTGCCATTTTTTATGGATTAAAGCGGCCGATTTACCACGAGAAAATTGAGTTTTTATTAATTTTTTTAAAGAGCTGTCATGATAATGTTTAACTTTCAATTCCGGTAGGAACAAAATTTTTACTCCATTTTTTTTTAAATTTATAAACAAGTCCCAGTCCTCATAACTATTTAAAAGGGAGTCAAATTTTATTTTTTTTAAAATCTCTGCCTTGATGGCAAAATTCTTAGTATCAAGATGTTCAATGTATGGTCCAGATATTTTCTTTTGAATATAAGCCCAGTCTTCCTCTTGCCTTATTCTGGACCAGTAATTATTAATTGCATCAGATTCAAAGCCCATAGTTGCCTCGGCTTCTCCAGTTATTATCGGCCCAACTAATTTTTCTAACCAGTCAGAAGGGGCAAGGCAGTCTGCATCTATCATAGCGATTATGTCTCCTTTAGCTTTTTCTATACCAGCATTGCGGGCGCTTCCTCTTCCTATTTTAGATTCAAAATAATAATTTATGTTTTTAAATTTTTCGGCACAACTAAGAATAGACTTTTTGGTCTCATCGCTTGAATTATTATCAATACAAATAATTTCTATTTCATAATTAAGAGCTTTATCTTTTATTTTTTGTTCGGCTACCGATAAAAGACAAGAAACTATTAATCGCTCCTCGTTTCTAACCGGAATTATTATAGAAATTTTATGTTTTCTTTGTTCCTTTTCCTGAGTCATGAATTATTTTTTTTATTTTTGTTATAAAAACATTAGTACTAAAATCTTCGGCTCTTAGCCGGCAGGCAGACTGATAAAAACTAGGATTATTTTCGAGATTATTTTCTATTTCAGTTATAGCCTTAACTATCGTCTGAGGCTCTAAAGAAGAGAGAAGAATTCCAGTTTTTCTATCTAAAACGGACTCCTTGTAACCGCCTTCATTAGGAGCAATAACTGGTTTTCCCTGAGCCATAGCTTCAATAACGGTCATCCCAAAATCTTCGTTTTTCGCCGTAGTAATTAAGCCCTTGCAGTTAGCGTATAATTCTTTTAACTCATTATTTGAAAGCCAATGCTTAATCTCAACATTTTCTGGTTTAATTGATTTTAAAAATTTTTTATATTTTTCAAATTGATAGACGCCTTTTTCATAACTGCCAATAATAATTAATTTTTTATCAGGCATAGAAGCAAAAGCGGCTATTTGTTTTTCTATTCTTTTATGAGTAACTAGACGATTAACAGAAAGCCAATAATTTTCAGCTCCGTCTTTTTTCGCCCGCTCATTAATTTCTTCATAATTAAGGTCTGGGCCAAGGTCAATGGGCGGATAAATTACAGTTGCTTCTTGATAATAGTATTTTTTTATTCTATTTTTAGTATTTTCTGAATTACAAACCCAATGATCAATTTTTTTAGCATATTTTCTAGTTAACCAACGATTATAGCTAAGCCAAACTTTATAAATAGGTCTTTTCCAAAAACTAATTACCTGCTTACTAATGAAATCAGTAAAAGCCCAAAGTTCATTAAGCGGACTATGAGCATACCAAATGTTCGGATGATTATTTACTGCCCCTGACATTGCCCAATCACCAGCAATAATAAAAAAATCATAACGCCCACTAAGATTAAGACGTCTGAATTTAAAAAGAGCGAGCTGTTGTCGAAATGGCGCTTTTTTAGGAAGGCGACCGATAGAATTGATTCGTGGTCTAACATCACTAAACCCCATTTTTTCTATTTTCAAAAAATCGATGTTAGTTGTATAGATATCAGCCTCTAATTCGCGCGCTAAAGTTAAGGCGACTATTTCCGCACCACCAATATTGTCCATGAAATTGTGAAAGATTGCTATTTTCATTTTTCTTTAATACCTAAAATACTTAACATAAAAGCGGAAAAAAAAGTTTGAACGCCGAGAACTATTAGAGTTAAGGCGACAATAGAACTTTTTATTGCATTTAATGAACTAAAGCCAGAATTAATCCAATTAGCAAAAATTATTAAATATATTAATACGCCGATTAAAATCATAACAATCGCTAATGAGCCAGCTTTTTCTATGGTTATCTTTTTAAACCAAGACTCAATCAATTTATCTTTATCACCCAGATGATTAATAGCATAGATTTTAGAAAAAGCACTAAATATTATTAATTGATAGCCTAAAATAATCATTAAAGAAAAAAGAAATAATGGATGAACGTAAAGTTTGATACCAAAAATCTCCGGATTCTTGAAATAGAAAAATATCATCGCGCCAAAACCGATAGAGATTAGAGATAATCCGGGCACGAGAAAAAGTAATAGGGGTGAGTATAAAAGAATAAATCGCAGATGACGCCAACCGTCTGTCAAAGAATTTAGTTTTGATTTTCCCAGTCGGGGGCGATAAGCGATTGGGACTTCGCTAATTTTAAGATCTGCTTTCTTAGCTTTTATGATCATTTCCGAAGCGAATTCCATGCCGCCAGTTTTAAAATTAACTTTATTTAAAATATCAGTTCTAAAAGCGCGAGCACCACAGTGGATGTCATTTATTTTTATGTTAAATAATAATTTAACGAGGCGTGATAATATTGGGTTGCCAATATAACGATGCAGCCAGGTCATAGCTCCTTTCTTCATTGATCCGGAAAAACGATTTCCTATCACTAAATCATCTCCACCCTCTAGTTTATCAAGGAATTTATTAATTTCATAAAAATCATAAGATGAGTCAGCGTCGGCCATAAAAATATATTCGCCTTTTGCTTGTCTGAAGCCTTGTAAATAAGCGAGGCCATATCCTTCTTGTACTTCTTTAACTATAAGTAATTGAGCTAGTAAACATTTTTTACTTTCAGCTATTTCCGTAGTTTTATCGGAAGAATTATTATCAACAACAATAACCTCGGCGTCAAGATTATGTTTATTAATCGCGCCACTTATTTCTTCTAAGCAAGGTCCGATTGCCTCTTCTTCATTAAGACAAGGGATGATAATACTAATTTTTGGATGCATATTTATTTTGACTTTTTAAGGTTGGAATTTATAAAGATAAATATCTTCAGAACTTTTATCTAAGAAAATAAAATTAGGACAGTTAAATTTTGGCAGATAAACATATTTTATATTCATATCCTCGGCCACGGATTTTTTATAATCACAGTTACCATCACTGAAAAAATAATAAGGATGATAAAAGTTAGTTATTGTTGCCCCTTTAGCATGCATGGGGTAATTGTTTGTCGCTACACCTATAACTAAACCCTTCCATGGTTGAGATAAGAACCTGGTATTTTTAATATTTTGGAAGATTCTTAAATCATCCGGATGTAAATAGTGATTAGCGGGCGCATCAAAAGGAGCGACTACTTCGCCTAAGGCGGTTTCGTAAGTTAGTTTTATATGTTTCCAGGCACCATAACGAGTATAAAATATAGCGATTAGAGCGAACAAGAAAATTATTAAATTTTTTATCATTAGTGATGTAGACTCAGAGAATTCGTATTTTTTTAAGATTTGTTTACTTAATTCGTCTATCCCAAATCCAGCTGTGATTATTATTAGATAAGCAGTAATAACAGCGGTGCGAGCGTAATCAATGACTAAAAATTTAGGAGAAAAAGAATAAACTAGCCAATATACTAAACCGATTGCTAAGGGCGTAGCAAAATACCAAAGCTTTTTTTTCTTTATCACTGATAATCCAAAGAAAGCTAGAGGCAAAAGGATGACTGGAATTACTCGCCAGATTTCTCTTGAAGAAATGCCCCCTTCATTATTCGGTCGAATTAAGCTCTCAAAAAATAAATTAACTAAATCTTTAGCATTATCAACTTGAACCAGAAAAATTAAAGCGGCAATTACAATAATTCCCAGCAGAGTGCTTAGAATAATTTTTAAGAAATTTTTCCAGTTAAGATTTTTGTCACTTAAAAAATAGACAAGTAGGGCAGGGGCGATAAACATTATTAAAGGAGGATATAATAAAATTGAAAGTAGGCTGCTAACTATCGCAAGTTTATTTTTCTTAAGATTAAGAGCGATTAAAGCGGCTAGAAAAAAAATTGTGCCGCCGATAAAAGGAAAAAGATACCAGATGCCTGGTAATTTTGAGCTATTTATCACCCAAGGGAGAGAAAGCGCTGCTATTAGCGCCGGAAATTCTTTGACCTTAGCCGATTTGAGAAATAAATAGACAAGAAAACAGACTAGGAAACCAGAATAAACTGCTAAAATTGGAAAGCCAAAAATAGGTTGAATATTGATGATTAAAAATATTTGTGCTAGAAGGGCGAAAAACCCTACGAAAATATTGCGAAAATTATAGTGGTCAGGCCCATCTATTAAGGGATTAGTAGTTGGTAAGTTGTTATTGTTGATAGCGTAAGTAGTGAAAGCAACCCCGGCCCAATCGTCAGGGGAATAGGGATAAGGATAAAAAACATTAGCCACATCTTTATTTCCTTTTATTGTACTTACTTCTCCTGTGAAAAAATAATGAACCGAGAATAGTTCAAATAAAATAATAAGAGCCGCTAAAAAAGCAAAAATATTAAACTTTATTTTGAAATTAGCTTTATTTTTGTTTTTTATGGCCCAGTAAGCTATAGCGAGATTGGTTAATAAAACTAGGGATAAAATAATTGGATAATGGAAGAAATGAAAAAACTGGGCGAGAATACTAATAACAAGGTGGAGTAAGGTATTCGCCACTAAAATCGTGATAAAGCCCTCTTTTTTGTTTTTAAAATAAAAAATTAAAAAAAAGGGAAAAACTAGAAGAATTGTTCCAAATAGAGTCATATTGTTTTTTATCCTTAATTTAATTATATCATAGCAGCTAAATTATGTCTTTAAAAATCCTTGTTTTTTTTAGGTTTTTACCCTAAGATAAGCTTATAAGTAAATTTATTATGCTTGGCATTATTAGGGAAGCAAAAACAGAAAATTTTAAAAAACTGCCTGGTAGCTTTTGGGTTTTATCCGCTTTTTTCAATCCGACTAAAGTTCTTAGTAAGCGTGATAATTATCGTTGTTTTCGCGAAAATCTTGCTCGTCAAGGACTTAAACTCTTAACAGTTGAATGTGCTCTAAATGATAATGACTTTGAACTTGAGCCTGGAGACGCCGATAAACTCATTCAAGTTAGGAGTAATTCTGTGCTTTGGCATAAAGAAAGGCTTCTAAACATCGGTCTCAAAAATCTGCCAGCTGATTGTGATAAAATTGCCTGGCTTGATGCAGATATAATATTTCTTGATGATTCCTGGGCGCAAGAAGTCGCTGAGTTACTGGAAAAATATCATTTTGTTAAGCCATTTAACCAGGCTATTAGATTAGATAAAAAAGAAACAGCCTCAGTTTTATTAAATAATAATTTAAAGGAGCTGAATTTAGATAACCGCCCTCAATATAATAATAGTCAATATAGCGTTGACCAGAAAAATTTGATTATATATATGTCTGTTTTTGGTCTTTGTGCTCGTTTAGATATTATGCAAAAAATAGGTTTTTATGATTGCCTTATTATCGGTAGTGGCGACATGATAATCTCTGGCGCAATTTTAGGTGAAAAACCTTATCAAAATATTTTGCCACCAGCTCTTCAAAAAGATATAGAAAAATGGACTGCCAAAGCTTCTAATCGGGTTACTGACAAGGGAATAGCTTTTATTTCTAATAGCATCGTCCATCTATTTCATGGTCGCATGATAAATCGAAACTATTCTGACCGGATTAAGATTTTAAAGAAGAGAAAATTTGACCCTAATCAAGATCTGGAATTAAATGAGGATGAGTGTCTTGAGTGGGGCTCAAATAAAAAAAGGATGCATAGGCAGGTCTTTGGATATTTCAAAAATAGAAATGAAGACGACAAGCTTGTTAAGGGCATTAAAATATTTGTTTGGGAAAAATCTAGAATGTCATTAGTATATTTTGGTCGCTTTATTGAACGTCAAATAGGGTGCATTGGCATAAAATTGAAAAAAGATTTCCCTAAGCTTTATTATTTTTTGAAGAAAGTAATAAGTTGGCAAAAATAGATTTTTCTTGATAATATTTTTTATTACATTAACAACTAGTATTAATCTAAAAAATAAAAAAGTCATGGCAGAAAATAATGAAAAAATTGGACAAATGGCTGAAATTTTTCGGAAACATCGGACCCCAACAGAAATTAAAAAGTTAGATGATTTTTTTGAAAAAATTTTTGGCATTAATTGTGATAAACTCATCGGACACGAAGTGTCTTTGAGAAATGATGTAAAGGCAATACTTTCCCTAACTCCACCACTTCACTATACCGTTTAGAAACAAGTTGTGATCAAAAAGGTTGCGAAGTTAAAAATTGTTGATTTTGATTTTCAATCCCTAGGATATTCAAATGATTTTACCGTTGAGGTAGTTAGCCCACAGGTAGAATTAGAAAAGTTAACTATTGATATCGATGATTTTAAGAAGGCAATGATGGTTAATAAGCCAAATTGATAAATCGAATTTATTATTAAAAATTACTAATAAACCATCAAATTTGATAGTTTTTTAATTTTATCCGCCCATCACTTATTGACATCCATCATTTTATCCTATAAGATTATTGCATCAATGTTGCAGTTATGAATATAGAAATAATTTATCAAAACATTCGATCGCAGGGAGGAAGAATTACTAAAATCAGAGACGCTTTGATTAAAATAATGTTGGAGGATGATTGTTTAATTTCTTCCTCTAAGCTTTTGCTTTGTTTAAAAAAATCAAAACTAGAACCTAATCGTTCAACGATTTATCGTGAGCTCCAATTTTTAAGTAAAAATAATATTATCACTAAAAATATTATTGCTGGTAATAATTATTATGAAATAAACTTGCATCACAAGAATCTTGTTAATATCTCCTTAGGGTCTTGTAAAAAAAGAAAACAGAAATGTGTTAATAATAATTGTCATCATGAACTAAATAATAAACATCACCATCATCATCATTTAGTCTGCTTAGAATGTAATTCAATTATTAAAGTTGAAATGGAAAATCATTTAGAAAAGCAGGAACAAAAACTTGCTAAAAAAAATAAATTTAATATTGTTAATCATTCACTTGACTTTTATGGTTACTGCCAAAAATGCCAAGCTCAATTAAAACTATGAAAAAATTTTTGTTTATTATTTTAGTTGCTGTGATTTTAGTTGGAGGAATTTTTATAATTTCTCAAGAACTAGCTAAAGACAGGGACAAAGCCAAGGAAGTGAATGGAAATAATTTTGAAAAAATTTCAATTGTTAGCACTCTATTTCCAATTTATGACTTTGCTAAAGAAATTGGCGGCGACAAAGTTTCCGTTACCCTTCTTCTTCCGCCAGGACTTGAAGCTCATAGTTTTGAACCGAAGCCAAGTGATATTATTAAAATTAATAAAGCTGATATCTTTCTTTATAGTGGTGAACTTATGGAGCCTTGGGCTAGGGATATTAGTAGAGGTTTAAGTGGCGAAGTTAAAGTTATTGATACTAGTTTTGGTATTGAGATGATAGAAGAGCTAAAGCACGATGATGAAGATGATGAAGTAAATAAGGATGAACAAGAAGAATTATATAAAGAAGGGGAGGCGCAGGAACCATCTAAGAACGACCGTCAGCTAGATCCCCACATTTGGCTTGATTTTGATAATGCTAAAACTATAGCAACAACTATTGCTCAAGCTTTAATCCAAATTGATACGGAAAACGCTAGCTATTATCAAGCAAATTTAGAAAACTATCTCGCGAAATTAACTGCCCTTGATAATTCTTATCAAACGACGCTTGAAAATTGTGAAAGTCGGGAAATTATTTATGGTGGACATTATACTTTTGGTTATTTAGCCAAGCGCTATGATTTAAATTATCAATCCGCCCAAGGCTTCGCTCCTAACTCCGAACCTAGTGCAAATGATTTAATTTATTTGATTGAGGAAATTAAAGCGAATGATGTTAAATATGTTTTTTACGAAGAATTATTAAGTCCAAAAATTGCCGAGACTTTAGCTCGTGAAACCAAGACAAAATTATTATTACTAAACGCCGCCCATAATTTAAGTAAAGACGACTATCAAGCTGGTTTAACTTTTATTTTAATTATGGAAAATAATTTAGAAAATTTGAGTGTCGGGCTTAATTGTGAGTTAAAATAATATTGTGTTTAAAATAATTATGCCAACAATTATAACAATAAAGAACTTATCATTTAACTATGGTCAAACTGAAATCTTAAAAGATATTTCTTTTGCGGTTGAGTCAGGTGATTTTATTGGCTTAGCTGGACCAAATGGAGCTGGAAAGACAACTTTAATTAAAGTTATTCTTGGGCTTTTGCCAATTACAAAAGGTGAAATAGAACTTTTTGATAAACAACAAAAAAATTTTTCTGATTGGTCTAAAATTGGTTACTTACCTCAAAAATTAGCAACAATAAATTCTTTATTCCCGGCGACGGTTAACGAAGTTGTTGCCCTTGGTCTTTTATCAGGAAAAACTTTGCCAAAAAGAATAACAAAGAATGATCAGAAAAAAGTTGGGGCAATTTTAGAAGAATTAGGAATTAGTGATTTAAAAAAGAGAATGCTTTCCGAGCTTTCTGGTGGACAACAGCAAAAAGTTTTTTTAGCTCGCGCTCTTGTGTCTAGTCCAGAGATTTTGATTTTTGATGAGCCTTCAACCGCGCTTGATCCGGAATCAAGGGAATCTTTTTTTAAGTTAATTAAAAAATTAAACGAGAAAAAGGGAATTGCTATTCTTTTAATTACCCATGACACCAGTTATATCGGTAAATATGCTAATAAATTTCTTTATGTTGATAAGGAATTAATTTATTTTGGTAAGTTCTCTGATTTCTGCCGATCGGCGAAGATGAATTCTTATTTTGGTAAATATGAACAGCATATAATTTGTCATCAACACAACTAAGTCAATAAGACTAATATGGAATTTATTAATTTTTTACAATATTCATTTATTCAAAAGGCATTTTTTGCTGGAGCTTTTGTCGCAATTACTTGTTCCGCTCTTGGTTTATTTTTGGTTTTGAAAAAAATGTCTTTGATTGGTGACGGTTTATCGCATGTTAGTTTTGGAGCAATTGCTTTAGCGCTTTTTCTTGGATTTTATCCTTTTTATATGGCAATCCCTGTTGTGATGTTGGCCTCACTACTTATTTTAAAAATTAGCGAGAAAGCTAAAGTTTATGGCGACGCCGCGATTGGCATTGTTTCGGCTATTGGTATTGCTGGTGGGGTTATTTTAGCTAGCGTTTCTAAAGGTTTTAATGTTGATCTTTTTAGTTACCTTTTTGGTAATATTTTAGCGATTAGTAATATTGAAGTAATTTTATCCGTTATTCTTTCCCTTATCGTTTTATTAATAATTTATTTTTTCTATTGGGATTTATTTTCGGCGACTTTTGATGAGGAGTATGCGAAGACAACTGGAGTAAAGACTAATTCAATTAATACAATTATTACACTACTTACTGCCGTTACCGTGGTCTTGTCGGTTAAGATGGTTGGGGTTATGCTTGTGTCCGCTCTTTTGATTTTGCCAGCGGCGACCGCTCTTCAACTTTCCTCAAGTTTCAAAAAAGCAATTTTAATTGGTGGTTTAACAGCTTTAATTTCGGTTTTATTTGGAATTAGTTTTTCTTTTTTTCTTGACTTGCCAACTGGAGCGACCATTGTGATGGTTAATGCTTTATTTTTTGCTTTAGCGGTTTTTTATAAAAAAACTTTTACTTAAAAACCAGAGCCTTGCTATAAAAACTGGCACAAGTTAAGATATTATTAGCCCATAATAATAATTAGCGCCATGAAAAATTATTTTTCTTCTCAAAAACGACGGGAAATGATTGAATCTCTTTCTGATAGACGGAGCGATCCTTTTGTTATTCAAGAAGGGAAATTTGATTATAAAAATTTAAAAGACTCGGTTTATTATTCTGATTGGACCGAAGAGTCGTTTTTGCAAAATACTGGCAATAAAGAAGCTTTGAGTCATTCTTTTGACTACAATAATTTAAAATATTTTTTCTTAGTTTTTATTTTTGGATTTTTCTTACTTTTAGGGAGAGCTTTTTTATTACAAGTTTTAAAAAATGATCAGTATGCGCTTCTGGCCGAAGGCAATCGTTTGCGCTCAATTAATATTGAACCCAAGCGAGGTATTATTTATGATAAAGAGCTTCGTCCCTTAGTTAGAAATAGTGCAAATTTTGTTTTGTATTTAAGACCGATTGATTTGCCAAGAGACGAGCTTGAGCGCGATGCTCTTTTAAGAAAAATTGTCATTATTTCTTCCGGTAACCTTGAAGATACCGATGATCTTTACACCCTGGAGCCATCGGGCCTTGATTTAGTTGCTGATTTAGCCGGTTTTTATGAAATTAAAGAAAAACTTTCACGAGTTATAATTGGCTCCCTTGAATCATATCAACCATTATTTGTGGCTGATAAGCTTGATTATGAAACAGCCTTATTCATTAGTTTAAAAGCTAGTGATTGGCCCGGAGTTTTAGTTTCTAATAAGACTGGTCGTGAATATGTCATACCAACGACTGAAGCTGATAAAAGTTTTCAAATTTTAGGCGAGAGCTCTTTAGCTCATATACTTGGCTATACTGGGAAAATTAATGATAAAGAGCTTAAAGCTTATGGCTCAAATTATTCCTTAATTGATTATCTTGGCAAAACTGGGATTGAATATGTTTATGAATCTGACTTAAAGGGTTTAGCGGGTAAAAAAAATGTTGAAGTTGACGCTCTTGGTCGCCAGAAAAAAATTGTTAATGAAGTTCCGGTTCGTGATGGTTATAATGTGCGTTTAACTTTAGACTTAGATTTGCAACTTAAAGCCGAAGAAATATTAAAAGAATATTTAGATAAAAATAAAAAAACTAGAGCTTCTTTAGTTGCGATTGATCCTCGAGACGGTTCTATTTTAGCCCTTGTTTCTTTGCCGGCTTACAATAATAATTTATTTTCAGGTGGTATTAGTCAAACAAATTACGATGTCTTAATTAATAATTCAGACAGACCTCTACTTAATCGAGCGATTGCTGGAGAATTTCCGGCAGGCTCAACTGTTAAACCAATTTTTGCTGCTGGAGCCTTAGAGGAGAATTTAATTAATTCAGCGACTAGTTTTTTAAGCACGGGCGGAATTAGAATTAGCCAGTGGTTTTTTCCCGACTGGAAAGCTGGAGGGCACGGTAATGTCAATGTAAAAAATGCTTTAGCTTGGTCGGTCAATACTTTTTTCTATTATATTGGCGGAGGTTATGGCGATTTTAAGGGACTTGGATTAGATGGTTTAATAAAATATTCTAAGCTTTTTGGACTCGGTGAGAAAACTGGTGTTGATTTACCAGGGGAAGTTGCCGGTTTAGTTCCTAATCAAGAATGGAAAAGAGAGAGAGTTGATGAGCCCTGGTATATTGGTGATACTTATCATTTTTCTATTGGTCAGGGTTATCTTTTAGCCACGCCCATCCAGGTGGCAAATTATACGGCGGCTATTGCTAATGGTGGAACTTTATATGAGCCACATTTAGCCACCGAGATTTTTGTTGAGGGTGGCGAAATAATGAAAAAAATAGAACCAAAAATTATTCGTCAAAACTTTATTGCCAGTGATAAATTAAATATTGTGAGAGAGGGAATGAGAGATGCGGTTACTTATGGCAGCGCCCGCCTACTTGATTATTTACCTTTTTCTTCAGCTGGAAAAACAGGCACCGCTCAATGGTCTAGTGTTAAAAATACTCATGCTTGGTATATTGGTTTTGCCCCTTATGAAAATCCGGAAATTGCTTTTGCGATTTTAGTTGAAGAGGGCGGCGAGGGTAGTTCGGTTGCGACGCCGATTGCCTTTGACCTTTTAAAATGGTATTTTGAAGATTCCTTAGTTAATAATGAGAATTTATCTGAGTCAGAATAATTTAGATAAACTATATTTATATGGGCTTTGAACTAGACTTATCTTTACCACTACATCTTTCTATTCATTTTTTTATGGCGCTTTTAAGCGGTCTAGTTTTTGGGTTGATTTTTAAAAGAATTCGCCTTGGTTTAATTGCTGGAATTTTAGGGGGATTTTTAATTGATCTAGATCATGTTTTAGAATACTTTTTTGTTTTTGGTTTGAAATTTAATTTAACTGATTTTTTTAATGGTTTACAATTTTTAACTAGCGATAAAATTTGGCTTATTTTCCACGGCTATGAATACTTTCCACTTTTAATTTTTTTAGCTTATTTCTTAAGAAAAAAAGAGGCTTTTTCATTTTTTTTAATCACTTTAGCTTTCGCCGGTTTTGTTCATTTAATTTCTGATTCTTATATTAATAATTTCCCGCCAAAAAACTATTCAATTATTTATCGGGCCTCAAAAAATTTCTCGGCGCCAGAGCTTTTAAGTCCGGCGCAATGGGAGAGAAATTTAAAAGCTAAGGCTAAGTTGGGGATGGAATAATTAGCACTCTCTTGACACGACTGCTAACTCGCTCTATAATATAGTTGTAAGTCTTTTTTTAACTCTGATTTAAAATTAAAAAAAATGATTTCGGAACGAAAAAAAAATTTGCTAGAGATTATTATTAAGGAGTATTTGCAAACCGCGACTCCAGTTTCTTCTGGTTCTCTTGTTAAAAAATATAAACTTAATTTTTCTCCGGCAACAGTTAGAAATGAAATGATGGAGCTTGAGGAAGAAAGTTATATTTACCAACCGCACACCTCCGCTGGTCGCGTTCCGACTGAAGGTGCTTATAAACTTTTTTTAAGCGATTTGTCAGAGTCCACTAAAAATAAAAGTTTGAAAGATTCAGAGCTAAAGGTTTTAGAAACTTTATTTGCTCACGATGAAAGTTCTTATAAAAAAACCGCCAAGGCGATTGCCGAGCTTTCTAAATCGGCGGTCTTTTGGGCCTTTCATAAAAATGATCTTTACTATACCGGCTTATCAAATTTATTTAGCCAGCCAGAATTTAAGCAACTTGATATGGTTTGCGATTTTTCCGGGGTGATTGATAGGCTGGAAGAAATAATTGATGAATCCTTTGAAGATTTAGAAGATGGACGACAGGTTTTTATCGGTAGCGACAATCCTTTCGGAAATTTTTTAAGTACAGTTTTATTAAAATATAAAAATAATAAACAAGCAGGAATTTTTGGAATAATTGGACCGATGCGGATGGACTATGAAAAAAATTTGGCTTTAGTTGAGTTTATTAAAAACAAATTTAAATAATATTTATTAATGATTAAATATGAGTGAATTAAAAAAGGGAATTTATCGCCATTATAAAGGCGGAGAATATGAGCTTTTAGAAGAAGCTTTAGATGAGAAAAATAAAGAAGAAAAAGTTATTTATAGGTCCTTAAAAGATGAAAAAATTTGGGTAAGAGCGAAAAATAATTTTTTAGAGAAAGTTGAAGTTGAAAAAGAAAAAAAACCACGCTTTGAATTCTTACGAGAAGTTGAGGTTGCAAGTTCCGAGCAAAAATATTTACGCGCTTTAGCTGATTATCAAAATTTATTAAAACAGAGCGCTAAAGAGAGAACCGAGTTTGTAAAATTTGCCTTAGAAGATTTTCTTCATGATTTATTACCAGTTTACGACCATTTGAAATTATCGCTTAAAGGCTTAAGCGAGGAGGAAGGAAAAAGCGCTTGGGTTGAGGGAGTTCGCCATGTTTTAAAGCAATTCAAAAAAACTTTAGAAAATCGGGGAATTGAAGAAATAAAAACCGAGGGCGAGAAATTTAATCATGACGAAATGGAAGCGATTGCTGGCGAAGGCGAGAAAGTAAAATCAGAAGTTATGCCCGGATATAAATTGAATGGAAAAGTTATTCGGGTCGCTAAGGTGATTGTTGAATAGTTATTTGACGCCAGGAACTTGTTAATCAATGAGCCAAGAGCAGAAAACAATTTTTGAGCGACATTTGGCCGTCAGTGCCTAGGAGCGAGAAAATTAGTTTTCTGGCTTGGCCCGGACATAAAAGAAGTAATTTGGCTGGCGATTAAAAAGTAAATAAAATTAATTAAGCTCTTTTAACATCTACTTATTTAAATATAAGTTTTGTTAGAAGAAACATAAATCTATGTCACTTATAAAATGGACCCCGTTTTTTTCAGAATTTGACGACATGGAAGAAACAATGAATTCCATGTTGCCAACAGTTCGTGGAAAACAATTTGGCTTTACGCCAGCAATTGATATGTACGAAGACAAGGATAATATTATCGTTGAGACTCAACTCGGCGGAATAAATCCAGAAAATGTTGATATCTCAATTGAAAATAATGTTCTTTGTCTTAAGGGCGAGAGTGAAAAGAAGAGCGAGGTTGATGATAAAAATTATTATCGCAAAGAAATTCGTCGTGGCTCTTTTTATCGCTCAATCTCCTTACCAACTAAAGTTGATGGCGAAAGTGCCAAAGCGATAAACGAGGATGGGATTTTAAGAATTACTATCCCGAAAGCACCAGAAGTTAAACCAAAGACAATTAAAATTGAAACAAATAAGAAATAAAAATAAAATTAGGATGATTTTATTTTGGGCTCGTCTTCTATAAGGCGCGCCCAGAAATGGAATCATCCAGAAAATAATAATAATTTAAAAAACAAAAATATGGGAAAAATTTTAGGAATTGATTTGGGAACAACAAATTCTGCGATGGCAATCATGGAAGGCGGAGCTCCGAAAATCATTGAAAACATTGAAGGTAATAGAACAACTCCATCAACTGTCGCGATTTCAAAAGCTAATGAGAGAATTGTTGGCTCAGCTGCTAAAAGACAGGCGGTTATTAATCCGGAAAATACCGTTTATGCCGTTAAGCGTTTAATCGGTCGTAATTTTTCTGAAGATGAAGTGCAAAAAGATATTAAATCTTCGCCTTATAAAATTGTTCAAGCCGGTGAAGGAGTTAAAGTTAAATTAGGTGATAAGGAGTATAGTCCGCAAGAAGTTTCAGCGATGATTTTGTCAAAATTAAAAGCTGATGCTGAGGCGAAAATTGGTGAGAAAATTACTGAGGCAATTATTACCGTCCCCGCTTATTTTAACGATTCACAACGTCAGGCAACTAAGGATGCGGGAACAATTGCCGGCCTTGATGTTAAAAGAATTATTAATGAGCCAACGGCAGCGGCTTTAGCTTATGGCTTTGATAAAAAAGTTGGTCAACAGGTTGTAGTTTATGACTTAGGAGGCGGAACTTTTGATGTCTCCGTTTTGGATATTTCCGCTGATACCGTTGAGGTAAAAGCAACTAATGGCGATACTCACTTAGGCGGAGAAGATTTTGATCAAAGAATTATTGATTGGATAATTTCTGAGTTTAAAAAAGATCAAGGCATTGATTTATCAAAAGATTCACTTGCCCTACAAAGAATTAAAGAGTCGGCCGAGAAAGCCAAGATTGAATTATCAACTGCTCAAGAAACAGAAATCAATCAACCATTTATTACAACCGACGCTAATGGACCAAAACATTTAGTGATGAAGCTAAGTCGTTCTAAGCTTGAAGCTTTAGTTAGCGATTTAGTTGAAAAAACTTTAGAGCCATGTAAAAAATCTTTAGCTGATGCTGGTTTTAAAGTTAGCGATATTGAAGAAGTTATTTTAGTTGGTGGTATGACGAGAATGCCACTAGTTAAACAAAAGGTTAAAGAGTTTTTTGGTAAAGAGCCAAACTTAACCGTTAATCCAGACGAGGTTGTTGCTTTAGGCGCTGCGGTTCAAGCCGGAGTTTTGCAAGGTGATGTTAAGGATGTTTTATTACTAGACGTTACTCCTTTAACCCTTGGGATTGAAACTTTAGGCGGAGTTGCGACTCCTTTAATTGAAAGAAATACAACGATTCCGACTTCAAAAGCTCAAGTATTTTCTACGGCCGCCGATGGCCAAACAGCGGTAGAAATTCATGTGGTTCAGGGCGAAAGACCGATGGCAAGCGATAATAAAACTCTGGGCCACTTTACTCTAGACGGAATCCCTTCTGCTCCTCGGGGTGTCCCTCAAGTTGAGGTTAAGTTTGATCTTGATGCTAACGGAATTTTAAATGTTTCCGCGACTGATAAGGCAACTAATAAGCAACAAAAAATTACTATTACCGCTTCTTCTGGTTTATCTAAAGAAGAGATTGAAAAGATGAAGCAAGAAGCCGAACTTCATGCCGAGGAAGATAAAAAGAAGAAGGGTGAAGTTGAAATTAAAAATCAAGCCGAAGCGGTTTTATTTACTATGGAAAAAATGTTAAAAGAAAGTGGTGATAAGATGAAGCCGGAAGAAAAGAAAGAGATGGAAGAAAAAACTGAGGCTCTTAAAAAAGCCAAAGACTCAGGCAACGTTGAAGAAATGAAAAAAACCATGGAAGAATTAAATGCGATTGCTCAAAAAATTGGCGCCGCGATGTATCAACAAGCGGGGGCAACTCCGGGAGCTGAAGGGGCTCAAGCTGGAGCCGGAACTGGAGCTGATGGAGCAAAAACGGAAGAAGCCGGAACTGAGAAAAAAGATGAGGAAGTAGTTGAGGGAGAAGTTGAAGAGAACAAGTAATTTTATTTTTTGAGGTTGCCCCTTGATTTTTAAGGGGCAGCTGATTAAGAATTAAATTATTTATGTCCAAAGATTATTACGATATATTAGGTGTTTCTAAAGGAGCAAGCGCCGCGGAAATAAAAACTGCTTTTCGTAAGAAAGCTCACGAACATCATCCCGACAAGGGCGGTGAGGAGGCAAAGTTTAAAGAAATAAATGAAGCTTATCAGGTTTTAGGTAACGAACAAAAGCGACAACAATACGATCAATTCGGTTCGTCTTTTCAAAATGGTCAAGCCGGCGGTGGTTTCGGTGGCCAAGGTTTTGGCCAGGGTTTTTCTGGTTTTTCACAAGGCGGGATGAATATTAATATGGATGACTTGGGTGATATGTTCGGCGGCTTCTCTGATATTTTTGATTTTGGTGGCGGACGCAGTTCTGGTTCTAGTCGTCAGAGTCGCTCGCGTGGTCATGATTTAGAATTTGAACTTGAATTAGATTTTTTGGAGGCGGCTTTTGGTTTAGAAAAAGAAATTAAATTTTCTAAAAATGTTTCTTGTAGTCATTGTGGCGCTAGCGGAATAGAACCCGGAGCGAGAGTCGAGACTTGTTCTACTTGTAAGGGGTCGGGACGGGTTATTAGGATGCAAAGAACTATTTTAGGAAACATTCAAACCCAAGCAACTTGCCAAGCTTGTGGTGGCGAAGGAAAAACTTATTCTCAGAAATGTAAAAAATGTGGCGGTCAGGGCGCTTATATTGATGAGGTAAAATTAAAAGTAAAAATTCCAGCGGGAATTAATATTGGTGAATCGATTAGATTGAGCGGTCAGGGTGATGCAGGTCTTAAGGGGGCAAGTTCTGGTGATTTATATTTACGTATTTTAATTAAGCCGAGTCGAAATTTTAGTCGTGATGGTTATGATATTAGAACGGAAGAAGTAATTAGTATTAAGCAAGCGATCTTGGGAGATAAGATTGAAATTGAAACAATTTACGGACCGATTAAATTAAAAATTCCCGAAGGAACACAATCAGGCACAGTTTTTAAGATTAAAGAAAAGGGAATTGCTAAACTTAAGAGTCGAGGAATGGGTGACCATTTCGTTAAAGTAAAAGTTAATATTCCTAAAAGTTTAAGTAAAAAAGATAGAAAGCTTTTGGAGGACTTAGATATTTAGCCCCAGGAACTATAATACTATTTGTCAAGAGCAGAAAATAATTTTTGAACGACATTAGATTTCCGTAAGGAAATCTACTAGTGAAAAAATTGATTTCCTGCTCTTGGCCAGAATTAGAGTAAATAATTTCTTGATTTAATTAACACAATCTATGTTTATAGATACTCATACTCATGTAAATTTTAAAGATTTTAAGGATGATGCCGACGAGGTAATTCGCCGGTCTTTGGATAATGATACTTGGATGATTTTAGTTGGCTCGGAATATAAAACTTCTAACCGGGCTTTAAGCTATGCCAATAAATATCAGAAAGGGGTTTATGCCGCAATTGGCCTTCATCCAATTCATTTAGAGAATGGGAAAACGGAAGAGGGCGAGAATGGTGAGAAGATTTTTTATGAACGTTTTGAAGAATTTGATTATGGTTCCTATGAAAAATTAGCAAGCTTTGAAAAAGTTGTGGCGATTGGTGAAATTGGTCTTGATTATTATCATCTTGATCCAAAATCAGATACTCAAAAAGCGAAAAAGAAACAACAAGAAGTTTTTATGCAACAATTAACTCTTGCTCGTTCTTTAAATTTGCCGGTTATTATTCATTGTCGTCAAGCCCATGATGATTTATACGAAATTTTATCTTCTTTCAAAAAAGAATATGGACAAAATATTCCCGCCGGCGAGCCTTGGGGCGTTGTTCATTGTTTTTCTGGTGATGAAGATTTAGCCTGGAAATATTTTCGCCTTGGCTTAATAATTTCTTTTACTGGTCTTATAACTTTTTCTAAACAATGGGATGATTTAATTAGAAAAATTCCGCTTGATAAAATAATGATTGAAACGGATGCGCCTTATATGACGCCGGAACCTTATCGGGGTCAAAGAAACGAACCGCTTTTAGTTCAATATGTCGCTAAGCGCATCGCGGAAATTAAAGGCATTAAAATTGAAAAAGTTGCCGAGATTACTTTTAATAATGCTAAGAGACTGTTTAAGATTTAATTTTTTCGCGCCGAGCTTGACTTTTTTTTGAAAGTGTGCTATAATATATGGTTAGTACAATTAAAGCTGAGCCAAAGTTCATTAAAAAACAATTGGTATTTTAATGGTATTAGCATTTTTTATTTCATGTCGCAATGCTGTAGAACCTCCAAAGGAAATATCTATTACAAAGCCTGCCTTATCAAAGCCGGATCGTAAAGCTGAGTTTTTATGCGGTCTTGATGAAAATTTAAAAGATATGGTTGGGGAAATAGATTCCTTTGATATTCTTGAAAAATATACTAGCCCATTAATCTCCTTTGATGAAGACTGCATATTCAAAGTGTCTAAAAGTTCAGAGGAAATGTGGGAAAAATTTCCCAAAAGTTCCTGGACATTTATCGATCAGAATCGGAGTGAGGAGTCTGGGGAGCCACTTGGTAAACCAATTATAAAAAATGTTCAGATCGGTTTATCTTATTTATTAAACATTGAAAAAACAGATTTATGGTGGAGTTCTGCCAGGAGGATGTATGGGGATGATGACAAGTATTTAAGAAAAAGTTATCTTTTTAGTTATGGCATACTACTAGAGGCTGATACTTGCGGCACAAAAGTTTATCCCGCCGGAACTTATGTACTTGGTTATCGGAAAAGAATCGAAAGTTCGTTTTATTATGTTGAATATTTTAAAGATTGGGATAAATTTTGTTTATCTATTAATCATGAATTGAGACAAATGACTGAACTTGCAGACTGGATAGCAGGTTATCAGCCTTTGCGAATAAGTATAGAGTATTAAAACCAGTGGAAAGTCTACTCCGTTTTTATTTTATGAGGGCAATTTTCACTTCGGGAGCGTTACATAAACGCTCCTTTTTTTTAAAAATTTCAACTGTCCCCAATTTGGGGACAGTTGGTGCTTTGTTTAATTAAGACACTAAGCCTCGCACTTAGATTTTTTCCCTTGACTTTATAATCTCAATAAGCTATAAAATAAGTAGTTATAAGAGTTTTTTTGAAAAAAATGGACAAAAAATCAATGAGGGAGATAATAATTGCTAGCTCGCTTTACAGCATCGGTTCAATTCTTGGACCTTTACTAGTTTTTGGTGGTTTTGGTTTAATTTTAGACAGAATCTTTGGTACTAAGCCAGTCGCCCTCTTGATTAGTATTTTAGTTGCTTTTATAATGACTAATGTTCTCTTATTTAAAAAGATAAAGAAGATTAATGGGATGATGGATGTCTATCGAGATGAAATTAAAGAGGCACCAGAAAAGCCAGATTTACCAAAAATAAATTAAATTATCTGTTTTGAGCTCTTATCCGTTTTGAGCTTCCGTTTAAAAAAATGGAGCGGTCAGCTGTTTTTTGCTTGTCAAAAAATTTCTTTCCCCTAAAGTCTTATGGGTTTAAATATTTCTTTAGCACCAGAAGTGCTATTTCACATCGGATCGTTTACGGTCACCAATACTTATTTTTGGTTCTTTTGCCTATGGCTTTTTTTAGTAGTTGGCGCTATCATTTTCAAGTCAAGGATTAAGTTAATGCCTGGAAAGTTTCAAAATTTAGTTGAGATGGCAATTTCTGGCGCTTATGATTTTACTGAATCAATTATCGGTCCAGGGAAAAAAGCAGAAAGAGCTTTCCCCTTAGTGGCAACCATGTTCTTTTTTATCTTAATCTCTAATTTATTAGCCTATATTCCTGGTCAAGCCGCTATTACTATTAATACTTCCGGCGGCATCGTTCCTTTGTTTCGCTCAATTGTCGCCGATTATGGTTTTGTTTTTATGATGACGATTTCGGTAGTAATTTTAATTCAAATTATTGCCATAGCTACAAGTGGCCCCTTTGCTTATATAGGAAAGTTTATTAATTTAAGAAGTCCCCTTAAGGCTTTTTTAGGAATAATGGATTTAATTGGTGAAATTGCAAAAATTGTTTCTTTGTCCTTTCGTTTATTTGGAAATATATTTGCTGGTGAAGTTTTAGCGGCGGTGATGTTGTTTTTGGCTCCGTTTTTTGTTCCCCTGCCTTTTATGTTTTTGGGATTATTAACGGCGGTGGTTCAAGCTTTTGTTTTTTCGGTTTTAACTCTTGTCTTTATTTCAATGGCTTCAGAAGTTAGTCCCGAGAAAGCGACGGCTTAAAAATAAAGAAAAAAAAGTGTGGGCGAAGGTCTTCTAGGTAAGAATTAAAAATTAAAATATAAATTAAATAATTAATTATAAAACTATGGAAATTGAAGCAGCTAAGTATTTGGCAGCAGGTATCGCCATCGGTTTGGGAGCTATTGGTCCCGGTATCGGTGAAGGTATTGCCGCCTCAAAAGCGTTAGAAGCAATCGGAAGAAATCCGGAAGCCAGTGGAAAAATCACTCCCTTGATGTTCGTCTCAATGGCGATTACTGAGTCAACCGCGATTTACGCTTTGGTTATTTCTTTAATCATTTTATTTGGTTAAAAACAATTAGAAGATAAAGCTCGTCCGCCGTAGCTCTTGCCGTTGCCTAGTCGCTATGGTTTAGTACGGTTAGCGAAGGCGGATTGCTTTGTTTTTTAGTTTAAATTAATTTATGAGATTAATAGAAGCCTTAGGTTTAGACCTAAAAATATTTATTGCCCAGTTAGTAAATTTTTCAATTTTAATTTTTGTCTTATGGCGTTTTGCTTATAAGCCAGTTTTTAAGATTTTAGAAGAGCGCCGCCAGAAAATTGCTAAGGGCCTTGAAGATAGCGATGAATCCGCCAAAAAATTAGCTCAAGCCGAGGAAGAGAAAAAAGAAATCGTTTCTTTAGCAAGAAAAGAAGCTAATGAAATTATTGAAGAGGCTAAAGGACGAGCAGAAACTCGTTATCAAGAAATTGTTGATAAGGCTAAGGGAGATTTAAAGATTGTGATTGATGATGAGAAGGAAAAAATTAGAGCCGAAAGAAATTATGCGATTAAAGAAGTTAAAAAAGAAGCTGAGCAGATGATTGCCGATGCTTTGCTTAAAATTTTTCCAGAGAAAGCTAACGAAGCTAGTGATGCGAAGATGATTGAGAAAGCTTTAGAAGATTTAAAATAGTATGAAAATTAAGAGCCAACAATATGCGCTTGCTCTCTTTGAGCTAGTTAAAGATAAAAAGGGCCAAGAACTTGAAAAAATAGTGGCTAATTTTGCTCGTCTTTTAACTGAGAGAAATGATGATTTTAAAGCGGATAAAATTGCGCTTGAATTTGAAAATCTTTGGTATCAAGAAAATTTAGTAGTTAGAGCGGAAATAAAGAGTGCGCGGGCTTTAAAACCGGCGACTGTCAAAGCTTTAGCGGAGAAATTAAGAAAGATTTCGGGGGCGAAAGAATTGGATTTGAGTGAGAAAGTTGAGTTAGATATTATTGGCGGAGCCGTAATTAAATATGGAGATAAAATTTTAGATGCTGGCCTTAAAAATCGTTTACAAAAATTTAAAGAAGCCTTAGCGGTTTAAAATAAAGAATATTAAATAATAAAATAATTTGAAAAATAAAAGTTCTAAGTCAGAACAATTTCCACAAACATATGCCTATTAAAAGTAAAGATTTTATCGTTGAAGAATTAAAACGCCAAATAGAAGGTTTTAAACCGGAAGCCGGAGAAAAGCTTTTCGGTCGTGTTATGGAAGTTGGCGATGGGATTGCTCTTGTTTCCGGCTTGTCCGAAGTGATGATGTCAGAAATGCTTGAATTTAAAACTAGTGCCGGCTCGGTTTATGGCGTGGTTTTGAATTTAAATGAGGGGAATGTTGGTTCCATTGTTTTAGGTGATGCTTTAAAAATTAAAGAAGGTGACGAAGTTATTGCAACGAAGAGAATATTGGAAGTTCCGGTTGGCGAAGCGATGATTGGCCGAGTTGTTAATCCGCTTGGCGTTCCCCTTGATCAAAAAGAAGAAATTAAAGCTGATAAATATTATCCAATTGAAAAAGTTGCGCCCGGTGTTATTAGTCGTGAATCGGTTAAGCAACCGGTGCAAACTGGAATTAAAGCGATTGACGCGATGATTCCGATTGGTCGCGGACAAAGAGAGTTAATTATTGGTGACCGTCAGATTGGAAAAACGGCAATTGCCATTGATACAATTATCAATCAAAAAGGCCAAAACATGAAATGTGTTTATGTTGCGATTGGTCAAAAAGAATCAAAAGTTGCTGGAATCGTTGCTAAATTAGAAGCGGCTGGAGCGATGAAATATACAACCATCGTTTTAGCTGGTGCTTCTGATCCGGCTCCATTATTATATATTGCTCCTTATGCGGGGACGGCGATTGCGGAATATTTTTTAGATAAGGGTGAGGATGTTTTAGTTGTTTATGATGACCTGTCAAAGCACGCCGTTAGTTATCGTGAAATTTCATTACTTTTAAAACGGGCACCGGGTCGCGAAGCTTATCCGGGAGATGTTTTTTATCTCCATTCTCGTTTACTTGAAAGATCTTGTAAATTAAATAAGGATTACGGCGGCGGTTCAATCACTTCTTTACCAATTATTGAAACTCAGGCGGGAGACGTTTCTGCGTATATTCCAACTAACGTTATTTCTATTACTGATGGACAAATTTATTTAGAGCCAGATTTATTTTATCAAGGTAATCGTCCAGCGATTAGCGTTGGTATTTCTGTTTCTCGTGTCGGCTCCTCGGCTCAGATTAAGGCGATGAAAAAAGTTGCCGGAAAAATTAAATTAGAAGCGGCTCAATATCGCGAACTTGCCTCCTTTGCCCAATTCGGCTCCGATTTAGATGATGAAACTAAAAAGAAATTAGAACGAGGTAAAAGATTATTTGAAATTTTCAAACAAGAACAATATTCCCCAGTCCCAGTTGAGGATCAGGTTTTAATTTATTTTGCTATTTCTAACGGTTTCATGGATAATGTTCCTTTGGAAAAAATTTCTGATTTTGAAAAAGATTTGGTTGAATATACAAGAAATAATTCTCAAGAAACTTTAGAGAGAATTGCTACTAGCGGTTTATTAGATGAAGTTAGTGAGGCGGAATTAATTAAAGTAATTTCTGCTTGTAAAGATACGCTTGATTATTTAGAACAAAACAATGACTAGTGCTAAAGAAATAAAAAAAAGAATTAAGTCGATTAGTAATACTAAAAAAATTACTAAAGCGATGGAAATGGTCGCCGCTGCTAAGATGCGTCGTAGCGTTGAGGCGGTTTTGCGTACCCGAACTTATGCTAATTTAGGTTGGGCGACTATTTTAAATATTTCTGAATCAAAAGATGCAGATAAGACTAGCCATCCTCTACTTGAAAAAAGAAAAGATATTAAAAAAGCTTTAATTGTTTTAGTTGCTTCTAATCGTGGGCTTTGTGGCGGATTTAATTCGGCAATTATTAATAAAGCCTTAGCTTCGGTTAAAAAGCATAAAATTCCGACTGATTTTGTTATTATTGGTAAGCGTGGAATTTCTGTCGCTAGTCGTTTTGGTCAAAATGTAATTTCTGAATTTGAAAAAAATGATAGTTCTTTAGTTATGACCGATGTTGTAGCGCCAGCAAAAATGATTATTAATGATTTTTTGGAAAAGAAATATGATAAGGTTTTGATGGCTTATACCGACTTTGTTAGCACTGCTAAGCAAGTGCCAAGAATCAGACAAATTTTGCCGGTTGATATTGAAAGCGAAGATGAATATTTGGGCGTTGTTGGTAAAAGTGAAATTTTAAAAACAAGTAAAGATTATATTAAAGAAAAAGAGGAAAAATATTTAAGCGGAGGTTTTTCTTTTAT